>Ga0105245_10005640_pt1 | contig 10996 bp, 8 predicted proteins | sample KBSM54metaG_FD_81523 | JGI IMG/M metagenome (GOLD analysis project Ga0105245, IMG submission 81523) | Miscanthus rhizosphere microbial communities from Kellogg Biological Station, Michigan, USA - KBS M5-4 metaG | ecosystem: Host-associated > Plants > Roots > Rhizosphere > Soil | place: Michigan...
ATCCAGATGAACTTGTGGTTGCCGGCGCCGCCGTTGACCGTTACGAGCCGGTCGGCCTTGAAGTCGGCGTCGTCCGGGTTGTCGTCGTTGATGCCCGCCGCACCGCTGTCCGGCCCGAACCAGTGGGTGTCGCTGCTGCCACCGTCGTAGAACCGGAGGTTGCTCATGTCGCCGGTGAGGAGTCGGGTGTTGCTCATCCACGACGGCGTCTGCGTATCGGGCGGGGGCCCGCCAAGATCGGCGCCGCCCGAAGAGGCCACGCGCGTGGCCACGCACGGGGTGGTGCCCACCGCGGGCGGAGCGACCGGGTTGCAGGACCCGTCGCCGAAGTAGCCGCTGGTGTAGGCGATCCGGCTGCCATCCGGCGACACGTCGGAGTCGAGGATGTCCCCGTGGAACAGGAACGGGGGCAAGAACGACCCGAGCACGGTGCCGTTTTGCGTCATCCGGATGATCTCCGTGTTGTCGTCGTCGCCGCGCGTCGTGACGAGCGTCCCGTCGTCGGCCTGCGAGGGCGGGCCGTAGGGGTCGCTCGAATCGCCGTCGAGCGTGACCTGGAAGACCCCGCTTCCGTCGGCGTGGGCCAGGTAGACGTTCCCGTCGTCCTGCGTGAACACGATGCTCGCCGCCTGCGCGCCCGCTGCGGGCACGCACACGCCGGCGGCAATGACCAGCACCATCAGCGTCCGTCTCACGTGTCGTCGCCTCCCCAGGCGTTGATTGCCCCGATGATCGGGGCGGCGCCACGGACCTCGCATCGGCGGCGACCACCAACATCACCACCAACATCGCTACCGCTCGAGCGCCTCCGCCAGCTCGCGGCGCGACGAGATGTCGAGCTTCAGATAGGCGTGGTGCAGGTGCGCCTCGACGGTCCGCACGGTCACGAACAGGGCCTGGGCGATCTCCTTGTTCGCCATCCCGTCGGCGGCCATGCGCGCGACCCGGCGCTCGCTCGAGGTCAGGGCCTCGACGCCGGAGCGGATGATCTTGCGGGGACGGGCACCGGTCGCCGTCAGCTCCTCGTGGGCCCGCTCGGCCAGCGGCAGCGCGCCGCAGCCGCGCGCACCCGCCAGGCCCTCGCGCAGCGGCAGGCGGGCCTCCGCGTTGTGGCCGGCCCGCCGCAGGGTCGCGCCCAGCTCGACCAGCGCCCGCGCGTACTCGAGCCGCGCCGCCGATCGGCCCAGCACGGCGGCCGCCTCGCGGAGCAGCTCGATGCCGTCGGCGCGCGCCGTCCCGGCCACCCGCAGCGCCATGCCCAGCGGGCGCAGCGCACCGAAGGCGCGAGCGCGTTCGACCTCGGCGTCGGCCACCATCAGCGCCTCGTCGTCGTCGCCAAGCGCGGTATGGACCTCGGTGAGCGCGACGCGCCACGAGAACGGACCCGGCGTCCGGACCTCCCATTCCTCGGCGAGGCGGCCGGCCTCGAGCAGGCTGGCACGGGCGTCGGCGAGCCGCCCCTGGCGCGCCAGGAGCGTGCCGCGGCTCTCCAGCAGCATGGGGTAGAAGAACGACCAGCCGACGCGCTCCTCGGCGTCGTGCCCTCGCGCGAGCGCCTCGTCGGCGTCGTCGATCTGGCCCTGGTCGACCAGGATGTCGGCCAGGAACGCGGGTCCCGCGCCCACCGCCTCGGGCATCCCCTCGAGGAAGGCGCGGGCCTCGACCTCGGCCTCAGCCACGTCCCCTCTCCAGTGCAGCGTGCGGGTGAGCATGAGCGACGCGAGGCTGAACGCGCGCAGCGATCCCGTTCGCAGGGCCGCGCGTTTCCACTCCAGGCCGACGGCCTGACCGGTCTCCAGCTCGTTCGCGAACAGGAGCGCGGTGCCGACCATCCACATCGCGGGCGCATCCGGGCCCTCCCGCTCGAGCAGGCGACCCCCCGCGTACGCGGAGCGGGCGAGTGCCACCGCCCGCTGTGCGGTGCCGTCGTAGATCGCCGCTCGCACCGCGGCACTGGCGAGGAAGCCCGGGTCGTCGGGGTCGTGGAAGCGGCGCTTCCGTCCCGCGGCCACGCGCTTGGCGGTCAGGCTGAAGAAGCCGATCGAGTCGATGTCGCTTTCGAGCCGTAGGCCGAGCGCGCGTTCGTCCGCGGGGAGTGCCGCGATCTCCCGGTTCAGCAGCGCGATCCCGCGTGGGGCGGCACGCGAGATCGAAAGCATCGTGATCAGGAGGTGGATGATCTCGACGCGCCTCCGCGTGTCCTGCGTCTGCTCGAGCGCCTCGTAGAGCCGCTTGATGCAGCTGCGCCCGTCGCGCAGCATCGCGAAGCCGCGCCCGAGGCCGATGAGCGCGTCGCGACGGGCCTCTCGGTCGGGGCTCTCGGCGAGCGCGCGCTCGAGATAGCTCACCGCCGCCTCGGGGGCGCCGCGGGCCAGGGCCGCAGTGCCCGCGCGCAGCAGCACGTCCACCGCCCACGGGTCGCCCGCGGGCGGTGCGGCAACGATCTGCGCCGCCACCGACTCGAGCTCCGCCCCCCGCTCGGACAGCAGCGTCGCGGCGCGGCGATGCGCGTCGCCGCGCAGTGGGGGCGAGAAGTCGCTGTAGACCGCGGTGCGCACGATCGGGTGCACGAAGGCGAGCGTCTCGCCGCCCAGCAACACCTCGTGGGCGACGAGCACGTCGGCCGCTGCGGCGGCCTGAGCGGGCTCGAGGTCCGCCACCGCCGCGGCGAGCTCGGGCGCGGCCTCGCGCCCGAGCACCGCCACCGAGCGGGCCAGCGCGACCGCCGGGTCGCCCAGGCGCCCCACCCGCGCCAGCACCGACGCGGCGATGCGGTCGGCGCGCAGGTCGGCGATGTGCGCGGCCCCCGCGGGCGTGGGCTCGACGCCCTCGGCGGCCAGCGCCGCCAGCAGCTCCTGGGTGAGCTGCGGATTGCCGCCCGACGCGCGGTGGCAGGCGGTCGCGAAGCCCGGTGCGGGCTCGGTCTGGAACCGTGCGCGCACGAGCGCGTCCGTTCCGGCCGCGCTGAGCGGCGGCAAGTGGACGACGCGCGTGGTGGCCTCGGCGTCCAGCGCGGCGACGAGCTTGGACGCCGCCCCGAGCTCGAATGGGCGCAGCGCCACGGTCAGCACCACCGGCAGCCCCTCGAGACGGCCGGCGAGGTAGCTCAGGAACCGCAGCGAGGCGGCGTCGGACCAGTGCGCGTCGTCGACCGCGATGAGCAGAGGTGAGTGCTCGGCCAGGTTCGCGGTGAGCCAGTAGAGGCCGTGCAGCACGGCGAAGGACGGGTCGACCGAGGGCGAGACGTCGGCTGCGTCGGGCGGCGCAAGCTCGCCGATCGCCGGCTCGGCCAGGTGCGCCGCACCCGCGAGCAGGGCGTCGCGCTCGGCGCCCTTGCGCGCCGCCAGCGCCGGCTCGAACAGCTGCCGGACCACGCCGAAGGAGAACTCGCGCTCGAGCTCGGCGCCGCGCGCGGCCAGCACGGCGAAGCCCTCGCCCTCGGCCTCGCGGCGGATTGCACGGATCAGCGCCGACTTGCCGATCCCCGCGGGCCCCTCGATGAGCAGGCCGCCGCCGGCACCGCTTCCGGCCGCGTTGAGCACCTCTGCGGCCTCCCGGAGCTCCGCGCCCCGCTCGAGCAGGGCAGCCACGCCCGTTCCCGCAACCATTCCCAGGTGCAGTTGTACCTCTCCGGCAGCCCCCGCGCTAGCGTCTGGGCATGGCCGGCAAGGGAGACGTCATCGAGGGCTTCGGCGGGTTCCGGCTGACCCTGGTCCAGACCGGCGACGAGACCGACGGCGAGCTGCTCGAGATGGAGGCCTTCTATCCCGGCGACGGCCCGGCTCCGCCCGAGCACCTGCACCCGCGCCAGGACGAGCACTTCGAGGTGCTCGAGGGCAAGGTGCGGGCCATCGTGGACGGCGCCGAGCACGTCTACTCCGCCGGCGACAGCTTCGACGTGCCCGCGAACACGCCGCACCAGATGGCCGCCGACGGCCCCGCGACCGTGCGCTGGGAGGTGCGCCCGTCGCTGCGGACGGCCGAGTTCTTCGAGCGCCTCTACGGCGGCGCGGCCGACGAGCACTTCCTCGAGGAGTTCGCCGAGGAGTTCCGCCTCACCTAGCCACGGTCGGGAGCCAGGCGCTGATGGCCTCCCGAACCGCGGGCTTGCTGCGCAGGGAGTGGTTGCCGGGCACACGGACAACGGTGCGGTTCGGGCCGCCGTCGGGCGGCATGCCGAACGGGTCCTTGTCGCCCTGCACGACGAGCGTCGGGACCGTCACGGCGTCGAGCTCGTCCAGCCGCGACTTCTCCGGTCGCCCGGGTGGGTGCACCGGGAACGCGAGGCACAGCACCGCGGCCGCGCCGGTCGCGCCAACCGTGCGGCAGGCGACGCGGGCGCCGGCCGAGCGTCCGCCCACGATCAGCGGCAGGCCCGCGAGGGCGTCGGCCCGCAGGTGCTCGGCCACCGCCGTCCACGCGGCGTCCAGCTGGTGCGCGGGCGCCGGGCTGCGCCGCCCGGCCACGCGGTAGGGCTGCTCGACGAGGGCGACGGACAGCTCGGCGGCGTGCGCCGCCTCGGTGGCGGCGACGAGGTCGGGCGCCGTCACGCCCCCACCGGCCCCGTGGCCGAGCACCAGGGCCGCCCGCGGACGCTCCACCGGGTGCAGGTGGACGCGCGCGGGCCCGTGCGGGGTCTCGACGGTCACCGAGCGATGAGCACGTCGCAGGGGGCCTGCCGCGCCACCGCGCCGGGGACGTCGCCGGGCAGCAGGCGCGGCGCGTCCGGGTCGGAGGCGCCGACGATGACCAGCCGCGCGTTGCGCTCAGCGGCCACGTGGACCAGCGCGGTGGCCGCGTCGAGGGTGCGCAGGTGCACGTCGACCTCGACGCCGCGCTCGCGCAGCCGGTCGGCGGCGGCGGTGAGCGCCTCCTGTGCCTCCTGCTCGCTGTCGAGCAGCGGGCGCCGGGCGGCCACGACCTGCACGGTCGAGCCCAGCGCGGGCGCAAGGTCGGCGGCGCAGCGCAGCGCGGCGCCGCCGGGGCGGCGCGGCTCGACGCCGACCACGATCGTGTTGGCCAGGCTCGACCGATCGGGCGGCCCGTAGCGCGCCCGCACCCCCAGCCGGTCGAGCAGGCTCACCGCCGGCGCCAGGCCGCCCTCGGCGGCAACGCGCAGCAGGCGCATGAGCGTGCGCCGCCCGGCGGGCTCGGGCGCGAGCTCGATCGCGACCTCGACCTCGTTCCCGTCGGGGCGCTGCCAGTACTCGCCCAGCGAGCCGAGCAGCCGCAGCGCCGCGTCGTTCTCGGCCAGCACGGGCGCGCGGAAGCGCCGGACGCCCTCGTCGAGCGCCCGGTCGGCCAGGGCGCCCATGAGCTCGCGACCCAGGCCGCGCCCCTGCCAGTCGTCCGCGACCACGATGGCCGGCTCGGCCTCCTCTGGTCCGGTGCGCACGAACCGGGCCACGCCCACGATGTCGCCCCCGGGCCGGTCGAGCGCGATCAGCGCCTCGTGGTCGTGGTGGTCGATCCTCGTCAGGTAGTCGAGGTCGCGCTCGGACAGGCGCGGCATCGGCGTGAAGAACCGCCGGTAGCGCGACTCCGCGCTCAGGCGCTCGAACCCTGTCCGCAGCGCCTCGCGGTCGGAGGCATCGATCGGGCGCAGCGTCGCCTCCGCGCCGTCGGGCAGGGTGATGCGCCGCGGCCGCTTCAGCGCTGCTCGACCTCGGCCGGGATCTCGACCTCGCGCTTGAGGATCTTGCCGGTCGGGCCCTTGGGCAGGTCGTCGACGATCCAGACCACGCGCGGGTACTTGTAGGCCGCCACACGCTCCTTCATGTACGCGCGCAGCTCGCTGGGCTCCACGCTCTCGCCCGCCTTGAGCGCCACGGCGGCACCGACCTCCTCGCCCAGCGACTCGTCCGGCAGGCCGACCACGGCGGCCTCGCGGACGGCCGGGTGCTCGTAGAGGACCTCCTCGAGCTCGCGCGGGTAGATGTTGAACCCGCCGCGGATGATCATCTCCTTCTTGCGGTCGACGATGAAGAAGTAGCCCTCCTCGTCGACCCGGGCCATGTCGCCGGTGCGCATCCACCCGTCGCTGAGCGTCTCCGCGGTCGCGTCGGGCCGCTCCCAGTAGCCCTTCATCACCACCGGGCCGCGGATGAGGATCTCCCCCACCTCGCCCTGCGCCACCTCGTTGCCGTCGTCGTCGACGACCTTCATGTCCACGCCGGGCACGGGTATGCCGATCGAGCCCGCCTTGCGCTCGCGGTCGGGGCGGTTGAAGGAGGCGATGCCGCACGTCTCGGACAGGCCGTAGCCCTCGAGGATCGTGCACGCGAACTTCTCCTCGAACGCGCGCAGGATCTCCACCGGCATGGCCGCGCCGCCGGACACGCACAGGTCGAGGCCCGAGGTGTCATAGGCCTCGGCGCCCTCCTCGTGCAGCATGGCCGCGTACATCGTCGGCACGCCGAGCAGGGTGGTTACGCCGTCGCGCTGCACGATCTCCAGCGCCTTGGTGGGGCTGAAGCGCGGCAGCAGGGTGATCGTGCCGCCGGCCTGCACGGCGCTGTTCAGCCCCGAGGTGAGGCCGAAGACGTGGAACAGCGGCAGCGCGCCGAGGGTGACGCTGCTCTCGTCGGCGTCGACCAGGTCGACGGCGATCTCCGCCGCCGCGCGCAGGTTGCCGTGGGTGAGCTCGGCGCCCTTGGGCGTGCCCGTGGTCCCCGACGTGTAGAGGATCAGCGCGGTGTCGTCGTCGGCGCGGCCGGTGATGTCGGTCACCGGCTCCGCGGCGCCGAGGCGTTCCTCGAACTTCCCCGGCTCGACGAGGATGACCTCCGCGTTGGCGTCGGCGGCGCCGCTCGTCGCCGCCTCCTCGAACTGGTGCCAGGCGATGATCGTGCGCGCGCCCGAGTTGTCGAGGTGGAACGCGACCTCGCGCTCCTTGAGCAGCGGGTTCATCGGTACCACCACGGCGCCCAGGCGCATGGCCCCGAAGAACACGAAGGGGAAATAGGGGACGTTGGGGAGCATGATCCCGACGCGGTCGCCCGGGCCGATCCCCGCGGCGCGCAGCAGGCCGGCGGCGCGCGCGGACGCCTGATCCACGACGGCGTAGTTGAGCTTGATGTCGTCGAGCTCGACGGCGATCTGGTCGCCGTGCTGCTCGACGGTCGTGGCCAGGATCTCGGCCAGGTTGCTCATCGGGTGCTCCCTTCCCTCGACTGCGTTGGGCCCTAAGTCTTCCGCGTCCGCGCTTGAATGGTCGCGTGGTCGACGCGCGCGATCGGGTTCTCGTGGTCGGGGCCGGGCCGTCGGGCCTGTTCGCCGCCTGCGAGCTGGCCCGCCACGGCGTGCTCGTGCGCGTGGTGGAGCGCGATCCGGTGGCGCACCGGCAGGTGCGCGCGACGTCGTTGCAAGCGGCGACGCTCGAGGTCCTGCACCGGGCCGGCGTCGTCGACGCCGTGCTCGCGTCCTCCGAGCACCTCGGCTACGCGCGGGTCTACGACCCCGCGCTGCGCATGCTCAGCGAGTTGTCCTTCGCGGGCGTCGGCTGCGAGTGGGAGTTCCAGTGCAGCCTGCCCCAGTGGAGCACGGAGGCCATCCTCGCCGAGCGGTTCGCGCGCTTCGGCGGTGCGGTCGAGCGCGGGGTCGAGGTGGTCGGACTCGTCGGCCGCGATGATGGCGTGCTCGTGCGCTTCGCCGACGGCGCGGAGGCGCTGTTCGAGCGGGTGATCGGCGCCGGCGGCGCGCACAGCGCGGTGCGGGCGTCGATGGGCGAGCGGCTGCAGGGCTCCACGTACCCCGGGACGGCGCTGGTGGCCGACGTGCGGGTGCGCTGCGACCTGCCGCGCGACGGGTCGGCGTTGTGCGTGTCACCGGAGGGCTACGTGACCTTTGCCCCCGTCCCCGGCGGTCGGTGGGTCATGTTCCTCGGCGACGTCGCCGCGGGCGAGGACGCCGACGTGGTCGGGGCGGTCGCGCGGCGGCTGGGCGACGCGGTCGCGATCGAGGACGTCGCGTGGTCGTCGACCTTCCGCATGCAGAACCGGCTCGTGCCGCGCATGGGCGACGAGCGGCGCTTCCTGCTCGGCGACGAAAGCCACCTGTCCAGCCCGTTCGGCGGCGAGGGCCTGAACTCGGGCCTGTTCGATGCCTGCGACCTGGCCTGGAAGCTCGCGCTGACGATGCGCGGGCGGGCGCAGCCGTCGCTGCTCGACACCTTCGACGTGGAGCGCAGCGCGGTGGACGCGCACGTGCTCGAGGTCTCCGACCGGATCCACGGCCTCGCGCGGGCCGCGATCTCCGCGGCGGCCACGGGCGAGGTGCGGCCGCCGGCGACGCCCGAGCAGATCGCCGCGCTGGCGCGGGCGCGGTCGATGGCGGACGTCTCCTACGCCGGCAGCCCGCTCGTCGGTTCGTACGGGGCGGTCGACGGCGACGGGCCGCAGCCGGGCGCGCGCTACCCGGGGCGGTGCCGCCTGGGCGGGCGCGCGCATCACCTGCTGCTCGGGGCCGAGCGGCTGTGCGACGAGCCGCTGCAGCGGTTCCGCGCGCGCTGGAGCGGGCTGGTCGAGGTCGTCCCCGGGCCGTCCACGCGCGGCGCGCTGCTCGTGCGCCCGGACGGGATCGTCGGCTTCCGCGCCGCGTCGGCGGACGCGTCGGCGCTGAGCGCGATCGACGCGCATCTCGCGTCGTATCTGGTGCCGGGGTAGACGGCGCCGCCATGCGACCACCACGACGCCGCTTCGCGGTGCGGTTGATCGCGGCCCCGATTTCATGAAGGATTGACTGACGGGAGGCAAGCAAGGAGGCGCGCGGTGGATGCGAGGGCAAGGAAGCACGGGATGACACGGGTCATCGCGCTGTTCGTGATCGCGATCCTTGCGCTCGGCCTGCCCGCGAGCGCGCTCGCGCAGCCCGACGCCGGCGCGGCGAAGGCCAAGAAGCACAAGCGCCACAAGACGTCGTCCTCCTGCCGGAAGAAGGCGAAGAAGTCCGGCGTGGACAGGAAGCGCGCGAAGCACAAGTCGTCCTGCAAGAAGAAAAAGAAGAAGAACGCGACGCCGACACCACCCGCCGAGAACCCGGTTCCGCCCGTGACGCCCGCGCCAACCCCGGCGCCGTCCGGCGGCGCGGCGAGCTCCGGTGGCGGTGGGACGACCACGCCGCCGAGCGGTGGCGGCGAGAACACTCCGCCTCCTCCTCCGCCTCCTCCACCTCCGCCTCCTCCGCCGCCCCCGGACTTCTGCAGCAGCACCTACGCCGACGCCCAGGTCACGCCGGCGACGAACCCGAGCGACGCCGAGGCCTCGGTCGACTGCCTCATCAACCAGTTCCGTGTGGCCAACGGCCTGCCGCCGTTCACGCTCACCAACGCCGCGCTCCTGTCGTCGAGCACGTTCCACGCCAACGACTCGGTGCAGTTCAAGTTCTGGGATGGCACCTCGCAGTCGAGCCACGTCAACCACGACACGCCGAAGCCGTGGGATCAGAACGCCGCGAACATGGCGGTCAACGACCGTATCCTCGGAGCGGGCTACTGCAACGGCGGGGCCGCCACCAGCTTCGCCGACGCCGAGGACACCTACGCCGGCTCGGGCACGTTCGCCACGCCGCGTAAGGCGTTCGAGTTCTGGAGCACCGATCCCCCGCACAAGGCGACGTTGCTGAGCACGACCCTGACGGAGCACCGCATCGCGGTCGTGGTCGGCAACCCCAATCAGGGGGGCACGGACGCCGACTGGGCCACGTTCGTCGAGGACCTCGGGAACTGCGTCCCTTGAGCTAGCCGGGCTACATGCCCATGTGGCCCATCGGCATCGGGCTGGTATCCGGGATGGTCAGAACCGGTACCGCGGACGGTGCGATGAGCACGAACAGGCCGAGCGCGAGGAGCACCGCCGCGGTCCCGTAGGTGGCGACGCGCCGCCAGGGAAGGAGCTTCTCGACGGCGATCAGCGCGGCCACGAACGCCGTCCAGGCGATGCTCATCACGCCGAGCGCAAACAGCGAGGCCATCAGGGCCCAGCAGCAGCCGACGCACCAGGCGCCGTTCTTCGCCCCCATCCGGAGCGCTCCCGACCAGCCGCCCTTCCACGACCCGAGCAGGAACCCGAGCGGGCTGCGGCACTTTCCTAGGCAGACGTCCTTGAGCGGCGTCAGCTCGTAGACGGCGGCGACGACCAGCGTCCCGCCGGCGATCCATCGGCCTGCGCTGTCCCAGGCCAGCACGTCGCCGTCGATCGCGTTGATGACATCCACGAACGCGAACGCGAGCACGCCCACCGCCCCCCAGGTGAGCAGGTAGCCGGCCGTGAACACCAGGGGGGCGAGCCGCGACTCCTGCCGGCTCATGCGCGCGTAGAGGGCGACCGTCGGCGCGACCGACGGGAACATCATCGCGGCCATCATCACCACCCAGACGCCGATGAACGCGCCGAAGGCCCCGAGGTCGGTCCAGGGACCCTCGTCCATGCCCTGCATCTGGTCGACCGTCCACCACCAGGCCACGGCGGCAACGGCGACCAGGAGTACGACCAGCCCGATCCGGGTGCGAACGGCGGCGAAGGCCGGTGCAAGGCCCCCGCCCCCGACGCGCTGGTGCGCCGTGGCGACCATGGCTCAGGCGGCCCAGGAGAACTCGGACTTCGAGAGCCCGGTCTTGCCCTCGTACTCGATGCCGAACGCCTTGATCCGCGAGCGCTTGGCCTCGGCCATGGTCAGGTCGGAGCCGACGGGGTGGAACATGCCGTCGAAGCGGATCGGCTGTCCGGTCTCCACTCCGAAGGGCACGATGTCCTCGATCTCGAAGTCGACCACGTCGCCGATGCGGACGCTGTGCCGCAAGCCGTCGTCGTCGACGTCGATCCGCGCGCGTTCGACGCCGAGGATCTCGCCCACGAGCGGCGCCAACGCGCCCATCGGGCCGCCGAGTTGGCCGCTGAACACCTGGACGAGCTTCTCGGTCTGCTCATCGCTGGCGTCTTCGTCGACGAACACGCCAAGGCGCCAGTTCCCGTCGGTCATGACCTTCGGCGTGTCGGCG
>Ga0105245_10005642_pt1 | contig 10995 bp, 7 predicted proteins | sample KBSM54metaG_FD_81523 | JGI IMG/M metagenome (GOLD analysis project Ga0105245, IMG submission 81523) | Miscanthus rhizosphere microbial communities from Kellogg Biological Station, Michigan, USA - KBS M5-4 metaG | ecosystem: Host-associated > Plants > Roots > Rhizosphere > Soil | place: Michigan...
GTTGGTCAGCCGGACCAGGTCGAGTTCCTTCTGCTGCCCCTGCTCGAAGTCGACGACGCCGCCGATGAACGCCGGCGGCTGGTTGTCGCGCGGCTGCACCTCGATCGCCAGAGTCAGGATCGCCGTGTGCCCGTTGGGATCGTTCGCCGAGCGTCCGTCGGTGACCTCGAAGGTGATGGATGCCGGCCCGAAGTAGCGATCCGCCGAGGTGTAGAGCAGCGTGTGGTCGTCGACCACGAGCGGAGCACCGTTGGCGTGCGTCGCCTTCACCGTCGTGGAGTCGGTGATGCGCACGCGGGAACCGGCCAGCGCGACCACGTACTGGTTGAGGTCGATGCGCAGCGGCTGCTCGCTCTTGACCTTCAACGCGGGCGCCTTCAGGTTGATCTGCGGTAGCGCATCGTCAAAGCCCGGCACCCGGATGAAGCCGTACGACCGGATCGAGTCGTCGTCGGGGTGCGACACCGAGAACGGGATGATCTGGCTCTTGTTGCCGATCTGAACCTGGATCTTCTTGTTCGGCAGCACCTGCGCAGATCCGCTGTAGCCCTGGAGCAGGGCGATCCCGAGGCTGTCGACGCTGCCATCCGCGAAGAACACATTGTTCAGCACCGCGACGTCGACCGAGGTGCGGCCGATGACATCGCTGACCGACAGAGTGGTGTCGTTCACCACCGGATAGCTGAGCGGCGCATTCGGATCGACGGTGACCGTCACGAAGTTCTGGCTCGTGCCGCCGTACTCGTTCTGGATCGTGTAGATCACCGAGTAGTTGCCCGGATCCTTGGGCGGCGTGATGTCGACGCTGGTCTTGTCGATGATCTTGGCCTTGGTACCCGGCGTGTTGGGATCCACGGCGGTCACGGTGAGCGGGCTTCCGTCGGGGTCGGAGTCGTTCGCCAGCACCTGGACGGAGACCGTCCTGCCCGGTCGCACCGACACCGAATCGGCGTTCGCCACCGGGTTGCGGGCCCCGTCGAGTCGCGCGCTGATGCCCACGCGCACGGATCCGGTCGCGCGGGCCCCCAGGCCGTCGACCACCGAATAGGTGAAGGAGTCGGTGCCCGAGGAGTAGTCGCCGGCCTGGTAGACGATCGCACCGTTCGTGACCGACTCGATCGACCCCTTCTCGGGGTTGCTCGCGACGCCGATCAACTGAACCGAGTCGCCGTCGGGGTCGATCCCGGTCAACGGGATCTGGATGCTCACGGTCTCGCCCGCGAGCACGCGCGCGGTCACCTGCACCGGCACCGGCGGGTTGTTGGTCGCGACGTCGATCTCGCGCACCGAGATGTTCACGCGGGCCTGCGCGGTCTGGCCGTCAGGCCCCGCGATCGAATACACAGCCGAGTAGTTTCCCGCGGTCTGCGGTGCGAGATAGCGCAGCCGGCCGCCCGAGGCGAACAGCAGACCCGCACCGCTGGGCAGCGGCACGGCCAGCTTGGGCTGCAGAACGATCGGCTGGCCGTCCGGTTGCGAATCGTTGTCGAGCACCGGGATGTCGATCGCATCGCCCACCCGGACGGTGACCGAGTCGTCGGTCGCCACCGGGGGCTGCAGTTGGGCCGGCCGCGGGATCTCGACGACCGTGATGGTGCCGACCGCATCCGCCAATCCGTTGCTGATGCGGTAGTTGAACACCACGGTCTTGCCCTCGAGCGGCTTGCTCAGGGTGACGCGCACCAGTCGCTGATCGAGGATCTCGGCCTCGACTCCGGAGTTCGCGGGCACATTGAGCAGCCCGGTGACCACCAGCACGCCGCCCGCCGGGTCGATGTCGGTCGTGGTCGGATCGACGGTGTCGCTGCCCAGGGTGGTGACGAAGATGGTCTTGGGCACGGTGATCGGGCGGGTGTTGCCGTTGGGCGGGGCCGAGACGTCCAACCGGACCAACCCGGTCGCGTTCTGGTCGCCATCGGTCACCGTGAACTCGAGGTAGTGGGTGCCGACCACGTCGCTCTCGAAGGTGAAGGTTCCGGCGTCGAAACTCGGCACGATCGTCACGCCGGCTTTGGCCGGGACCGCGTTCAGGCGCAGCGGGCCGTTACCGCCGCGGACGTGGCTCATCGGACGCACCGTGATGGTCTCGCCCGAGGTGGCGAGCGCGACCCACGGCTCGATCACGATCGGCACCTGACCGCCCGGTTTCACCGTGATCGCCAGGCTCCCGCTGCCCTCGGCGCGGCCGTCGCTCATGGTCAGGGTGACCGACTTCTGCAGTCCGCCGTCTGCGGAATCCGTGAAGACCACGACCCCGTCGGGCTGGTAGCTCAGCTTGTCGGTGCCCGCAGTGGTGGCCGCGGTCAAGAAGAACGGGTCGCCATCCGGATCGACCCAGTCGCCGGTGACCTGGGTCGACACCCGGCCGCCCGCGGCCACCGTCGTCTTGGTGACCCGGACCTGCTGAGGCGGCGAGTTCTCCTCGGGAGTCCGGACGGTCACGCGCACGGTGGCGCTCGCCGACCCGCCTCGCCCATCCGTGATCGTGTAGGTGAAGACGATGACCCCGGATGCCGTGGGCGACAGGGTGATCTGCAGCTGCTGATTGCGGGTCACCAGGTCCAGTCGTCCGATGTTGTCGTCGATCGTGTCCACGGCGGTGATCACGAGCACATCGGCATTGGGGTCGTAGTCGTTCAACAGGACGGGAAGCAGCGTCGCCTTGCCCGGACGGGCCCCGAAGGCGTCGTCGACGGCGACCGGCGGCTTCTGCTCCGGGTCGACGGTCGGCGGCACGTCCTGGTTGTTCTGCTGGGCTTGCTGGTCCTCGTCCTTCGGGATCAGGGCGTCCCAGTTGTCGATCAGCTCGCCATCGGCCTGCACGGCCCAGGTGCCGCCTTCGCGCGCGTCGTTCAGCACGAGCTGCTGCTGGTTCGATGCGAACGAGAGGCGCGCCCCGCCCGGCATCGACGCCAGCGAGAGGGTGCTGCCGGTGCCGCGATCGGAGGCGCAATGGCGCCACGCGGTGCCAGAGGTCCAGGCCGCGTACTGGCAGCCGTCGAGAACCGCCGGGGCCGCCGGCGTTCCCGACTTGCCGCGCACCAGTGCTGTCTGCTGGCCGCCGTCGAAGGGCACCGCGTACAGTCCGGTGCCGGTGGCCAGCAGCACGTTGCTCGCGGCTTCCCCCGGCTTCTGGAGTACCGCCGTGGAGCCGCTGGGCAGGATGCCGTCCAGCGACAGGATGTGACCGTCGACGGCGAGCTTGCCGGTCGTGGTGTCGAGCACGGCCCACTGGTCGCCCACCACGGTGATCTGCACGTCGTCAGACGAGGCGCCGAGCTTCACCTTCCAGCGCTGGGCGACCTGGTCGGATTTGGTCGCATCCAGTCGATACACCTGGCCGAGTTCCGGCGAGTACGCGACCAGCGTGCCGTCCGGGGCGACCTGGACGACGGTCCCGACGCCGAGGCTCAAGGTCGCGGGGGTTGTGGCGTCGAAGTTCTGCAGTTCGCTCTGCGGAAGCAGCCAGAGCTCACCGGTGCCGGCCGCGTAGATCGCGACCCGGGTTCCGGCCAGGAACACCTGCGGCTGATCGGGGGGCAGTGCGACGCTCTCGCCCGCGGCCGAGGTCGCCGGATCGACGATCGAGACCGTGGCATCGGTGTGGTCGACAAGAAGCACCTCGTCGCCGGACTGCACGACCGACAGGTCGGTGCCCGTACTGCGAACCACGGAGTTGAGTTCGAGCACCTGCGGATTGGCGCGCCCGACGACCTGGGAGCTGTTGTTGGCGACCCAGACGCTGCCATCGCCCAGGTCGAGTTTCTGGGCGGTGAAGCCGGTGGACACGATGGCCACCGCCGCGACCACGGCGGCGATCACCGTTCCACTGGTCGCCGTCGCGACGAGTGGACGATGCGCGGCGAGCCACCGGCCGATCATCAGGCGTCATCCATGAGGGACGTCCACGCACTTCTCGGCGCTCGAGTCGCCGATCTTGCCGTCGCGGTTCACGGCGACCGTGATGCAGACATGCTGCCCGGGTGCCGCATCGACCACGAAGCGCGGGGTGAGTTGGATGCTCGAGGTGCCACCGGTGACCTGGATCTGGTACCGATCGGTGGAAGCCAGACCGGGATCCTGCCAGCTGAAGCGCACCGAGTTGCCGCTCAGCGACGCCGAGATGTCGGTGACGTCCGGGATCGCCGTCCCCCCGGATGCCACCCGGAACGACAGCACGACCGCGATGACGGCGAGCACGATCACCAGCGCCGACACGGCGACGATGACGCCCGTCACGGTGCGCGGCACTCGGGCCGGAGAGGTGGCTCGGCTGTTCGACCGCGGTCCCGGTCCGCTGACCTCGCGCACCGTTCCGACCGGTGAGTAGTCGCCGTCGCGCCCGGAGCCGCGGCGCCGCCGCCGGATGGCCGGCGCCTTCTGAGCGCCGGCCAGCGGACGCAAGCGGGTGCGCTCCTCGAGATCGGCGACGGTGCCGAGCGCCCAGTCATCCATGGCGACCTCGATGGCGGTCTGGGGCACCCCGAGCTCGGTCTCGATCAGTTGAAGTTCACGCACCAGCTCGAGCACGCTGCCCGGCCGCAGTTCGGGTCGGCGCGACATCGCCCGGCGCAGCAGGGCTTCGAGGCTCGCGGGCACGTCGGCGCGACCGATGGGCTGCGGCTTGGCGCGGGCGATGCGCGACATGAGGTCGCTCGAGGAGTTCGAGCCGCCCGGCAGTTCGAATGGCGACCGACCGGCAAGCAGGGAGTACACCGTGGCCGCGAAGGCCCAGACCTCCGAAGCGATGCTGCCGGGCACCTCGTCGAGCAACACCTCGGGCGCCGACCACGGAATGGACAAGCCGACCGAGTCGTCTTCACGCGAGGCGGTCAGCGTCGAGGCGATCCCGAAATCCGACAGCACCGGATGCCCGTAGGCCGTCAGCAGGATGTTGGAGGGCTTGATATCGCGGTGCAGCACCCCCGCGCGGTGCGCCGTCTCGATCGCGCTGCCGATCTTCACCGCGATGCGAAGCACCTCGGGCACCGGGATGCTCTCGCGGCGGTACCGCTCGCTCAGCGACGCCGAGCAGAGCTCCATGACCAGGTACGGGCGGCCGTCGGCGGAGACGCTGGCCTGGTAGACGGTGAGGATCGCCGGATGCGCACTCAGCTGGGCCATCAGATTCGCCTCGGCCTGGAACATCTGGCGCACCTGCTCGTTGACCACCTCGTTCAGCATCACCTTGACGGCGACCTGTCTGCGCGGCATATTCTGCTCGTACAAGAAGACGTCGGCGAAGCCGCCGGACCCCAGCACGTGCACGTACGAGAACCCCGGCAGGACAGGGGGCTGCGACGGCAGGCGTCTGGCCACCACTACCCCCTCAGCATCGGTAGGACCCTCCATTCTAGGCAGAGGGCCTCGCGCTACCGGGGGTTCCCCCCCGAAGGGGGGCGGCCGCGGGTGCCTCCCAGATCGGGGGCCGTCGGCTGGTGCTCCTGCGTCTCCTGGGTCTCCCGCGTGTCATGTCGTGCGCCGCGCGGCGGGTGGGGCGCCTCGAGCACGTCGACGACGATCAGCGTCACGTTGTCGCGCCCGCCCGCCGCCAGAGCCGCATCGACGAGCGCACTGGCCGTCTCGGATGCCGGCATCCCCATGGCGAGATGCAGCCGCAAGCGGTCGTCTCCGACCTCCTTGGTCAGCCCGTCCGAGCAGATCAACAGCCGGAGTCCGGCGCGCGCCGGCACCCGCCAGATGTCGGGAAGCGGCTCGTCGTGGAATCCCAGGGCGCGCGTGATGACGTTGCTCTCCGGGTGGTTGTCGGCCATCTCGGGGGCGATGATGCCGGCGTCCACCAGTTCCTGCACCACCGAGTGATCGATGGTCACCTGGCTCAGTTCGTTGCGCTCGAAGCGGTAGACGCGGCTGTCGCCGATGTTGAAGACCAGGAACGACGGCGTCGGGCCGTCGTTCACCAGCGCCGCCCCGGTGATCGTGGTGCCCACTCCGATCGGGATGCCCTCGGCGAGCGCGTCGATCGCCGTGCCCGCGTCGACGAAGGCCTGCTCGAGCGCGGCGAGGTGGGCGAACGGGCCGGATTCGCGCGAGAGCCGCTCGGCGACCGCCGCGCTTGCCCGGTCGCCGGCCGCGTGACCGCCCATGCCGTCGGCGACGGCGAACACCGGGAGGCCGACCAGCACGCTGTCCTCGTTGGCCGAACGACGGTGCCCGATGTCGGTGCGGGCCGCCCAGCTCAGTACCAGGTCCTGCTCGTGGCCGGGCAGCGGCACGTGCACCTCGACCCCGTCGTCGCCGATGTGGGTCATGTCTTCGCTCCGGTGCCGGCGGGCGCGGCATCCGGGTCCGGGGCGAGCACCTCGACCAGGTTGCCGTCGCCGAGCTCGATCACGGTGCCCGGGGTGACGACGGCCGACTCGCCGCCGATCAGCGTGCGCGGCTCGGCACCCGGGATGCGCAGCACGGAGCCGTTCGTCGATCGCGCGTCGCTGGCCACGATCGTGCCGCCCACCGGGCTGAGTTCGAGGTGCGTCGACGAGAGCTCGCGCTGCGGCGAGTCGAGGGTGACCAGGAGCGGCGTGCCGCCGGGATGGATGCGCGGCACGCTCGGCTTGCGCCCCAGGTACACCGGCTGGTCGAGCGGCACCAGGGTGCCGTCGGCGAGCCGCAGTCGGAACGGGTGCGGGCGCTCGGGCATCGGCTGCGACCACACATTGTCGGGCAGCTCGGGCAGCTCAGGCCGGGGTGCAGCAGCGGTTGCCCGCGCGGGCGGCTCGACGAGTGCGGGCAACGGACGCTCGGTCGGCCTGACGGGGATCGTCTTCTCGAGGTCCTCGCCGGAACCCGCCGCCGGGATCCGCGGCCGCGGTGGTCTCACGACGGTGTCGTCGAGATCGCGTGCGGAGTCGGATGCCACGGGAGCCATTGTCCTCCCCCTGTGCCTACTACTCGCCGATGTACGACATGACGTGCTTGATGCGCGTGTAGTCCTCGAAGCCGTACATCGAGAGGTCCTTGCCGTATCCCGAGTGCTTGAAGCCGCCGTGCGGCATCTCGGCGACGATCGGGATGTGGGTGTTGATCCAGACGCAGCCGAAGTCGAGGTGCTTGGCGAAGCGCATCGCGCGGCTGTGATCCTTGGTCCACACGCTCGACGAGAGGCCGTACTGGACGCCGTTTGCCCACAGCAGGGCGGTCGCCTCGTCGGTGAACTTCTGGATCGTCACGACCGGCCCGAAGATCTCATTCTGAACGGCGTCGTCGGTCTGCTTCAGCCCGCTGACCACGGTCGGCTCGATGAAGTAGCCCGTGCCGGCCTTGCGGGTGCCGCCGGTCTCGATCTGCGCATTCGACGGCAGCGCGTCGATGACGCCCATGACGCGCTCGAGCTGGTTCGCGTTGTTCACCGGCCCGTAGAAGGTGTCGGCGTCGTGCGGGTCGCCGGTGCTGACGTTCTTCTGCACGTACGCCGTCATCGCCGTCACGAACTCGTCGTGCACGCCCTCCTGCACCAGGATGCGCGTGGCCGCCGTGCAGTCCTGCCCGGCGTTGAAGTACCCGGCGATCGCGATCCCCTCGACGGCCTTCTCGATGTCGGCGTCATCGAACACGATCACCGGCGCCTTGCCGCCGAGCTCCAGGTGCACCCGCTTCAGGTCGTTGGATGCCGCCTTGGCGACCTCCATGCCCGCCCGCACCGAACCGGTGATCGACACCATTTGCGGCGTCTTGTGGTCGATCATGGCGGCCCCCGTGGTCCGGTCGCCGGTGATCACGTTGAGCACGCCCTTGGGCAGGAACTCCGCCGCCACCTCGGCGAGCAGCAGGGTCGACTGTGGGGTGGTGTCGCTCGGCTTGAGCACCGTGGTGTTGCCCGCGGCGATGGCGGGCGCGATCTTCCACACCGCCATGTTGAGCGGGTAGTTCCACGGCGTGACCTGCCCGATCACGCCGATCGGCTCGCGCCGGATCGAGCTGGTGTGATCCTTCATGTACTCGCCCGTCGCGCGGCCCTCGAGCACCCGCGCGGCGCCGGCGAAGAACCGGATCTGGTCGACCGAGAGCATGATCTCGTCGGTGACCAGGCTGGCACGCGGCTTGCCGGTGTCCTGCGATTCCAGGTCGGCGAACTCCTCGGCGCGCTGCTCCATCGCGTCGGCGATCCGGAAGAGAGCGAGCTGTCGCTCGCCGGGGGTCGACTCGCCCCACTCCTCGAAGGCGGTCGCGGCTGCGGAGAATGCGGCATCCACGTCGGCTTTTCCGGAGACCGGCGAGAGCGCGTAGCCCTTCTCGGTGGCCGGGTCGATCACGTCGAAGGTGCCGTCGCCCTTCGCGTCGACGTACTCACCATTGATGAAATTGCGCAGGGTGCGTTCGGCGGTCGGTTCAGAAGCCATGCGGTCAGGATACGTCGCGCGGTGCAGCGGAAACCAGGTCCACGACGACCGATTCCGTCACTCTCGAGCCCCCAGAAGTGCGGATTCCCTTGTATGCACGCAATCCGGCTGACAGAATCGAACCATGCCGGCCCGTCCGAAGCCCTCCGTCCTCGACGATGTCTCGAAGGCCATCATCGAGCAGCTCCAGACCGACGGCCGCCGCAGCTACGCCGAGATCGGCAAGGCGGTCGGACTGAGCGAGGCCGCGGTCCGGCAGCGCGTGCAGAAGCTGCAGGAGTCGGGCGTCATGCAGGTGGTCGCGGTCACCGACCCAATGCAACTGGGCTTCTACCGCCAGGCCATGATCGGCATCCGCGTCACCGGCGACACCACTCGGGTCGCCCGGTTGCTCGGCGAGATCCCGGCGGTCGACTACGTCGTGCTCACCGCGGGCAGCTTCGACATCCTCGCCGAGGTGGTCTGCGAGAACGACGACGACCTGATCGAGCTTCTGAATCAGCGGATCCGAGGGATCGAGGGCGTGCAGTCCACCGAGACCTTCGTCTACCTCCGACTGCACAAGCAGTTCTACAACTGGGGAACCAGGTAGAACCAGCCGTGGCCGACCCGCGCAGTCAGACGGCCAGCGGCTCCAACAGCCGGTGCGGCCGGCGCAGGGCCCGGGTGACCGGATCGGTGCTCGGATTCTCGCGGCGGGACGGCTCCATCACGATGTCTGCGGCCGGCGGGGCCAGCTGACAGGTCTCGCACCGCCCGTCGATCAGCGCCGAGCCGCACCGCACGTGGGTGTACTGGTGCCGCTCATCCGGCTCCAGCGACTCGCGCCCCCAGGATCCGAGAGCGCTGATGACCGGCCAGAGCGCCGCGCCGCGCGCGGTCAGCTCGTACTCGTCACGTGCCCCGGATCCGGACACCCGGGCGACGACCCCGGCCTCGACCAGGTCGTTGAGGCGCTGCGTCAGTGTGGCGCTGGGCACCCCGATGTGCTTGCGGAAGTCGTTGAAGCGGCGGACCCCGTAGAAGAGGTCGCGCACGATGAGCAGCGTCCAGCGCTCGCCGACGATCTCGAGCGACCGGGCGATCGCGCACTGCTGGCCGGCGTAGTCCGATCCCAATGGCATGCCGCGAGTCTACCACTAGAGTTTTGTCATTGAACCTTGCAAGTTCATTGATTGAACTGATAGCGTTCAGGGATGACAGAAACCATCGCCGCTCAGCGTCCCGCCGCCCGCCCCCTCCCCACCCTGTCGTCGACGGCCTCCTTCGTCGCCAGCGCGGCCACACTGGCGTCATTGTTCCTCGCCGCCGGTGCGCCGAGTCCCCTGCTGCCGATCTACGAAGCTGCCTGGGGCTTCGCGCCGTGGCTGCTCACGCTGGCCTTCGGCGTGTACGCGATCGCCCTCCTCGCGGCGCTCCTGACGATCGGGGCGCTCTCCGATCACCTGGGGCGCCGGCCGGTCCTGATCGCGGCGGTCGGGGTGCAACTGGTGGCGCTCGTGGTCTTCCTCCTCGCGCCGTCGGTCGGCTGGCTCTTGGTCGGACGGGTCCTGCAGGGGCTCTCGGTGGGAGCTGCCGCCGGAGCGTTCGGCGCCTCCGTCGTCGAACACGCGTCCGAGCGCCGCAAGCGGCTCGCTGCCGTGCTGGTCAGCGCTGCACCCACCGGCGGGCTGGCGCTCGGCGCACTCTTCTCTGGCCTGATCGCTCAGTTCACCGCGGCGCCAGCGTTCACGGTCTGGCTGACCCTGGTCGTCGTGGCGGCCGTGGGCACGGCATTGACGGTGTTCAGCCCCGAGACGACGACTCCGGCGCCGGGAGCCATCGCATCCCTTCGTCCACGCGTCACCGTGCCGGCTCGGGCGGCGCGCGCCTTCGCCGCGACCGCTCCGGTGAACGTGGCCGCCTGGTTGACCGCGGCCCTGTTCCTCGGCCTGGTGCCCACCGTCCTCCGGCAGGTGTTCGCACTGCCGAGCCCGCTCGACGCCGGCCTGGCTGCCGCCGTGGCCTTCGGAACGGCCGCGGTCGCGGCGATCGCCTCGGCTCGCCTCGACGGCCGTCGCGTGATGCTGATCGGAACCGCGGCCGTCGGCGCCGGCGCCGTCTTCTTCGTGGGCAGCGTGCTGCTCGGAGCATTTCCCCTGCTGTGGGTGGGAGCCTTCGTCGGCGGCGCCGGGATCGGCGGCGCGTTCAGCGGCACCATCCGCTCGCTCATTCCGGGAGCACACCCGCACGAACGCGCCGGACTCTTTGCCGCGATCTATGTCGTCTCGTACCTAGCGCTCGGGATTCCGGCCATCGTCGCGGGCCTGTTCCTCGCCCCCCTGGGTGCGACCGTGGTCGCCGTGGCGTACGGTGTCGTGATCGTCGCCGTGGCCGCGATCGGGATCGCGACCCACCGGTCCGGCGTCATCGACGCGCCCCAGAGTTAGCGCATCTGCTTCGAAATCCGAAGCGGAGACGGCTTCCGTTCGACGGATTTCGCTCTTTCGGCGTGCACCGACGGTTGATATCGTGAGTGCATGAGCATCGACACCCCCAGCGTCGCCACCACGAAGCACACCGACGCCGAGCTGCAGCAGATGGCGAAAGACCACCTCTGGATGCACTTCGCGCGTCAGTCGTCCATGGAGGCGAA
>Ga0105245_10005643_pt1 | contig 10994 bp, 8 predicted proteins | sample KBSM54metaG_FD_81523 | JGI IMG/M metagenome (GOLD analysis project Ga0105245, IMG submission 81523) | Miscanthus rhizosphere microbial communities from Kellogg Biological Station, Michigan, USA - KBS M5-4 metaG | ecosystem: Host-associated > Plants > Roots > Rhizosphere > Soil | place: Michigan...
CCGCCTTCTCGCGGCCCGGCTTCTCGCGCGCCCTGGCGGCCTTGGAGCCCTGGGCGCGCCGCTGCCGGCGAGTCGCCTCGCGCTTCATGCGAGCGCGCCGACGCCGCCGCTTCGCCAGCCGGCGGCGGAGATTGCGCGGCCGCAGCCGCTCGTGCAGCTGATGCAGACGTCCGAGGCCCCTGGCGATGGCGCCCACCAGCCAGCTCAGGAGACCGCCCTCGTCGGCCGGCTCCTTCGGCTCGTCGACCGCGCGCTCCACCGCCCCGACCGCGATGGGAGCGGCCGGCCGATCCAGGCCGTGCGGCCGGATGAACGAGCGCAGGAAGCGCTCGATCCGGTCGCGATGCCGGTCGGGGGCACGCAGGACGGCGCCGAGCTGCTCGAAGTGCTCCGCCCATGACTCGGCCACGTTCAGGAGGCCGTCCCCGTTGTCCCTCGCCAGATAGCCGAAGTGGAGCGTGCCCGTCTGGGTTCCGCGGAAGCGCTCGTGCAGGATCGTGAACACGGGCCGCCGGACGATCGCGCTGTCCACGAGCGCGCTCGTGTTGAGCCCGACAACCGCCTGCGCGTGGTAGAGCGAGTCGAAGTAGTCCTCCTTGCTCCGCCGGTCCGTCGGCGCGACGCCCCCGCGCGGCCAGACCACGAGCCGGCCCGGCTCGTCCACGTCCGCCTCCCGCCAGCTTCCGAAGTTCTGCGGGTGGGGGCGGACCACGATCCCCGCCGCCTCGAGCTCCGGATCTCCGCTGGCCGCGAGACGCTCGGCCCACTCGCGGACGAACTCGACCTCGTCGCCACCGGCGATGAAGCCCGAGGAGCACGTGTAGAGGAGCAGGGGCCGCTCGGGGCTGAGCCCGACCCGCTCGGCGAACGCGCCGGCATCCGTCGCGGCCTCCCACGCGAACCAGTGGTCGTGGCTGTGGGCACCGGTGGCCACCACGCTCTCGCCGCGGAGCCCGTGAAGCTCGATCGCCTCACGGACCTGCTCGTCGTTCCACACGAGCGTCAGGTCCGGCGCGTCTCGAATGACGCCCTTCGTCGTCAGGTTGTCCCAGCTCGACACGAGCAGAACCGTGGTGATCCCCAGCCTGTCGGCCGCACGCAGATGATCTCCCTGCGCGGAACCGGTCTCGATGAGCGGCGAGACGACCACCACGTCCGGCTCGAAGCTCCGAATCATCGCGAGGCTGGCCTGCGAGACCGGCAGGCGCCGCTCGACGCCGCGGAGGAACCGGTCGGACGCCCTGCGAAGCGGCCCGAGGCGCAGGAGGCCCAGCGCACCGGGAATCCGCACGTACCACGGCGCCCTCGCCGCTGCGCGCCGCCGCAGAGTCTCGGCCTCCGCGAACTCCGGCTCGAAGTAGCGCAGGTAGTCGATGGCGCAGCGGAGCCGCGTGGCGGGGTACAGCCAGAGCTCGTCCCGCGGCGGAAGGCCGTCATAGGAGAAGTCGGGGTACTCGGAGACCAGGACGTCGAAGAGGCTGTTTCCCTCGGTCGTCGGCCCCACCTTCCGGTGCTCGAGCGCGACGTGGACGGTGTGACCGGCATCGAGAGCCCCACGCAGGAAACCCTCAGTGATGCGATCCATGTTCAGCGCCCGGAGGACTACCAGCATGCGGAGGCGAGTCATGCGGGCTCCAGCCTAAGCAAAGATCGGCGGACGCGTCACCCCTGATGGCCGCATGACCGATCTCCTTGGAGCATCGGGCCTCGAATCCGCGCGTGGGCGAGCGCTAGCGCTGCAGGTTCTCGACCTTCGGAACCAGGAAGTCGGTCTGATCGAAGGCCCAGCGGCGCCGCTCCTTGACCAGCTTGAAGGTGGTGGGCTGCGAGCCGGTCGGCTCCCTGGGCGGTGGAGCGCCGGGCTTCGGCGGTTGGAAGTTGAGGATGCCCGCCTGTACGAGCGCCGTGTCGCCGTCGACGGTGACACCGAGGATCGCGATGCCCGGGAGCCCGGTGCGCCGCACCACGTCCGCGAGCGCATGAGGGCCGATTGCCTTGCGCGCGGCGCTGCTCGTCAGAGTCCTGACGGTCCGCGCGTCGTGGAACTGGAACGCCTGCCACCACTCGAGGAGCGCGCGCTCGGGCGTGCCCTTCCTGTGCTCGGCGATGTCGCCGTCCAGAACCGTCTGGGGCGGCAGCAGCTTGACGACGTCGGAGCTGTCGATGTGGGACTTGATCGTGCTGGCGTGCTCGGCCTCGACTTCGGCCGCGGGCTTCCCGGTGGCCTTGTCGGTCACCACTACCTCGACGGTGCTCGTGTCCGCGCCCTTCTCGTCGTCGCCGCCGATCGAACAGCCGGCCGAGCCGATCGTCAGGGCGAGGAGCGCTCCCAGGCAGGCGATGGTGGACCGGTGAGCTCTCAAGGCACGGCCGCGAGCGACGGCTCGCCGGGGGCAGCCGGGGCGCCGGCCAGGAGCTCTTCGATCGCCGCGACCACGCAGGCGCTCGGCGGAGGAGCGCCGCCATGGGGCCGGATCAGCTCGTGGACGAAGCGCCGGCGCGCGCCGGCTGCGGCGGACGGCTCGGCAAGCGCATGCCCGAGCTGATCGACGTGCTCGGCCATCGACGCCGCGGCGTCGACCGCGCGGCCCTCTCCGGCGAGCAGGCGGAAGTGGGGCAGGTCGTGCTGGCTCGACAGGAACTCCGGGTCCGGCAGCGCGAGTGCGGGACGGCCCACGATGGCGGCCTCCAGCAGCGCCGAGGTATTGATGCCGACCACCGCGTCGGCGTGCGCCATCGAGTCGAAGTAGTCCGAGCGCGACGCGTCGTCGACCGGCTCGGCGCCGCGAGGCGGGAAGACGCTCACCCCGGCGACGTCGGCGAGGGAGCCCTCGTCCCACTCGTCCGCGTTCAGCGGGTGCGGACGCACGATCACGCGCGCGCTCTCGAGCCGCGGGTCGCCGGAGGAGCGCAGCGCGTGGAGCCACCGGAGCACAGCGGCCCGCTCGCTCTCCGCGATGAACTCCGACGAGCAGACGTAGAGCAGGAGAGCGGCCTCGCCCGGCAGGCCGAGCTCGCGGCAGAGGTCCGCGCGAGAGCGCCGCGCCTCCCAGCCGAACCAGTGGTCGTACGGCCACGCTCCGGCCACGACCACCGACTCCGGCGCGACGCCGTGCAGCTCGATCGCCTCGCGGCGCTGGGCCCCGTTCCACACCACCACCCTGTCGGGGTGAGCGTGCATGACGCCCTTGTTGGTGAGGTTGTCCCAGCTGTGGACGCAGAGCATCGTGCGGATGCCCATGCCCCGGGCCGCGCGGACCCAATCGCTCTGCCGTGACCGGAGCTGCACCAGCGGCGTGACGGCCAGCACGGCCGGGCGCCGGGCCTCGAGCTCGCGCCGGAGCTCCGGCTCCTCACCGAGCCGCCGGTCGAGTAGCCGCGCCGCGACGGCGAGCCCGCGCCGTGGCACAGCCCAGCGGCCGAGCGCGGTGGCGATCGCCCGCTCGATCCGGTCGGGCACGCGACCCGCCGCGCGCGAGCGCAGCTTCGCCGCATCGGCGTAGGGCTCGTCGAAGTAGCGGAGATAGTCCTGAGCCGCGCGGAGGGCCTTTCTCAGCTGCCCGCGCGCTCCAAGGCGGACCGGCGGGAGGAACTCGAAGCCGAGCGACTCGTGCTCGCCGGACAGGCGCCGCATCAGGCCGAGGCCGGCGGCGTCGCCCACGTCCTTGCGCTCCTCGAACAGGACGGTCGTGCGCACGCCGCCGCTGCCGAGCCGCTCCAGCACGGGCTCGAAGTTGCGTACGTAGACGGGGCTCCGCATCAGGAACAGGAGCGCGTCCCCCTGCTCTGTCATGCCTCCGCCCCGATCCCGAGCAGGCGCGCGAAGTTCGTGGGAGCCGGCAGCCCGCGCAGCGTCAGCCAGGGCTCTTCGGCCGCGAGCTCCTCCTCCGAATGCACCCCAGTGGCGACGGCGATCGTGCGGGCGCCGATGGCGCGCCCGCAGCGCACGTCGGCCGGCGAGTCGCCGACGACGAAGATGCGCTCGTCCGCCCGCGCGCCGTTCAGGTGGCGGCCGGCCAGCTCGCGCGCCCGACCCGCGATCGTGTCGCGGTCCTCGCCGTCGCGGCAGAAGGCCCCGCCCGCCGCGAAGTAGCCCCAGAGCCCGTAGTGCGAGAGCTTGGCCTCTGCGCCGGTCGCGGTGTTGCCGGTGAGCAGCAGGCAGGTCACGTCGGGGCGCGCCGCCAGGTCGTCGAGGATCTCCCGGACGCCCGGGAGGACGCTGCCGTTTCGCAGCGGAAGGCGCTCGGGAAGATGCCGCTCGTACGCCCGGAGCACGGCGGTCGCGGTCGTGGGATCGACGCGCTCGCCCATGCCGGTCTCGGCCGCCAGCGCGGTCACCTCCGCGTCGGTGAGGCCCGACGTCCGGAGCTCGCCGAAGTCCGCGTCCACGCCACAGACCTCGCGCACCGCATCCTCGACGGCGAGGATGCCCGCGCGCGCCGTCGTCAGGAGCGTCCCGTCGATGTCCCAGCAGACGACGGCCCTCATGCCCGGACCCCCAGCTCGGCCTGGACGCGCTCGGCGACGCTCGCGGCATCCAGCCGGTGGGCGCTCAGCACCTCGTCGTTCGTTCCGCAGCGCGGCACCCGCTCGACCGCAAGCTTTCGCACGCGGCCGGCGGCCTCGGGCGCCGCCTCGGCGAGCGCCGCGAGGAGGGCGTCTCCCTGGCCGCCGCTCGCGTAGTGGTTGTCGAGGCAGAGGATCGGGGCGTCTGCCGCCAGCTCGGCGATCCAGGCGCCGTCGATCCCGCGCAGCCATGGCAGCGCAACCACGCCGCAGTGGATTCCGTCCTCCCGAAGCGCTTCGGCGGCTGCGAACGCCTGCGACACCATCACCGGCCCCGCCGCGACGAGCAGGGCATCCTCGCCGTCCCGAACGACGGTGCCTCTGCCCTCGACGAGGGCGTCCTGGGGCGGCGCCTCGAAGCCGAGCTCCCAGGGCACGCTCACGAGCCGCAGGTAGACCGGCCCGCCCGCCTCCTGGAGCGCCCACCGGAGCGCCAGCTCCAGCTCCCGCTCGCAGTAGGGCTCGATCAGGCTCATGCCGGGCATCGCTCCAAGCGCGGAGATATCCCGCACGGACTGGTGCGAGTGGCCGGGGCCGCCCGGGACGAGGCCCGCCAGGGAGCCCACGTAGACGACCTTCGTCTCCTCCGTGGCGTTGTTGTAGATCTGCTCGTTCGGGCGTGCCGCGAGGAAGCAGGCGAACGAGTGGCAGACCGGGAGGAGCCCGGCGAGCGCCATCGCCCCGGCCTGGGAGACCATGTCCTGCTCGGCGATGCCGCACTCGACGAAGCGGTCCGGGAAGCGCTCGCGGAACGCGACCAGGCCGGTGTCGAGCATGAGGTCCGCGTCGAGCGCAACGACCCGCGGGTCGCGTTCCGCCTCGCGGACGAGCGCCTGGCCGTAGGCGCTGACCAGGCGCTGCGGGCGCACCGGCCCGGGCGGACGCCGGGGCGGCTCGCCGCTTGTCAGCTCCGGCGCCGGGAGCCCGATCGCGGCCAGCCGCTCGGCAAGGCGCGCCTCGAGCTCGGCGAGCGCGCGCTCGTACTCCCCGGGGGTGGGCGCGCCCGAGTGGAAGCCGTACAGGGAGGTGCTCGCCACGGGCAGGTCGTGCGGCTCCATGAACGAGACGCCGGCTCCCTTGAGCGTGTCCGCGACGAGCAGCTTCGGGCGCTCGCGCTCGGAGGCGAGCCGGTCGAGCGCGCTCGCGAGCGCCTGGATGTCGTTGCCGTCGCAGCGAGCCGCCGCCCAGCCGAACGCCTCCGCCTTGCGCTCCAGGTCGCCCAGGTCGCTGACCTCGGAGACGAAGGTGTCGGACTGAAGCTTGTTGTGGTCCACGATCGCGGTGATCTCTCCGAAGCCGCCGTTCGCCGTGGGCCCGAGCGACTCCCAGAACTGCCCCTCCTGAAGCTCGCCGTCGCCCGTCAGCACGAAGACGCGCCCGCGCCGGCCCTGGAGCCGGTTCGCGCGCGCGAAGCCCCTCGCCTTCGAGACCCCCATCCCCAGCGAGCCGGTGCTGGTCCACAGCTCGGGCGTCTCGACCGCGTCCGGGTGCCCCGGCAGACCGCCCAGGCGGCGCAGCCCGTGGAGGCCCTCGAACGGAAGGGCGCCCGTGCCGATCAGGACGGAGTAGAGCGCTGGCGCGTCGTGCCCCTTGCTCGAGAAGTAGCGGTCCCCCTCCTCCAGCACCTCGAGGTGGAGCCAGCTGAGGATGTCCATGCAGCTGAAGCTCGTGCCGACGTGCCCCGAGCCTGCGCGAGCGATCATGTAGAGCGCGTTGATGCGGCAGGCGTCGGCGAAGGCGGCCGCGCGGCCGACCGGGTCGCCGCCGGCCGCGCGGATCCGCTCGAGCTGGCCGGGGGGCAGGTGGCGGAGCGTCACCGCGCCGCGGCCTCCGGGTGCGGCGCCACGGCGACCGTGGGCAGCGACGAGGCCGACGCCTCGGCGAGCTCGAAGTCGCCCGGGTAGTCGATCGAGAAGCCCTCGAGCCCGTCCGTGAAGAAGGGCGCCACGCGCGTGCCGGCGATCGTGTGGTCCTCCGTTGCCACGCGCGTCCAGGCGATCTCGAGGCTCGAGTTCTGGACGTGGACGGGCGGCAGCGCCGCGTACTGCCGCGAGTGGAAGGGCAGCTCCTCCGGCTGCGGGAGCAGCGGCGACATGAGCTCGTCGCCGTGAACGATCCACATCTTGCCGGGGTGCTGGCGGCAGGGCTCGACCGCCCTGATCGAGTCGATGCGCTCGCCCAGCTCGACGAAGCGCTCCCACCCGCGCCTGATCGTGGCCGCGCCGCGGAACGGGCTGGTGGGGCGCAGGATCGCGAACGCGTCCGCCTGCGGCAGCAAGGTCAGCACGTGCTCGACCCACCCGACGTCGGGAGATTTGGAGCTCGCCAGCTCCTTCGGGCGAAGGGCAGGCACCTCGGCGCCGTAGTGGCGGGCGATCTCGGCGGTGCGGTCGCCGTCCGTCGACACGACCACCGCGTCGAAGACACCCGCCTCGTGGGCGGCCGCGATCGTGTAGGCGATCAGCGGATGACCCGCGAGCGGGCGCACGTTCTTTCCCGGGACTCTCTCCGAGCCCTCGCGCGCGGGGATGAGGGCGACGGCGCTCGGCACCGGATCAGACCCGTGCCGGATCGTGGTGCACGTAGACCGTCTTCCAGTCCGAGTAGACGTCGAGCGCCTCGGTGCCGGCCTCGCGCCAGCCGTTGCCGGACGCGCGCTCGCCGCCGAAGGGCATGTGCGGTTCGGACCCGTAGGTCGGGCCGTTCACCGACGCCACGCCGCTGTGGATGCGCGCGACGAACTCCTGCCCGCGGTGCACGCTCTCGGTCCAGATCGCCGCGGTGAGCCCGTAGGGCGAGTCGTTCGCCGCGGCCAGTGCCTCCTCGAAGCCGCCCACCCGGTGGAGCGTGGCGATCGGCCCGAACAGCTCTGTGCAGGCGATCTCGTCGCTCAGCTCGACGCCCTCGACCAGCGTGGGCGCCATGTAGAAGCCTGCCCGGTGGTCAGGCCCGCTGAGGCGCTCGCCGCCCGCGAGCACGCTCGCGCCGGCCGCGCGCGCCCGCTCCACGGCGGCCAGCATCTGATCCAGCTGCCGCTCGTTGATCACCGGGCCGAAGTCGTGCTCGTCGCCCGGCCCGACTCGCTGGGCCCGCGCCTCGGCGACGATCAGGTCCCTGAACTCCTCGTAGACCGAGTCGAACACGATCAGGCGGCTGCCGGACGCGCAGCGCTGGCCCGCGTTCGAGAATGCGGACAGCGCGGCGGCCCTGGCCGCGCCCTCGAGGTCGGCGTCGTCGCAGACGATCAGGGGGTTCTTGCCGCCGAGCTCGAGGCACACCTTCGCCAGCCGCTCGCCGGCGACGCGCGCGATCGTGCGCCCGACCGCGGTGGATCCGGTGAAGCTCACGACCGCCACGCCCGGGTGCTCCACGAGCGGCTGGCCCGCCTCCTCGCCGTAGCCCTGGACGACGTTCAGGATGCCGTCGGGTAGTCCGGCCTCCTTCCCGAGGCGGGCAAACGCGAGCGGTGTCTCCGGCGTGTCCTCGGGCGCCTTCAGCACGACGCCGTTGCCGCACAGAAGCGCCGGGAACGCCTTCCAGGCCACGTTCGCGATCGGCGTGTTGGCCGCGATGATCAGCCCCGCGACGCCGAGCGGCTGCCGGACCGTCATCGCCTGCCGGCCGGGGATCGCGCTCGTGGTCGTGCGCCCGTAGAAGCGGCGCCCCTCGCCCGCAACGAAGTAGCCCTGCTCGATCGCCGCGCCGACCTCCCCGCGCGCCTCCCCGCGCGCCTTGCCGGTCTCCGCGGCGATCAGCGCCGCCATCTGGTCGGCGTCGCGCTCGAGCAGCTGGGCGAGCCTCCGCAGGACGGCGCCCCGCTCGGCGACGGTGCGCCGCGCCCAGTCGGGCTGCGCGGCGCTCGCCGCCGCAACCGCCGCCTGGACGTCACGGGCGTCCGAGCGCGCGACCTGGGACAGGGGCTCGCCGCTCGCCGGCGACAGCTTGGGCAGCGTGGAGCCGCCCTCGGCCGGCCGCTCGCCGCCGCCGATGAAGTTGCCGACGGTGCGCAGCGCGGTCCTGGCCTCGGCGGTCGTCACGCCAGAAAGCCTCCGTCGACGCGCAGCTCCTGACCGTTCACGTATCGCGACGCGTCAGAGGACAGGAACAGGAGCGGCCCTTGCAGGTCGTGCGGCTCGGCCATGCGGCGCATGGGCACCCGCGCAGAGTAGCGGCGCACGAACTCCTCGTCCTGGCCGCCGGCGACTCCGCCGGGCGAGAGCACGTTCACGCGCACGCCGTACGGCCCCCAGAGGCGCGCGAAGTACCGCGTCAGGCTCAGGACGCCCGCCTTCGAGGCGCCGTAGGCGGGCGGCTTCAGGAAGGGCGGGTCCCCTGGCAGGTGGTCGTAGAGCCGCGGGTCGGGCGCCACGGACGCGTAGACCGAGCCGATGTTGACGATCGACCCCCGGCCGGCGTCGCGCATCGCCGGCCCGAACACCTGGATGGCGTGGAAGGTCCCGGTGAGATTCACGTCGACGGTGGCACCGAACGCATCCGAGGACACGTCCTCGATCGCGTGCCGCTCCGCGGCCGCCTCGGGGGGCTGATCGATCCCGGCGTTGTTGACCAGGACGTCCGGGGCCCCGAGCTCGGCGATCCGGTCGCGAACCTCCTCGAGCGAGGCCCGATCGGTCACGTCGCCCTGCTCGAGCCGGCAGGCCGGGTCGAGCTCGCCGTCGCCGGCCCGGACGTCGATCCCGACCACACGCGCGCCCGCGCCCGCGAGGGCGCTCACCCAGACGGGGCCGAGCTTCCCAAGCGCGCCGGTGACGATGGCCAGCGAATTCTCGAGCGGCTGCTCATCCGACATCGAGCGGACTGTAGGCGCCGGAGGCGATCTCCGGTATCGCCTCCTCCAGCAGCTCGAACGTGAGCGTCGTCTCCTCGTCCACCGGCCGGCCCAGCGCATGCCCGAGGAAGTTCTCGAGCTCGTGCGGCGGCAGCCCGTCGCCCGGCGACTTGGCGGCGATGTCCTCGGGCCCGAGCACGTGCCCGGCCGGAAGCGCACGCGTGGTGACGAGCTTCTTCGCCATCTTCACCGACGGCTCGACCTCCCCGGGATGCATCTGCTTCGTGCCGTCGCCGAGCGCGACGTGCGCGCGCTCGAGGTCCCGGACCATCTTCGCGAGCCCCTGCGGCTCGAGCGAGAAGGCGTGATCCGAGCCGCGCATGGCGCGGTTGAGCGTGAAGTGCTTCTCCACGATGCGACCGCCGAGCACGTAGGCCGCGACCGCCATCGCGATCCCGCTGTCGTGGCTCGAGAAGCCGATCACGCTGCTCGGAAACAGCTCGCGGTAGGTCGTGATGACCCGCAGGTCCAGCTCGTTCCACGCGGGCGGGTAGCTCGCGGTGCACTGGAGGACGGCCAGGTTCTGGTTGATCTCGGCGATCGTGTTGTAGGCGCGCAGCACGTCCTCGAGCACCGCCGCCCCGGTGGACATGATCACCGGCCTCCCCGTCTCGGCGATGCGGCGCAGCAGCGGCGTGTTGGTCAGGTCCGCGGAGGCGACCTTGAAGGCCGGCATCTCGAGCTCCGCGAGGAACTCGCAGCTCGCTGGGTCGAACGCGGTGGCGAAGAAGGTGATGCCGATCTCCCTCGCGTACGCCTGGAGCTCGAGGTACTCCGAGCGGCCGAACTCGAGGGCCTCCCGGTGCTCGCCGTAGCTCGTCCCGAAGCTGTTCGGGTTGTCGTACGGACGGCTGTAGTACTCCTTGGTGAACAGCGAGCGGTTGTCCCGCTTCTGGAGCTTCACCGCGTCCGCGCCGCAGTCCTTTGCCGCGTCGAACAGTCGCTTGGCCTGCTCGAGCTCGCCCTGGTGGTTGTGGCCCACCTCCGCGATCACATAGCAGGGACTCGAGTCGTCGATGACCCGTCCGTCGATTTCGAACGCACGCCGATGCGGACCGTCGGACACGATTCTCCTTTGGGGACTGGGGTGAGCGCGGCGAGTCTAACCCAGTTGGAGCGCTCCGCCAATCGCTTGGGGACGCCGCCGCGCGGCGTCCTCGAGAACCCGCTCGAGCCTCTTCGCGAGCTCGTCCCCGCGGTGCCGTGCCGCCACGGCATATCCGCCTCGCACCTGCTCCGCGCGCAGCCCCGCGTCCTCCAGCAGCTCGACCGTCCGGCGCGCCAGCTCGTCCGCGCCGGACCCGGCCGCGGGCAGCCCGAACCGCTCCGCCGCCCAGGGCGTCGCCACCACGGCGGCCCCGCTCGCCGCGGCCTCGAGCACCTTGTAGGGAGTCCCGGTCCCGATGCGGAGCGGCACGATCGCCACCTTGGCGCGCCTCAGGTACGCCAGCAGGTCCGGCACGTCGCTGGCGACCTCGACGCCGCTCAGCCGAAGCGACGAGGCGTCGCGGCCCACCACCAGCGCGCCCGTCCCGGGTCGCAGCCGGCGGATCGCCGGCAGCACCTCCGCGGCGAACCA
>Ga0105245_10005649_pt1 | contig 10992 bp, 8 predicted proteins | sample KBSM54metaG_FD_81523 | JGI IMG/M metagenome (GOLD analysis project Ga0105245, IMG submission 81523) | Miscanthus rhizosphere microbial communities from Kellogg Biological Station, Michigan, USA - KBS M5-4 metaG | ecosystem: Host-associated > Plants > Roots > Rhizosphere > Soil | place: Michigan...
GCGTCAAGCGCGAACGCTGCTCCCGCAGCGGTCAGCAATCCTCGCAACGAATCGCCGCCGACATTGAGCGCAACTGCCGGAACATCGAATTGCTGCAAAACAATGTCTGTCAATATCGATCCCGGCCCCACTTCAATTAAAAGATCGGCTTCAGCAGCCAGACAGCCAGCAGCTCTGCCGAACAATACCGGCATAGTGATCTGGTCTGTGAGTAGTTGCCGCAGGTCGGTATTTTCTTCAACGGTGGTCCCTGTTACCGTGGAAACAACGCGCTTTTTCTCGCCCATCTCATTAAGCCGTTCCGACGCGAGATAACGGGAGAACGCAGTTGCCGCATCCGCCATTAAAGGCGAGTGAAATGCGTGTGATACAGGAAGCATGGTCGCTGTAACTCCGTCTGCGCTCAGGCGACCCATAAAGCGCTTTACCGCAAATGCTTTTCCGGAGACGACTGTTTGGGTAGGGGAGTTGTCCGCGGCAACAACAATAGGATCGCCGTTCAACCTGTGCCTTACATCTTCACAAGCTGCTTGAATGGATGCCATGCTGCCCGTGGGGTCTCCCAATTGCGACATCAGGCGTCCGCGCTCGGCCACTATGCGCAACAGCGTTTCTTCCTCCATGGCTCCAGCCCAGCACAGTGAAACCAACTCTCCCAGGCTGTGGCCGGCCGCTACATTGGCCTCGATTCCCAGCAAACGCAGCAATAACAGACCAGCCACTGAAGCTGTAGCGATACAAGGCTGAGCTACCCCAGTATCAACGCTCCTGATCGCAGGCAGATGGGCGCGCTTGTAGAGATCGGCCACGTTACTGAATCGTCGTGCCCAGATTCCGCCATCGGTATAGACGGGCGAGGCTTGTCCCGGAAAAAGGAACCCAATGCGTGGCGGCGTATCACTGTTGCTTAAAAATATTTTCTGGCCACAATCTATTCGCGTGGCGCTGCCTGAAGCACAGCAATCAAGCAACATCTTGGCAGCTTGCTCCAGTTCTTGGGGAGTTGAAGCAACGCATGCTGCCCGCAGTGGTTTGTGATACCCATCCAGCTTATTCACGAGATGGGCAGCTAAATCAGTCATCTCTGCATAAGAAATCTCATGAGCAAGCAACAGAATCTCTTCCAGCTGCTCTGCCATTTCTTTCAGATCTGAAGCTTGCAGCAGGAAAAGTTCGCAATCTTGCGCCGCTGCAAGTCTCTGCTTCTCAAAGCCCGTAAAGCTCCTGCGCCTGGAATGGTCCGCAGATTCGAGCGTCACGTGCGTATTGATTCCGCCAAAACCAAATGCGCTCACGCCAGCGCGAGCCGGCGCTTCTTCTGGCCACAACTCGCCTTCACGCATGATCCGTAACGCCGGGCTCTCTCCGTTTAGTTCGGGAGAAGGATGGTCACAGCCTGTATTTGGCGGCACGACTTTTGCTTGCAGTGCCATCGCAGTCTTGATGAGTCCGGCAACTCCGGCCGCGGCTTTGGTGTGTCCAATATTGGCCTTCACCGATCCGACCGCAGCCGCTGGAGCGCGATCGCTTGCGGCGCGTCGCGCCTGTGTGAGCGCCTGCAACTCCACTGCATCCCCGATGGCTGTTCCCGTTCCATGCCCTTCAAAATAAGTAACGGAATCAATGCCGTATCCTGCGCGGGTGTAGGCTCTATCAAGCGCGAGAACTTGTCCGGCGGGCTCCGGCCGGGTGATGCCGCCGCTGCCATCGGATGAAATGCCCCAGCCGCGGATCACAGCGCGAACAGAGTGCTGCCGCGCAGCCGCTTCTTCACGCCGCATCAGCACAACAAATCCGCAACCTTCGCCCGGCCAGAAGCCCGATGAGTGCTCATCGAACACCCGCATCTTCTCGCCGGCAAGCGCCCCCAGCTTGGAAAACCCGGCTAGCTCAAATGGATCAAGACTGAGATCGACGCCCCCGGCCAGAGCCACATCGACATCGCCAGCTTGCAGCGCGGAACAGGCATTCGCAATCGCCAGCAGGCTGGAGGCACAAGCGCCATCCACCACGTAGCCCCCGCCTTTAAGATCAAAGTAATTACAGATTCTGCCGGCAATCGTGTTGGAAAGACCGCCGGCCAGCGAGTCTTCTGTGGTGGCGGGGAAAGGACTTTTGTAAAGCGACTCGATCTCGGCAAGCAGGTGAAGATGATCGTCAGAAAGCTTTCCGCAACCATTCTGGAGCGCAGAGCTGATCACGCGTCGAACATAAGGCCAGCGCAAGCGCATCAGGTTGGCACGTGAGAATTCACCTGTCAGCGTGTTGCCAACAAAAACGCCGGTACGTTCACGTTGGCCGGCGTTGCCATTCTCCATTCCTGCATCGGTAAAAGCCTGCTCCGCAACATCAAGCGCCAGCCAGTGGGAAAGATCGGTCGAGAGAAACGTATCGCCAGAGACCCGAAAATGTACGCGATCAAACTCGTAGTCTTCAAGCACCGCTGCCATCATCACCGAAATAGTGTCTTCGCGTTGCTGTGGTCCGGAGTAATCTGCGAGATTCAGCCGTACCTGTGGAATGCGGCGGAAAGATCGCCGCTGCGCCAGCACGTTCTCCCACAATTCGCGCGGAGACTGGGCCTCGGCGTAGCGGCACGCCATACCGACAATAGCAATTTCACTCATGCTTCTTTTAGCTGCGCGACCTCAGCAGTGGCATTTCGCGCAAGATAGTTCTGCACCAGCCCTCTCCATTGCTGATATGGAGAGGAACAGTCTCTGTTCACATGGACTAGCGCGCGGTCACACAAAGCGGCAGCCTGCTCTGCGTTTACGCCGGCCAAAACAGCGCACGCTTGTTCCGTATGTGCCGCTTGATTCGCGGCCAATTGCCTGGCTTTGACAGCAAAAGCAGCACCCTGCGCAAGAGCGGAATGGCAACGGCCCGCCAGTGCCATCAGTTCTTGTTGATCAGGCAATGCTGCGCCACCGGCATAGGCGCACGCCAAACCGATAACACTCCATGCATCGCATTGATAGAGCACGGGAAAATTGGAAATGGTCTTTGATATCTGATGCGGATCACAGCCATGAACAAACCACAAGCTGCGTCCCAGCCCTTGATAGAAAACATGGCGCGCCCCAATCGAAAGGCGATCGAGAGTAGAGCGTAAAGGTGCTTTGAAATGGAAATACCCCTGGTGAAACCCATAGCCATCCAGCACGAGCCAACGCAGCAGAAGATCGAACCTGCGAATGGCCATCTCCATGCGCCGGCGCAACCACGGCAACCTGGCATACGCCCACCCAGCCCCCACATGAAGCATATAGATGTGCTGTTTGCCTGCGCCTGCCATGAATTCCGTCAATCGGGCCGAACCGGGAACTATGGCATCGCGAAGAGCGAGCGCCATAGCAGCGCCTTCATAGGCAAAACCGCGATACTCCAGTTCCACGCGTTCGAGCTTTTCAGTTAATTCTTCCGGCTTATTCTCTTGCAGGGCCGCGTGATATCCCACAAGAAAAATAGTGCCAACGTGCTCTAATCGGTCTCGGATCTCAGGCTTCGCACTGGAAAATCCGCGACGCGCAAATGTAACTTCCCGACCGTCGATGCTTAACAATTTGTTTAAAATTGGCAGCATTGCTATCGCCGATCGCCGGATGAAATGCGTCGAATATCTGTTGGCTGGCCCTGCAAAGACTGTGCAGGAAACTTGGTTGGCGGCCCATCGGTAACGAAAGGTCTATCAAGGGCCCTCACTGATTCAAGATCAACCTCAACAGCAAACGCGCGCGCGATGGAATCCAGAGAAACTACAACTCGCGTATTGTTTACCCTGCGAACCAGGATGCCCTTGAGCCCCGCAAGCGCCCCTGAAGTAATCACAACACGCTGCCCATCATTGAGGCATTCATGCGGCGTGGCATTACCGGATTGGAGGCCCCGTCCGATCCACGCAATTTCTTCATCCGTGATAACCGCGGGAGAACTGCCGGAACCGACAAAGTAGAGCACGTTGGGCAGCGTGAGCACGCGCATGCGTTCCGCGTGCGGTAGCCTAACAAAAACGTATCCGGGGAATAACGGCATTTCAAGCGTTACGCGACGGTCCTTCCATTGGCGCAACGAGCGGAAGCACGGAAGAAAGTGCTCGATTTGCAGATAATCGAGCCGGGACGCAGTAGTTTTTTCCTGATTTGTGCGGACGAACAGCACAAACCATTGCGGCAGGAATGAGTCAAATGGAGGAGGGGTACCCACGATTGTAGCGTTGATTGATTTGCGAGTGAATGATGCAGCGATGCAGCTTCGCCCCGTCACTTACAGGGAGTGTGTGACCTTAACCCTTATTTATGGGGCGAGAAAAGATCGCAGTCTTGAAAGTACAACAGGCGAACCCGAACATAGACCTGATGCTGTCTGCGATAGGAGCTGAATCAAAAGTTTCTCCTCCCGGTGCCGCCCTATCAGCCCGAGATTAGAGAAATCCACATTACGACGGGGGAATTGCATTAGCAATAGCCAATCGAAATAGCCCTGAATTTTTTTTGCATTTCGTCCCAAAACGGGAAGCTCACATCGCAACCAGAAAGGCCGCGGTTGTTCGGCGGGAACAGCGGCGCGTTTACTTTTGTGCGATAAACGCGCCGCAATGAGAATGTTCTACTCTAAGCGCTCTGCCTACTGAGCAACAGCGATGCATTGTGCAATCGCAATAGCTGAACCAGTAGTAGCTTGCTTAGTGGTAGTGGCGGATGTAGTAGGTTGCTGCGGACTTGTAGGCTGAACCCCAGTGCTGCACTTACTCGGAACTACCGGGTGCGGCCCATTATGCACTGGACGTGGATAAATTCCGCCGGATGGGAACGTTGAGGAGTTTGGATACCCCGATGGCGCCGAAGTTGTGTATGTGGAATTCGTGGAGCTCAGAGAGATTGTGGAAGCCGCTTGATGCCCAACGTAGTTGGCTGAATTTGTAACGCTGGTGCCCGCCTTCACAAAAATCACATCCGCGTTGACGTTGAAGCTTGAATCAAACGTTCCATCCGTGCGGACCGTCATTGTCCCGGTGGATCCAGAGAGAGAGTCGGGTTGCGGCAATACACTAGTGGAAACTTTTCCGCCGGAATTGTTGATCGTCACGTATACGTCCACTTGCTGTCCATTGTAGGTAACGCTAGAAACGCTCTTCATGAACAATGCGGTTACTTCCAACGGCACCGTGCCACCACCTTGAGGTACGTCTTGCGTGCGATGCATAATCGTATCGGTGTTCCCTGTACCCCCTGAAATGGGAACGCCGGTCAGGGACACATTGCCCAAGCCAACCGAGGTAAGATTGATGGAAGCGCCTGATCCGGTTTGCAACAGGTCATAACCAGCCGATTGCGCGGAGGCTAGAGCAGATACGGCAAATAATGCCAGAATTGCCAAGCTTGGCAGCACGAACGATCTTGACGACATACGCGACAACATATTCTTCATAAAGTTGAGTCTCCTTGACCAGCTTCATGATTAAAGACTTCTTACCACCGGCAAATCTTCTCCGGGATTGCGAAAAGGGAAAATCTTGCCGACAAAATGGGACTGATTGGTTCCAAAATGGGACTGAAATGTGCGGTAGATTCGCCGCTCAGCGCGATGGCAGCACAGCCGCGTATGGAATTGGCGTAAGCTGATTTGTGGATCGTTCACCCTCTTTCACAACTATTGCTTGCCCCAATTCCTCCACTCCATTCAGAATCGCAGGGTCCATCCACGCGAACGGAGCAATACTTTCAAAGGCAAACAACCGATAACCACCAGGACGAACTCCTTTGAAAAGGAATGCGCCTCTGCTATCGGATTGAGAGAATCGATAGGCCTGAGGTGAAAGTCGCAGCTCGGCTTCCTCAGGCACAAGAACAACAGTGGCTGGGCTCAGGTCTCCAGACTTTTCCACAACGCCTGAAATCTGAGCGCCATTCTCAGCTAAAACAATGCGTAGCGGCCCTCGCGCACCCGCCAGCAGGCTTAATTGACTGCCGCTAGCGCGGATATCACCGAAAGCAACGCTCTTGATCCACATGCTTTCCGGCAAATGTTCTATCGAGAGCGTCCATTTACCTGGAGAGACTCCTGGAAGCAGAATGCTTCCATCCGAGCTGACGATTCCCGCCGGCGGCGGGCCTTGAAGCAACCCCTCCATTGACTGGAGACGCACCACCAAATTGGGTGGAAGCGGCGAAGTGCTTTCCAGCAGCACGCTGCCATGGGCAGTAACTCCTGAGGCCAGAGGCAGATTGATTTCCTCAGTGGGCGTGTCTGCGCTTACCTCCACCGGCAGCCGTGCGGAAAACACTTCTCCTTTTATGAACTGAGACGCCACTAGAAAATACGATCCCGGCGCTATGCGTCTTATTTCAAATTTTCCCGTCTCGGGGTCCACCACAGTTGTGGAGCGATCAATGTAAGACGCGAACCCATGGTCATTGTGCGCAAGAACAACCTGGACCTGGTTTTGCGCACTCTTCAGCGGGCTTAGCACTCGGCCTCGCACCGTGGAGGCGCGGACACTTTGCATGCGGAAATTTATATCCTGAAGATCGCCACCTTCAGGTAGAGGAACCGCAGCGGCGGAGTCCAGTTCAAGGACGCCGGGATAATAGAGAGGCACAAAAGCATCTTGCATTTCCGGCACAAGCGCACCAGCTTCAACTGGATGAGAAAGCGGCGATCCCTTTGGAATGGCAAGAATAAAGTAGCGATCCGCTGGAAGATCGTAACAGCGGTATTCTCCGCGATCGTTAGAGCTTGCCCCGGCAACCGGAATGAGCTGGCGCGTGCCGCTGGAATAGCTTACGCGCATTACCTGAATACCCACGCCTTGCAGGGGATCTCCATCCTGATCGAAAACATGGCCGGAAAGCGCGCCTAATGGAGTGACCCGAAACAGCAAGTCATGAAGCTCCTGACCCGGGCCAACCGTCAACACGCTGCCGGTACTCTCCGGGACGGGTGAACCATAATGCTGGCGCGCAAAGCCTTCGCGTTCCACCCACAAACGATATGAACCAGGCGCGAGTTCAAGATGAAAATGGCCCTGGGGATCGGAATCCCGGCTGATAGGTGAAGCCGCCGGATCGGCAGCGGAGGCAATCCGCGTATAAATTACATGTGCTCCTTTAATCGGCGCACCCGTAAGTTTGTTCATCACGGATCCCTCTACGGGCACCAAACCTTCAGTCGGAAGAGCTTGAGCGAGAAGGCCGAGTAGAAGAACGAGAAATGACGGAAGAAATCGCGTGAGTACAAACATGGTTGGAAATCCTGCGCAATTATAAGCGGAACTTTTCAAGGGATAGACCTCAATCCAGCCCTAGTCCTTATTTGAGTGCCAATTTGAAACTGCATGTTCAATGCAGAGGGACGCGTTCTGAAAGAGTGCGCATAGTGTTACAATTTCGGCAGTTACAGCTATCACCGAGCGGGAGTAATTCAGTGGTAGAATGCCAGCTTCCCAAGCTGGACGTCGCCGGTTCGATCCCGGTCTCCCGCTCCAAATTCCTGCCAGTGAAAGTTCCCTTTACAAGGACCGATTAAGAAACGTTGTTTATTGGCTTTTCTTCCATGAGGGCAACAGTTTTGGCACCAATTCCGCTGCGGACCCAAGATGGACTTCGTCAAAGTACCGAGCATTTGCGGGTTCCGTAAGGCCGAGAAAAATTGCCTGTGCAGGCTTTGGCCTTTGCTTGAGCATGGCTACAAAGCTCGCCACCGGCTGCACCGATCCTGACGTCCCGATGGCGATGAACGCATCGCATTCTTCCAAAGCGCTATAAATGAGGTCGAGCTGATACGGCTGCTCACCAAACCAGCAAACATTTGGCCGCATCAGCGCTCCGCAAGCGCAGCGCGGCAACGCGTTCGCCGCGTAACTTTTGTCATCATAGAACGCAGGACGGCCACAATCGCCGGCACACCTGCTTTCAAACAGTTTGCCGTGGATGTGTACCACGTCTTCCGATCCCGCGGCTTCATGCAGGCCGTCGACGTTTTGTGTGCAAAGAAATAATCTGCCGTCGCCAGACTCCTGATTCCACCGGGCCAGGGCAACATGAGCCGCGTTGGGCTTGGCGTCGCGGGCGCTGGCGCGACGGTCAGAGTAATACTGCCAAACAAGTCCTGGATCCTTCTCCCAGGCTTCAATGTTCGCCAGTTCGTAATGGCTATGCCCGCGCCAACTGGTTCCCTGAAAGACTGGAATCCCGCTCTCCGCGCTGATGCCAGCGCCAGTCAGGACAAAGAGCTGAAATCTCGGGCCCATCAATTCTTCATGCAAACGCCAGTGTCAACGCCACTGATTTGACAGAAACAGCCTTTCGGACAGCTGATGCCTGGAACCCTGCAGGTCTGCCCGCACGTCTGGGCTTGTGTTTTTGTGCCAAGGGCTTGAACGGATAGGGCACCAGTTGCCAGTGTTATCGCCAAGAAAGTTAGTGCCAAAAGTTTCTTCATCGATTGCTCCTTTCATGATTTGAACCACCGAACCAATTCAGATCGTGCCTTTTTATTGTTTCTTGCCTCAAAGAGTGCAAAAAAGATGGTTTGTACTTAATGAATCTGAAATCGTCCTGTCTCTGCGACCTTGCCGCAATAAAAATTCTTTCCTTCGTGACCTTTGCGGTGAGTTCTTTAATGCCTTGAGACGCAAACGCCTGTATCAATACCGTTGCCCTGCGACAAGTCACAAAAACAGCCGCCGGGACAACTGAGCTTGGGAGCGATACAGGTGGTTCCGCACGCCGCACTGGCCTTTGGTTTGATCACAACGGCGTGAACGGACATGGCACCGGTCGCTAGTGTTGCCGCCAGGAAAGTTAGCGCCAAAAGTTTCTTCATGGATTGCTCCTTTCATGATTGCTCTGCTTATCCGCAGAAACCTCTCCGACTCAGGCCATTCTATATTTGCGCCAAGTCCCTCCAGCCGCCCCGCTATATTTTTCCTTGATGCGAACACCAAAATGGGAATTGAGAGCACGAATTTTTAAAGCGAGAAACTCGAACCATCCCTTTCTAGTTCCTGCGTATCTCTATGCTTAAAAGCGCCTTCACCATTTCACCCGATCACGGTGATGAGGCGCGTTTTAAGCGATTCAAGCGATGATTTAGCCTATAATTGAGTTACCTTGAGAAAACCAGCTGGTATTGTTCTCTCACTGCTGTTTCTGGCTGCATCGGTGCTAGAGTTGCCGCTTCAGGCCCAACAGCAGCCCGATGCTGCCCGTGTGAACCTGCTGGCGGAAAACAAATCATCTTCAGCCGCATATAACGCTGATCGTGCCTTGGCCCTGGACCCCGCAAATGCTGCTGCCGCCTTCACCAAAGCGCGACATAGCATCAGGAGTCGTGGGCAAAGCATCGTCTCTACATCCTTGAGGTAAAAGTTATGCGTAACCTGTATTTCAAAACCGGAATTTCTAGGATCGCAATCGTATTTGCGTTGCTTCTGACTTCGCTCGCTGCGTCAGCAGACGTGCTGAAGATAGTGGTGAATGACACCATACATCCATTGGTTGCCGAGCGGTTCGACTGGGCCATTCAGGAAGCCGAGCGGACCCACGCAGACGCGCTCCTGGTGGAGTTGCGTACCCCCGGCGGTCTCATGTCTTCCATGGAAGAGATCATTCAGAAGCTGCTCGCCGCCAAGGTGCCTACCATTATTTATGTCACCCCAGCGGGGAGCGACGCTTCATCAGCGGGCTTTTTCATTCTGGAAGCAGCAGACGTGGCGGCAATGGCTCCAAGCACCAACACCGGCGCGGCACATCCGGTTTGGGGCGACGGACACACCATGGACCCCATAATGAAAGAAAAGCTTGAAAATTACGCTGCTTCCCTGTTGCGCTCTTACACCGGCAAGCGCGGCCGCAACGTAAGTTTGGCTGAAACCGCTGTTCGGCAATCGAAGTCCTTCACCGCAGATGAGGCTGTAGCGCAACATCTTGTGGATTACATTGCCACGGATGACAACGATCTCTTTCGCCAATTGGAAGGCAAGACCATCACGCGTTTCGATGGATCAAAGACTGTGCTTCATCTTGTAGGCAAGCCAATCCGGCTTCATGAACTCACCGTGCGGCAACAGACGCTTTCGGTTCTGATGGACCCCAACATTTCTTTCATCATCTTTGCCCTGGGATTGCTATGCATCTTTTTCGAATTCAACCATCCCGGAGCGATTTTGCCAGGAGTGGTAGGCTTTGTCGCAGTAGCAATTTCACTTTATACCTTGCAGTTGCTCCCGTTGCGATCCATGGCTTTGGTGATGATCATTGCGGCATTTGCGATGTTCGTCCTGGAAGCGAAGCTTCAGACGCATGGGATCGCCGGCACCGGTGGAATTGTCCTGATGGTGCTGGGCGCACTGTTGTTGGTCGATGGACCCATACCGCAGATGCGCGTGCATCTGTGGGCGGCACTGTCTGTGGCCGTCCCAATCGGGATCATCACGGTATTTCTTATGACGATTGCTCTGAAGGCACGTAGAAATAAAGTCGTAACCGGCGCACAAGGGATGATTGGCGAGGTGGCGATTGTATGTGCGCCGCTCACGCCTTCGGGTAAGGTCTTCGTCCAGGGTGAACTTTGGGACGCCGTCTCGCCGGCCAATGTGGATGCAGGTCATAGAGTGGTTGTTCGCAGGGTCGAAAACCTGGTGCTTTACGTAGAACCAGTGCACGAAGCAATACCTCAGCCCTCAATTGCAGGATAGTTTTTGCTTTTGTCACCCGTGTGCCATAAAATCCGTTCGACTTTCCCACTTGCTACTTGATGGAGGCGCCTGTGCTCTTTGCTCTTGTTCCGGCTGTCATTTTTCTTCTCTATATCTTTAACTGCATCAAGATCCTGCGCGAATATGAGCGCGGCGTGATCTTCTCGCTTGGCCGCCTGCAGCAGGACGCCAAAGGCCCGGGACTCATCCTGGTATTTCCTCCGATCCAGAAGATGGTGAGGCTCGATCTGCGCCAGCAAGCTCTGGAAGTCCCGCCCCAGGACATCATTACC
>Ga0105245_10005650_pt1 | contig 10992 bp, 9 predicted proteins | sample KBSM54metaG_FD_81523 | JGI IMG/M metagenome (GOLD analysis project Ga0105245, IMG submission 81523) | Miscanthus rhizosphere microbial communities from Kellogg Biological Station, Michigan, USA - KBS M5-4 metaG | ecosystem: Host-associated > Plants > Roots > Rhizosphere > Soil | place: Michigan...
CAGGTCGCCGTCGTCGTGGCGCCGGATGGTCGGGTCCAGCCCGAGGCCCTCGGCGTGTACCCGGAACAGCTCGAGGGCGCGCTCATCGGCGACCCTCCAGATGATCGGATGCTCGCCGCTCAGATCTGCGCCGCCGGCTGGCAGGGTGGACTTGCGACGCAGGCTGAGTGCGTAGGGCAGGTCGGCACGGCTCAGCGAGCAGCCGGTGACCTGGCCGTCGACGACGAATTCGCGCCGGAGCTCCAGACCCAGCAACTTGCTGTAGAACGACGCGCTGACGGCCGGGTCGGACACTGGCAGCATCGCCACCAAGATTCCGATCGGGGCAGACACCGGGTTAGGATCGCTCCTCATCTGACACTCCCTGTAATGATCTGACACACTGTCAGTTAGAATGGTAGACCGTGATGAGCCGGAGTCGCAAGAGGAATTACGATTCGCCCCTGCGCGACGCGCAAACGGCCGAAACCCGTCGCCGGATCGTGCAGGCGGCCACCGAGGAATTCGTTCGCCTCGGGTATCCGAAGACGTCGATCAGCGGCATCGCCGCCGCGGCCGAAGTTTCCCGGGAGACCGTCTACCACCTTCTCGGCGGCAAGCCGGCGGTCTTGAAGGCCTGCTACGACGCCGCGGTGGTCGGCGATGATCTACCGGTCCCGGTCGCCGACCGGGACGAGTATCGCGCCATGCTGACGGCCTCGGACCCGGTCAAGTCCGCGCAGACGTACGGGCGGCTCTCGGCCCAGCTGATCGGCCGCATCGGACCCCTTCTGCGGGTGCTGGCCGACGCCGCGCACGAGCCCGAGCTGGCCGACCTCCTCGCTCGAACCCGCGAGGAGAGACTCGTCGGCACCCGGTTGCTGCTAGCCAGGCTTGCCGACGCCGACACCAAGAGCCGGACCTTCGCCCGCGCCGTGGACGTCGCGTATGCGCTCATCTCACCAGAGCTCGCCCTGCTGCTCATCGAGCAACGTGGTTGGAGCCTTTCGGCGTACGGGGAGTGGCTGGGTGAGCAGATCGCCGACCAGGTGCACGTCCTCACCGAAGCGGCGATCGATGACCGCTGATCTTCGGGCCGGCGGCAGCTCACGCTCGTCGCCAGTCCGGCAGCGGTGCAACCTCAAGCGCCTTCTGCGGGATCCGAAGCCAGATCCAGGCGGAGTCGGGGACCAGATCCGAGCTCGGTGAGCTTCTCGCCGAACTGGACGAAGCCGACCGACAGGTAGAACGCTTCGGCGTGCGGATTGCCGGTGACCAGCAGGCTCTTGGCACCGCGGGCCCGGGCCTGGCCGGCCACCGCCGCGATCAGCTGGCGGGCGATTCCTCGGCGCTGCCACGTGGGGTCCACGAACAGGTCTTCGAGCTCCAGATCCGTCGAGTCGCCGTCGGCAGTGGACGCGAATCCCACTGGGCGTTCGTCGACGAGAGCGACCAGCGTCCTGCCGTCCTCGATCCCAGAACCGGTGAAGACGAGGTACTCGGGCTGACGCAGCAGGGCGTCACGATCGCCGGCGTTGGACAACGACGCTGCTCGATAGATGCGCTGCAGCTCCGCGATGTCGCCGGGACCGGCTGCACGGACGATGACCTCGAGACTCATTGGCCGGAGTCTAGGCCGTCAGCAGTTCCCGGCTCCGCGCCACGGTGCCTCGAGGTCGATGAACGCTCGACCGAGCCACGCTTCGCCGGCTGATGCTTCGTAAATCTGATGCCGACGAGGCGCGGCCGGCGCTACCTTCGTTCCATGCGTTCGACGCGACTCGCCTCGTGGTGGCTGCAGTAGCAGCCTGTCGACGGATGTTCGCGGGCTGCACGGCGGCCCACGAGTACGTGGCGAACGTCCCGTGCGGCCCTGATGGAGGGGACGACACATGGACTCGTACCGCGCGACACTCTCGCGGATGCCCGAGCTGGAAAACCGCATCGCGACCAGACCCGGCCGCTTCCGTGTGCTCACCGGTGAGCGGCCGACCGGGCGGCTCCATCTCGGCCACTACTTCGGAACCATCCGTGAGCGGGTGCGGCTGCAGGAGCTCGGCGTCGACACGTTCGTGATCTTGGCGGACTACCAGGTGATCACCGACCGGAACACCGCCGCGAACGTCGGGCGCTACGTCCGTGAGGCTGTTCTGGACTACCTCGCCGCCGGCCTGGACCCGGAACGGACGACGATCTTCACGCACGCGGCGGTGCCGGCGCTCAATCAGTTGCTGTTGCCGTTCCTCAGCCTGGTCACCGAGGCCGAGCTGCACCGCAACCCGACCGTGAAGGCCGAGCATGCGGCATCCGGGCGTGCGCTGAGTGCACTGATGCTGACCTATCCCGTGCACCAAGCTGCAGACATCTTGTCCTGTAAGGGCAACCTCGTGCCGGTCGGGAAGGACAATCTTCCGCATGTGGAACTGACCCGGACGATCGCGCGGCGGTTCAACGAGCGCTACGGACCGGTGTTTCCGGAGCCGGAGCCGCTGATCACCGAGACAGCCGAGGTGCCCGGCCTCGATGGTCGCAAGATGTCGAAGAGCTACGGCAACATGATCACGCTGTCGATGACCCGTGAGCAGACGGCAGACGCGATCGGACGCACGCGGACCGACGGCGACAGACGGATCACGTTCGACCCCGTGCTCCGCCCTGGGGTGTCCGGTCTGTTGGCGGTAGCGGCGCTGTGCGCTGGGACGACCCCGGAGTCGGTTGCCGATGAGATCGGGGAGGCGGGTAGCGGTGCACTGAAACAGTGCACCGCCGACGCGGTGAATTCCTTCCTTGCCTCGCATCGGGCCAGACGGGCCGAGCTTGCCGCCGAACCTGCGGTGATAGATCGCGTTCTCCGAGCCGGAAACGTACGAGCGAATGAGCTCGCCCGCGAGACCCTCGACGAGGTGCGGACCGCGATGGGAATGGCGTACGCCAACATTTAGCCGGATCCCGTACTGTTCACCGGAAACCCGCCTGATGTCCGCCGGCCGACGGGTTGTCGCCGGCACGACAGGCGACCTTGGCTAGCACCGGGCCGAGCAATCCTGCGCGGCCGACCGTCGTTCCCCCGCGACCAGAGGATCCTTCCGTGCCGATGCCGTCCCCCCGAACCCTTGACCCCGCTCGCCGCCGCCAGAATCGCCGAAGCCTGAATCGCCAGGGCCTGAATCGCCAGGGCCTGAATCGCCAGGGCCAGCCTCGCGAGGGTCTGGGCCGCTCCGGCGCGCCGGGCGCGGTGGCCCTGCTCGTCATGGTGCTGGCCCTGATCGGCTCGGCCCTGATCGGCTCGGCACTGTCTGCGGGCCCGGCAGCGGCTGAGCCGACAGATGACGCGGGCTCTCCGGCGCCGTACAACCCGTCGGCGCGACTGCTCGCCCGGGCAACATTGTCCGCTGACTTCATCGCACCCGGCCCGCCGTCGGGGTCCACGGCGACACCAGCCAACGGCCGCCGGGGACCGTTCCCCGGCCAGGTCATTCCCGGCTTCTCCGCCGCGGTCGCCAACGGCGACGGCACCTACTGGGCCATGCCCGACAACGGCTTCGGCACCAAGGCCAACTCCACCGACTTCCTCCTCCGGATCTACCTGGTCAAGCCGCGCTGGGAACGAGCGAACGGCGGACCAGGCAGGATCAAGATCTTGCGGAGCGTCACGTTGTCGGATCCGCGGCACAAAATCGAGTTCCCGATCGTGAACGAGACGACCACAACCCGACCGCTGACCGGTGCTGACTTCGACATCGAGTCCCTCCAGCGCGACAGCGACGGCTCGTTCTGGATCGGCGACGAGTTCGGTCCGTTCATCCTGCACGCAGACGGGGCGGGTCGGATGCTGGCCGCACCGGTCGCATCTCCGCTGGGCAAGTCCCCGCAGAATCCGGGCCTCGACGGTGAAACACCGAACGTCCAGCCGAGCGGTGGCTTCGAGGCCATGGCCCAGTCGGCGAACAAGCGATACCTCTACCCGATCGTGGAGAAGGCGCTGTTCGACGACTCCGATCCACGGCGGCGGATCATCTCCGAGTTCGACACGAGGACCAATCGCTACACCGGACGGACGTGGGCATACCGGGTCGACACGGACGCGAATCTCGTCGCGGATGCACAGCTGACCGCGCCGAACACCTTGTCCGTCCTCGAGCGCGACGACCTCGACGGGGCCTCGGCAGTGACCAAACGTGTCTACCGAGTGAAGTTGGGCCGCGCCGACTCCAGTGGGCAGCTGGCCAAGTCCTTGACCGTCGACCTGCTCGGCATTGCCAACCCCGACCACCTCGGCGACGGAGCGGTCTGGGGCACGGGTGACCCGTTCTCGTTCGGCTACCAGTCGGTGGAGACGCTCGTGCCGCTGTCGAGGGGACGTCTGCTGATCGCCAACGACAACAACTATCCCGGCGACGCGGCCCGGAACCCCGGCACACCGGACGACACGGAAATGATCATCATCAAACCCGAGGTCGGCGCCGATTCGCACACCGCCGAGCTGATCGGGCACCGCGGCGCCAGCGGCTACCGTCCGGAGCACACCCTGGCCAGTTACGAGCTGGCGATCCGGATGTGCGCCGACGTGATCGAACCAGACGTCGTGGCGACCAAGGACCACGTCCTCGTTGTCCGGCACGAGAACGACATCTCCGGCACCACCGCTGTCGCGACGCATCAGGAGTTCGCCGGACGGAAGACCACCAAGACGATCGACGGCCGCGCCGTGACGGGCTGGTTCACCGAGGACTTCACCCTCGCCGAGCTCCGCACCCTTCGGGCGATCGAACGGCTGCCCAAGCTTCGGCCCGACAACACCGCGTTCAACGGCAAGTACCCGATCCCGACGCTGGAGGAGGTGCTCGATCTCGCCCGGCACTCCCGCAGTTGCACCGGGCAACAGGTGGGCGTCGCGCCCGAAACGAAGCACCCGACCTACTTCGCCTCCGTCGGACTGCCGCTCGAGCAGCCGCTGGTGGACGCCCTGAACAAGGCGGGGCTGACCAAGAAGAGCTCGCCGGTCGTCGTGCAGAGCTTCGAAACCGGGAACCTCCAACGACTGAACACGATGACCGATGTCCAACTCATCCAGCTGATCGACTGCTCCGGTGCACCGTGGGACCTGAAGGCTGCCGGCGACGAGCGGACGTACGCCGACCTGTCCACCGAGGCGGGCCTGAAAGGGATCGCCCGCTACGCCGACGCGGTCGGCTTCTGCAAGGACGTGATGATTCCGCGCGACAGCGTGGGACGACTGCTCACGCCGACCGCCGCGATCGCCGATGCCCACGCTGTCCGACTCCAGGTGATCGGCTGGACGTTCCGCCGGGAGAACAACTACCTCCCGCTGCAGTACCGAAGCAGCGCCGACTTGACCCAGCCCGGTGACCTGCCCGGTGAGATCCGGAGCTTCCTCGACGCCGGGATGGACGGATTCTTCACCGACAACCCCGACATCGGCGCCGCCGTGGTCACCCGTCCCTGATCGGGGCAACTCCTCGACGGCGACGGTCCCACCGGACCGGGCGTTCGTCCGACCGCGGATGGTCCCTCCCGGCCAGCCGCGAGGCCTCGTTCCGCGCCGGTCAGAAGGTTCGCTGAACTGTCATCTCGTGGACGGGCGGGCGTCACGTGCTGCTGGTCGGCTGGCCCGGCGGGCCGGGCCGGCCCGCTTTCGATCCAGGAGGATGAATGACGAAACGTTTCCCAGGTTCCCGTCGAGCCGGCCGGGCGTTGCTCGGTGCCGGTGTGGTCTCGGCGGTGGTGATGGGCGGTGTGGCGTCCGCAGCGCCGGATCTGGCCCTGAGCGATCACGGCGGCGCGCGCCGGCTGGCTGGAGATCAGTCGAAGACGGTCGCCGCCGCGATCGACAAGGGTCGGGCTCGTAACGTGATCTTGCTCATCGGTGACGGCATGGGCGACTCGGAGATCACCTCCGCACGCAACTACGAGTACGGAGCCGCCGGCCGGCTGCCCGGTATCGACGGTCTGCCGCTCACCGGTCAGTACACGACGTACTCGCTGACCAAGACCGGTAAGCCCGACTACGATCCGGACTCGGCCGCGACCGGGAGCGCCTGGTCGACCGGCACGAAGACGTACGACGGCGCGATCTCGGTGGACATTGCCGGCAAACCGCAACGCACCCTGTTGGAGCTGGCCAAGGCGGCCGGACTACGGACCGGCGACGTGACCACCGCCGAGATTCAGGACGCCACGCCCGCCGTCCAGATCGCCCATGTCACCTCCCGCCGCTGCTACGGCCCGGCCGTCACGTCGACGACCTGTCCGACCAACGCGCTGGAGAACGGCGGCCTGGGATCGATCACCGAACAGCTGCTGAACACGCGTCCCGACGTGACGCTGGGCGGCGGTGCCGCGACATTCGCCGAAGCCGCCAAAGCGGGCCCTTGGCAAGGCCGCAAGCTGCTGGACCAGGCGAAGGATCGTGGCTACCAGCTCGTCACCGACAAGGTCGGACTCGCCGCTGTGAAGCAGGCCGATCAGAGCCAACCGCTGCTCGGACTGTTCGCCGACGGCAACATGCCGGTCCGGTGGACCGGTCCGGCCGCGACCAGCGACGGCGGCGCGAAGGACCCGGTCCGATGCCAGCAGAACGGTGACCGTCCCGACGATCAGCCCGACCTCGCCGCGATGACGACCAGGACGATCGACCTGCTCGACCAGAGCAAGGATCGGAAAGGGTTCTTCCTTCAGGTCGAAGGGGCCAGCATCGACAAACAGGACCACGCGGCGAATGCGTGCGGACAGATCGGCGAGGCGATCGACCTCGACGGGGCCGTGCAAGCCGCACTGGCCTTCGCGAAGAAGGACGGCAACACCACCGTTCTGGTCACTGCCGACCATGCCCACACCAGCCAGATCGTGGAAGCTGGGAGCACCACACCGGGCCTGACCGTGAACCTGCTGACCGCCGATGACGAGCCGATGACGATCAACTATGCGACCGCCGCGGCCGGTGGCTCTCAGCAGCACACCGGCACCCAGCTCCGACTAGCCGGATATGGGCCGCGCACGGCAAACGTCGTGGGCCTGACCGATCAGACCGATCTGTTCTTCACGATCGCCGACGCGCTGAAGCTGCCCCAGACACCGGCGGAGCTGCGCCGAAACGCCCGGGTCCAAATCGCACCGCGCACCGTCGTCGGCGGAGCCACCGTTGCCGTCAACGGCTGGGCCTTCTACGGCGACGACACGGTGCGCGTCGAGCTTCGCAACAGGTCAACAACTCGCACCGCGGGATCGGAGAAGGTGGCGGGCGGCTCGTTCGCCAGCTCGCTCGCAGCTCCGTCCACCGCAGGCCGTTGGACGGTGACCGTCACCGGTTCCGACTCCGGCAAGACGGTCACGAGAGACCTCGTGGTGAGGTGACGCATGGCGCTGGGATTCGGCTTTCGAGCCAGATCCCAGCGCCGGCCCACTCGGCGCCCTCGGTGCAGCAGCGCAGGTTCACGACCACCGATACCCATTCACGGCTCGGCGTCGGTGACCTCCTCGAGCAGATCGAGGTCGCGCACGCAGAAGCCGTGGTGCGCCCACTCCTCGCCGAGAACCACGTGCAAGCAGTCGAGCACCGACCGGCCACGCGCATAGGGTGGCCAGCCCGATCCTTCCGGCACCGGTGCGGGCGCGGACAGGGCGCCGGATGTGACGGTCGTCAGCCAACGGCCGAGCTGCACGGCTTGCTCGGCGCGCACGGCCAACACCTCGTCGAGACCAGGAGCGGCTGCTGGATCGAGGCCTTGCTCCTGCTGGTTCGGCACGAAGTCGGAGGCCAAGCCGATCGACGTGAACGGCCGGGTCGATCCCAGGCAGCAGCGACGGAACCAGGAGTCGTGCACGAAGATCAGATGGCGCAGGGTCTCCACCGCGGACCACTCGCCCCCGACGCGCTGGTGCTCGACGCCTTGCCGCATCGCTCGAAGACGCTGGATCGTCGCCGCCCAGTCATCCCGCAGCCGACGGTCGGCTTCGGCCAGGTCAGCAGGGTCGGCGGATCGGATCAGCAACCGCACCGGATACCGCCGGTCCAGCTCAGCCTCGACGTACGTCGTCACCTCGACCCCGTTGACGACCAGATTGCTGACCAGGCCGTCGATCACGGCGTCCTGCATCACCACTCCGATGAGGCGGGCTCGGGTGAGGTCGCACTCGCGGAACTCGGCATCGGTCAGGTCCTGGTCCTTGAAGTTCGCCACGACGCAGAGTGTGCACCGACGCACCGACAGTGCGGCCAGCTGACCGCGAGTCGGTGCCCTGCGGAGGATCGGTGTGGCTGCCGTCAGGCCAGAGGCAGGTAGTCCTCCTGGTGGTCGCGAATCATGGCGATGGTGGCGAAGTCACCCAGGCCATGGCCGATCAGAGCGACCTGCCAGCGAGCGTTGAAGGCGAGGATCCAGGCGGCCGCGGCCCCGGCCGCTCTCCGTTCACGATCGGAGAACGGCTCCGCTCGTACGTCCTGGTAGTCGTTCAGGAAGGCGGCGACCTCATCTGGGGTCGACAAACCGCCACCACCGGTCGAACTCGACGCGTAGCACGATGCCGCGAAGCCGGCGATGACTGCTTCGGTGTCGGCGACGAGCTGCCAGTCGAACGTCCCCACCAGCTGACCGTCGACGACCGCCGTGTTCCCCGCATACCAGTCGGCATGACCCAGCAGGACCTTCTGAGCTTCGCGGCTGAGACGGATCTGGTCGGCGGCACGTCGGCCGAACGCATCGAGCCACTGGAAGCCGTTCGGGGTCGAGCTGAAGTCGACCATCGCGTCGTGAGGCCTGGGCCACGGGCCGCCCTGGTACTGGCACCAGGAAGGTCCCCGGCCCGCACGACCGATCAGGTCGGTCCTGGCCCGCAGGATCTCGATGTGCCGGTGGAGTCCCTCGGCGAGCAGCCGCCGGGTGGCCGGATCCCGACCGTCGGGCGCCGCGCCGACGAGCAGGGTTTCCGCGGTCAGGACGCGACCGTCCACCTCGTCGGGTCCCGCCAGGGGAACCGGGCAGGGGTAGCCTGCAGCAGCCAGGGTGCACTGCGCGTCGATAGTGGCCCGAGCGGCGTCGAGATCGACCGGAATCCGGTGAGCCTTGATCACGGCGCCGCGACCATCCTGCAGGACCACGCCCCAGACGGCGTCGATCCGGCCGGCGCGGAAGCGCACGTCGCCGATCGGGCTTCCCAGCCGGTCGCAGGTCCACGCGTCCAGGAACGTCCGCAGCTCGGCAAGCGTCACGTCGCCGTGAACTGCCCGCTCCGTCGCGCTGAGCTCCGCCGAAGTCTGGGGCGCAGATGCGGAGGGGTTGGCGGACGTCATGGAGGCAAGCATGCCGTCGTCGACAACAGCGCGCTCGAGCCGTGGCACCTGCGCTCGGCTGCAGAGCCGCTGCCGATCTCTCGGTCCCCAGCTCGTGTCACCGATCGGTCACCTCGAACGCCGACGGGTGCAGTAGGGCCAGCTCGGGCGACCAGTCCGCAGCCAGCACGGCGACCAGGCTCGGCGGCGTCAGCACGTCCGCCTCGGTGATCCCCTTCTTGGGGTGGGGATCGTCATAGCCGGCCGGCGTCCAGCGCAGAACCTGCGACCCGACGACGATCCGAGCCACCCCGGCGTCGTCGATCATCGTCGCGTCGGGCAGGTCCGCGACCCTTCGCCGATGTCGGCGTTGACGCCCGCCCTCGAGCCGTTCCGTATGCAGCCGTTCGTCGACGGCGTCGGCACCGCGCTCGGCGGGATACAGCCGCTCCCAGACAGCGAGGAACCGGTCATAGTCCGAGCGCCGGCACAGCGCACACGGCCGATGTCCCGCAGACCACGCCGTCGCCTCGTCCAGGAAGAACAGCTCGGTGAATCGGCCCGGCTGGAGTAGTGGAGTGCGATGCCAACCCCGAAACGCAAGTCGGCAGGCGATCCAGCGGCGTCCCGCATGGTGGCGCCGGATCCGGCCCTCCGCGTCGTGGAGGCAGCCGCGGTTCCCGTAGACCAGGCCGCGCTCGGGCACCGCGATCAGATCGCCATACGGAGTGACACGGTTCTGCAGCGGCACGGTGTCACGCTAGCCGGCTCCGCAACGAGAATCAGCGTCCGTCGTGGTCGGGTGTCACGCACGATCGGGCCAGGATGCTCTGGTCGATTGGCACGGCGCGTTTGGCGAGGGGAAGGCGGTGGTCTTCGCGTTCGCCCTCGCCGGCTGCTCAGGGGTGCCGCACGCGCCCGGCGCCGACGCGGTCGCCGCCGCCTTGGGGAGCCGACCCATGCGGCGCCGGGTCAGTCCTCGATGACCATCTCGCCTCGGCGCTCCAGGTCGGCAAGGCCGTCTCGCATTGCCTGCAACTGCTCCGGGGAGTGTCCCACCCAGTCGGCGAGCTCGCCGACGATCCTCACCGGCTCCCGAGTGCGGTAGGACCGGGTCGGATTGCCGGGGAACCTCTTGTCCGTCACGTTGGGATCGTCCTCGAGTTTGCCCGTCGGTTCCACGATGTAGATACGGCCCCGGCCCTCGCCCACTGCGAGTTCGGCGCCCCAGGTTGCGGCATCCAACGAGGCCGTCAGGTAGACGTGGTTGGCAGTCCGCCCTCCGCCGTAGTTCGAACGGCGTCCGGGCACCAGCAGATCCCCCACCACGAGGTCGGCCTTCGTCCCGTGGAACAACGCCCCCGAGTCGTGGACCTCGAATGGTTTCGGATCACTCATGATGACCTCCCCGCGGTTCGAATCGGGACTCTAGCCCAGCCGGTTGGCCCGGCTGCGAGCGATCGGGACGGATGGCTCGCGTTCGTGGACCAATGCCGGCAAACGTCTGGCTCTGGACTGACCGGTGCCGCCCGCTGGTCGCGGGCCGGGCGCTGTGACCCGTCATCGCCTCTGGTAGGTCACCACGACCCGACGGTTGATCCGCCGGTTTGCCTCCGACGTGTTCGGGACGGCCGGGTCGGCCTCCCCCTTGCCGCGAACGGTGAACGGGTAGCCGGCCGTCGGCAGATCGCGGCGGAGCACCCCGGCCACCGCTCGCGCCCGGC
>Ga0105245_10005652_pt1 | contig 10986 bp, 10 predicted proteins | sample KBSM54metaG_FD_81523 | JGI IMG/M metagenome (GOLD analysis project Ga0105245, IMG submission 81523) | Miscanthus rhizosphere microbial communities from Kellogg Biological Station, Michigan, USA - KBS M5-4 metaG | ecosystem: Host-associated > Plants > Roots > Rhizosphere > Soil | place...
CGAGCGGGGCCTCCTCGGCCGCGAGTACGACGGCCCGCGCTACGTCTACTTTCCGACGGCGAAGCCTGAAGAGGCGAGCCGGTCGGCGCTGAAGCAGCTGGTGCGGACGTTCTTCAACGATTCGCCCGGCTCGGCGATGGCGGCGCTCCTCGACATGTCCGGGAAACCGCTCTCCGACGAAGAATACCGGCGGCTGGCCGGCATGCTGAAGCGCGTTCGTGAGCAGGGGGAGAAGCGATGAACCTGTTGCTGATTGTCCTCAAAGCCTCCTGCCTCATGGGCGCCGCCGCGATGGTGAGTGCGCTGCGATATCGGCGCTCTTCGGCCTCGTTCAGGCATCTGGTGTGGACGCTGGCTGTCGCCGGCCTCCTGGTCCTGCCCGTCCTGTCGGCCGGTCTGCCGGCCTGGCAGGTGGCGCTGCCGGCCGCCTTCACCCCTGACACACCGGTCGTCGTCCCCGGGCCGGACACGTCGGCAATCGTGAGCCCCACGCCCGCTGCGGCTGGCGCCGCCGAGGCGATGAACGCGACCGTCGGCGCGCGCCCGTCTCGAGCTGCGGTCCTGCCGGTCGTCTATCTCGCCGGCGTGATCCTGCTCCTGCTGCGGCTCGTTCGCGAGCGATGGCTGGTTCGCCGGCTCGCCCGACGCGCCGTGGACGTCGAGGACGGGGAGTGGACGCGACTATTGTCCGAGTGCGCCGGGCAGATGGGCGTCCGTTCTCGCGTCCGCCTGTTGCGCAGCCTCGAGCGCAGCATGCCGATGGCGTTCGGCATTGGCACGTCCTCGATCCTGATTCCCGCAGTGGCCGATACGTGGACCGAAGACCGGCGCCGCGCTGTCCTGCTCCACGAGCTGGCGCACATCGTCCGCCGCGACTGTCTCACGCAGCTGATGGCCTCCGTCGCGTGCGCCGTCTATTGGTTCCACCCCGGCGTGTGGTGGACGGCGCGCCGCCTCCGCGTGGAGCGCGAGCTGGCCTGCGACGATCGGGTGATCAACGCCGGCGCGCGGGCACGCGACTACGCCGAACACCTGCTGGAACTGGCCTACGCGCTCGGAGACTATCGGGCGCCCGCGCTCGTCGTCAGCATGGCGCGCCGCGGGCAGGTCGAAGGACGCATGCTCGCGGCGCTGGACCCGGCGCGCAATCGCGCAGTGCCGCCCCGCCGCGGCCACATGACGGCTGCGGTGATTGTGGCCGCACTGCTCGTGCCGCTGGCCGGCGTCCAGGGCGTCGTCGTCTCTGCGACAAGCGGAAACGCCAGGGTCGCCGCCCTCGCCGCTGCCGCGGGCCAGGATGCCGAGGTCGTGCCCGCTACGGGGAGCACGGTGGCCGGTACGTGGGAGATTCGAGCGACCCCGGTTTCGGGAGTGGTGAACCTGCGGCTCAGCGAGAACGCGAATTCGTCGCATGGCTCCACGGTTGCGCTCGACCGGTTCCAGGGCCTCGCGCCCGCACGTCTGTCGAGCGGGGGCTCCGCAATGTTCAGCCTCCGCCGCGCGGCCGGCACGTTTGCGTTCGAGGGGATGTTCAGGTCCGGGGCCGGCGCCGGGACGTACACGTTTGCCCCGAGCGCGAGCTTCCCGGCGGAGCTGGCGGCCAGAGGGTTTGCGCGGCCGACTGTCGCCGAACAGTATCTGCTCGCGCGGGAAGATGTGGCGTTCGCGTTCATCGACGAGCTGGCGGCGCAGCGCTACGCGCGGCCGGACCTGCGTCAGCTCGTGAATGCCGCGCAGCACGGCGTGGATCTCGGATACCTGCGGGAGATGGGCAGCCTTGGATACCGGTTCGCTCAGCTCGACGTCTTGATCACTCTACGAGACCACGGCGCCTCTCCGCAGTATGTCCGCGATCTCGGCGCCCAGGGGCTGACTCGGCTCACGGCCGATGATCTGGTTCGCGCGCGCGACCACGGCGTGAGTCCCCAGTACGTCGGCGATCTCAAGGCACTCGGGTATGGCGCCACGTCGCTCGACGATCTGATCAGTGCGCGCGATCGCGGCATCTCACCCGAGTACGTGCGCGACCTCCGCCAGCTTGGCTACACGTTCACGCTGGTCGAACTGGCGGCAGCCCGCGACCACGGCGTCAGCCCCGAATACGTTCGCGATCTGGCGGCGCTCGGTTACGCACGCATGTCGCTCGACGAGCTGATTGCCGCGCGGGATCACGGAGTCTCCGCGGAGTACGTTCGGGAACTCCAGGGCCTCGGCTATCGGTTGACGCTCGACGAGTTGAGGACCGCGCGCGACTCCGGAATCAGCGCTGCCTATATCCGGCAACTCAAGGCACAGGGCCGCGAGGGGCTGAGCCTTGGCGAGCTCGTCGCGCTCAGGCAACGGGGTCCGGGTTATCAGCAGACCAGGCTGATGTACTACGTCCACTACCACGTGCAGGCGTTCCATCGATTTGTCAGGGAGTTCGCTGATCAGTGGATGAAGTAGCGCAGGCCTTCAGCCTGCCTACACTCCGATGTCCTCGTTCCACAATTCGGGATGCTCGCGGATGAAGTCCTCCATCATTGCGATGCACGCGGGATCCTGAAGGACCGTCACCGACACGCCCCGCGAACGCAGGAGCTCCTCTTCGCCGAGAAACGTCCGGTTCTCACCGACGATGACCGTCGGGATGCCGTAGAGCAGGATGGCGCCGCTGCACATCGAGCAGGGTGAAAGCGTCGTGTACAGGACAGATTCCCGGTACACCTGCGCAGGCTGGCGGCCGGCGTTCTCGAGGGCGTCCATTTCGCCGTGCAGCACCGCGCTCCCGCGCTGAACGCGACGGTTGTGCCCGCGGCCCAGGATGATGCCCCGGCCGGCGTGTACGAGCACCGAGCCGATGGGGATTCCGCCCTCGACGCGGCCCTGCCTGGCCTCCTCGATGGCGGCCGTCATGAACGCGTCGCTCATGCCCGTACGCGCGGCCGGATCTGGCGTTTCCATCGCATTAGGCGCATCATATCGCGTCATGCCTGCAGTCAAACCGGCCGTGCTGGCCATCCTGCTCGCCGGCGTCGGCGCGGCGATTCCGGCGGCGCAGACCGCGAAGGTCTGGACGCCCGACGAGCTGTTCCGCCGCAACATCGGCACGCGTGAAGATCAGGACACCGCGTTCCCGCCGCACAAGATCATCGGCAATCTGTACTACGTCGGCACCAGGTCGCTCGCATCGTTCCTGGTCACCACACCTCAGGGACATATCCTGATCAACAGCGACTACGAGCGGAACGTGCCCACCGTGCGCGGATCGATCGAGCAGCTGGGCTTCAAGTACACCGACGTCAAGATCGTCCTCGGCAGCCACGCACACGCGGATCACATGGAAGGCGATGCGCTCGTCAAGCAGCACACGGGCGCCACGGTCATGGCGATGGCCGAGGATGTGCCCGCGCTCGAGAAGATGATGCCGGGCGGCAAGCCCCATCCGATCGACAAGGTGCTGCACGATGGCGACGAGGTGAAGCTGGGCGGCATGACGCTCGTCGCGCACCTGACGCCCGGGCATACGCGGGGCTGCACGACGTGGACGTTCAGGGAACAGGAGAACGGCAGGAGCTACGAGGTGTTGATCATCGGCAGCGTCGGCGTGAATCCGGGCATGAAGCTCGTGAACAATCCCGACGCGCCCCAGATCGCCGAGGAATTCAACCGGGCCTTTGCGACGCTGCGGAAGTTCCGGCCCGACGTTCCCCTGGGCTCGCACCCCGGGATGTACAACATGGCCGAGAAGTACGCGAAGGTCGGCAAGGGGCCGAACCCGTACGTCGATCCGGCGGGCTACACGGCGGAACTGGATATCGTCGAAGGCGTGTTCAGATCGCAGCTCGCGCAACAGCAGAAGCAGCCGTAGGAGGCAGGAACGTGATCATGCAACGATGGTTATGGACCGCCGCGATCGGCCTCGCGCTGGCCGCGATGCCGGCGCGCGCAGGCGCGCAGGCCAAGGCCGACATCGACGGCGGGAAGCTGCTGTTCCAGGGAATGTGCGCCGAGTGCCACGGGGCGGGCGGCGCCGGCGGCGATGCGCCGCCGCTCAACAGGCCCAGGCTTCAGCACGCGCCAACCGACGCCGCGCTCGTCAACATCCTCCAGAACGGCATCCCGAACACTGCGATGCCGCGCGTGCGACGGTTCAGCGAAAGCGAAACGCGCCAGCTCGTCGCCTACATCCGATCGGTCGGCAAGCTCTCGGACGCGAAGGTGCCGGGCGACGTGAAGAAGGGCGCCGACATGTACCGCAGCCTCGGCTGCGCGAGCTGCCACATCGTCGGCGGGCAAGGCGGCAACCTCGGGCCCGACCTCACCGACATCGGCTTCATGCGCGGTCCGGCGTACTTGAGGCAGGCGATCGTCGATCCCGGGGCGGCACTGCCGAAGGGCGTGCTCCAGGTTCCTTCGCGCGGCTACGCCGAGTACCTCCCGCTGCGCATCGTCACCAAGCAAGGCGGCGAGGTGCGCGGCATCCGTGTGAACGAGGACACATTCAGCATCCAGGTCCGCGACCAGGCGGGGAAGTTCTATTCGCTGCGCAAGGCGGACCTCGAGCTGCTCGAGAAGCAGACCGGGAAGAGCCTCATGCCGAGCTTCTCGACGCGGCTCACGCCGGCAGAGCTCACCGATCTGGTGGCGTATCTCGCGAGCCTTCAGGGTGAACCATGAAAACGATCATTCGGGTGATGCTGCTCGCCGGCCTTGCGGCGCCAGCGACGACCTTCGCGCAGGTGCCCTACGACCGCATCGTCAAGGCCGAGAGCGAGCCGGCCAACTGGCTGACGTACGCCGGCAGCTACAAGTCGCAGCGCTACACGCAGCTCGATCAGATCAACAAGCAGAACGTGACGCAGCTGAAGCCGGCCTGGGTGTACCAGTTGCGCACGGGCGGCGTTTTCGAAACGTCGCCGGTGGTGGTGGACGGCGTCATGTACATGACCGAGCCGCCGAGCACGGTGACCGCCATCGACGTGCGCACCGGCCGGCCGCTGTGGAGCTGGACGCCCAAGATTCCTGACGACGTGATCGTGATCGGGTCGCCGCCCGTCAATCGCGGCGTCGCCGTGCTCGACAACATGGTGTACGCCGGGTCGATCGCCGGCCACCTCGCCGCCCTCGACGCCAAGTCCGGGGCGCTGCGGTGGGACGTCGCCGTGGACGACAACAAGATCGGCTACTACCTGACCCTCGCCCCGCTGGCCATCGACGGCAAAATCATCGTCGGTGTGTCGGGGGCGGAGAACGGCATCCGCGGGTTCGTGGATGCGTACGACGCGAAGACCGGCAAGCGTGTCTGGCGGCGGCACACGATCCCGGCGCCGGGCGAGCCTGGCAATGAAACCTGGGGCGGCAAGGACAGCTGGAAAACCGGCGGCGGCTCGACCTGGCTGACCGGGTCGTACGATCCCGAGTTGAAGCTGCTGTACTGGCAGGTCGGCAACCCGGGGCCCGACTGGAACGGTGATTTTCGTCAGGGCGACAATCTCTATACGTGTTCCGTCCTCGCCATCAACCCGGACGATGGCAGCCTGAAGTGGACGTTCCAGTTCACGCCGCACGACACGCACGACTGGGACGCGAACGAAACGGTGGTGCTGTTCGACGCGACGATCAATGGCCGTTCCCGCAAGCTGCTGACCCAGGCAAACCGCAACGGCTTCTACTACGTGCTCGATCGCGCGACCGGGGAGTTCATCACGGGCACGCCGTTCGTGAAACAGACGTGGGCCGAAGGACTCGACGCGAAGGGCCGGCCCATCACCAAGCCCGGTCTCGATCCGAATCCCGAAGGCATCCTCGTGTATCCGAGCATTCAGGGCGCCGCGAACTGGCATGCGCCGAGTTACAGTCCGAAGACGGGCCTCTTCTACCAGACCGCGGTGGAGATGGGGACGATCTACTACAAGGGCGAAGCGGTGTACAAGCCGGGCATCGGCTTCACGGCCGGCGGCGGCCGCACGATCAACGGCGACGATGCGTGGAGCGCGGTTCGCGCACTCGAAGCGACGACCGGCAAGCTGAAATGGGAGTTCAAGCTCCTCTCGGCTGGACGAAGCAGCCTGCTCTCGACGGCGGGCGGGCTCGTGTTCGGCGGAACGGAAGAAGGAAACTTCTTCGCCCTCGACGCCGACACGGGCAAGCCGCTGTGGGACACGCAGCTTGGCGCCAACATTCGCGGCATCCCGGTGTCCTTCGGCGTGGACGGGAAACAGTACGTCGCGATTGCCGCGGGCTTTGCATTGTTCGTCTACGGATTGCCTTAGCAAATCAGAAGTAGTGCAGGCCTTCAGGCCTGCCTGTTCACGGCAGGCCTAAAGGCCTGCACTACTTTCGATCTCAGGGACACAAATGAAGAGCCGGCGCGACTTTCTGAGGTTCCTGGCGGCGAGCCCGCTGCTCGCCGGTTCTCCGGCGGTGCTCGAGGCGTTATCCCAGGCGTCGTTGAACGACGTCATCGGCAGCCCGGCCGATGCGCTGAGCGTGCTCGACTTCGAGGCCGCTGCGCGGAAGGTGCTCCCCCCGGCGCACTGGGGCTACATGACCACCGGCGTGGACGACGACGCGACCCTTCGGGCCAATCGCGAGGGGTTCGCGCACTACCAGATCCGGCCCCGGCGCCTTGTCGATGTCCGGAAAGTGGATACGTCGACCGAACTGTTCGGATCGACCTGGGGAACGCCGATCGTGCTGGCTCCGGTCGGCGGCCACAAGATGTTCCACCCGGAGGGGGAGATCGCCGTGGCGCGGGCGGCCAAGGCGAAGGGCCACCTCCAGATTCTCTCGACCGTCACGACGTCTTCTGTCGAGGACGTGATCGCGGCCCGCGGCGGACCGATCTGGTACCAGCTCTATCCGACATCGAGCTGGGACGTGCGGCTGAAGGTCGTCAAGCGCGCGGAGGCCGCGGGTTGCCCGGTGCTCGTGCTGACCGTGGACCTCTCGGGCGGCAGGAACCTCGAAACCGCCGATCGGTTCAAGAAGCTCGACACGCGCCGCTGTGAGTCGTGCCACGAGCCGGGACCCACCGCCGTGTACAAGCGGCGACCGATGTTCGACGGCATCGATATGAAAGGCGTCGGCGTCAACGACGCGGCGCTGACCTGGGACGACGTCAAGCGTCTCAAGGACTCGATGAAGATGAAGCTCGTGGTCAAGGGCATCGAGACGCACGAAGACGCCGAGCTGTGCCTGAAATCGGGCGTGGACGGCATCATCGTTTCGAACCACGGCGGGCGGGCCACAGAGACGGGGCGCGCAACGATCGACATCCTGCCCGAAGTGGTCCAGGCCGTTGGCGGCCGCATTCCCGTGCTCGTGGACGGTGGTTTCCGCCGCGGGACAGACATCTTCAAGGCACTGGCGCTTGGCGCGCGCGCTGTCGCCGTCGGACGGCCGTATATCTGGGGCCTGTCGGCGTTCGGTCAGCCGGGTGTCGAAGCCGTGCTCGACATCCTGAGCCGCGAGCTGCAACTGATCATGCGGCAGTCGGGCGTCCGGGCGATTCGAGACATCGGCGCCGCCTACGTCACGTCGAGAAAAGCCTAGCTCGTGCGAGGCGATTCCGAGACCACCATCATCGGGTAAATCCGTTCATGACTGTCGACGAATTTCGACGCATGGCGCTCGGCATGGCGGATGCCGTCGAGCGCGAGCACATGGGCCATCCGGATTTCCGGGCGCCCGGTCCGAGTGGCCGCATTTTCGCGACCATTCATGACAGCCACGAGACCGGGGGCCTGATGCTCACGCCCGATCAGCAGCGGCAGTTCCTGAGCGCGGACCCGGACGCCTTCTCGCCCGCCTCCGGCGCCTGGGGACGAGACGGGGCGACCACCGTACGGTTTGCCTCGGTCGACGAAGAGACACTGGGCGAGGCGATGACGCTGGCGTGGCAGAACGTCATCAACAAAGCCGAGAGGAAGCCGGCTCGGAAGACGAAGAAGCCTCGGAAGACGAAGAAGTAGTGCAGGCCTTCAGGCCTGCCTCCTTGCAGGCCTGAAGGCCTGCACTACTGGCGCCTATACGTCGAGGATCAGCATGTCGGCCTCGATGCTCTTGATTGGATCGCGGCCGGGCGTTGGCCGGTACTCGTGCGCGACATACCCCGTGAAATTCAGATCGGCGATCGTCTGGGCGACGAGGCGGTAGTTCAGTTCCTGCGTGTCGTCGATCTCGTGTCGGCCCGGCACACCCGCGGCGTGGAAGTGCGCGATCCACTGGATGTTGTCCTTGATCGTCGCGACGACGTTCCCGTCCATGACCTGGGCGTGGTAGATGTCGTACAGCATCTTCACGCGGGGTGAGTTGACGCGCCGGCAGAGCTCGAAGCCCCACGCCGCGCGGTCGCACAGCTGGTCCGGCCGCCCGAGCACGTTGTCCGGATACTTGCTGTTCGTGTTTTCCAGGCAGAGCGTGATGCTCTTGTCCTCGAGGTATCCCTTCACGCGATTCAGGAACAGCGCGCAGTCGTCGAGGCCCTGCTCGTATGTCATGCCCCTGCGCTGGCCGCCGAAGGTGATGATCTTCTCGCAGCCGCCCGCCACGCAGACGTCAACCTCGGCGCGCAAGGCCTTCTCGAGCGCGTCGTGCTTGTCCTTGTGCACGATCCCGTCCGGGATCGTCGTGAAGATCATCGGCGCCATCGTCGGCACCAGCCCGTACTTTTTCAGGGTCGGCCAGTCGGCCGGTGGAATGAGCTCGAAGCCGTACGCGCCGAGGCGCGCCGCCTCGCGGCACTGCTCGTCGAAGGTCGTCAGCCCGGGAGTGTCCTGCCCGAACACGGTCCGGAAAAGCGCCTGCTTGACGCGACCCTTGCGCTTGATCGGCGGGCGCGGCGCCTGCGCGTTCGCGGGTCCGCTCAGGACCGCCGCGGCGCCCGTGGCGGCGACTGTGGTCAGAAAGTCTCGTCGTCTCATGGCGTGTACCTCGACGTCCGGCTGAAGCCGGACGCTACGAATCGGCCGAAGCCGGACGCGACGAATCGGCCGAAGCCGGACGCGACGAATCGGCTGAAGCCAGACGCGACGAATCGGCCGAAGCCGGAAGCTGCGAATTCCATGACGTCTAACGCGCCCGGTATGTCTTGGTGAAGCCGTTGCGGGCGTTGGTGACCGTGAACGACCCATCGGTCTGGGCCGACACCTTGAACCAGAACGCGGCGCCGTTGTGCGCCGGCGGCGGCGCGGCGCCAGGACCAGGCGGCGGGGCCTGGATGGCGGCGATGGGCATGGCCGTCTGGGGCTCGTCCGTCGAGTTGGCGATGAACATGCCCGGCACGGTGTATTCCTGGCCGCTCAGCTGCGAGAAGTGCATCTGCCAGAGATCCTCGAGGCCCGGCGACGAGTGCAGGATGCGCATCGCGTCAGGCTGGCCGCCTTTGCGCGTGCCGTTGTTGACGATGCCGACGCGAGGCGCCAGCGCATGCACGAGCACCTCCGAGTTGGAGATGGCCTGGCCGTGGTGCGAGACGACGAAGAGATCGACCGTGCCAATCGGATTGGTCGGGCACATCAGATCGAATTCCTTGTTCCACGTGACGTCGCCGAGATGGGCGACGCGGAACTTCCCGAACGTCACGATGCTCCCGACGGACTGTGCGTTCTCGCTCTTGTCCACTTCCTGCGGCTTGAAGGCAGAGCAGAACGGGTTGGCCTTGCCACCGCCGGGCAGGGGGCTCTTGAGCGTTGCGCCCGCCGAGGTGACGATGCGCCAGTCGAGGCCGGCAACGGCAAGCTTGTCGCCCGGTTTCGCGACCGTGTGCTTCGACTTCTCGTATAGCGTGGGGTACACCTTCGTGAGGAAATCGTCGGCGGCCTGAGCCGGTTGGACGTTGGCGCCGTGGTCGATGAAGTTGCGGATCGGCACGCGCGAGGCCAGCTCGGCCATCCCGCCGAAGTGGTCGCCGTGCCAGTGCGTGGTGATCAGATTGTCGATCTGCGTGAGGCCTGCGTCCCTCACGGCGGCCATGATGCGGTCGGCGTCCCGCGTGGCGGCGGGGCCGGGGTTACCCGAATCGATCAGGACCGAGCCGCCGGACGGCGAGACGAACAACGTGGCGTTGCCGCCCTCCACGTCCACGACGTAGATGTCCAGGCCCTTCGGGCGCGTCTGGCCCGTGGCCACAGCCACGGCAAGCCCGAGAATCACGGCCGAACCGATCCATGCCCGCATCGCCGGCCTCCTTGAGTTACGCGGATTGTGCCACAGAAGGGTCCCGGCCGGACGCTCAGGCCTGGGGCGGCTTCGCCAGGCACGCCCGGAGAATCTCGTTCGCGTCGCGCACCGACACCTGGAACTCGTGTACCTCGGTAATCGGCCGGTTCTGGGAGCGCAGCGCCTGGTACAGGAACGCAAACGTGATGGGGCTCACATTCGCGCGCGTGACGACGACGAACGCCATGAAGCGCTTGTTGCGGTGCCGCTCGATGAGGCCCACCAGGTCGTCGCCCAGGATCTGGCGATCGGACGGTTTGATGGCGTCGACCAGCGGCGCCATGGTGCCCTGTGTGACGCGTGGAGGCGCCGCCGTCCCTCGCCTGACTTTTCCGCGGCGTCTCCGGCTGCTTTTCGATTTCGATTGCCGGGAGATGTAGATGCTGATCGACCAGGCGCAGACGCCGATCAGGATCGTCGCGACGATGGCGATGATGGCGGGGTGAGTCTCCTCGATGTCCTCGAGAACGTTCGAGAAGTTCAGGAGCTGCGACGGGTCAATCATGGCCGCCGGTCGCACCCCTCGACCTCGACGGCGATCGGCGCCAGCTCCGCCGTCAGCGCGGTCCCCCGCGAATAGCGGCCGCCGCGGCCCGCGCGGATGAACGTGCTGGTCTCGTCGATCGGCAGCCGCGAGGCATTGCCGCAGAACGACCCCCACACACGCTCCAGCCGCAGATATTGCTCGACGTTCGACACGTAGAAGGCCGACACCGTCGAGTCGTGCCGCCTGAGATAGGCGCCGACGGCCCTGACGGCCTTCGCTCCCGCGAAGTCGCCGAC
>Ga0105245_10005654_pt1 | contig 10985 bp, 9 predicted proteins | sample KBSM54metaG_FD_81523 | JGI IMG/M metagenome (GOLD analysis project Ga0105245, IMG submission 81523) | Miscanthus rhizosphere microbial communities from Kellogg Biological Station, Michigan, USA - KBS M5-4 metaG | ecosystem: Host-associated > Plants > Roots > Rhizosphere > Soil | place: Michigan...
GCCGACGGCAACGCCTGGACCACCGTCTACAGCACCACCACCGGCACCGGCGGCACGCAGACCCTCACCGTCAACGGCACCGGCCGGTATGTGCGCATGTACGGCACCGTACGGGCGACCGCCTACGGCTACTCGCTCTGGGAGTTCGCGGTCCGCACGACGGGCGGCAGCACGCAGCCGCCGGATCCCGGCAACTTCTGGGGCGACACGAGCAGCATCCCGCCGGCGCAGAACGTGGTCATGGTCAAGGTCTTGAACCGGACCAACGGCCGCTACCCGGACAGCCAGGTGTACTGGAGCTACAACGGGCAGGCGCACTCGATCGCCGACCAGCCGTACTTCGACATGCCGGTGAACACCGCCGGTCGCATGTACTTCTACGTCGGCTCGCCGAACAGCCAGTACTTCGACTTCATCGAGTTCACCGTCGGGGCGTCGGTGTTCAACGGCAACACGACGCGGGTCGACGCGTTCGGTCTGAAACTCGCGTTGCGTCTGCACGCCCACGACGGGTACGACGTCGAGGTCGGCGAGGACCGCGCCACTTTCGCAGAGAGCCGCGAGGCGACGTTCCAGCGGTTCGTCAACGAGGTGCCGGCCGAGTTCAAGCACCTCGCCCAGATCCAGGCGCCGTACCGGATCCCGGCTCCCGGCAGCAGCGCGCAGTTCCAACCGGGCGGCCAGTACGCGAACTACTACGCCGCCTACACGGCGTCGGTCGGTTTCAGCGCGACAGCCCAGCAGATCTTCGGCTGCTCCGGGCCGCTCGCGAACAACCCCGGCATGTGCGCGGCGCTGAACCGGCACGTCGCCCACCTGCCGCAGTCGCAGTGGTCGACGCCGAGCCTGTACTACCAGGCCGCGCCGGCGAACTACTACTCGAAGTTCTGGCACGACCACGACATCAACCGCCTGTCGTACGGCTTCCCGTACGACGACTACGCCGAACAGTCCTCGTTCATCTCGCACGGCAATCCGCAGTGGTTGCTGGTGGCGGTCGGCTTCTGACCGTCGCATTCATTCGACGCCGGGACGGCTCGCGCACCACGTGGCGCGGGCCGTCCCCCAGGGTCGGCGGACACATACCCGACCCGGGCTCAAGCCGGAAGACCGGCGGTTACGACACGGCCGGCTCGGCGAACAGCGGGGCGAGGTCGACGAAGATCCGGTAGTGGCTGATGAGGCCGGCGCCGTCGCGGGTGAAGATCGTGACCCCGGGGACGGACACGAACTTGCCGTCCAGCCGCCGGTACTCGACGACGAGTTCCGCGATGGCGTCGGAGCCGACCTCCCACCGGTTGGCGATCTGGTGTCGCAGCCCGTCGATGGTGGTGAAGAATCCGCCGACGGTCGCGGCGATCGAGGCCGGTCCCGCGATCGGGTCGGCGTTGCCGAAGATGAAGCGCCCGTCCGGCGCGAACAGCGCGGCGAAGCCTTCGGCGTCGCGGTTGTCGACGAGTGTGAACACGTGCTCGATGAAGTCGGTGGACATCGGTCGAGGACACCAAGCCGGAGCCGGCGACGCCATACGTAATGCTCCGTACGCCACCTGTCAGCCCGAGGTCGGGGAATCCGGCCGGTCCAGGAAGTCGACGATGAAGGGCAGCGTCCGGTGGAGTGGACCGGGATCTCCGGCGGCGGCCAGCTCGCCGAGGTAGTCGCCGTGGTTTCCGGGCACGATCAGCAGCCGGGCGTCCGGAATGAGACCGGCGAGACGCACCGCGTGCTCGGGACGGATCACGTCCCGGTCGGCAGTCACGACGAGGGTCGAAGCGGTGATCGAGGCGACCATCGCGTCGGGCCAGTCGGTGAATCCGGTGAGCATGAGCTCGCGGTCGAGGTGGAACATCCGTTCCGCGTGCGCCGGGTCGCCGCTCACCGCAAGGTCCGCCTCCCGGTACGGCTGCGGGAGATCGGCGAAGGTTCCGGCCGCCAGCCCGTCCCAGAACCCGTCGACCATCCCGTCGCGGCGGAACGGTGCCGATGCGACGACGAGCCGGCGAACCGCGGCCGGGTGCCTGATCGCCAACTGCATCGCGACCTGGCCGCCGTTGCTGAACCCGAGCACGTCGACCGGCCCGACGGCGAGCTCCTCGAGCAGCGCCGCGACACCGTCGGCCGATCCCTCGAACGACGCGGACCCGGTGCCGGGTCCGGTGCGTCCGTGTCCCTGCAACTCGACGGCGAGCATCCGCCGCGACGCCGCCATGGCCGGAATCAGCCGGCCCCAGTTGGATTCGATCGTCGAACCGCCACCGTGCACGAGCAGCAGTGGAGGGTGCGCGCCGTCGGGTGTCCCGTGCCACTCGAAGTAGAGCGGGAGGTCCGCCGTGGAGTACCCGTCCGCCGGCGGCAGCGGCAGGCGCACGATGACTTCGCCGTCCGGGTCGAGTTCGCCGGTCGGCACGAACCCGAGCCGCTCGTAGAATCCGGCCGGGCCGCCGTCGTCCGGCACGTAGCTCGTCAGCAGCTCTGTTCCGCCGTTGGCCCGGACCAGGTCCGCGACCTGGCGGACGACCTCGGCGCCGTAGCCGCGGCCCTGATGCCGTTCGTCGACAAGTAGACGCCACAGAAACCACGGGCCGATGATCTCCGGTGGCTGCGGCGTCACGTTCCAGCTGAGCATCACGAAACCGACCGGCTCACCGGCCGCGTACACCGCCCGGTACCAGGGATTGGCCTGCGGGTACTCCGACGCATCCAGCAGCGAGTCGCGCACGGATGCCACGAAACGCTCCTGCCCGGCGGCGACCCGGAGCGAAAGGACCGCATCCCGGTTCTGATCCGTGATCTCGCGCAGTTCGACGTCCACGGGCAGCGAGCCTAGTCGTCGGCGTCGGGTTCCTCGCGCAGCTCGACGTAGGGTTCCTGCTTCTCCGGCTGCCCGGCGGCGATGGCCCGACCGCGGTGCAGTTCGGCGTCGAACTCCGCGCCGAGCAGAACGGCGACGTTGGACATCCACAGCCACACGAAGAACAGGATGATCCCGCCCAGCGTGCCGTAGGTCTTGTTGTACGAGTCGAAGTAGTTGGCGTACGTCGCGAACCCCACCGACGCGATCGCCCACACGAGCACCGCGAGGAGCCCGCCGGGACTGATCCATCGGAAGCCGCCCTGCCTGGCGTTGGGCGAGGCCCAGTACAGCAACGCGAACATCTGGCTGACGAGCACCAGGAGCACCGGCCACTTCGCGTAATTCCAGATCGTCAGCGGCACCGACCCCGCGCCGAGGGCGCTGCCGACGGCGTCGGCGAATCGACCGGTGAAGACCACGACGATCACGCTGAGAACGAGCATGACGCCGATGACGACGGTGATCGCCAGCCGGATCGGCACCGTCTTCCACAACGGGCGACCCTCCGGGACGTCGTAAATGATGTTGGACGCGCTCATGAACGCGCCGACGTATCCCGACGCCGACCAGAACGCTCCGGCGGCGCCGACGAAGGCGAAGATGCCCGCCGTGCCCTGGGCCTCGGTCAGGCTCCGTGCGCCGGCCTCGAGAATGTCCCGGGCCGGCTCGGGGGTGAGGACGCGCAGGTTGTCGAGCAGCGGATCGATCACGGACTGGCCAACCAGGCCGAGGACGGACACCAGCAGAAGCAACCCCGGGAAGATCGACAGGATGGTGTAGTAGGTCAGCGCGGCCGCCCAGTCGAACAGATGGTCCGCGTCGAACTCCCACACCGTGCGCACCAGAACCCGCCACCACGACCGGGCGCCGAGCTGGAACGGCTCCTCGGGCGGGCCGTGTGTCCCGGCCGCGCCGGGCTCGTCGTCAGCAGTGCGGTCCCTGTTGGTCATCGCTGTCGTCAGCGGCGCTGTTCGGGCGGCAGGGTTCCGTGGGTGAGCAGGTGCTCGGCGAGCTCGGCAACCTTGCGGCGGTTGCTGCGTGCGGTGCGCCGGAGGAGGTCGAACGCGGCCGTGGCGTCCACCTGGTGGCTGGCCATGAGGTAGCCGATGGCGCGCTCGATCATCACGCGGTAATCCAGCGCGTACTGCAACTGGTCGGCGAGCGCGCCGGCGCGATGGGCGGCCATTGCCGCGGTCAGGGTCGTCTCGATGACGTCGCTGTAGCGGCTCAGCCCGGCCCGTTCGGACTCGTCCCATTCGTGGACATGATCGCGGTACACGTCCAGCGTGCCGATCGGGATCCCCCCGCGGCGGACCGGAACACCGAGAACCGCGTGAATGCCAGGACCGGCCTCCAGCGCGTGCGCGACGTCACTGCCGGCCTGGCTGTCCAGTCTGCGCAGGCTTGCGGCGAGCAGGTTCGGGTCGATGTTCGGCATCGATAACGCAGCCTATTCGTCGCTGCCCCGCGGCGCATCGCAAGCCGGACGTCGCTCCTGGCTACCGAGGCGGAGCGGAGCGCAGACGCGTCACCGCATGATGCGGTCGTCCACCGCGCCGGTATGGGCCGCCGGCACCGTGGGGTAGATCTCGACGTCACGCCCCAACGAAACGATGTCGAAAACCTTGGCGACGAGGCCGACGGGGTGCGCCAGCCGGAGCCAGCCACCGCGCTCCGCGCAGTGCCGGCTGACCTGTGTCAGCACGCTCATCGCGGCGGCGTCGCACAGCCGCACCCGGCTCAGGTCCACGATCAGCCGGACTTTTCCCGCCCTGACCAGTGAGTACAGGTTCTTCTGCAGGTCGCCGACGGAGGCAAGATCCACTACTCCGCTGGCCGTGACCACGTACGGCTGCGGACCACCGTCACCACGCGGTGGCTCTGCCCGGACACCAACGATTCGGGCATTGACGCTCGTAGCGTCAGGCAATACAGCAAAAACGCGCCGCCAGCGCAGTCCGGACATAAGCCATCCTTTGATGACCGGTCCGCGGACACAGGGCGGAGTCGAGTACGTCGGGGCAAATGTAGCCGCCGGAACGCGGGTCCCTCAAGTCGCCGAGCCGGCTGAGCCCGGTCAGACGCGGACGGGGCCTGCTTCCACGAATGAGGCTCCGCCTGCGCGGAGCCTCATTCCTCATCCCTTCACGTACGAATGCTTCTCGGCGACGAGCCCGTCCCGGACGGTTAACACGTCAACGCCGCGCACGTGCCCGCCGGCGAAGTCGTAGCGCCACAACTGCACCACCCGGTCGCCGGACGCGATCGACTCCTCGACGGTGAACTTGGCCTCCGGCGACGCCGCGAAGAACGCCGTCCACGCCGCTCGCACGGCCGCCGCGCCGACGTGCCTTTCCCCGTCGGGTGGGGCGGTGTCCACGAAGACGCAGTCCGCTGTCATGGCCGCCATCACGGCGTCCACGTCCTTCGCGTCGAACGCCCGGCCGAAGTTCTCGACGGCCGCAAGTGAGTCGGTCATGGCTGCCTCCCGAACATGGCGAGCAGGTGGTCCTGCGGACCGGCGGACTCGGGCAACGGCACCCGCGGCCCGATCGCCCCGGCCTCGCGGTAGAGGGGCTCGATCGGCTCGAACCAGGCGCGGACCGCCCCCACCGCCTCGGGGTCGAGCGTCCGGTCGGTGCCGGTCGCGACGGCCAGGTCCCAGGCGTGCACCAGGTGATCGGCGACCAGTTGCATCGCGTACTCCGCGCCGGGGACGTCGCCGAACGACAGGTGCACGGTGCGCTCCAGCGCGCCCGGTGCCTCCGCCGCCGCGAGCGCCGCCGGGCCGGCCTCGTCGAGCGTCGCGATCGGGTCGGAACCCAGCAGGTCGCCGGCGAAGCGGTCGCCCACCTCGGCGATGGTGGAGCCGGCGTACAGCGGCGGTGCCCACAGTTGCTCCTCGACCACGTGATGGACCAGCGCCCGGACGTCCCAGCCGGTGCACGGCGTGGGTGCCGACCACCGGTCGCCGATCGAGTGGGCCCGGGTCGCGAACTCGGCGGTCGCGCGGCGGAACAGGGTGAGCACATCGTGATTCGTCACGGTGGTCATTGTGGGCTCATTTCGCGTAGTTGGAGGCGCCCCACCAGTCGATTACGACTACCGGGTCGTCACCGACGACCCAGGCGTCGTGTCCGGACGGAAGCGCGGTCACCTGACCGGGGACGGCGTCGAACTCGTCGCCGTCGACGCTGCGGATCCGCAGCGTGCCGGACACGTGGTACTGGAAGTGCGGCGCCTGGCACCAGTCGGTGCCGGCGAGCGGCTTCACGTCGACGGACCAGCGCCAACCCGGCTGGAGGGTGAGCCGGCCGATCTCGGAACCGGCGATGCCGACCAGGTCGAGCCGGCCGTTGGGGAACTCCCGCGTCTCGGTGGGGTTCGCGAAGTCCTGCAGTTCGTACGTGGTGCTGCTGGTGGTCGTGGTGTCCATGATGTCCTCCGGTGAGTGACTGGCGTTGAGCAGAACGCTAGGGCGGCCCCCTGGCAGGTACCTTGCGGTCGGATAGCGGTGGAGGATGACACCCGTGGAAGGCGTACGGCTGGCGCTGCTCGGCCGGTTCCGGGCGTACCGGGGCGGCGAGGAGATCCCGGCTGCGGCGTTCGGCGGCCGCAAGGTGCGCACGCTGCTTCGGGTCCTTGCCGTCCGCCGGCCGGATCTGGTGTCGTACGACGCCCTTGCCGACGCCCTCTGGGCCGACCAGCCGCCGGTGGACCCGGCCGCGAACCTGAACGTGCTGGTGAACCGCGCCCGTCGCGCTCTCGGCGCGGCGGCCACCGTCGTGACCGGTTCGGGAGGCTACGCGCTCGGCGCGGGCAGCGTCGACGTGGCCGAGTTTCTCGACGGCGTCGCCGCGGCCCGGCGCGCCGCCTCCGCGGGCGATCCGGCGACGGCGCTGCGGCTGGCGTCAGGCGCGCTGGACCTGTGGGGCGAGCCGCTGCCCGAGGACGCCGACGCCGACTGGGCGCGGGGCGCCCGCGAACGGCTGCGGCGCGCCCACGCCGACGCGCTGGAGACCGCCGCCCGGGCCGCCACCGCGCTCGGCGATCCCGGCGCCGCGGCCACGTACGCGAAGGACGCGGTCGCCGCCGAGCCACTGCGCGAGTCGGTCGCGCTGGTGCTCGCGCAGGCGCTGGCCGCTCTCGGCGACCGCGCGGCGGCCCTGGCCGCGCTGGCTGACCTGCGGCGGCGGCTCGCCGACGACCTCGGTGTAGACCCGTCGCCGGAAGCGGCCGACCTGCAGGTGCGCCTGCTGCGCGGCGAGCCGGCGACGGCACCGGCCGGGCCGTCGGCACCGGCCGCCGCGGCGTCGAATGCCGCGCCGTCGCGGTCGAACGCCGTGCCGTCGGCACCGCCCGCCGCGGCGTCGGCGTCGGCCACTGAGCCGGCGCCGATCGCTCGGGCCTTTGCCGACCTGCCGTTCGTCGGCCGCGAGCCGGAACTGGCGCGGCTGCGCGCCGTGGTCGCCGACGCCGGTGTCGCCACCGTCGTCGGGCCGGCCGGCATGGGCAAGTCCCGGCTGGTCCGCGAGGCGGTCCGGGCCGCTCCGGCGCCGCTGTTCGCGGTGCGCGCCTTCCGCGCGGAGCGCGCCGAGGCGTGGGGTCTGGCACGCTCCCTGCTGCGCGCGGTCATCGCGGCGCAGCCGTCGGCGGCTCGCGGGCTGCCGGTGCACACCCTGTCGGCTCTCGCCACGGTGCTGCCCGAACTGGGCGACGCGGGTCCGCCGGTACCGCTGGACGGTGAGACCCGCCGCGCGCTCGTCCTGGCCGGCGGCCTCCAGGTGATCGAGACGGCCACCCGCGACGGTGGCGTGCTGGTGGTCGACGACGTGCAGTGGTGCGATCCGTCCAGTGCCGCCCTGCTCGGTTCGGTGCTCGCGCGGCTGCCGCGGCTCGCAGCCGTCCTCGCGTTGCGCCCGGACGAGCCGCCGGCCGAGCTGCTCGCCGGCCTGCGCACCGCCCGCGACGTCGTCGAGGTGTGCCTGCTGCCGCTGTCGGCCGACGCGGTGCTGGCGCTCGTCGGCAACGTCCATCTGGCGCGCACGCTGGTCCACAACACCGACGGCAGCCCGTTCGCGATCGCCGAGGTGCTCCGCGAGCTCATCGCCCGCGACGCGGTTCTGCCGGGCGTGGGCGGGGACGGCCGGGCGGCCGACGGCTACCACCCGCGCGATCCGGACGCGGTCGACCTGGCGGGGGACCTCGCCCGGGAGGGCCAGCGGCGGGCGATCGGGCGGCGGGCCGAGCGCCACGGCGACGGCGACGTCCTCGCCCTGATCGCGCTGCTCGCCAGGGAGGTGTCCGCGCATACCGTGGCCGCCGCGGCCGGCGGATCCGACCGGGCGGTCCTGGACACGCTGTCCGGTCTCGCCGACGCGGGCCTGGTCCGGCTCGGCGGGCTCGGCTGGGCGACAGCGCACGACCTCGTCGGCGAGACGGTGGTGGCCGGGTTGAGCCAGGCGCGGCGCGGCCGGCTGCACGGGCTGCTGGCGCGTGCGCTGGAGGCCGAGAACGCCGACCCGTCGGAGGTCGCCCGGCATTTCCGGGAGGCCGGCGACGTCGCGGCCGCGGCCGACGCCTACGCCCGCGCCGCCCGGGCCGCCCTCGCGGCGCACGCCACCCGGGAGGCGGCCGCGCTTGCCGAGGCCGGTGTGGACCTGCGGCCGCAGCCGCCGGTGTGTGCCGAGCTGCTCGAGGTCCGGGCCGAGGCGCGGGCCGTGCACGGCGACGTCGACGGCGCGCTCGCCGACATGAATGCCGCGCTGCAGTCGGATCCCGGCGGCGAGCGCGCGCGTCGGCTGGCCCGGTTGGCGATGCTCACCTTCGGCGCCAAGGACGCGCAGCACGCCGCCGACCTGGCCGAGATGGCAGTGGCCGTCGCCGACGGCGAGGACGACCGGTCCCGGGCCATCGCCCTGGAGACGGCCGGCATCGTGGACATGAACGACGGCCGCACCGCGCGGGCCGCCGAGCGGTGGGCCACCGCGCTGCACCTCTACCGGCGCAACGCGGACACCCAGGGCGTCGCCCGGATCCTGGACGGCCAGGCGATGGCGACGTTCCTGGACGGCCGGATCGCCGACGCGGTAACGGTCTTCGACCGGGTCGCCGGCCTGTTCACCGACTCCGGTGACCTGCTGCGCGTGGTGACCCCGCGGTCCACGCGCGGCCACGGGCTGGTGTTTCTTGGCCGGCCGGCCGAGGGGCTCGCCGACGCGGACGCCGCCCTGCGGCTCGCCGTCGACCTGGATGCGCTCGCCGGTCAGTCGTACGCGTTGTGGCACCGCTCCGAGGCGCTGTCGGCGCTCGGCCGGCTCGACGAGGCCGAGGCCGACGCACGCACGGCGCTGACGATCGCCCGGTCGGCCGCCCATCGCGGCTGGACCTCCACGGCCTACCGGGCGCTCGGGATCGCGTTGCAGGCCAAAGGCGAACACGCTTCCGCGGCGGAGGCCTTCGCCGCGTCGGCCGAGACGGCCGGCACCGAACTCGGCCTGTTCGCCTGCTGGGCCGCGGCCCGGCTCGCCCTGGTGGCGGTGGCCACCGGCCGCTTCGCGGACGCCGAGCGGTTCGTGACGCAGGCTCTGGCGACGGGACCGCCGCTGGGCCACTACGAGGCGCGTCTCGCGGCCGTCGAACTGGCCCACGCCACCGGCGACCCGGGTGCGGCGGAGCTCGCGGACTCGGCGCTGACCGCCGCCCGCGACGGTGGCCACCAGCAGTCCGCCGCCCGCCTGGCCACATTGCTGGACAAGGATGCCTGACCGGGGCCATCAGATCTCCTCTACGCTGCTCGGTTCCCGGCGGGACAGGTCGATTCCCAGCTCCTCGGCGGCCCGGAACACCTCGTCGTCGGTCTCCCGCATCTCCAGCGCCACCCCGTCACTGGACAGCACCTCCACGTTCAGACACAGGCTCTGCAACTCCTTGAGCAGCACCTTGAACGACTCGGGAATACCCGGCTCCGGAATGTTCTCGCCCTTGACGATGGCCTCGTACACCTTCACCCGGCCCAACACGTCATCGGACTTGATCGTCAACAGCTCCTGCAACGCGTACGCCGCGCCGTAGGCCTGCATCGCCCAGCACTCCATCTCACCGAACCGCTGACCACCGAACTGCGCCTTACCACCCAGCGGCTGCTGCGTGATCATCGAGTACGGACCCGTCGACCGAGCGTGGATCTTGTCATCGACCAGGTGGTTCAGCTTCAGGATGTAGATGTAGCCGACCGCGATCGGGTCCGGGAACGGCTCCCCCGAACGCCCGTCGAACAACTGCGCCTTACCCGAGGCACCCACCAGCCGACGACCGTCCCGGTTCGGCAACGTCGAAGCGAGCAGACCGGTGATCTCCTCCTCCCGCGCGCCGTCGAAGACAGGCGTGGCGACCTTCGCATCGGGCGGAGCCTCGGAGTCTTCGGTCTTCCAGCCCGTCTTGGCCACCCAGCCGAGATGGGTCTCCAGGATCTGGCCGACGTTCATCCGATTCGGCACGCCGAGCGGGTTCAGCACGATGTCGACAGGGGTCCCGTCCTCGAGGAACGGCATGTCCTCGACGGGAAGGATCTTCGAGATGACTCCCTTGTTGCCGTGCCGGCCGGCGAGCTTGTCGCCGTTCTGGATCTTCCGCTTCTGGGCCACGTACACCCGGATGAGTTCGTTGACCCCCGGAGAGAGATCGTCGCCGTCGTCGCGGGAGAACGTGCGCACCTTGATGACGGTGCCGGTTTCGCCGTACGGCATCTTGAGGCTCGTGTCGCGCACCTCGCGCGCCTTCTCGCCGAAGATGGCCCGCAGCAGGCGCTCCTCCGGCGTCAGCTCGGTCTCGCCCTTCGGGGTGACCTTGCCGACCAGGATGTCGCCCGGCACGACCTCCGCGCCGATCCGCACGATGCCGCGCTCGTCGAGGTCGGCGAGCATCTCCTCGCCGACGTTCGGGAGGTCGCGGGTGATCTCCTCCGGGCCGAGCTTGGTGTCCCGCGCGCTCACCTCGTGCTCCTCGATGTGGATCGAGGTGAGGACGTCGTCCTGCACGAGGCGTTGCGACAGGATGATCGCGTCCTCGTAGTTGTGGCCCTCCCACGGCATGAACGCCACGAGCAGGTTGCGACCGAGTGCCATCTCGC
>Ga0105245_10005655_pt1 | contig 10981 bp, 8 predicted proteins | sample KBSM54metaG_FD_81523 | JGI IMG/M metagenome (GOLD analysis project Ga0105245, IMG submission 81523) | Miscanthus rhizosphere microbial communities from Kellogg Biological Station, Michigan, USA - KBS M5-4 metaG | ecosystem: Host-associated > Plants > Roots > Rhizosphere > Soil | place: Michigan...
GTAGTGGTTTGCGCCCGATTGCAGAATGATCGGTCCTGAGTCGGCCTTCGCGTCAAACGCAATTTTAGCTAGCACATTGCGCGGCTTATCGCACGCATACTCCGGCCGCCCTGGTAGTGAGGCGACACCGGCGTAGCATGGCGTCATTCTCGTGCCTTCGGGAGGAAGACTCTCGTCGGGAGCGCTGGTGCGCAAGATGATCCAATGCCCGTCGTCGCAGGGCTTGTTGGGAACTCGAAAAATTCCTTGGAAGGTGGCGCCCGCTTCCAGTTTCAGCGTGTCGCCGCATTTTGCGCTGTCGAGAGCCTGCTGCAGGTTCTCGCCGGACTTAACCAGCCGCGTATGTCCCGGTGCGGGCGTGTCAGACAGCGAACTTTTCACCTGCACGCGCGGCAGTTCCGCGGGCCCATCAAACTGTCCTGATCCTTTTTCCTGCGCGGCCAAGGGCATGTTTGCGCTTAGAAACAGAAGCAATACCAGACTTAGGAAAATGCCGCATCGGCGAGATTTCAGCGAAAACATGAGTTCCTCTTTGCCACTCCTGGAGTGCGATTAGCGGCCGGGCGGAGGCGTTTGACCCCTCGGTCCGTGGCCGCACAAAACATCACTAGGTTGGATGATATCACTCGCCCAGACGGGATGGGGAGCCGCAACTGTAGGAAAATAAAGCAGAAAGCGGCGGTCAGCAGGTCTGTCTAGTCGATGCCTTCCGTAGCGCCAGCAATTCCGTCGATATCGGCGCCAATGTCCCTGCCGTCAGTCGTCGAAGCTGAACGCATCGCCCCGCTCGATACCAGATGGTAGTCGCCGCCCTTGTAGTTCACGAATAAGGTCGCCGGATCCGCGACAAAATAATTTCCTGCCGGCCAGCGCGATGCCGAGAAAGCGGCGGTTGCTGCCAGAATGCCATTGTTCGCGAACGTGTAGGAAGTGAAGCACGACTGTAGGACTGTGCTCGGGACGTTCGAGGAAGCGCAGTTCGCTGTGCCGCCGCCGGTCGACCACACTGGATACGCACCCGCAAGCACCACGTTGTTCGTGAAGGTGAACCCCCACATCGTCGGGTTCGACGTCAGGTTTCCGATCGAAAGCATGTGAACCTTGGGATCCGGAAAACCAGTCACGTGACTGATGCTGACGCTGTTCAACACGTTGTTGGTCCAGCCGTTGGAGATCTGGAACAGCGTTCCGCTGCCGGTGAAATAATCGGCGCGAATATCGTCGATGACGACGTCATGAATGCTGTAGCGAGCCCCGGCGAGCGCCTGGTCCCCGTTGGTGCCGTCGCCCGAGATCCCATTTGCGATCTGCATACCGCCGCCCGCATGGCTCATCTTGTTGTAGCGGATCGTGACATCGGTGACCTGGCAGATGGGGCACACGTTCGTCGTGCCCATGTGCTGGTTCTTGGGAGTCAGCAAAATCGAAAACCCAGCCTGGCTGAATCCGCCCCAGGTGTTCTCCATCAGGTTTCCTTCGACCAGTACACGCTGCGCATTCTTGAGTTCGAGGTGGTTCTTGACGGTGAATGGATTTCCGTTCGCCGCTCCAACAAACCCTGCGATGCCCTTCTTCCACTGCATCGGCTTGTAAAAGTGATTGCGGCGAATCTCAATATCCGTGGGCGTGGTGGTCGCTGCTCCGCCGCCCATCAGGATGGCTTCGGTCGAAGCTTCGAGGAAGTTGTTGACGATCTTATAGGGACCGCCCACGTGGCTGCCCGTTCCGCCATTGATCGCCTGTGCGTCGGTGCATGCGCCAGATGTCGACACGCAGTGGAAGTCGGAAAAATACGAATCCACCACCGCGGCATACGCTACTCCGCTCAAGTGCACTCCGCTTTTCGTTTCGTCGCGCGAGGTTCCATGCATCCAGACCCGGTCCAGTACGATGTGATTGGCGGCTCCGTCTTTTCGTATGGACAGAAGATGGGTGATGCTTCCGGTGCCAGGCGTCCTTGTGATTTCAAGCCCAATCAGGCGGTAGTGATTTGCTCCATCGGCCAGAAACAGCGGGCCGGATCCAGTTGGCTGTGGATACACAATCTTGGCCAGAACATTTTCTGCATTGGTACACGCAAACGCCGGCCGGTTCGGCAGTGAACCGAACCCTGCGTAGCAAGGGGTCATCCGCGCTCCCTCTGCCGGAAGGCTTGTGTCTGGTGCGCTGGTGCGCACGACGATCCAGTGATCGTCATCGCAGGCCTTCGCGGGTAGCGTGAAATAGCCACTGAATGTCGCTCCCGCCTGAAGTTCGATGGTGTCTCCGCAATGAGCCGCGTCCAGCGCAGCTTGCAGATTGCCCCCTGCATTGACGTGCGCCGTTCCACCTGACGCCGGTGTATCGCTGAGGGCGCTCTTCACAAACTGCCGTGGCAATTCTGCAGGTCCATCAAAGCCACTGGCGCTCGTGGAAGCGGCGACCGCAATCGAAAGCGGCTGCGAAGCACTGCTGCCCGCCGAATCGGCGACCTGCGCGGTGAAAGAGAAAGTACCGTCCGCAGACGTCGTTCCTGAAAGTGTTCCTGAACTTGGATCGAGCGACAAGCCGGCAGGAAGCGTGCCCGATACAACGCTCCACGCATACGGTGTGGTCCCGCCCGCGGCTGCCAGTGTGGCCGCATATGGATTGCCCACGCTTGTGCCCGGCAGGCTCGATGTTCCGATCGTTAGTGAGCTCGTCGTGGTCGAGTCCGCCGAAACCGCTACGGTCGCACTGGCCTGCGCTTTCGGATCGGCCACACTGGTAGCGGTGACTGTCACCGATTTCGTGCCCGACACGCTTGGCGCGGTGAACATACCTGACGTCGAGATCCAACCCGCTGTTGTCGACCATTTCACTGCCGTATTGCTCGTGTTCCGTGTCGAGGCAGAGAACTGCAGCTTGCCAGTCGACTTCACGCTCGTTGACAACGGCGTAATCTCGATTTGGACTTTTGCAGTATCAGGGGAATTACCAACCAGCAGTGTGAAGGTGCGCGACCCATTTGCGCGCCGCTCGCGGTCCGTCACCGCAATGTCGAAATGGAATGCGCCGGACGCACTCGGATTGCCTGAAATGCTGCCCGTCAAACGGTTCAGGTTAAGACCCGGTGGCAGCGTTCCCGAACGTAGCCAGAAATGATAGGGTGCCGAGCCGCCTTGCACCGATAGGACTGCGCTGTAGCTCGTTCCCTTCGTGGCCGGCGGCACATTCGCAGAAATCACGATGTCAGATGCGGTGGTGTTGTTGCTGGTCGGCGTGAATCCCTGGAGCGCCTGGTTACACCCGCTCATCCCGAGGACAGTCGCGAGTAAAAGAGAAACAAGAACCACACGGGCTCTGGTGGAGGTCGAGAATTGACCTGCTGCTGCGGAATCTGATTGCTTGGGTGTCACTGATCACCCCTCGGAACGGTTTGGGGGACTTCTTCGTTGCGAGCCCTCAAGTCGAACTTTAGGGATAGTCTTGGAAATGGAACAGATAACCGAAGTCGTGGAACTGCGAGTCTTCGGCCGAAGAATGTTAATCAGAAGGTAATTGGACTTTAGTCTTCCGGCTTAGTTCGAGCGCGCGCCTAATAGCATCGACCGGAGACGGTCATAGGATGAGTTACCAAGGGCACGTTTCGCCGCGCGGTTGGTTCGGTCGCGCAAGCGCAATTTCCAGAGAATTCGACCATCGCAGATTTGCGAAAAGATGCCGAGCGGCACGCCCCGCAGAATGGCCACACGCCCGAGCGCAAATCGATCGGTATCCGCGTCGTTAGCGCGGATCTCGCTCGTGGCCACACTGCTATATCCACCCTCGCGTGCGATTGCTATCACACGATCGTCACACTGCCCGCCCGGGCAGGAAAAGTGCTCGACCGGAGTTCCCACTATTTGTTCCAGATCGTTTTTTGCAGTTACGATCTCCCGGCGCAGGCCCGCCTCCTCCACGTCCGGCAGGTAAGGATGTGTCATGGAATGACAGCCAATTTCAAATCCAAGCTCACGTAACTCTCGTAACTGCGTGGCTGACATGAAACCGGGCTTGCCTAGAAAACCGGATGTCACATAGAAGGTCGCACCAAAACCAAACTGTTTCAGAATCGGGGGTGCTACTAACAAGTCCGTCTCGCAGCCGTCGTCAAAAGTAATAACCACGGCAGGCCGGTCCGGTTCGCGCAAGCTGGCGCCGACGCTGACTCCCGCGAACCCTGACTTGCTGATCCACTCCATCTGTGCGCGAAAATCGTTTTCGGTCACGATGTAGCGTACGTATCCCGGATCCGTTTGGCTCAGGGATCGCCCGGGCCTTTCCAACTCGTGATACATCAGGAAAACGTTGCCGCGCTTCGCCATCGATCAGTCTTATCCGGTTACCGCGTGGACCTCGGACTGGAACCCGCGGGTTGCATATGACCTTCCAGCATGTTGAGAAGCTCTGCACGAAGATTGGGCCCGCTCGCGATCAACCCCGTCAGCAGCGTGTTGCGATTGTTACACCGCAGCGGCCCATTTTCGAGGGTACTTAAGAAGCCCCCGCCGCTGACCACGAGAGCCGCTCCCGCAGCGACGTCCCATTCATTTTTTGGAACCAGTGTGAAGGTGGAATCCGCAAGCCCGGCCGCCACGCGGCCTAACTTGTACGCCACCGATCCCATGTTCTGGATCTTGAACCCGGTGCTCTCGAACGGCTTCCACTCGCCGCGCTTTACTTCGCTGCGGCTCGCGAGAACGAGCGCTCCATTGAGCATGGTCCTCTGGCTCGGCGTGGCCGGTTTGCCATTCAATGTCACACCTGTGTCGAGCGAACCTAGGATCAACTCATCCGTAGCTGGATTCAGAATTCCTCCAGCGACCGGCACGCCGTCCTCAACCATTGCCACCGACACGCAGAATTCAGGAATGCCCGCGACAAACTCACGCGTCCCATCGAGAGGGTCGACGACCCACACGAGCCGCTTGTCGAGTCGCGACGGATCGTCCAGCGTCTCTTCCGACAGCCACCCTTCACCGTCCCGCAACAGATGCTGACGCAGAAGGGTATCGACCGCTCGATCGGCTTCGGTCACAGGATCGTGTCCGACCTTATATTCCGCCTCGATCTCGCCCGCCGTAAATCGCGCGAAGACCGCACGCGTGGCTTCGAGCGCGGAATGGATGCGCTTCAAAATTTCGATTTGTTCTGATTGATTCATGGTCCCCTTGGAATTAAATCAGGCCCACAACATCCTGGCCCCAGTGATTAAAAGAACAGCGCACAGAATGCGGCGCAGCCACAGCATCGGAACGCGTGTGCTCAACTGTGTGCCCAACAGGCCGCCCGGAATCGACCCGATCAGCAGCCCTCCGACCAATGTAAAGTCGACGTTGCCGGCCCGGTAGTGCAGCAAACTCGTCATACCCGTCAGCACAACCGCGTGCACGATATCGGTTCCCACCATCACCTTCGGCGGATAGCTGTAAAACAGCAACAGCAGCATCATGATGATGCTGCCTGATCCGACCGACGTCATCCCCACCAGGAAGCCCGCGAACAAGCCGATAAATGTCATCCCAACGAAAGATTTCATTGTCGGAGGACGGTTGGCGACCCGCTCTTCGATCTGTCCCTGGGAAAGCAGCAGCACCGGGATACAAACCAGCAGCAGTCCAACCGCTGACTTGATGAAATCGTTGACCCCCGTCCCGTAGAGCGTTCGCAGGTGCGTCAGTAGCGAAACTCCGGCGTAAGAACCCGGAATGCTTCCGATCGCCATGGCCACGACAACTTTGCGGCGCACCGTGCCTTTTCGCAGGTGCATCCAGCTGGAACCGATTTTTGTGCAGAAATTGAACAGCGCGTCAGACCCGACGGCCGTAATTGCCGGAACGTGCAATCCAAAAATAAGGAGCGGCAGTAAAAGCACGCCGCCCCCCAATCCAGTCAGACCAATGAGCGTGCCAACCAGAAAACCGATTAGGATTTTGCCGGCAATTAGTGGCATCTCAGAGGTCCTGTTCGCTCCGCTCGAGGCTCGGGCCTCGAGTCTACGACGCGTCTCCGTTCACGCCAATGAAGCCCTGTTGTTCGAGGTGAAGGATGATTTCCTGCGCTGCCTCCTCGGGCGACATGTCGGCCGTGTTGATGACCACTTCCGCCTTGGCTGGAGCTTCATAGGGATCTGAGATCCCCGTGAACTCTTTCACGATTCCTGCGCGCGCCTTGGCATAAAGGCCCTTCCGGTCGCGCTCTTCGCAGACTTCGATCGGAGTCGCAATATGCACCAGCACAAACCCGCCGTAGGGTTCGATCATGTCCCGCACCGCTTTACGGGTTGCTTCGTACGGCGCGATGGGAGCGCAGATCGCAATGCCACCGTTCTTGGTGATCTCCGACGCCACGTAGCCGATGCGCCGGATGTTGATATCGCGATGCTCCTTCGAGAATCCCAGTTCCGACGACAGATTTTTGCGGACCAGGTCTCCGTCCAGCAACGTCACAGGACGGCCGCCCACTTCGAGGAACTTGGTGATGAGCGCATTTGCGATGGTTGACTTCCCCGATCCCGAAAGTCCTGTGAAGAAAATCGTCACGCCCTGCTAGTGCCGCGGCGGATAACTGCGCCGCAATTCCTTCACCACTTCCGGATAGGTAAACCACGCCGGAATGTCGCGTCCTTCATTCAGACGCTGGCGCAATTCGGTCCCTGAAATATCCAGGACGCGTGCGCCTTTTGGAACTTCGTCCGCAGGCACGTACCGGTCCTCATCTTCGAGGTACACCATCATCTGGAAGGGAACCATTGTGACGCCCATTTCTGCTTCATGTTTCTTGAACATCTCTTGGGCGTCATACGGACCGTAGAACGGTTTGCCATCGGTGTCCTTGCCGGGACCTGCGTGATCGCGTCCCACGATGAAGTGCGTGCAGCCGTGGTTTTTGCGAATCAAGCCGTGCCATATCGCCTCGCGCGGGCCACCCATGCGCATGGCCAAAGGCAGCATCGACAACTTCACCGTCCCCTGCGGGTACTTTGCGAGCAAGAGCTGGTAGCAGCGCGTGCGGATGTAGTAATCGACATCGCCAGGCTTGGTCATGCCGACCGAGGGGTGGATCAGTAAGTTCGCTTCCACCTGCTTGGCCGCGCGCAGTGTTAATTCCACATGGGCGCGATGCATAGGATTGCGTGTCTGGAACGCGACTGCTCGCCGCCATCCGAGCCGCGCAAAATCCGCACGGACCTCAGCCGGTGTAAGCCGAAGCGCGCGGAAATCATAATGCGAGGGCCCTTGCAGCCCTTCAAGCTTTCCACCTACGTACCACGGATTCGAGCGATTGATCGCGTAGTCGGCCCCTGGGTGCGCGGCCGACGTCGAATTGAATACCGCCTTCGCTTCTGCAGCACGGTCCGGCTGCCATACATCTTCCACGTTCAGCACGGCCAACATCACACCTTCGCCGTCGCGCAACGCAATCTTGCTGCTGCCCGGCTTCAACGACTTTGCGAATTCCTCTTTGACATCGAGCGTGATCGGCATCGGCCAGAGCGTGCCGTTAGCCAGACGCATGTTCTGACAGACGCCTTCGTAATCGGCCCGGTTCATGAATCCGCGCAACGGCGAAAACCCGCCGTTCATGAGCAGTTCGAGATCGCAAACCTGGCGTGGGGTCAGGTCCCACGAGGGCCATTCCTTCGAGTGAGCCTTGAGTTCTGCGGCTCGCTCCGGGTTAACAATCAGATTGATGAGTTCGTTTCCGTGAGGTGCAATCAGATGGGCGGTTGAAGCAGTCAATTGGAACAGCCTCCAGAATACTTATTTTTGTACTCATTGCTACTGCGTGGTCGCAGGCCTTGCAAAAACCGCCCGCAACTTCATGAATAGGACGGAATTGAACAACTCGCGCGGCTTTACGGCAAGACGAACGCCGAACCCAATATGTCAGCAATTGTAATGCCTGACTCGACCGTTTCCAGCGCCGATAAACCTTTGATTATAATGGGGCTGATTCGGATTCCTGCCGATTCGTTATCCACACGGCCCGCGGAATGAAAATAATTTCACTCCTTGCGCGGAAGTGGGGCTTGAATTCGCCCGATGGCTAGGTTAAAACTCCCACTTCCCGCGCTCTTGACGTGTACCCGAAAACGTTTCCGGCAACCATTTCTCGTTTGATAAAGTGATTTAACGCACCTGTTGTACCCTGTGCCGGTAGCAAATCCCTACATCTCCGGGCCCCGATGGGAGAGATTGGCGTCGAAGTCTGTGATGAGCAGCCTGCTTAAAAATCTCGCGATTCGCAGCGGTATTTTGGGCGGGATGTCCCGGCTGCGGCCCACTGGCATCGCGATTTTAATGTATCACTCGGTTCTCGACCGGCCCGAGTCCGAAGCCAACACCCTGGGCGGCATCATGCACTCGTCGGAAGTCTTCCGTGGACAGATGGAGATCATCGCCCGCCATTTTTCCCCGGTCAGCCTTAACGATGCTCTCCAATTTCTGCGCGGAGAAAAAGTTCTTACCGGCCGTCCAGTGGTCGTTACCTTCGACGACGGCTATTCCGACAACCTCGACGTTGCGATTCCCATACTCAATCAGGCTGGCGTGCCCGCTACGTTTTACGTTGCGGTCGCTTCGGTGGACACGCGAAAGTTGCCGTGGCCTAGCCGTCTCCGGTATTCGTTCTATACGACGTCGAAGGCATCGTGGCGTGCTGCGGACGGGACGGCTTACACGCTCGGTACATTCCAGGAGCGCGATCGAGCATTTCTTCGCGCCAGTGACGAATGCTGCCAGCTCGCAGGCGATCCGCAAGAAGCTTACGTCGGTAAACTGGAGCGCGAACTCGACTCTGTGGTGCCCGAGGCCAAGGGCGATCTGATGATGACGTGGGATCAGGTGCGATCCACAGTCAAAAGCGGCCACATCGTCGGTTCCCACACCATGACGCACCCGAACATGGCCTACGTGGACGATTCGGATGCCGAACGCGAGCTTCGCATTTCAAAACAACGCCTCGAGGCCGAGTTGAAGCAGTCGGTCCCGCATTTTTCGTATCCGTGTCCCGCAATGTCGCCCCATTGGACCCAGAGAACGGTTGACCAATCGCGCTCTTGCGGATATCAAACGGCAGTTACGACAATTCCAGGAATCGTTCGCCGGACGGATGACCCCCTCAGCCTCCGCCGCGTTCGTCCATCGAAAACCGTCAACGGCTTACGCTGGAACCTTGAAGTCGCATTCGCAGGACTTTCGTAGCAATTTGTTGTTCCGGTTGGAATACGACATTGGCACGCATTCTCATTCTCGATGGGCACAGCGCCGCGGCCCTGGCGGTCACCCGCTCCGCCGGGCGGCTCGGCCACTGGATCGCCGTCGGCACCAATGACGGCAGTTTTGCGCCAGCCGCCGTTTCGCGCTACTGCTCATCCAGTTTTACCTACCCGGTTTCCACCGAAAATGAGTTTGCGTTTCTCGAGGCGGTTCTCAATTTTGTTCGCGCTAATGGCATCGAGCTTGTCATTCCGATAACTGAATGGACGACGCTCCCGCTTGCTCGCCATCGTGCTGAGATCGAGCCCCTGGCGCGCCTGGCTCTGCCTTCCCTCGAATCGCTCGAACGTGCCGCCGACAAGCTGCGCACCATTCAGATCGCAAGCGATCTCGGTGTCCCGGTGCCGCAGACCCGCTTGATCAACCGCGCCTCCGATCTCTCCGACCTCACCTCGGCCAACTTTCCAGCGGTCGTTAAAGACCGCTACTCGGTACGATGGCGAGGCGGAAATGCTGTGTTCGGTTCGGTCGCGTACGCCTATTCCGACGAAGAGTTGCGCCAGAAGGTTGAGCAGAGGGTGGCAGTCGCGGGCGACGTGCTCGTTCAAGAATTCGTAACCGGCGTCGGCGTCGGCTACTCGTGCCTGGTCGCGGGCGGCGTTGTCCACCTGCCATTTCAGTGGCACCGTATTCGAGAGGTCGACCCGCGCGGCTCCGCCAGTTCGTGCCGCAAGGCAATGGCAATCGATCCCTCAATTGAGGAGTGGAGCAATCAGCTCATCACCGCCATCGGATTCACCGGGATTGCGATGGTCGAATTCAAGAAATCGGCGAACTCCACCATGCTGATGGAAATCAATGGCCGACCATGGGGATCGTTGCAGCTACCGATCTCGGCAGGACTCGATTACCCGCGCTACTGGATTGACTGGCTGCTCAACGGAACGCTCCCGCCCCATCGTGTGCAGTACGATGATGGAATCACGTGTCGCCGACTGGTTGGAGAGTTAACGCATCTTTCGCAACTGCGAGGGGGAAAGCCCAAGAACTGGCCGCTCCCATATCCAAGCTTCTGGACAAGCGCATTGAAGATCGCGGTGCCCTGGTATCCGGGGGTTCGCTACGACGAATTTGCCGGAAGCGATTTCCGGCCGGGGCGGGCCATGCTCGCTAAATGGTGGGAGACCCACTTCGGTTAATCGATCACCGGATGGTTTGCAGAGAATTCTCCGTTTGCAGCGGATAGCTCAGTTTCTTCATCACCGGACCCCAGGCCTCTTCCAATCGGGCGACCGATGCAGCGTTAAGAGTGTTTTTCCATCCGCCCGCCGTCGCGCTTCGCACAAACGGCTTGTCCTGCCTCGTCTGTTTGGTCAGCACCCACGCTTTTGCCTGCGTCTTTTCAAGCTCGCGCATGCGCTCGGACGAACTCAGTTCGGTGGCCCGCTCAAGTCGCTTGGCGTCCGTCGTAACTCCAGCCACGCCGGCGCGCTCGAGGAAATCGGCAACGCGCCTGAGCTCTTCGACCGTGTTCTTTTTCATGTCTTCATAACGGAGGAGTAGAAAATCCGCGCTGTTCTCCCGCATATAGAGCCAGCTCAGCACATTGTCCGCCCACGATCCCCATTTGCGGTCGAACTCCGCCGCAATGAAACGCGGAATGAACTCCTCCATCGGAGAGCCGTCGCCCACGTTTCCCCATTTCACGGCGTGGTGATAATAGGAGACCGCAACGTCGCGTGGGTCTCTCACGATGTAAA
>Ga0105245_10005656_pt1 | contig 10981 bp, 12 predicted proteins | sample KBSM54metaG_FD_81523 | JGI IMG/M metagenome (GOLD analysis project Ga0105245, IMG submission 81523) | Miscanthus rhizosphere microbial communities from Kellogg Biological Station, Michigan, USA - KBS M5-4 metaG | ecosystem: Host-associated > Plants > Roots > Rhizosphere > Soil | place...
CGAGCAGATCGCGGTCGCCGGCGCACGCACGCGGCCGGAACTGCCGCGGCCGCTGTTCGAAGAGGGCGGCTTGCTGTTGATCAACCGTTACGCGTCGCCAGCGCATCCAGCGATCGGCGGTTCGATCGAGGTGTGGCAGCGCAACATGCTACGGATCATACCGGAGCCGCGCGAACGCGCTTGGGCGGACAACTGGTTTGCGCTCTTGGTGCAGCAGCCGCATTGGCGGATGATCGCCCTGGCGATGGTAGCGCGTGACAACGGCGCCGGCCGCGGGCTGCTGGCCGAGGCGCTCGGCCTGGTGCTCGGCGAACGATTCGTCGTCGGCATGCCCTACGCCAACATCAGCGGCGGGTCGAAGTTCAACGCTGAGGTGGTCGATCGGCTGCTGGTTTACGTCAATGAGGCCAAGCCGCCGGATGGGACCAAGTACCGGTCGAAGAACGCTGCACGCGAGGCGCTGAAGGTATTCGTCGAGCCGAATCATAGAATCCCCTTCAGGGTCGAGCCGAAGGGCGTTGATGCCTATTACACACGGGCCGCCGTATCGACGCTGATCCTGTCGAACAACATCGACGCGCTGCCGATCGACGAGGCCGACCGGCGCTTTGCCGTGGTCATGAACGGCCCGCAGATGAGCGTCGAGGAGCGCGACGAGTTCCAGGCGTGGATGGCAAGGCCAGAGAACATCGGCGCGCTGTATCGGCATTTGCGTGACTTTCCAGTGGAGCAGGATCGGTCGGTGTTCGACCCGTACATGGCGCCGAAGTTCCGCGGCCGCGATGAGATGATCGAGGCGGGCAAGACGCCGATCGATCGGGCGTGGGAGGCGGCAGCGGCGCAGCTGGCGTCGGCGGCGGAGGTTTACACGATGGACCAGATAGTCACCTTGGCACGCCATTACGGGCGGGCGCGACATAGCGATTTTGACGATCTGATCGAGGCGCACACGATCACGCATGGGGTGCGGATCGGGGTCAAGAACAGCACCCATTACCTGGTCACTTACCGAGGCCAGCGTGAGCGTGTTTATACGCACTCAGAGGGGGCTTGGAAGCGGTGGACTTTTGCCGACAATCATAAGTTGATAAAGGAACTTGACCAAGCTCAGAAGGCCGTCGAGGCGCCGCTGAAGGCGTTTAATCGCAGTTTTCGTAGCATCGATGGCGGGCTAAAAGACGAATAATGGGCGCGCTGCATACCGTCTGCATACCGTTTTTGGCTCAGGTATGCAGAGCGTAAGTTGTTGATCGTAAAGATAAAATCCTTTGTCTCTGCATACCCTGCATACCCTACATACCAAAAAATTATCGAGTAGAGATATGGTGTAGGAAGAAGAGACACTCACATTTCTCACCGTGAGGGGTATGCAGGTATGCAGGGTATGCAGCGCCGCCCTGTTGGTTGTACCCCGCCGAGGTGGTCTGGCGGCGCCGAATTTGGTCGATTTCAAGGGAGGTGAAGATGGGTCCGTGGGGTGAACTGGAGACGCGTCGGCGTAGCAAGAAGCCAGACGCTTGTGATGTCGATGTGTGGATGACCAGCGGCCAGCAGCTTGGTGGCGAGGTGATCAAGTTTGATGATGGTTGGGTGCTGCTGGAGACTGGCGGTGATCGTGGCAAGGTGTGGTTGAATACTGCCACGATCGAAGTGTGGAAATGGGATTCGGTCTGAGGTCAAAATGGCCAAGGTTTTTCGTTCTAACTTTTGCCTCGGCGGAGGAGCAGCCAGACGGCGCCGCCAGCCAGCGCCCAGCTGAGCCAGGGGAACTCGACGGTGAACAGGTAGACGATGCCGATGAGGTCACGCATGGCCGGCACCGAAGAGCTCGATCAGTGTCGCCATGGTGGAGAGCCCCAGCAGGAAGCCGAACCACCCCCTGGGGGTGCCTGGCGTGTTGCGCCAGAGGTGGAGGGCGGCAGGGATTTGGGTAGGGATCATCCACGCCCAGAAGGGCACGGCTTGGACGAGGAGGATGAAAGTTGCGATCGGGGTCATCACTGGTTTCCTGTGAGATGAAAATGGCCAAGGTTTTTCGTTCTAACTTTTGACCCTGGGGGTCAGGCGGCGGCGGCCGTCCACGGGCGGATTCCCGCCTTGGTTGTGGTCACCTATTTTGCAACCAATAGGTTGTATTTCTATCTGTGATTGCATAGGACAGCGATCCTACACTCCATGGGTTGTACACCCTGTGAGTTGTAGGACATCGATCCTACACCCAATGGGTTGTAGGCTGATATGCCTAGCGATTCTGCCCTGGTCACCATTAGGTAACCAGGGCGCTAAAAGTGACCATGTTGGGCGCGATCAGTTCACGGGTGGCCTTCCCAATCTGGTTCGAAGGCATCGAAACCGGAATCGGTTTCGGTTTCTTGCATCGCTAGCGCGGCAGTGCGCGCGGTCATGATTTCGACAGTGCGCGCGCCTTCGGCGTACATACGGTGCATGCGGCTATAGGCGGCTTGCCACGAAAGCGGCGCGCTGTATGTGGGAATGCCTTGCGGCCAATAGGTGGCGACTACGTAACGGGATTTCATTGTCCTGTTTCCTTGTTCCTGTTTCGTGGACTCATCAGTCGGCGCTATACGCCGAGACGGCCGGCCGGCCGTTTCGTCCTAAGCGGCGAGTTCTAGTGAACGGGCGCCGTTGCCGTGCGGCATGATGGCAATTGAAACCTTCGCCTTGGCGCTCAATCCGCCGCATGCCTTGCACGAAGCGCAATCGGTTTTGTAACCAGCTTCCTTCGAAGCAGGGCACATGATCTCAATGCCTTTGGCAAGCGGCGCAGCTGTGTCGCGCACGCGAAACGTCCGCCATCCCATCGAATGGGCAAGCTGCATTTCCGCTTCGGTGTCGGCGGACGCCATGCACAGGAACTTGAACGCGGCAAACTTGGCATTGAGCCATTGATGCACGTAGCCATTGACGAAAGCCGCCTTCACAGTAGCGGCGCGCCAAACTTGATAGGGCGCTGCTGTGGGATCACCATAGGTACCCATCCGGAAGGCAAGGCCGGCGAACAAGTCGGGGAGAATGCGCTTGTCGTAATCAATGTCCGGGCGGGCATAGCGACCGCGCTTGTAAGCGGCATAAACGCTTGCAACGCTCTTGCCTACTTGTACGTAGCAAGGCGCCTCACCGCTGGCCTTGGCCAAAATCGGCCTATGCTTGCAATCGCCACATACACCGATATCAGCGCCTGTGGTCAGCGCTTCCACAGGGTGCATGTCAGACCTGATCACAAACGTTTGGACCATGGCGCCCGTCTTGGCGTTGGCGCTTTCGGCAACGATTCGATTGGCGATAACCACGATAGGCGCGCCATCCAGAAGCGACGGGCCTTCATACAAAATCACGCCAGCGAATTGCGGCAGGCGCGAAGGCTTGCGCAGCGCGGCGAGCATGTCAGTTGCGGTAGTGATCATTGTCCTGTTTCCTGTTTGTTGTTCGATGGACTCATCAGTCGGCGTCATACGCCGAGACGGCCGGACGGCCGTTTCGTCCTCACCTTGCGGCGTGAAAGGCTAGGTAGCGAATGTGGAAGGCGAGAAAGGAGGAGTCGTTGATGGTCCGAACGTGCATGCGTTCGGTTCCGATGCGGCGATCGTAGCGCCAAACATTGAGAGTCACGCGCCGATCGGCGTGCACGTTGTAGGTCTTGCCGTTGTAGTGGATTGCGGTAGCGGTCATTTCCGTGTTTCCTGTTTGAAGATTGAACGTAGTTAGTTCCTAGTCTCTAACTAGCGCTGAGTCAAGCGATTAGTTCCTAGGAGCGGAAAAATGTGGAGTCTCGTCAATGGGATATCGTCCGGCATGGCGTGCGCCGCTCTATGCCTCGCCGGTGCCTGGCGTGCTGTCAGCGGCGTTCCTGGCAAAGCGGCCTTGCCTGCCGCATGTCGGAACGCAATGCGTGGCCATAGCGCGGCGCACGGGCGAACGCTGTCAGCGGCCCGCTATGCGGCACACAGATCGTTGTCCGATGCATGGCGGCCGGCCGGCGGCCGAACGCGGCGAGGCGGCCCGCTATGGCGCTATCGTCATTACGCGGCCACGCCATCGTAAGCGTTCGCTAGCGGCGTTAGGCGCCGGACCATGGCCGCATGGCTTGCCAAAGCGGCCGGACCTCGTCGAACTAGGTCCGTTGGCGCGTGGCCGCTTGTTCGAAGCATTCCATAATCGTGAGCTCGCGCCTGATGTCTATCGCCATCAATTGCGCCATCGTCGCAAACGTACGTAACAGTAAGTATAACAATTCTAATGGTTAATCGACCGCCCGCCTATCCTAGGTTGTGGATCAAAAATCTGGTTGTATGGTATTCACAGGAACGAAATTCTAGTTCCTAGTAACTAACTTCGGCTCCAGGTTGCAGCGCGGGCTAGTCGTGTGACTTAATCATCTGACCGACAGCCGCTCGATCCCGACCCCTGGGCTAGTCGCTTGATAAGGCAAAGCTATTCCGCACCGAAAGAGTTCATAGGAACTAACTACCCGGGTTATGGTATTGATAGGAACTAACTTCCACTAATCATCTGATTAATTTTGCGAACCACCCACTGGCCCCCCTACGTACAACCACAGATTGCACGCGGCATGGTCAACGACAAAAATTTTCAGTTTTTAAATCGACTTCCTATGCGATACCCTCTTCCGCGCTGGTCAGTCTGGCCTCTCTGGCGAGAGACAATCCGCACCCGACCGGCCGGAGCGGTCGCTCGCTCGTTCGCGTGATCGCTCCGTTGGCCAGCACGGCCCGCTGCCGCGTGGCCAAGGGGCACGCCATGACCGATCGCGATTTCGACCTCCTGCTCGCCCAGACCCGCGCCCGGCTCGACAAGCTGACGCGGCCAGTTTTCGAACGCGAAGTGGTCGAAGCCTTGATCGACGCGCTCGACCGTCGCCAGGCTGCGCCGCCGCCGGTCGAAGCCAGCGACGCGGACGAGGACGACTGGGACCGCCCGCTGAGCGAGCGCGAGCAGGAACTGGAGGACGAGATCGACACCGTCCGCCAGCAATTCCACGATCAATCGATACGGGCGAACCGCTTGGAGCAAGCGTTAGCTGAGACCCAGCGCCAGGCGCACGCCTTCGCCACCCAAATTCAATGGTTCTTGGACGCCACGCCGGAAGCCCGCGAAGCCCGCCTGACTTACCTCCGCGAAATGCAGCAGCGGCTCGGCGAGGCGGACATGCCGCAGGATTCGGCCGTACAGAGCCGCTGAGCGCGATCCGTTCAAACTGGCTGTGGGATTCCGGCCGACCCCCTGAACGCGCTCCTACCCCCGTCCCCGGCTGTTTCTGGGGGTATCAAACCGCCGAAGCCGCGCCAGCACGCCGTCAGACGTCCCGGCATAGGCGCGCCACTTCAGCGCCTGCGCCCGCATGTTGCGCGCCCGGGTCAGCACCCCGTCACTCGGCGGCTTGCCCTCGCGGTGCAGATAGCGCGCCGTGATCACGTCTTCCTTCTCGTCGACGAACAGCGGGATCGTCTTCACCCCCGCCGCCTTCAGCTCGTCGCGCAGCTTGGTCTCCCCAAAAGGAACCTCTGTGATTACCGGCCGGTCGCCGCGCGCCGCCTTGATGATCTCGCGCAAATGCGTCGACACCGATCCCTTCGGACCCCAGCGCGCGTCGCCGCTATCGTGCGCCGGCACCTCCGGCTTGACCTGCGGGTGCTCCCAGCAGCGGTCGTGCGCCACGTAGTTGAACTTCTGCGCCAACTGCCGGCAAACCCAGGATTTCCCAGACCCTGCCACGCCGATGATCAGATAAACCGGTTGCATCCCGCCACCATAACCGCCAAGTTGAGCCGCCGCCACGCTGACGGGTCCGGATCGCAACTGGAAGACCTCCATGCTGCGAGTCATCCGCAAGATCTTTGATTTCGGCGACTGGGCGCGCTCCCATCCGACCGAGCCGCCGCCCGGCGACATGCTCGACGCTCAGTTCGAGGAGATTTTCCGTCACCTCGACCGCCGCGACGAGCGTATCGACGCCGCCCTCCGCCATGATGGCGTGGTCGCCAATGGAGCGGTCCAAGAAAGCTCGCTGAGCGCGGATTTGCGCCGCAATTTGACGGCCGAGCTGCAAAACGCAGTCAAAACCGATGTTGAAACCGTCAGATCCGCGCTCAAAGCCGCCGAATCCGCCAAAAAAGACACCCAGACCGCGCTCAAAAAGGCGCAGCAGGCCGCCGGACAGGTCAAACAGGCCGCCGATACCGTTTCCGGCGCCCGCGACATCGCCTTGGAGCAGCTGACATCCGCCATCGCCACCGCCGAGGCGCTGATCCGCCGCATCGATCAGGTTACGCCGTTCCTGACCAACGCCCAGAACGACGCAAAGCTGGCCGAGAACACCGCCTATGACTGGGCCGTCGTCTCCAACGACTGGGCCGAGAACATGCCCGACACGATCCCGCCCAACACCCTCAAAATGATGGATATTTCTGGCGAGCACTGGAGCGCCAGGTGGTGGGCGAACCGCGCCGACAATGCCTTTGGCCGGCTCACCGACCTCTATCTCGGCGCCTGGCCGGAGCCGCCGACCACCAATCTGGAAGGCGGCCCGATCCAGGTCGGCTCGATCTATTACAACACCGAAACCGGCCAGACCTATGTCTGGGACGGCACCTCTTGGAACGCGCTATGGGCGCCGCAGCGCGCCGCCACAGCACATCTCACCTACGTCGCCGCCACCGACGGCGTCACCGCCATCAACCTGACGACGATGGACGTCAACGGCGACACCTTCGCCCTCAACCAGAGCCAGCCGGAAGGTCTTGAGGTCCACATCAACGGTGTCCAATTGGTGCAGACGCTCGGCGGCGGCTTTGGCGACTACACGATCGACGTGCCGACCAGCACCGTCACGCTCAGCCGCCCGCTCAGAGCCGAGGACGTCGCGCTGATCGACATCCTCGTCCCGGTCGACCAGCTGCGGCCCGGCGCGGTGGCGGTCTATGCGCTGAACGACATCACCCCCAAGGACGGCGTCACCAAAATCTTCAATCTGAGCATCAAGAACCCGAATACGGGAATTCCCGTCGCCGTGCAGCGGCCCGAAGAGCTGCTGGTCAGCGTCGATGGCTCGATCCAGCAGCCTGGTGTCAATTACCAGGCCAGCCTCGCCACCATCACCTTCACCGAGGCGCCGCTGGCTGATTCGGTTGTTTTCATCACCTGGTATCAATCGGTGCCGCTGCCATGACCCAAGCCTTCCGCGTCGCGCTGCATATCCCAACGCTCGATCCGACCCAGGGCGAGGCGGTGCTGACGGAAACCTCTGGCGATCTCTACAAATCGAAATGGGCGGTGATCGCCAGCGGCGACCCGTTTCCACCGAAGACCAAGCAGGGCCAGGTGTTGCAGACCGGTGCCGCCCCCGGCTTCGACTGGTTCGCCGGCATGCTTGATCAGGGCATTTATGGCGGCGTACCCGGCACCGATATCCAGTTCCTGCGCAAGATCAACGGCTTCGGCGCCCCTGCGGCGAATGAAGGTCTGGCTGGCGAGATCGCCATCGCCTTTCCCGACGCGCCCGGCGCGACGACCACCCCGCAAGTCTTCGCCCATGATGGCGTCGGCTGGCGCCAGGCCAATCCGGGCTTCAGTTTCGCCGTCGTCGGCATCCAGCTCGGTACCGGCGCCTCGATCGGCGCCGCGTGGACCGCCTACACCCCAAAACCGCCGCTCAACGACGTGGTTTTTGCCCAATTCAACGCTTTGCCGTACGTTAAGACCGGATTCGGCACGGTCGATGCCGACTGGTTGGTTTTGGACGATCCGAACATCGATTGCGGCGAAATCTGAAACAAAAATCCCCGATTTTCGGGGGCGGAGCTCGTAAAAATGGCTCAGGGACGCGTTCAAAGCATTCGCTCGCAGACCAAGGCGGTCCGGCCGGCCGCCGGCAGTCGTCAGCCGGGCGAGCTGTACGTCAATTTCGCCGATCGCCAGATCGGCTTTATCGACCAGGCCAAAACCGCCAAGGATCTGGTCGCGATCCGCTATTTCAGCCCGACCACCGACTATGCTGCCGGCGATTTCGTCATCCAGGCGGGCGAGCTCTATCAGGCCAAGGCCGGCGTCGCCGCCGGTGCCTTCGTCCCGGCACAATGGGACGCGGTGGTCAACGCCGCCGACCTCGCCGCGGCGCTCGGCACCACTTCGGGAGATCTCGCCGGCCAGATCGGCATCAAGAACTGGCTCCAGGCGACCGCCTATGCGGCCGGCGATTTGGTCGTCAACAACAAGCTGATCTACCAGGCCAAGGCGGCAATCAATGTCGGCACCGCCTGGAATGCCAGCCTGTGGAACGACTTCACCGCGGCGCAGGGCGTTGCCGATAAGACTGTCCTGCCGAGCCAGCCGCGTACTGGCATGCTGGTCTTTAACACCGCGACCGGCAAGCTTGGCGCACTGACTTCGGCCAGCACCCAGGTCAACGCGTCCGGCGCCAAAACGGTCGTCGCCGCCAGCGCGCCGGGCGGCTCGACGCTCGATGCCGGCGACTTCTGGTGGAATTCCACCCAGGGATCAATGAGCCTGTGGGATGGCACGGCGTTCAAGGCGGTCGGCGGCGGCGTTCAGGTCTACGACAATATCCCGCCGAACACCTCGCAGGGCGCGCTGTGGTGGGAGAGCGACACCGGCAACCTATACGTGAGTTTTGACGATGGAAATACAACCCAATGGGTGCAGGTCAACGCCGCCCAGGGGGCCCCGAACGCCATCTATTCCGACCAGGCCGACATGTATGCCGGGTTCAAGACCTCCGGCAACGCCTTCATCGTCAATGACAAGGCCGACGGCACCGGCAGCAACGTGCTGACGGTCTCCGAAACCGGCTTTCTCACCGCCGCTTCAAGCATCGTGGCGGGGGCCGGTGTCACCGCGACCAATGGCAATTTTGCTTCCTCCGCAGCGACTGCCATCCTCTGCGCGACCGCAGGGGCGATCTATCTGCGGCCGAATGGATTGGCTAGCGCGACGGGGGAAGTGAACCTCGCCTCCAACGGCAACCTCGGCACCAATGGCAATATTACGATTGCCGGCAATTTCTACTCTGTTGGCAGCACTTTCTCCAGCACGACTGCCAATGCCATACTGGCTGCCAGCAGTCCGACAGGTGCTGTCTATCTGCGTCCCATTGGGGCCGCCAGCGCGAGCGGACAGTGGACGCTCAATAATGTCGGTCAGCAAGTCTGTACCAACGCCAGTCAGTACAAGCCGGGGGCCGGCGGCTTCACCGACAGCAGCGACGAGCGCATCAAAACCGTCATCGGCGCTTACGAGCACGGCTTGGCAGAGGTGCTGGCGTTAGAACCCGTCAGGTTCACTTACAACGGCAACGACACCCGCGAGCCGCCAGAAAGCCGAACAGCGACCCCCTACGCCGAGAGCCACCACTTACAGGCCGCCAAGGACGCCACCGAGTTCATCGGACTGGTTGCCCAGCAAGCCGAGATCCCGATGCCGGAAATGGTGCAGCAGATCTCAGCCTACATTGATGGCGAACCGGTCGATGATCTGCGGGTGCTGGATAATTCGGCTTTGGTCTATGCTCTGGTCAATGCGGTTAAAGAGCTGTCTGCCAGGATCGAAGCACTTGAGGGGGGAGCAAGCTGATGTTCGACTTCCCCGCCTCCCCGACCAACGGCCAGCAGTACAAAGCTCCCTCCGGCCAGACCTATATCTACAACGGCACCGTCTGGCTGCTGTCACAGGGCATGACAGGCTCCGGTGTCACCAGCGGTGACAACCCGCCTCCGGCTCCGGTGCCGGGGCAGCTATGGTTTCAGTCTTCGACCGGAAACAGCTACATCTGGTACGTCGACCAGGATAGTAGCCAGTGGGTTCAATTCAATGTCAGCCCGCCGTCGGTTACTGATCCACCCAACGACGGCAATCACTATGTTCGCGCCGGCAACACCTGGAGGATGGTCAGTCAGAGCGTCAATATTGCTGGGGTAAGTCAGTACGATTTCACTGTGCCGACCTGGGGACCAACCAAAGCCCGGCTGACCGGCAGTATGCATGTGCCTTCCATAGGCGGCATGAACGCCAGATTGAGCGTCGACGGCACGACATTCGCGGCTGGCGCGGGTGATTATCAACTTGGTGGCTTTGTGCATCGCATTGCGGCTCCGGGCACGGCAGTTAGTAACGTACCGATAACCGCTAGTAATCTTATGGCTTTGACTGGAAATTTTGACCACACTCAAGTGCCGATCTCCGTAGTCGCCGATTTCAACATCGTGCGTGTTGCCAACACCGAGCTTTTCGGTTGGCGCTCACGCGGCAGTGGTTACAATTTTAATTCTGCGATCCTCTATGAGACTGACATGTATCACGGCTGGGTGGTGTCCTCGGCGTTTGCTGGAACCGCGTCGATAAAAGCCATTCGTTGGCTTTCGGGTGGTGCAGCGCCGCGTGCTGGCAATCTGACCATGGAGTGGCTGCCGTGAGCTTCAATTTTCCTAACTCCCCGACCCCCGGCGACCTTTTTACCGGCAGCAACGGCGCTCAATACGTCTGGAATGGCAGCGTCTGGAACCAGGTCTCCGGCAATCCCGCCACGCTCACCGCGCAGGCCAGGAACCGCATCGTCAACCCGGCGATGCAGATCAACCAAGAAGTCCCGGGGCCGGTGGCATCTGGCTATCCTGTCGATCAGTTTTTGATAAGCGGCAATGTCGCCACCATCAACGCCAGTTGGCAGCCAACCTTTGGGCCGGAAGGTCTTGCTGCACTGGCAGCGACACTTACAACTGCCAAACCCTCTTTGGCGGCTGGTGATTTCTGGCAATTGCTGCAGCCGCTAGAAGGCAAGCGCGTCGCTGATTTTCGTTTCGGCACTGCCAACGCCAAGCAGGTCGTGGCGCGCTTCTCGGCTGTCTGCTCCCAGGCCGGTACCTACACGTTCAAACTTGCCAATGGTGCTTCGAACCGGGTTTTTCTCGCCCCGTTTACGCTGGTGGCG
>Ga0105245_10005658_pt1 | contig 10979 bp, 9 predicted proteins | sample KBSM54metaG_FD_81523 | JGI IMG/M metagenome (GOLD analysis project Ga0105245, IMG submission 81523) | Miscanthus rhizosphere microbial communities from Kellogg Biological Station, Michigan, USA - KBS M5-4 metaG | ecosystem: Host-associated > Plants > Roots > Rhizosphere > Soil | place: Michigan...
CCGACCTGGTGCGGATCGAGCACGCGTTCACCGCGCTGGCGAACTACAAGGGGGTCGAGCGGATCAAGCGTCGTCGCTGACCGGCGGCGCTTGGTCCGCGGCCTCGACGTCCTCGTCGCTGATCGCGTACGCGCCCGACTCGATCGCCTCGATCACGGCGCGGGCCTCCTGCTCCTGTTCCGCCTTCACGAAGAGGTAGCTCGGCCCGACGGGGTAGGCGCTGGACCCGCCCATGCTGCTCTTCACCAGGACGTCGATCCCGGCGTCCTCGAGGCGGGCGCGGGTCAGCTCCGCGGTCATCGCATCACCCGTGGACCAGATCTGGACGAGTTCATCGCTCATCGGCCCACTATCGCACGGCGGCCGCGCGCCCGTACTACCGGCGGAACCGGAGCAGCGCCGGGGTGAGCACCACCGCGAGCACGATCACCGCGCCGATCACGAGCGGCATCTTGCCCGAGTCGTCGAGGCTCGCGATCTTCTCGAGCGCCGCCGCCTTGAGGGGCTTCAGCGACTGTGCGGACAGAGTGTCGGGAACGTATCCGGCGACGGAGGCGGGGTCGATCGCACCGGGTCCGGAACTGTTCCCGTTCGGGTCGGTCACGGTCGTGTTGCCGGTGCCGTTGGGGTCGGTCACGGTCGTGTTGCCGTTGCTGGTGCTGGTGGAGTTGTTCGCTTGGGTCTGTGAGCTCCCGTACGTCTTCTGCCCGAGGTCGGTGTAGGGGAGCACGTTGTCCGAGGCGACCGAGCTGCCCAGCTTGAAGTCGCCGGTGACGGTCGGGTTCTGACACTGCGATGCGTTGATCGCGGGCGGGTTCGGGGCTCCTGGGATCTTCTGCTCCGCGGACAGGGCGAACTGCACCAGTCGGGGTGGCATCGGGCTGTATCCGAGCGGCGCGGCCACGCGTTGACCCGCGCACGCGAAGTAGTTGATGAAGGCGCCGAGCACCGCACCCCTCGCGGGGTCGAGCTGCTCGGTCGGTACCACCATGTAGGAGTAGGAGGAGATCGGGTACGCGAACGCCTCGGGCGCCGTGTACACCTGGCTGAGGTCTTGCGTGCTGTTGGCGGCCAGCTGCGCGTGCTGCAGCGCGGTGGCGACGTTCTGTGCGGTCGGGAGCGAATAGTTGCCCGACCGGTTCTTCACGCCGACCACCGGAAGCTTCCGGCTGATCGCGTACGCGGCCTCGACGTAGCCGATCGCGCCGACACCGAGGCCGGGGTTGGCGATGTAGTTCGAGACGCCGTCGGACCCCTTCGCGCCGATGGCGTTCTGCAGGCAGCCGGGCCGGCCGTAGGGATAGAACGAGATGCCGTCGGGCGGTGTCGAGACGTGACACGCCTTCGTGAACGCGTTCCAGATGGATGGGACGGTCTCGTGCAGGAACCTCGTGAACTGCGCCGACGTTCCCGATCCGTCCGAGCGGACGACGAGCCGGATGGGGAGGTCGGGCATGTCCGGGTTGTCGTCGGCACGGATCCGCTTGTCGTTCCAGTTCGTGATCTTGCCCGTGAAGATCAACGCGATCGTCGAGGGCGAGAGGGTGACGCTCCGGATCTGCTGGTGGTCCGGCGTGACGAGGTTGTACATCAGCGAGGTTCCGCCGGCGACGTCCGGCAGATATGCGAACTTCCGCTTCGGGTAGGCATCTTCCGGCTGGTACGGGATCTCGGTCGCGGCGAAATCGAGGGTCCCCCCGGCGAACAGTTGGCGGCCCTGGGTGGAGCCAACCCCCTGGTAGTTCACGCTGACGCCAAGCCGGCTCACGTCGGAGGCCCACTGGCGGATCGCGATCTCGGACCACGTCGACCCCGCGCCGAGGATCGTGGGCCCGTCCGCGGAGGCCGGACCCGCGGCGCCCATCACGACCAAGGCGACGATCGACGCCGCCAGCGCTGCGCGGATCAGCCTGCTCATCCGAATCTCCCGTGCACGTAGTCGGCCGTCCTGGCGTCGATCGGGTCTTCGAAGATCTGCTCGGTCGTCCCGGTCTCGACGATCCCGCCGGGCTGGCCCTCGTCGACGTTGAAGAACGCGCAGTAGCTCGAGACGCGCTGCGCCTGTTGCATGTTGTGCGTGACGATCACGATCGTCACGCTCTCGACGAGCTCGTGCATCGTCTCCTCGATGCGGCCGGTGGAGGTCGGGTCCAGGGCCGAGCACGGCTCGTCCATGAGCAGCACCTGCGGACGCACCGCGAGCGCCCGCGCGATGCACAGACGCTGCTGCTGGCCGCCCGACAGCGCACCGCCGGGGTTGTCGAGACGGTTCTTGACCTCGTTCCAGAGGCCGGCGCGGTGCAGGGTCTCCTCGACGAGGTCGTCTTTGTCGCGGTCCTTCACCTTCACCCCGGACAGCTTCAGACCCGACAGGACGTTCTCCGAGATCGACATCGCCGGGAACGGGTTGGGCTTCTGGAAGACCATCCCGATCCGCTTGCGGACGTCGGTCGCGCGGACATCCCGGCCGTAGATGTCGACGCCGTTCAGCGTGATCGACCCGGCGAGCTGCGCCGAGGGAACGAGCTCGTGCATGCGGTTCAGGATCCGGAGGAACGTCGACTTGCCGCAGCCGGACGGCCCGATCAACGCCGTGATCGAAAGGGCGGGCATCTCGAGCTCGATGTCGCCGAGCACGTGGTGGTCTCCGAACCAGGCGTGCACGCCGTCGGCCTCCAACGCCGCTGCGGCGTGCTCGTCCCCGAGCGGCCGGTCGATCACGTCTGCCTTCGCGGTTGCCACATGGTCTCCTTGCATCGTCGCGGCCTTCATCGCCTCACCAGCTGCCGTTGCGCGGACCGACGAGCGGCCACGAACAGGACGAGCACCATCGCGATCAGGACGAACGCGAACACCCACGCGCGATCGACGTCGGCGGTCTGGGAGGACTGGAACAGCTTGAACGCAGACAGGGGCATCGACGCCTGCGGACCCGAGAACGGGTTCACGTTCAGCGAGTTGTTCCCGAACGAGGTCATGATCAGCGGCGCGGTCTCGCCGACCACGCGCGCGATCCCGAGGAGGATCGCGGTGATGACGCCCGAGCGCGCCGTGGGCAGCACCACCTTCCACGTCGTGCGCCACTCGGGCGAGCCGAGCGCGAGGGACGCCTCGCGCAACCCGTCCGGCACGAGCCGGAGGACCACCTCGGTGGCACGCGTGACGGTCGGCAGCATCAGCACCGACAGCGCGAGCGCGGCGGCGAAGCCCGAGAATCCGTGGCCGGTCACGAACATCGCGAAGATGAACAGACCGGCGACGATCGAGGGCGTGCCGCTCATCGCGTCGACGAAGATCCGGACCGGGCGGCGCAAGCGGCCGCGGACCTCGTTCAGGTAGACAGCCGTCATCACACCGAGCGGAACCGCGATCAGCATCGCGATCCCGACCTGCTCCACCGTGCCGACGATCGCCTGGAGTCCGCCGGTCTCACTCGACGGGGACAGCGGCCCGACGTTTTCCATCGTCGTGGTGAAGAAGGCGACCCGGATGAAGTGGATGCCCTTCGCCGTGACGTAGCCGAGGATCAGGATGAGCGGGATCGTGATGCCGATCGCGACGACCGTGATGATCGCCGCCATCACGCGATCGCGCGCGACGATCGTGCCGTCCATCTCGCGCGTCGCCACGTAGTACATCACCACGAACGCGACCGCCCAGAGGATCAGGAACCCCTGGATCCCCTGCAGGGGGAGGAGCTGCGAGAAGATCAGCCAGACCAGGCCGAACGATCCGCCGGCCGCCCCGACCACGACGACGATGTCCTTCGGATGGAAGTTGCGCGGGGTGATCGGCTTGCCGGAGGGCTGGGTCTCGGGTCCGCCGATCCGGCTCCGCACCGCGTCGAGGACCATCAGATCTCGACCCCCGCACCCGAGCGCGACCGGTTGATCACCGTCGCCGCTCCGACGTTCACGAGCAGCGTCATCACGAAGAGCACGAATCCGGCCGCGAGGAGCGCCGACAAGGAGATACCGCTCGCTTCGCCGAAGGCGTTCGCGATGTGCGCAGCGATCGAGTTGGCGCCCGCCTCGATCACGTTGGCACGGATGTAGAAGATCGGGCTGATGATCAGCAGGATCGCGATCGTCTCGCCGAGCGCACGTCCGAGACCCAGCATCGAGCCACCGATGATGCCGCCGCGCCCGAACGGCAGGACGACCGCACGGATCATGCCCCATCGGGTGCCACCGAGCGCGAGCGCGCCCTCCTTCTCGCCGGGCGGGACCTGGGAGAAGACCTCGCGAGTCACCGACGTCGTGATCGGGATCACCATCAGCGACACGACAACGCCGGCGACGAACGCGGACGGGCCGTAGATCGGGTACGGGTTCGTCGGCTTGAAGATCGGCAGGAACCCGAGATGGTTCGCGAGCCACTCGGACGTGCCGACCATCCGCGAACTCAGGAAGTACGCACCCCACATCCCGTAGATCAGGCTCGGCACCGCGGCGAGGAGGTCGATCAGCGACGTGAGCGGCCCCTTCAGCCAACGAGGCGCGTACTCCGTGATGAACAGGGCTGCGGCCATCGAGACGGGGATCGCGATCACCATCGCGATGATCGCGATCACGACGGTCCAGTACAGCAGCGCGAGCACCCCGTAACTCGTCGAGGTTCCTCGGGGTGGCGGTACCCAGTCGGTCTGCGTGAAGAAGGACCAGCCGGCGTCCTTGAACGCGGGCATCGCGCGCAGGAACAGGAAGGTGCCGATCAGGACGAGCAGGATCAGCGTGAACGAGCCGGCGCCCGTCGCGACGCCCCGGAACACCCGGTCGCCCTTGGTGCGGAGCGCCACCACTTCACGCGGCGACGGGACCGTGCGGGGCGGTCCGTCGTCGATCCGAGTGGCCACGGGCTCCTTCCCCTCCGAGGGTCCAACTGCTGTCGTCGGTGGCCGGATCGGCGACGCCGGACGCATCACCCACGGCTGGAGCCAGTGTCAGCAGTGTGGGTGAACGGAAGGTGAACCCGTTGGGGCGGATGGACGAACGCTCTCGGTCAGCATGCCCTTCGCATTGACAGGGCTCCCGGCGGCTTCTCATCCTGAGATCGTCCATGCGTGCCAAGCGGCGGTTGCTGCGGTCGATCCTTGCGCTGGGCATCGTGACCGCGTGCGCGGTCGCGGCGCCAGCCGGGTCCGCGGCTGGCGCGACGCAGGGTCCCACTGCGACGATCTCACCCCGCTCGAACATCTCCGACCCCTTCAGCGATGGCCAGTACGTGATCGTGCGGTGGAAAGGCTTCGCGCCGGACAAGCCGGTGGCGGTGCGGGAATGCGTGCACGGGGCGACGTCGCTGTCGCAGTGCTCGCGCGGCAACCTGTATTCGACGTGCGGCATCCAGTGCCCCGGCGATCAGCCGGTGGGATGGTCGGACAAGAACGGCAACGGCTCGAGTTCGGTGCCGGTCGCCACAGGCCTGGTGAACACCTCCCAGCGGGGGAGCGGGATCGTGCCCGGCTACACGTTCACCTGCGGTCCGACCGATCCGTGCGACCTCTGGGTGACCGACAACGACACGGATCTCGCAGCCGGTGTGTTCCTGCCGATCGGGTTCCAGCCTGCGATCGACGCCTGTTCCGGCGGGGCAGGCCCTTCGCTGATCGGCAACGGGCCGTCGTCGGGGAACCAACAGTTCCGGACGTTCGCGGTCGACGTCTGCAAGCCGCCGGACAACGTCGACCTGGGGTACACGATGCAGTTCTCGTCGAGGTCGGCGATGGATCAGTACATCGGGGGAGCGCCGTTCGCCGTGACGAACGTGCAGATGGACGCGATCGAGCAGCAATCTCTGACGTCCGCGGGCCTCACCGCAGGCTACGCGCCTGTCCTCGCCTCGGGCGAGGTCTTCGGGTTCCGTATCTTCGACACGAGGACGAAGAACCTGGTGACCCATCTGACCCTCACGCCCGACCTGCTCGCACGGATCTTCACCGGCCAGATCAAGTACTGGAACGTCCCGGCGATCAAGAAGCTGAATCCGGGGATCGCGTTCCCGGGCACGATCGCCGCTATCGGCCGCGGTGAGGCGAACGAGGAAACGTACGGGACCACCGACTGGCTCTGGCATGCGGCTCGCAGCGCGTACCACGACGGCGGAAACGTGGGTCCGCCGGCCCAGAACCCGTACAACGGCCCTGCAGACATCCTGCCGGTGCTCGGGGCGTCGCCCAACCCGGTTGCACTGGTCACGGGTGCGAACGCGGTCGCCAACACGGTGCGCACCGGCGGCTCCGACTACGGGTCGGTCGCCTCGTACGGGACGATCGGCTACATGGACTCGTCGATCGCGGCCCAATACGGGCTGCCCACAGTGACGATCAAGTTCCCGAACGGCGCGAAGGTCGACGCGAACCCGAAGACGATGCAGCGGGCGATCGGCGCGATGGAGGTCAGCCGGTACGGCGTCGGGCGCCCGAACTACTCGATCGCGAAGAGCTCCGTGTGGCCGATGCCGGTCGTGTCGTACATGGTGATCCCGCGCGGCGCCAAGAAGAGCGACAATCCGCCCGACAAAGCGACCGGCGACGCGCTCGCGGCGCTCGTCAGGTACATGGTGAGCTCCGGGCAGAAGGGGCTCGTCGACGGGTACGCGCCCCTGCCGCCCGCGCTGGTGAAGCAGGCCAACACCGCTGCCGGCCAGATCTGGTCGGCGCCGCCCCTGCCGCCGCCGAACACCAACAACGGTGACCAGCAGCCGCAAGGGGACGACGGGGGCGGCAACAACTACCCGAGCACGAGCACGGGCGGGACGAGCGGAGGCACGACGACCGGCCTGCCGCCGCTGACGGGCGACAACGGGGGGCCCCAACCCGCCGTGAGCTCGTCGCAGGATCCGGTCGTGCAGCCCCTGCCGGTGCTGCCGCAGCCGTCGATGCTGCTCGCGTCGTCGTGGAGCAAGGCACTGCCGCTCGTCGCCGTCATCGGGCTCGGGTGCCTCGTGCTCGGTGCGATCTTGCTGCTGGGCGGCGACCTCAAGGGCAAGCTCCGGCGGTCGACCGCCAAGGTCAAGGAGGTCGTGCCGCTCCGGCGCAAACAGAAACAGAAGCTGCGGTCGGTCAGCGGATCGGACGAGAACGAGGCGGCGGCATGACCACCGTGCTCCCCGCCCCGTCATCCAGCGGCGAGGTCGTCGATCTGCGCACCGAGGCCGAGACCAAGCCGGCCGAGTCACAGGCGCCGAGACCCAAGCGCAACAACCGGAAGATCGCCGGCGCGATCTTCGCCGGGATCGGCGTGCTCGTGGCGCTGTTCCTCGCGTTCGAATTCTTCGCGACACAGCTGATCTACGAGCGGTCCCAGGCCCTGCTGCGTCAGCAGCTGCAAGCGCTGGTCGCCTCGCAGGAAGCGACCTCGACGGACTGGATCCCCGCCGACGGGCAACCGGTCGGCGTCTTGACCATCCCCAGGATCGGGCTGTCCACCGTGATGGTGCAGGGCTCGACCTCATCGATGACGGAGCGCGGCCCGGGCCATCTCCGAGGCACACCGATGCCGGGCCGGTTCGGGAACTCCGTGATCTTGGGGCGGCGGAGCACCTACGGCGCGCCGTTCGAGCGGCTGGACGAGCTCCGTCCTGGAGACACGGTCGACGTGGCGACCGGCGCGGGTTACTTCACGTATCTCGTCGCGACGGTGGCCGTGATCCGGCCCGGCGAGGCCGACGTCACCGGGCCGTCGAACGACTCGCGGCTCACGATGATCACGTCGTCGCCCCGATACCTCGCGACCGGTCGGTTCGCGGTGACCGCCGTGCTCAAGGGCGCGCCGGCCGAGCAGCCGGTCGGGCCGACGGTCGCGGTCGCCCCGACGGAGCTCGGTCTCGACGCCGACACCGGTGGGCTCGGCGGGGTCCTGCTGTGGACCGAGCTCGCCGCCGTCGCGTTGCTCGGCGCGCTGTGGCTCAAGCGCCGCGTGTCATGGCGCGTGGCCTGGCTCCTCGGCACGCCGCTCGTCGTGGCGCTGTTGTGGGCGGCCTTCCGCGCTGCGGATCGCTTCTTCCCCGCGACGCTTTAGCACGCGCCCTCGGTTGACCGAAGCGTTCATCCCCCGTTCAGCCCCTTGACCCGGACAGGTCGCTCTCGACTGGCACGCTTTGCCGTGGCTCGGAGCGAAGGTCTCCGGTCGGAAAGGGGAGGGCACATGCGTGGAACGATGCTTCGCGCGATCCTCGGCGCGGGTGTCGCTGCCGGCCTCGTCGTGACGATGAGTGGCGTCGCCTCGGCCGCTCCCGATACCTCGCGGAGGTCACAGACCATCGTGGGGATCGGGTCGGACACCACCTACGAGGTGATGAACGCTTTGGACCAGGTCTACAACCAATCGGCCGGCTGCGCGATCATCCCGCCGAGCGGTGGCAGCTTCACGACGTACAAGCAGACGTGCATCGACGGCGGATCGCTCGCCTACGACGGTCCGCTGATCGAGACCGAGAACGAGTACCACGACCGGATCGTCGAGGCCTACCCCGTCGGGTCGGGCAACGGCGCGACGGCGTTGTTCCAGTACGTGGACGGTGGGAACAGCGTGGCCCTGCCGGCCGACTTCTCCCGGTCCTCGTCGAAGCGGTCCCTGACGGCAGAGTCCGGGATGACCCAGTACGAGAGCGCCTACGCGCGCGACGGCATCAGCTACTGGCTGGGCAAGACGAACAACCTGGTTACCCGCAACGGCTCCGGGAAGCTCCCGACGCCGAACATCACGTCTGCCGACCTCAAGACGGTTTTCCTCGGCGACGGCAACCCGAACTCCAGCAACACGGGCTGCGCGATCAACTTCTCCAAGCAGCCCAACGGCACCGCGCTGAACCAGGTCGACTCGGTTGGCAACCAAACCGGGACACCGGGAAGCGGCACCATCGTGGTCTACGCCACCCAGACGGGTTCGGGCACCGGCAAGGACTTCGCGAACTTCCTGCAGGCGGGGAAGGTTGCGGCGGACCTGCAGAACTGCATCGACCCGAACTTCACCGACGGGTCCGGCCCGCAGCACGTGATCTTCGAGAACAACGCGACGCCGATCTGCGGTGACGGGAATCGCGGCGACGCGATCTTCCCGTACTCCTTCGCGCGCTTCACCCAGAACCAGGGGTCGAAGGGAACGTGCGGCGGGGTGCTCGGGGCGATCGACAACAAGAAGCCGACGCTGAACACCATCGCGACGCTTGCGAGCTCGGGTGGCTTCCCGTTCGGGCGGTACGTGTACAACTACTTCTACATCCCCAACACGGTGGATCCGACCGACCCCAACACGTGGGACAACGACCTGCAGGCGCAGTCCGTCTTGGGCTACCTGGACGCCGCCAACGGTTGGCTGTGCAAGACGGGGCACTCGAACGACCCGTTCCCCGGGGCGAACGCCGGGAAGGACTACCGGACGATCATCGAGAACACCCTCAAGGCCAACGGGTTCGCGCCGCTGGGCCTGGACACGACCGGGTCGCCGTACGGGCTCGATCAGTCGTACTGCCGCACCAACGCGGTGACGTAACCCGGTCACGGCGTGCGGTCGCGATCGCGCGACCGTGGGCGTTCGGACGGGCCCGGCCTTCGGCCGGGCCCGTCCGGCGTTCCCGCAGGTGCCGCGGCCGCGTTCACCTTGCGTTCGCATGGGCGCCGTGCGGCCGTCGGGCGTCGCCGGTACCGTGAACGCCCATGCGCGCGGCGACCGTACCCAGCTCGAACCGCCGGCCGGTCGTCATCGCCGTCGCGGTGGTCGCCCTGGCGGTGGTCGTCGGCATCTGGTGGGTGTCTCGGAGCGATGCTCCGCCGACCGCAGCGCCTGCGCCCTCGATCCCCGCCCCGGTCCAGGTCCCGACCACCGCCTCGACGATCACCCCCGTGCGTACCGGACGCGTCACAACGTGGCAGCTCCCCGAGCCGCTCGTGGGGCTCCGCAGCGTCGCCGTGGCACCCGATGGCGCCGTCTGGGTGACGGAGCAGAACCGTGGACAGGTGGACTCGCTCGTGGGCAACCACCTGACGCGGTACGAGGTCGAGAAGGTGTTCCAGGGCGCCGGGGCGTTCGGGTTCGGATGGGGACCCGGCGGCGCGCTGTGGTTCACCGGGTACCCCGGGGGAACCCTGGGTCGCGTGATGCCCGGCAACGCGATCAACCTGTTCCAGCCGCGATCGGACGCCGCCACGACCCTCGGTATCGCCCAAGCGTCTGACGGGTCGATGTGGGCGACCGACCCCAACCTGGGCGCGGTCGTCAGGATCGCCGCCGACGGGACGCTCTCGACGGTGCAGGTCTCACACGATGGTGGCCAGACCCAACGTCCCGGGTTCATCGTCGACGGCGGGGACGGGAACATGTGGTTCACGATCACCGACACGAGCGAGATCGCGTCGGTGCCGGTGACGGGCGATCCGACGGTGACGCGGTATCGGGTTCCGGGGAACGTCACGACCCGAAACATCGTCGCGGCGGGTGACGGGACCCTCTGGGTCTCGCTCGAGGACCGGCCGGCGCTCGCTCATATCGACGAGGCGACCGGGAACGTGACGATCGTGCCGTTGCGCGGCAACGTCCCGACCGACGGGGTGAACGACCTGGCGCTCGCAGCCGATGGCACGCTCTGGGTGACCACACCGTCGGCGACCGTGCTACACGTCGCTCCGACCGGCAGGATCATCGAGGAGTCGAAGATCCCCGGAGCGCAGTACGCCGATGGGATCACGATCGCGCCCGACGGCGCGGTGTGGGTGGCGGCGCGCAACGACCTGATCGCGAAGATCGCGCCGTGAGCGAGCGCCCGTCCGTCCTGTTCGTCTGCGTGCACAACGCCGGCCGCTCGCAGATGGCGGCCGCGTTCGTGCGGCTCCGTGCCGGCGAGACGATCGAGGTGCGATCCGCGGGTACGACGCCGGCCGACGAGATCCAACCGGTCGTTCGACAGGCGATGGCCGAGGTGGGCATCGATCTGGGCGACGTCGTGCCCAAGAGGCTCGAGGCCGACACCGTCGAAGCGTCGGA
>Ga0105245_10005659_pt1 | contig 10979 bp, 7 predicted proteins | sample KBSM54metaG_FD_81523 | JGI IMG/M metagenome (GOLD analysis project Ga0105245, IMG submission 81523) | Miscanthus rhizosphere microbial communities from Kellogg Biological Station, Michigan, USA - KBS M5-4 metaG | ecosystem: Host-associated > Plants > Roots > Rhizosphere > Soil | place: Michigan...
CAAACAGGCGGATCAGTTAAGCGGGTTTCTTCGTCTGGGGGTAAAACTCGATAAGTTTTCCCAGTTGTGCCTGAGCCACCGTCCTGAGCGACTTGCGAAAGTTCTTCGGTATGTAAAACTCAATTACTTTTGCCATGACAATCTCCTGGCTCCTGGTGAGTCTCGGTGGGTGCGGCTGCGCCAGATCGTTCGCTCGCCGGTGTCGGCCGCGATCAGTGCGGGTGCAACATTCATTGCAGCCATGATCAGGACTTCCTGCAGCGTGAAACCGCGTGTGCTGATCTTCCACATAAGCGCCCCCTGACTTGCACCTGCTGTCTTAATGACGCAGCCATTGTGCAATGAGTTCGATTTGTGGACTACCCCACATCGGGACGAATCGCAAACTCTTGCGGGAAAAAACGTCACCCTCTTCTGAGGCAGGAAAGTTTGTGGTGTTTGGGGAGTTTCAGCGAGAGTGAGGGCTCGTTTTGCGAGGCGGAGCTTCGACGCGCTTCCATCCGAAAAGGTGAGCATCGATGGACCATAGACCCGGTCCTAACATTGCGAGAGCGAGAGCGGCGGTTCCCAACAGCAGCCAGACCCATTTGTCCCCGGCGATCGTGAGCATCTTCCAGATTTCAATCAATGCTACGGAAGCTCCGACGATTGGAGTCCATAAACCTACGATTAGCAGGAGTCCCGCTACCAGTAAGAGCGCAGCGGGAATTGTCACACTCATCGGTGGCAGATCGCTCCAAAGCCTCAGGCCCGCGCGCACAATCAGCGCTGAGCCAATGACCGCGCGCATGAGAAGCAAACCTGCGCCAGGCCAACCGCCGGCAAATGTTGAATATAAACGTCGCAAAATGCGCCCTTTTAGACGTTACCAGTTTCGTTGTTGCCGGGGAGAATCGAAGCCCCAAATAGAGTCGGGATTGTCACTCTTTAGGGTTTGCGTTTAGGGCATGGAACCAGGCTGGGTAAAACTACAGGTCGATGATTCCTCTCTTCAGGCCGATCATAGCGGCGTGGGTTCGATCGTGAGCACCCAGTTTAGAAAGAATGCTCTTGACCCGACTCTTGACCGTTTCCTCCGTGATGGAGAGCTGATCCGCAATCTGCTTGTTCGCATTCCCGGCTGCTATGAGGCGCAAGACAAGGATTTCGGCCGGCGTCAGGGCGTCATCCGTCGCGTGCTCGGCGATCTGGTACGAGGCTTCCGGGGAAAGGGCCTTCTTTCCAGTATGGACGGTGCGGATCGTCTCCAGTAATTCCTTATGCAACGTATTCTTGAGCAGGTAGGCCTGAGCGCCGGCCTTGAGCGCACGGAGAATTTGCGTGTCGCCTGCGTACGTCGTCAGCACAATTACCTTGGCGTCGGGAAATTCGTTGTGAATCGCAATGAGCGCATCGATGCCGTTCATCTCCGGCATCTGCAAGTCCATGAGGGTGATGTCGGGATGGTGGGTTCTGAATTGTTGAATAGCATCGCGTCCGTTGGATGCCTCGCCCACCAAGAGCATATCTTTCTGAGTGCCAACCAGGCCGGCGATTCCCTGGCGGACGATGGGATGGTCGTCAACTGCAAGAATTCGAATTTGCGGGATGGCGGGGCTCATGAGCTCCTGCTTCACGTCTTAGCCTTGCGTGAAAACCACGAACGTCTTTCTGCGGTCGCGTAGGCAGTGCCGGCGGGAACGCGCAGTTCCACTTCCGTGCCGGCATCCAGTTCGCTCCACACCGCTAGCTTACCGCCGATAAGAGTGGCACGTTCTTTCATCCCAGGCAAGCCGAAGTGGCCCTCACTGCCTCGGCTGGAGAGAATCGCGGGGTCAATGCCTTTTCCATCGTCCCGCACCCGTAGTCGGAATTGCTCATTGTCATAGCGGATTTCAACCTCGATCTGCCGCGCCTGAGAATGGCGAAACGCGTTGCGCAGCGTTTCGGCAGCAATCTTGTAGATCTCGTCTCGGAGGATGGGGTGCAGACTTCGCGCCCCGCCTTCAACCGCGACACGGAATGCAGGTCGGTGATCGCCGGAATCGGTCGTGAGTTCTTCTCCCAGTGTGCTTATTGCCATTGCCAGATCGTTGCTTTGGATTGTGGAGTCCCGCAATCCCTGCACCTCATCCCGCGCTTCGGTGATGAATTCCGCGGTCTGGTCGATCGCATTGTCCAGCTTCTCTTTCGCCTCTATCGGGCGCTCCGGCAGCAACTGGGAAACAGTTTGGAAACGGAGCAGAGCCCCGTGCGCGCCCTGCAGCAGAGTGTCGTGAAGGTCCCGGGCAATCCGTGTGCGCTCACCGACTCGCGCCTCTAGAGTCATGGCGAACTCATGATGCAGGAGCCGGACGCGCCACTGGTATGCGGCCCAAAGCAAGGTTAAAAGGGCCACCGCAAACAGGGCACGGAACCAGTTGGTTTTCCACCAGGGCGGCGTGATGAGAATGGGCAGCGACACCCCTTCTTGGTTCCATACCCCATCACTGTTTGATCCCTGCACGCGAAAAACATATTTGCCGGGATCGAGATTGGTGTAAGTGGCTAGGCGCTGCTTGCTGCCAACCTCGTTCCAGTAGGAGTCGAAGTTCTCGAGCTTATATCGATAACGATTCTTATGGGAATTTGCATAACTCAATGCCGCGAATTCAAAAGAGAAGATGTTGTCCCGGTAGGAGAGAGCCAAGGAATCGACGTATGGGATGGCTCTCTTGAGTACCGATTTATCGCCGATGGGTACAGGTTTGTTGAAGATCTTGAAACTGGTAATCACTACCGGCGGCACGTAGGGATTGTCCCGGACATTTTCAGGGAAGAATGCATTAAATCCATTGCTGCCGCCAAAGAACATCTCCCCATCTGGGGCTTGATAACAACCGGTACTGAACTCATCGCTCTGCAAGCCATCGGACACGTCGTAATTTCTAAAGGTCTCCCTCCGAGGATCGAACCGGGATATGCCTTTCTGAGTGCTGAGCCAAAGCGTGCCAACTCCATCTTCTAGAATGCAGCGAATCGTGCTGCTCGGCAATCCCTGGCTTTCCGTGTAGCGGGTGAACGTTTCATTCTGTCGATCGAACCGGTACAGTCCATCAAACGCTCCCACCCACAGTGTTCCACTGCGGTCTTCGAGGATGGTGTTGATGCCGCCGCCGTTGAGTCTGTGAGGATCACGCGAGTCGGGGGCGTATCTCACGAACGATTTGGCCTGTTCGTCGAAGCGGATCAGCACACCGCCCCACGTGCCGGCCCACAGCGTGCCTGAACGATCCTGATGGATGACCCACACGGTGCTCGCCAGGCTGTCTGGATTGTCTGGAACCGTGTAGTTCACGAAGTTGTCCCTTGCCGGATCGAAGCGGCTGATGCCGCCCTCCAGTCCCAGCCACATCTGGCCGCTGCGGTCTCCGTAGATCGTATAGACGTTGTTCGAAATCAGGCTGTTGGGATCGCCAGCGTCGTGCCGGTAATGCCTGAAGCGTCCGGTGCGCTCGTCGAGACGGACCAGACCGCCGCCACCCCCGCCGACCCAGAGACGGCCGGCGGGATCCCTGTAGAGGCTGTTGACGTTGGTTCCTGGACCGAGCGTCTTTTCGTTCCCCTCGCGCGGAAGGTAATGGATGATCTGCCCCGTCTTCCGATCCAATCGGTCCAGGGCGCGAGGGAACAAACCGACCCACACCACGCCATCGGGATCCTCGAGGATCGCCTTCACCCTGCCGGGCGAGAGAGAGCTTGGATCGGCTGGGCGGTGCATGTGAGGAACGAACTGCCACTGCCGGAAATTGAGGATGTTGAGCCCTGCATTCTCGGTCCCCACCCACAGCCCGCCGCCGCGGTCCTGATAGACGGAAAAGATGGCGTTGCTGTCGAGACTGTACGGGTTGAACTCGTCGTGCCGGAACCTGTGCGTGAAGCGGCGGGCGCGCCGGTCGAAGTAGGCGAGGCCCTCGCTCGACGGCACCCATAGTCCATCTTCGCCGTCGGCAGCAAGAATCCCATTGAGCGAGCCTCCGCTCGTGGTCGAAGCGAGCGAACCACTCGCACGCTGGGCTAGCGGGTAGGTCGTCAACTGCTCTGTCCGCCGGTCGTATCTTACGAGCCCCGCGACCGGCGAATTCGCCAGCAGCCACAGATCGCCGGCCGCATCTTCGTACACGCTGTCTGCGCTGAGGGCATTGCTGGCGGGCGGACGGCGCGTGACTCGTCCGCTCTGCTGGTCCACGTGGAACAGACCGCGCTCGCCGGTGAACCAGATGTCCCCGCGGCCGTCCACGATGACCTGGGTGATCCTCCCGACGAACCGCCCCTCGCTGTCGTTCCGGTAATGAGTGAACGTTCCTCGCCGGGGATCGAGCTTGTCGAGGCCGCTGTCCTCGGTACCGAACCAGAGATAGCCGTGACCGTCCTGGATCACGCTCTTGACCGAAGCGCCTCCGAGCGTGTCACGGTTATCCGGGTCATGCAGGTAACGGGTACAGCGCTCGGTCCTGGGATCGAATCGATTCACCCCGGTGCTGGTGGCAACCCACAGATATCCTTCATTGTCCTCCGTCAGATCCTGGAGGAAGTTGGAGCTGAGGCTGCCAGGGTCGTTCGGGTCGTTCTTGTATACGACAAAGGCGTTGCCGTCATAGCGATTGAGGCCGTCCCGGGTGGCAAACCACATGAAGCCCCGGCGATCCTGCAAAATGGCAACAACATAGCCTTGAGATAGGCCGTCGTTCGTGGTGAGGTGGGTAAATCTGACGTCTCTCACCCCAGGATGACCAGCCAGAGCGTGTAGGTCAGGAGAGTCGCGGAGGCTCGATGCAGCTCTCGTTTTCCGGTCCGCGCGGAAGCTCGCCTGGTTCGTCAGACCATGGATGTTCCTGTCACGGAGATCCTGGCCCGCAGGTGTTTGCGCCGTTGCATACATGTCTCCAAGAGAAAACCCGTCGCGGACCTTCCACGCGGTGCGGGCGTATGGACTGGCCTCCAGCGATGGGTCCAGGGCCAGAACGAGAGAGCACCCGAGCAGCAACGTGAGCGTGGTAATCGTTAATAGCGTCAGGGCGGGTTTCATTTGCGACCTAGGCCACTGAGCTTCCCGGCAATTTCGATCGGCAAGTGCCGGCTTCATGGCTGGCCTCGCCCGTCATGCTTTTGCCTTCCCGGTAAGCTTTCGAGACAACCAGGAGGTTTGCGGAGCTGCCGCGTAGACCGTGCCGGCAGGAACGCGCAGTTCCACTTCTGTGCCGGCATCCAGTTCGCTCCACACCACCAGCTTACCGCCGATAAGAGTGGCGCGTTCTTTCATCCCGGGCAAGCCGAAGTGGCCCTCACTGCCTCGGCTGGAGAGAATCGCGGGGTCAATGCCTTTTCCATCGTCCCGCACCCGTAGTCGGAATTGCTCATCGTCGTAGCGGACTTCAACCTCGATCTGCCGCGCCTGAGAATGGCGAAACGCGTTGCGCAGCGCTTCGGCAGCAATCTTGTAGATCTCGTCTCGCAGGATGGGATGCAGATTTCGCGACTCGCCTTCAACCGCAACCCGGAATGCAGGTCGGTGATCGCCCGAGTCGGTCGTGAGTTCTTCTCCCAGCGTGCTTATGGCCATTGCCAGATCGTTAGTTTGGACTGTGGAATCCCGCAATCCCTGCACCTCATCCCGCGCTTCGGTGATGAATTCGGCGGTCTGGTCGATCGCATTGTCCAGCTTCTCTTTCGCTTCCATGGGACGCTCCGGCAGCAACTGGGAAACAGTTTGGAACCGGAGCAGCACCCCGTGTGCGCCTTGCAGCAGAGTGTTATGTAGGTCCCTGGCAATCCGTGTGCGCTCGCCCACACGCGCATCGAGCGTCATGTCGAACTGGTGTCGCAAATGCCGGACACGCCACTGGTACGCCACCCACAGCAGTGCCAGAAAGATGCAGGCGCAGAGAGCGCGAAACCAGTTCGTCTGGTAATACGCAGGTGTGACGGAGAAATCCAGCTTGGCGGCGCTATCGTTCCAGATGCCGTCGCTATTGCATGCGATCACGCGAAAAGAATACTTTCCGGGAGGCAAATTCGTGTAGAACGCCTGCCGGCGCGTACCGGCCTCGTGCCAATCCCGATCGTAGCCGTCCAGCCGATAACGGAATTTCACCTTCTGCGGAATCGTAAATGTGGGGGAGGTGTAATCAACCTGCAAGTCCCTTGGATTCGGGGGGAGCCTCAGGTTCTCCGTTGCTTCGAACTGCTTTCGGTCAGCGATTAGCGACTCGATGTACGTCTCCGCCGGTTGCGCCTGGTGCGACAAACTGGAAGGGTCCACCATCTGCAAGACAAAACCGCTGGCAAACCATACCCGCCCGTCCGCGCTGTAAGCCGCAGAATTGAAAGAGGGTCCGCCTTGTGGACGCGCACCGTCCAATACGTCATATACATGGGTTTGAACGACTGCCTCTGGATTTGCCCACCAGCGCTGCATCTCGGAATCCGCCAGCTCAACCACGCCGCACTCGGTATACAGCCACCAGCGTTTCAGGTCGTCTTCAATGAACGAAATTACGGCGTTGCACGGGAGGCCGTTTTGTTTCGTCATTCTCTGCACCTTATCCTGCCGCAATCCGACCAGCCCGTCATTCGAGGCAGCGAGGACCGAACCGTCTGCGTTGGCAATGATCTGATGGCTAACCGGATCGCCTTTGGGATTTAACGGGAACTTCTGGATAACACCATGGCGGAATAGCGCAAGGTCTCCCTTTAGAGTTCCTATCCAAATACCTCCGCGTGGATTCGGAGCAAGGGTGTGGCCGGGTGGGACTTGCGAGGCAGAGAACTCTTCACGCACCTGGAAATCGCGGATACGCACCAGCTTGCGCGGATTGCCTGCGCATTCTGCCCAAATATTCCCATCCACGTCTTCGGTCATCCCAACCACCAGGCCCAACGGCTTGTGATCTGGTTCGGCGAGGCGCCGGAAGCGCCCGTCCTTGAACAGATACAGTCCATCATCCACGCCCACCCACATATTGCCGGCGTGGTCTTCAATCATTGAGGCCACTTGATGACCCGGAAGGCCGTTGCCCGCGAGAATGGACGAGATGCTCCCGTTAACGATGTGATCGAGCGATCCAGAGTTCGCAATCCAGATCGCGCCATCGTGGCTGACCAGGACGCCTGTTACTGCATCATTTCCCAATCCTTCCACCGTCGAAAAAGTGACAATCCGCGGATCGCGAAAGCTATCGACACCATTCGTAGTCGCAGCCCATATGATTCCCTCTCTGTCTTCAAACAGAGCCCCGACTACATCGCTGGAAAGGCCTTCGGTTCGGCCGTAGTGCTCCACAACATCCCCGCGGAGGCGGAAAAGGCCTTTGCCGAGGCTGGCGACCCAAAGATTGCCGTCGCTGTCGAACATCATGTCGTAAACCGACACTTTACTTCCATCGAACTGGGGGGTGACGAAGGGCCGAAAGACCCCGTCCTTCAATTGTCCAAGTCCCAGTCCGGGCCCTGCTGCAGCAATGCCGACCCAGAGCGATCCGTCGGGGCCACGGGCCAGACTATTTATCCCGATGTCACCCGCATTGTATTTCAGCCCTTGAATGGGATAGATCTGGGAGACGCCGGCACGCCAGTGGACAAGGGTCGTCTGTCCTCCAACCCAAAACCCCCCTTCTCCGTCGCCCAGCACGGCGTCAGCCGGGGAAATCGGCATTCCATCGGACCTCCCGAAACACTTCGTCGCGCGGTCAGTGACATGACAAAGTGGCGCGTCTGAAACCCTGTTGGAGGCTCTCGCGATCCACAACGACCCGTCGGGATCTCGGCTAATGCCGGCATGCCCGCCGATTCCTTCCAGCTCAAACTCGGCAATGACGGCGCCATCCTTGACATGAGCGACTTCGTGATCTCCAATCGCCCAAAACCCGCCTGCATGATCGGCAGTGACGACGCTTATATGGATTGAACCAATCTTGGCAGGCGGAACCCAAGGAAGGAAGCGAACACCGTCAAATTTGTACAAACCTTGTTCGAGTGCTGAAAACCAGAGAAAACCGTCAGAAGTCTGCGTGATCGAAAACATGCCGGCTGGCAGCGACCCGTCTTGTCTTCGCCACGAGGTATGTAGGTACTGGGTGATGTGTTTTTTCGGATCAAGGGCGTGCACCATGCTTGCCAATAACAATACGCAGGTGAGACAAGAACCCAACGTGATCGTGGCACGCGGGCATTTCAAGCGAGACAGAAGTGGTCGGCGAGGAGCTATGTTTCCCATGTTGTACCCGAATAGCCCGACACAGTAAGGTCCATTCAGCTACGCCTATTCATCTCTACTCAAGAAAACAACGAAACCATGATACCGCTGACGGAGAGGTGGAATCTTTCAAAAGGAAAGCGCTGCGAAAGGGCATGTGTTTGTCCGGCCCCGTGACCGGTTCGGAGACTAAAATCCTGGCACAACCACAGGCATTTCTTGTGGTCTGGGGACAGTCTAACCGGCTCGGGGAGCGCGTGTCTCCGATTTTTGTGTTCCAAATCAGAAACGCCTGCACTACGGCCGTGTCAGAAAGATGGGCAGGCCGGCCTTGCGGTCGTATTGCGGGCGATAGCACTCCGTATCGTACATCGATGCGATGTCCACCTTCCGTGGGCCCAGCTTCGGATCGGGAATGGATACCATCGCATAGCGGCCTTCGCGGATCGCGCTCATCAGTCCGGATTTGCCCTCTTCCAGAGCGTCCACAGCCATACCCGCGAAGGTGAATGCCACCAGGCGATCGACGAAGTCGGGGCTGCCGGAGCGCAGATCATAAGACAGGTCGCTTACAACGGTGTCTTCGCCGGTCGTCCGTTTGATCTCATCGCTCAGGTCTTCGGCGACGCTCATCTTCTTGCAGTGACCAAACGCGTCAGCTTCGCCATACTCCTTCACCGTGTAGCCCTGCCACTCGGCGCCTTCGGAGAGAATGACGAGTGAGTAATTACTTGGGTTCGTGCGTTTGTCGTCGCTGAGCAATTCGATCAGGCGCTTGAGATCGACCTTGTACTCAGGAATGCAACAGCGCACTCCGGTCACGTACGCGGCGTACAGAGCGGTGTAGCCGGCATCGCGGCCAAACACGCGGAAAATGCCAATGCGCTCGTGCGAGCCCACTGTGGTGCGCTCGCGGTCGATCGCGTCCATGGCGCGAGTGACCGCGGTCGAGAACCCAATACAGTATTCGGTGTTGCGGACGTCGTTGTCCATGGTCTTAGGAACCGCGATCACATTTACCCCCTTGCGATCGAGTTCCGAGGCATAGCTTAGGGTATCGTCCCCGCCTATCGCGATCAGGCAATCGAGACCGAGCCTATCGATGTTCTTCAGCACCGCAGGTGTCACATCGAAAACCGTGTTCGTGACAGCGTTCTTGGTCGATTCTTTGGCTTCGAACTTCTGTCCTTGGAGAGCGGGAGGCAGGTTCTTCATCTTTGTAGGATTTGTGCGCGAACTGTGCAAGAAGGTTCCGCCGGTACGATCGATGGTGCGCGTGTTCTCGCGATTCAAGGGCAGGATGTAACGTTCCTTGCTGGCAGAGTCCTTCAGGTCGACATGAGTCAACCCTTCCCAGCCCCGGCGGATACCGACCACTTCGTATCCGAGTTCTGTCCCGCGGTAGACCACCGATTTGATCACGGTGTTCAGCCCAGGAACGTCGCCGCCTCCAGTGAGTATGCCGATCCGCTTTTTCGCCATATAGGACTCCTTGCTTACGTATCAATTCCGCATCTCAGGCATGCTGCTCAGTCAGCGCTTCGACAGAATGTCTTCTCGCATGCGGTCGAACCAAGACAACAATGGACCGTGGGGCTACTTCATAGACTGACTGGGTCAGCGGCACACCTGACTCTGAGAAATCGAAGGGACTCGGCAGGGCGGTGTCCACAATTCTGACCCACTCCTGGGGCGCACCCTCTTGGATTTGGAACCGCAGTGCTTGCCAATAAGCATTGATCATGACGTAGATATCGTCGTCGGCCTGTGATGCGCCATGCAGGCAAAACGCCAGACTCCGGGAATCTGGCGAAAGATCGACCATAGGTCCAACGCCATACCAGGAGATATCCTCGCGCCAGAACCGGCTGCGGCACAGGGAAGGATGAGACTTCCGGAACGCAATCATGCCTTTGACGAAGCGGAAGATATCCTGATTCGCCTCGAGCTGACTCCAATCCAGCCAGCTGATTTCGTTGTCCTGGTTATATGGGTTGTTGTTTCCGAACTGTGTATTCAGGAACTCGTCACCAGCCCGGAACATGGGGACGCCGTTCGAGAGCATGAGAAGGCAGAAGAAGTTCTTAGCCTGTTTCCGGCGCAGTGCCAGAACTTCTGCTGGCGCGCTCTCGTCTCCTTCGTGTCCGCAGTTCCAACTGTGATTCGCGTCCATACCGTCTTGATTGTCATGACCGTTTGCCCAGTTGTGTTTCCGATCGTAGGAAACCAGGTCGTAGAGCGTGAAGCCGTCGTGGCAGTCGATATAGTTGACGGTCTGGAAGGCATGATAGGCATGCTCGCGGCTGTCCGGAAACAAGTCATCGCTGCCGTAGATACGACGCATCAGGTCTGGGACCATCCCCGCATCGCCCTTCACAAAACGGCGGACATCGTCGCGATAACGCGCGTTCCACTGCAGCCAGGTCGTGCCTGGAAACCCATATCCGAGCTGATAGCCGCCGACGTCCCAAGGTTCCGCAATCAACGCCAGCCGGCCCAACTCCGGGTCCGCGGCAATTTCACTGAAAATTGGAGCATGCCCCCAATTGAGTGATCCATCTGCATTGCGGCTGAACACCGATGCCAGGTCGAAACGGAAACCATCGATGTGCATTTCATTCTTCCAGTACCGCAGGCTATCCATAACCACCTTGCGCACGTGAGGTTGGTTGAAATTCAGGGTGTTGCCGGTGCCCGAGTAGTTGGCATATGGACTCGCCGGGTCGGAGGACCGCATGTAATAACCGGCTGCGTCGAAACCCTTGAA
>Ga0105245_10005661_pt1 | contig 10978 bp, 9 predicted proteins | sample KBSM54metaG_FD_81523 | JGI IMG/M metagenome (GOLD analysis project Ga0105245, IMG submission 81523) | Miscanthus rhizosphere microbial communities from Kellogg Biological Station, Michigan, USA - KBS M5-4 metaG | ecosystem: Host-associated > Plants > Roots > Rhizosphere > Soil | place: Michigan...
GGGAAACGAGAGGAAGAGTACCGTGCGGGGATTACACCAAGAATCCGTTGCGGCACACTCGAATATAGCACAAAGGAACCCGTCAGCGAACGGTTTCCGAAAGCCATATGCGAAATCCAAATTTTGGAACTTTGTGTGCTCTGAAATGGCCATGTCCTGCTATAATCGAGTCAGGTTGCGGGCCATTATGCGTTCGGTCTGGACGATCGCGCTGCTGGGAGTTTCGCTGCTGCCGTTGACAGCAGACGATCAAGTTGAAAAACGGGCTGATCCCCAGGCGCCCACCGTTAGCATCCAACCTCGCATCCGGCCTCCTGCTCCCGGCACTGCCGAAACCATCCTGGATCGCCGCGCCGACCTTCGTATCGACACGACGTTAGTGCTGGTTCCTGTAGGCGTGACGATCGCCGCCACAGGGAAACTCCTCACGGGCCTGGAGAAAGACAACTTCGAGCTGACCGAGGACAAGATCTCGCAGGAGATCGCTACCTTTGGAAGCGAGGATGTGCCGCTTTCCGTCGGAATCGTATTCGACTGCAGCGGCAGTATGGGGAGCAAGCTGGAGCGGTCGCGCCAGGCAGTGGCGCAGTTTATGCGGACGGCCAACCCGGAGGACGAATTCTTTCTGGTCCAGTTTAACGACCGGCCCGAGCTAAGCGTTCCGCTAACCTCGCGGCCTGAGGATGTTCAGAGCCATCTCACCTGGGTTCAGTCCAAAGGCCGGACCGCCCTCCTGGACGGAGTGGCCATGGCGATGAACGAGATGAAGAAGGCTCATAATGGGCGAAAAGCTATCCTGATCATCTCTGATGGAGGAGACAATTCCAGCCGATTTACCGAGAGCGAGGTACGCAACTGGGTGCGCGAAGGCGACGTCCAAATCTACTCGATTGGGATTTTTGAGCCCGTCGGCTCGCGCGGCCGTACGCCCGAGGAAATGAGTGGTCCTGGGCTGCTCAGCGAGCTGGCCGAACAAACCGGCGGGCGGAATTTCTCGGTGGAGAATCTGGCGGATCTGCCTGACGTGGCTGCCAAGATCGGCTTGGAGCTGCGCAACCAGTACGTGCTCGGCTACAACCCGAAGAATGCGGCTCACGACGGCAAGTACAGAAAAGTGGAAGTGAAATTGGTTAAGGTCAAGGACTTGCCCCCCCTGCGGGCTCGCTATCGTCCGGGATATGTTGCACCCTCTCAATAGAAAGAAGTGGCTGTTCGCGGGACTGCTAACGGCCGTCCTGGCGGCACTGGCGGTTCACGCCCAAGACCAAGTCCCCATCTTTACGACTGAAATTAAAGAGGTCACGCTGCACGTAAGCGTCCTCGACAAGTCGGGCAAGCTGATCACCAACATTCCCAAGTCTGCGTTCAAGGTGTCCGAGGACAATGTCGAGCAGCCTATCAAGATTTTCCGCCGCGAAGATGTGCCGGTTTCGATGGGCATCCTGGTGGACAACAGCGGGAGCATGAACGACAAGCGCGCACGCGTGGCTGCCGCGGCTTTGGCGCTGGTGAAGGCGTCCAATCCCGAAGACGAGGTGTTCATCGTGAATTTTAACGACGATCCGTACCTGGATCAGTCGTTCACGCACGACTCAAAGAAGCTCGAAGAGGCGCTCGGCCGCATCGACGCCCACGGTGGCACGGCCATGCGGAACGCCATCAGCGGCGCGCTGGATTACATGAAGACGGATGCAAAGCTGGATAAGAAAGTGCTGGTGGTAGTCACCGACGGGAACGACAACGCCAGCAGCGAGACTACTATTGAGCAGCTTCTGCGCAAGGTCCGGGAGAGCGGTGTGCTGGTGTATTCGATCGGTCTGCTGACTGAGGAAGAGCCTCGCGAAGCGCGTGCCGCCAAGCGTGCGCTGAATTCTCTGGGCGAGACTTCGGCCGGCTCCGCGTACTATCCCAAGGATCTGGCAGAGGTTGAAAAACTGACGCCGGAAATCGCCCACGAAATTCGCAATCAGTACACCATCGTGTATTCGCCTTTGAACGACAATCTGGATGGTTCGTTCCGGAAAATAAAGGTTGAGCTCAGCCCGCAATACAAGGGAGCCACGGTGCGTGCGAAAAACGGGTACTACGCGACTCCGGCCGCACCCAAATCCTCCAGCTTGCTCAACAAGAAGTGATCTTGATCCAAGCATGATCGGTTTTTTGTGGAGGTCGGCTAAAGGAAATCGCCTGCGGCCGTGGCGCAGCCCATATCTACGCTGGCGGATCGAAACCTATTGGGGTTTGCACGCGGATCGAATCACGCCGGCAGAATTCCGCGCATTTCTATGGAACCATCGCGGAGAATTGCTGCGCTATTTGCGCTGGGCGGCGCAAATGGCGGCAAGGACGCAGTCGGCGCTGAGAGCTAAAGATGCAGAGCCGCGGCCAATTCCTTATCTCCTCGAACCCGCCAAATCTTCGAATCAAGCACATAGTGCATAAAGGCGATGCCCCAAAGGGCGGCCGGCAGCCACTGCGCTGAGATGAGCGTGGGCGGAACGATTTCTGCCAGATAATACAACCCGGCAGCCGCGGCGAAATAGTATCCGAACTTCTGTCCCAGCACGGCGGCGAAGCCGTGCTTAGCCCGCGCGTCCGGCCCCTGATAGCGGTTCTTGTTGTGGAACCACATCAGCCGGTGATACTGCAGGGAGTGAAAGAGCCCGAGGGCCATTCCGGCTCGCACGATCCCGTCCGGCCCGAATCGGGAAGCGTATCCAAAGGCAAGCCATTGCAGCGGGATCAAGGCTGCCAGCAGGAGCAGCTTGGGCGGATTCATCGGCTTGCCCGCGCGCCACTTCCGGAGTTGATGAGCCACGAAGATCGCGCCAAATATCATGTAGGCGGCCACCATGCAATACGTCAGTGCAAGCGTGGAGCTATCCGCTCGCAGGCGCGTTTTAACCACGAACAGCGCCAGCGGGATTACTCCCGAGGCAAGTACAAACGAGCGGTCCAGCTTCATCTCGGTAGCGTCCCGCTCGCGATTCTTGGCTTTCCACAGCATGACGAATCCCACGTGCTGTTTGCTGATGTGATAGTGCTGCCAGCAAACCGCAAAAAGAAAGAATAGCGCCGCTTGCCCGAAATACACTGCCACCGGGCCGATCAATAGTAGCGGCACAAGGACCCATAAGAGCCATCCCAGACGCCGCCGCTCCTGTTTGTCAAAGTAAGTTCGAGTCACGGTCCCGCAGACGTGCGGGCCGTCTACGCCCAGAAGCCACACGGCGGTGAGGAGCGTCAAAGAAACACCAGCGGAAAGCAGTCCCAGGGACAGATACCCCACCAGGGCTGTTCCCACGAACCAAACGAGATCGTCCTTCTGCGAGATGATCCAATGGGTTCCGGAAAACCTTCCCGGCGATTGTGCGACGAAGGACGGAGACAGGACGCCGGGGCTCATTCTGGGTACTCGAATATTGATCGTCGGGGATGGAGGGCTTCGATATCAGGTGTTCACCGTAGCCCTGTCTTCAGTGCCGGGCTTTCTGTCAAACTTAGACGTAAGATGCTACTCGGGTTACACCACTTGACCGCATTGGCCGGCGATCCTCAGGTTGTGCTGGATGAGTGCACCGGGGCGCGCAAACTCCGCTTGGTCAAGCGCACGGTCAATTTTGACGATCCGGGATCGTATCACTTCTACTTCGGCGATCATCGCGGATCGCCGGGGACGCTGCTTACATTGTTCACCGGGTTTCAACGCCAGGCGAAGAGAGGAGCCGGTCAAATCGTCTCTGGCCTCGACCTCGACTGTATTACGCTGTGCGAGAGCGATCCTGAACCCACGGCTCGTGTTCTCGAGATCCTGGGGTTCAGGTCCGCGGGTGTGGAAGAGAATCGTCATCGGTTCGAATTGCCGGAGGGCGCCGCGCGCGTCGACATTCTGCACGAGCCGCAAATCGAACGCGGAAAGATGGGGGTGGGCGCCGTCCACCACGTGGCTTTTCGTGTTTCCGATGAAACAGTACAGGCTGACTGGCGCACGAAATTGATCGATGCCGGCGTCCACGTCAGTCCCGTCAAAGACCGGTTGTATTTTCATTCGATTTATTTTCGCGAGCCGGGCGGAGTGTTGTTCGAAATCGCGACCGACGGTCCAGGATTCCTGATTGATGAGACCGAAGAAACTCTTGGAAGTTCGTTATGTTTACCTCCGTGGCTGGAACCCATGCGCGAAAGCATTGAGGCGCGACTGAATCATGACCATCGAAACCAACTTCTTGAATTGCGCGGCTGAGAAGCTGGCCGAGTTGTACCCGCGGATTGAAACCTGCCTCGGCAAGCTAACAGCGGACCAGATCTGGATGCGGGGAACCGAGAACCAGAATGCCGTCGGTAACCTGGTGTTGCATCTCAACGGCAACGTGCGCCAGTGGATCCTGAGCGGGGTCGGTGGTGCTCCGAATGCTCGCAATCGCGATCAGGAATTCGCGGCGCGCGGCGGCATGGAGCCCCAAGCGCTCGGAACGCTGTTGCGAGAGGCCGTGCACGAAGCAATAGCGATTATCCGCTCCTTGCCGCCCGAGCGTCTAGCGGAAGAAATCACCATTCAGGGCTATGACGGGACGGTGCTCAAGGCGATCTTTCACGTGGTGGAGCATTTTTCCGGTCACACCGCGCAGATTATCTTCATTACGAAGATGTTCACCGGCGAGGATCTCGGATTCTATTCACACTTGACGGGGAGCCCGCAATCGAATGCCCGGAAAACTGTCTAGACGGATCTTCTATTTCGTATTCGTGATGCCGCTGATGGCTCAGGATTCAGTTCGCTATGAGCTGCGATTCCCGAATGCGGCGCACCACGAAGCCGAGGTTCGCGCAACATTTTCAGGGGTGCGCGGCCGTGTACTCGAAGTGGTCATGAGCCGGTCGTCGCCCGGCCGTTATGCACTGCACGAGTTTGCCAAGAGCATCTACAATTTCCGCGCTACGGAGGCATCCGGCAAGAAACTGCGCGTGGATCGGCCGAATCCGTACCAGTGGAACGTCGAGACCTCAGGCGGGATCGTGGTGATCGATTACACTTTGTTTGGCGACCGTGCTGACGGCACCTATAGTGGGATCGATCTGACGCATGCGCGTCTGAATGGACCCGCAACCTTCGCCTGGGCGCGGACCTTTGAAAAGGCTCCAGTGGCGATCAAGATCGAAGTTCCTCCAGGGTCGGACTGGACCGTCGCCACGCAACTTGCGCCCGGCGGAACAGGAATCTGGACGGCGCCAAACCTCGATGCGCTCATGGACGCTCCCATCGAGATCGGACCGCATGTGATCAAGGAATGGAGCGCCAATGGTGCGATGTTCCGGCTGGCTTTGCATTTCCCGGGTCCCGACGACATGGCGGCGCGATTCGCGCGTCTGTGCGAAGCCGTAGTGCTGGAAGAAGAAGGCATCTTTGGGTCTTTTCCCAAGTACGACACGGGCTCCTACACGTTCCTGGTGGATTACCTGCCGTATGTTGCAGGCGACGGTATGGAGCATCGCAACTCATCTTCCATTACCAGCACTCGCGCTCTCACGCGGGAATCTGAGCGGCAGTTGATCGGATCCGTCGCGCACGAATTCTTTCATTCCTGGAACGTAAGACGCATCCGGCCGCGGTCGCTGGAGCCGTTCGATTACGAACGCGCCAATATGTCCGGGGAACTGTGGTTCGCCGAAGGGTTCACCGATTACTACTCCCCCGTTGTTCAGACGCGGGCCGGACTTATGCCGCGTGAGGAGCTGATCGCGACCCTGGGCAACGCGGTCAATGCCGTGCTTACTTCCCCGGGGCGCGATGTCTTCAGCCCGGTGGATATGAGCCGGCAAGCGCCGTTCGTCGACGGAGTGTCTACGACGTTTGATGTCACTAATCAGCAGAATACGTTCATTTCGTATTACACATACGGCCGGGCCTTAGGTTTGGGGATCGACTTGGCGATCCGGTCGCGCTTCCCTGGAAAATCGCTGGATGACATGATGCGCGCGATGTGGCGCAGGCATCCTGATGTTGAGAAGCCTTACACCGAACAGGATCTCCAGCAAGCCTTGGCCGAGGCCACTGGCAGTGCCCAGTTCGCGAAAGAGATTTTCGAGCGTCACATTGCTGGTCTGGAGCCGATGGAGTACGCGGCCTTGCTGCCGCGGGCCGGCCTGGTGCTGCAGCCGGCCGCACCGGGAAAAGCCTGGCTCGGGACCCCTCCGATGAACTTCTCTGACCGCGGCATCGATATTTTCGGACCGACGCAGAGAGGAACACCGTTCTACACAGCGGGAATTGACCGTGGGGATCGGATTATCGAGGCTGACGGCAAGGCTCTCAAGACTCGCCAGGACTGGAGCGAACTGACCGCGGCGCACACGCCCGGGGATGTCAGTACGTTGACGGTTGAGGGGCGGACCGGAAAACGACAGGTCCGGGTTAGCTGGGCTCAGGCGCCGGATGTTCAGATCGTTTCGTTCGAGAAAGCAGGCCGTCAGCTGACGCCTGAGATCGCAGCGTTCCGCGAGGCATGGCTGGGGTCGAAGGCGCTGCGACCCTTGCCGAAGATGGACATACAATGAGGTTCATGAGACGTCTGATTCTGGTCTTGATCCCACTGCTCTGCTTCGGGCAAGCGGCCAAGCACTTCTCCAATCTCAAGCAGATCACGCATGGCGGGCAGAACGCCGAGGCCTATTGGGCTCCCGACGGGAAACGCCTCATCTTTCAATCGACGCGCGACACCAGCGAATGTGATCAGCAATACATCATGAACGCAGACGGGTCGGACATGCACCTGGTGTCGACCGGCAAGGGCGTAACCACTTGCGGCTATTTCCTGGCGGACGGCAAGCACATTGTATACGCCTCGACGCACGACGCTGGACCATCGTGCCCGGCGCGGCCGGATCGCAGTAAGGGATACGTGTGGGCGGTCTACCCCGGCTTCGATATTTATCTGGCGGACGATAAAGGCAAAATTGAAAAGAAGCTTACCGATACGCCGGGATACGACGCCGAGGCAACCATCAACTGGAAGACGAACAAGATGATCTACACTTCCATGGCATCGGGCGACCTGGATCTGTGGACCATGAATCTGGACGGTTCCGGCAAGAAGCAAATCACCAAGACCGAGGGTTATGACGGCGGGGCGGTCTTCTCCAGGGACGGTTCGAAGATCGCGTGGCGCGCCTTCCATCCGGATACTGCGGACAAGACCAAGACGTACCGCGATCTCCTAAAAGACAACTTGACGACCCCCATGAAGATGGAGCTATGGGTGGCTAATAGTGACGGATCGAACGCCAAGCAGATTACCAATTACGGCTGCGCCAGCTTCGCGCCCACCTTCACGCCGGACGGCAAGAAGATCCTGTTTTCGTCCAATAAACAAAAGTGCGATAGCCGGGATTTTGAGCTGTACACGCTGAATACGGATGGCACCGGCCTAGAGCAAATCACGTCCTATGGCGGGTTTACGTCGTTCCCGGAATTCTCGCCGGATGGCAAGAAGATCGTCTTTGTTTCGAGCTACCAGGGTAAGGGCGACTATGAATTTAACGTCTTTACCGCCGATTGGAAATAGGTCAGAATAAAGCCTGGAGGAGGATGAACGTATGAAACACCTTGCCTTTGTTGCCATCGCCGCGCTTGCCGTGGCGCCTTCGTTTGCCGCAGTCAAGATTGTCTCGGAAGACACCGACCTTGCGACGAAAAAGGTTACTACGGACACGATTCTTCTGGACACGAACCGGATGCGGGTCGAATCGGACGACGGGAAATCGGTGCTGTTCCTGACCGACGGCGGAAGGAATCGCATTGTCATGCTCGACAAAACCCGCAACACGTATCAGGAGATCGACGAGGAGACCATGAAGCAGTTGGGGCAGCAGATGGCGGGAATATCGGCGCAAATGGAGGCGCAGATGAAAAACATGCCGCCCGAGCAGCGCGCCATGATGGAAAAGATGATGAAAGGCAAGATGCCCCAGGCGGCCGCCGCGGCTCCCAAGACTGTGTATACGGCCAAAGGCAGCGGCAGCGTCAATGGATTCAGCTGCACCAAATATGAGGGTAATTTAGGCGGGCAAAAGGAGTCGGAATTATGCGCGGCGCTTCCCGCGCAGCTCAAGCTCACCCCAGCGGATTTGCAGATTTTCGAAAAGATGCGGCAGTTCTCCAGCGATCTTGTCAGCGCGCTGGCCAACTCCCCGATGCGTGCCAGTGTGCCAAAGGGCTATGGCTTCGAGTCCGGCTACGAAGGATTTCCGATCCAGAAAGTGGAGTTTGAGAACGGCCAGGCGATCAAGCGCGGGGAGCTGAAATCCATCACGCGGGTAAGCTTCTCGGACGCCGATTTTTCTCTCGGCAACGCCAAGAAGGTCGAGTTGCCGATGCCCGGCGCGCCGAAAGGCAAGCAGCGCTAAGTCCTCACGCGCATGCCCCGAAAGCGCAAGGTTCACGTGACCAAGGTGACGGCGTTTCTTCCGTACTCGGTTGACCTCACGAAACTCAAAAGCAACAACACTCTGGATATCGAGGTGCGGAGCGGGGAGGAGTTGCTCGGCAGGCTGCTCATGGGGCGCGGAAGCGTGCAGTGGTGGCCCAGCGGCAACAAGACTCACGCACTGCGAAAGAATTGGCGGCAATTCGCCGAGATGCTCGCGCGCGGGATGGCGTAGGCCGGGCGAGGCATGCCTCGCCCTTACTGGATCTCGACTAATTCCATCCGCTTGAGTTGTCCGCAGGCAGCGTACACATCCAGGCCCCTAGGCTTCCGCAGGAAGCAGGGAAGTGTCCGGCGAACAATGTTTTGAAATGCCGCCACGCGCTGCGGATCCGGCGTCTCGAACGCAATCCCTGGACCCGGATTGAGCGCGATCAGGTTTACCTTGGCGTTCAAATTCGCCAGCAGCTTCACGACGCGACGAGCGTCGGCATCGCTGTCATTGACGCCCTTCAGCATCACGTATTCGAACGTCAGCTTCTCCCAGGGCCTTAAAGGATACTCGCGGCAAGCGTCGATCAATTCGCGCAAGTGATATTTGCGCGTGATCGGCATTAGCGCCTGGCGTTGTTCTTCGTTCGACGCGTTGAGCGAAATTGCCAGCTTCGGGCGCACTTCCTCGCGCGCCAGCTCCCGGATCTTCGGAATGATCCCCGACGTTGACAGCGTGATCCTGCGCGGCGAAATCGCCATGCCTTCGGGATCGGTCAGGAGCCGCGTGGCCTTGATCACGTTTTTCAGATTTAACAGCGGTTCGCCCTGCCCCATCATCACGATGTTCAGGCGGTCGACGTTCGCTTCGAGCCCGCGGTCGGCCGCCACCCGCAGAACCTGCCCGACGATCTCTCCGGCAGTCAAGTTGCGTTCGAGGCCCAACAGAGCCGTGAGGCAGAACTTACAGTCGACGGGGCATCCGACTTGCGTGGAGATACAGACCGTCGAGCGTTCGCCTTCCGGCATCCAGACAGTCTCGACGGTTTTTCCATCCGCCAGCGTCAGTAAATAGCGGCGAGTGTCGTCGGTCGAATCAAACTGGCGGTCGATATCGGGGACGCCCACTGGAAATTCGTCGCGCAGGGCCTTGGGCAGCGTCGAAACGCGGTGCAGGTCGGTAACCCGCTGGCGGTACACGGCTTGATAGATTTGGACGGCGCGGAATCGAGGATGGTCCGGACCAAGGGCTGCGGCGATATCGGCAACTTCCATTCCTACAATGCTTTGCGGCACACCTTGGTTCACAAGCTCAGGATATCATCCGAGGTGCGCCAATCCCGCGCGGTAAGATGGAACCAGATGACTCGCACGACGAGTAAGTCCCCGCTCAAGAGCAAATACAAGAGCAAACCGAGGGAAATCGAGCGCCAGGTTCTGCCCAACGGTGTGCGCGTCGTTACCGAGCGGATGCCGCATGTCCGCAGCGTGTCAGTGGGCCTTTGGATCGGCACGGGCTCGCGCGAGGAAGAACTGCACCAGACTGGCATTTCTCACTTCGTCGAACACATGGTGTTCAAGGGCACCAAGCATCGCACGGCCGAACAGATCGCGCGATCTGTGGATTCCATCGGCGGCGGCCTGGACGCATTCACCTCTAAAGAACTAGTCAGCTATAACGTCAAAGTCCTGGACGAACATGTTCCGGAAGCCTTCGATGTGGTGGCCGATCTGGTCCGCAATCCTCTGTTTGCGCCTAGCGACATCGAGAAGGAAAAAAGCGTCATCCTCGAAGAGCTGAAGATGGAAGTGGATAATCCCGAGTACCAGATCCACGAACTATTCTCCAGCCGCTTCTGGAAGGGCCACGCGCTAGGACGCTCGATTCTCGGCACCAAGCAGACCATCCGCAGCTTCGATCGCGACATGATCGACAAGTACTACCGCCATTTTTACTCGCCGTCGAACATCCTGGTGACGGCAGCCGGGAATCTGAGCCACAAGGACATGGTCCGGCTGGTGGGCGATCACCTTGGCGATTTGAAGGCCCGTCCGTTCCGCTCCAAGCAAGCCAAGCCGCAACCCCACGCGCCGCTGGTGTTCCTCAACAAGGAATCCCTCGAACAGGTTCACCTCTATGTGGGCGTTCCTTCTATTCCGATGCCGCATGAACAGCGCTTCGCCTGCTATATCCTCAACGCGATTCTGGGCGGCGGAATGAGCTCGCGGCTGTTCCAGAATATCCGTGAAAAGCAGGGGCTGGCATACGCGATCTTCTCCGAACTGTCCATGTATCACGACGCGGGCTGCATGCTGGTCTACGCCGGTACGTCGATCCGGTCCGCCCGCAGGGTGATAAAGTCCATCGTTCACGAATTGAACGAAGTCTCGGAAAAACTCGTAAGTGATGAAGAGTTGCGTCGCGCCAAGGATCATTTGAAGGGTTCCACCGTGCTGGGCATGGAAAGCACCAGCAGCCGCATGGGAAACCTCGCGCGGCAGGAGTTGTACTTCAAGCGGTTCTTTTCACTGGACGAAATGCTGGAGCGCATCGAGCGGGTGAC
>Ga0105245_10005663_pt1 | contig 10976 bp, 8 predicted proteins | sample KBSM54metaG_FD_81523 | JGI IMG/M metagenome (GOLD analysis project Ga0105245, IMG submission 81523) | Miscanthus rhizosphere microbial communities from Kellogg Biological Station, Michigan, USA - KBS M5-4 metaG | ecosystem: Host-associated > Plants > Roots > Rhizosphere > Soil | place: Michigan...
ATGTCTCCTCCTCCAAGTGTAATAAGGACTTGAGGAGCGCCAAAGTTAAGCGCGATGACCGACAGAGCACTGGCCATGAAGCCGAATCCCAAGCTAAACAGACAGTGAAAACTGCCGAATTTCGTACCGAGCTTCATACATTCAAATTCTCCACGATCATCGCAATTCCCTGGCCACCGCCGATGCATGCCGTGGCCAGCCCATATTGAGCTTTGCGACGCCGCAGTTCGTGCAGCAGCGTAATGACCAGCCTTGTGCCTGTAGCGCCAAGCGGATGTCCCAGCGCGATCGCCCCTCCATTGACGTTCACTTTGTTGCGGTCGAGACCAAGCTCTTTTTCGACCGCAAGATACTGTCCGGCGAAAGCCTCATTGACTTCAATCAGGTCGATCTCATCCAGCTTGAGCCCGGCTTTCTTCAGCGCCGCGCGCGAAGCCGGAACGGGGCCGCTGCCCATGATCTTAGGATCGACGCCGGCGATGCCCCAGCTCACGATGCGTCCCATGGGCTTCAAGCCGCGCTTTTCAGCTTGAGCAAGCGTCATCATCACCACGGCTGCGCCGCCATCGACAATGCCGCTGGCATTGCCCGCCGTGACGGTCCCGTTCTTGCCGAAAGCAGCTTTCAGTTTGGCCAGACCGTCCATGGTTGTCTCAGGACGAAGATGATCATCTTTCTCAAACGTCTCACCGGTGGGTTCGCCTTTGCGATTCTTGAGAGCAACCGGGACAATTTCTTCCGCCAGACGGCAGGCCTTCTGCGCCGCGCCGGCTTTCTGCTGCGACTGGAGAGAGAATTCGTCCATGTGCTGGCGCGTGATGCCCTGCTGCTCGGCATAAAGCTCAGCGGTGTTCGCCATGTAAAGACCGCAGTAGGTGTCCAGCAAGGCGACCATGAGCGAGTCTTCCAGCTTGCCTTCACCCAGGCCAAGGCCCCAGCGCGCGCCCCGCACAACGTGAGGCGCCTGCGACATGGATTCCATCCCGCCCGCCAGCACCGTGTTGGCTTCACCCAGTTGGATCATCTGAGCGGCGTTCACCAGTGACTGCATACCCGATCCGCAGAGGCGGTTCACCGTGAGCGCAGGAGTTTCAATGGGCAATCCTGCTTTCAAAGCGACATGCCGCGCGCCATAGAGTGAGTCGCCGGACGTTTGTTGCGCGTTGCCGAAAACGGCATGGTCAAATTCCTTAGGATCTACGCCGGAACGCCGGATTGCTTCCTGGCTGGCGACGGCGGCCAGATCCATGGCGGTAAAGTCGCGCAATTTGCCGCAATAGCGGCCCATGGGCGTGCGCGCGCCGCTTACGATTGCAATTTCCGTAGCTTGTGCCATATGAGAAACCTACTGTATGAAGAGTCTGATCGAGCAGGGCAAACCCTTAAGTTTATCAGCGGGCAAGCGGACGAGCAATCGAGCGCCAGCATGTTTGTCATACCACAGTAGAAGCGTCTCCTCTCTTGCTCAAATCGCAATTGCTGCGCACCGTGTGCCCCACGTTCCAGTTGTATGACCGCCCTTAAGCTCGCGTCACTCTCGCCCAGGCACTCACAAAGATGATTCACGGGGCAGACGCGGTGGCGGCGCGGAGAAATGCAGCCGAGTCTCTTGCGAATTTGGCAATGGCTTGCCGACAGGAATCGGCTCTTCACGATACAGCCGCATGGTGTTTCGCACGCCGGAAATAACCATGATCAACAACATGCCGGAAATGCCGAGTGTGCCCGCAACATCGAAAAGCCGGTGAGTGCGGCCCAAGAGATGCACAGTTGACTTCCACAACACGGCAAGGTTGCCGATGGAAAGCAGGATGCGCAACTCCGTCGGCCCCATTTTGTAATAAGAGATTTTGAAGTCGCCTACGGCATATGTGGCAAGATAGATTTCGACCGACAACATCAGATACGCAATCAGCAAGCCCAGCGCAACGGCAGGGGACATGTATGAAGAAAGCGCCAGGCCTCCGAGAAGAAAGAAGGCGCTGAAGGCGTCCACAATATGGTCAACATAAAAGCCATAGCGCGGACGCGAGTGATCGCGAAAGCGGGCCAGCGTTCCGTCGAGCGAGTCGCCCAGCCAGTTGAGGGCCAGGCAAAGGACGACCAAGACCAAGCCAAAGCGGTTGGTGGCCGACCACCAGTAAGCCGCACCCGCCGCGGCCATGGAGAAAAGTCCAAGCAGCGTGAGATGGTCAGAATTGATCCATGCAGGAGTTCTGGCCGCCAGCCAGATCAAGGTACGTTTTTCCGCATTAGCCAGGAAGCTTTGCTGGATCCGCTTGGCTTCCCTGAAGTTGGGCTTGCTTGAATCAGGGGCAGGAATGGTTTGGGTGGATGGCCGATTGTTGAGCATTTTTGAATTACCTCCAATTCACGATTCGCCAGCAACCTGGCCGAGTCTGGAAGAAAAGTTTGGAAGGAGCCTCCCTTTCCCTCCAGACCCGCCATCGGTCGCTTGCTATGACGGCACTTTGCTCCCGGACGAAATCAATCGGCAATGCACGCCGGCTCATCTGCGGATGAAATAGAGATCAACAGGTAAGTGCCAGAAAAAGCGATGTTTAGACGAGATCTAGAGGCAGGCAATCAGAGCCGGGTGAGGTTCACCCAGCCAATCCAGCACCGAAGTCAGGGTGCGCAACGTGGTACGAGTTAAAGAATATCCTTGAGCAGCGGGGACGCAGGCAGCAGAATGAGAAACCGTGTTCACTTATAAAGGCGTCGATCACATTGCGCTGGTAACCAAGCGGCTGGCCGCCATGAAGACCTTTTATATGGAAAAGCTGGGCATGACGCTGGAACAGGAAGGCAAGTCAAAAGCCGGTTACAACGTGGTGACACTCAGGGCTGGGGAGTCATTGATCGATTTGTTTGAAGCCTCACCCACAAATCCCGCGCCAACGGCCAACTTGAGCGAGGAACACATCTGTCTATCTGCCACAGGATCAAGCATTTACGACGTAATCGCAATCTTCAAGCGCAAAGGGATGGATCCCTCACAGGCCGAGGTCAATAACGGGTCAAAAGGCAAAGGGCTCTCCATCTGGGTACGCGATCCGGACGGACATAAGATCGAAATCAAGATGGATTGATCGACAGCCAGAATCAAAAAGAACTGGCGTGGGCCTTAGTTCTGCACTAGAATTCGTGCACGCTGGCGTTTTGAGTGGGGGCAAGAAAAAGCCTTTAAACATCGGGTGGGGACATGGCCTTGTGCTTGGTACATGTCCTAATACCATCTTGCGGCGTACTAAGTAAAAGCTTCTAATCACAACTGCTTGAGTTAGTCAGCACGGCAACAGAAAAATTAAAGACCAGTTGGCGAACCCTCAATTTACTTCCCCCGAGTCGCCGATGCTCTAGTTTTCTCCAGGAGAGTTTATGCAGATCGGTGTCTACGGTTGTGGTTATCTGGGAACTGTAGTGGCTGCTTGTCTTGCCGATTTTGGCGTACCCGTGACAGCGTACGGCAGCGACTCCGTGAATACTACATTGCTGGCCAGCGGCATTTTGCCCTTCCATGAAAAGAATTTAAGTGACATTGTGCGCCGCGGCGTGCGTTCCGGGCGGCTCATGTATTCCACGCACCTGCAGTCGATGGTGCAGCGCGCTGAGATCATCTACCTGGCCGAAGATGCCAACCGCGACATGGAAGCCATTTCCCTGGAGATTGCCAACTATTGCGACCACGGACAGATTCTGGTCCTGGTGACACCTGTACCAGTGGGCACGGCGCATAGGATTGAAGAACGACTGAAGTCGTCCGGAAAGAACATCACCGTAGTGTCCCATCCGCTGTTCCTTTCTGAAGGCTGCGCGGTGGAAGATTTCAACTGGCCGGACAGAATCGTTTTGGGAACCACTTCAAACGCCGCCGTGACTGCGTTGAAGGCTCTCTACCGACCCCTGGTGATGCGCGGCGTGCCGGTGATTGTGACCAGCCATCAGACAGCGGAGCTGGTGCGTGAAGCTTCAACGGCATTCCTGGCGACCAAAGTTTCTTTTATCAATGAACTTTCCAGCTTGTGTGAACGCATCAATGCCGATGCGGTTGATCTGTCTCTCGCGCTCGGGCTGGATAAGCGGATTGCGCCTCGGTCATTACAGCCGGGATCGCTGGGCGGAAGCTTTACTGAATCCGACATGGACTCGCTGGCCAATCTGGCTGCCGGTTCCGGCGTATCACTCAAGATCCTGACTGCGGCGCGTGAAGTGAACCAGGAATTCTGCGCACGCATTATGAGGAAGATCAACAGCGCCATGGGCTCCGTTGAAGGCAAGCAGGTTGGCCTGCTGGGACTGGCGTTCAAGCCGAATACAAATTCCGTTGTAAGCTCCGGCTCTATTCGGCTGGCGCGCAGCCTCATGGAAAGCGGCGCGCACGTGAAGGCCTATGATCCCATTGCAATGCCGGACGCGCAGCAGGAACTGAGCGGCAACGTGCGTTATTGTGACTCCGCTTATTCCGTGGCCGAAGGCGCAGACGCGCTGGTGCTGGGCACGGGCTGGCCGGAATTCCGCACGCTCGATTTTGACCGCATTCGCCGCATCATCCGCAACCCTGTAGTGGTGGATACCAAGAACCTGCTCGATGGTCCGCGCATGAAAGCCCTGGGCTTTGAGTATATGGGCGTTGGCCGCGGCGCGTAAGTTTCCTGAATCATCAAAATGAAAGCCCCTGCTTGTATGGCAGGGGCTTTTTGCTGCTTCCACATTTCTTGCGTGCGAGACAAGTTTAGAAGCAAGGGAAGAAGATGCCGCTGTTTGTCCCGGAAGTTACTAGAGAGTTTCGATCTAAATCCTTTCCCTGATTGCACTCTAATTGTGAGCTGCTACAATCATCGCCATCTTCCGGAAAAAATATGAAATCTGCCTGCATCTCGCTTGCTTCCACGCTTGTTCTCTGTTCGATTTCCTTTGCCCAAACCAGCCGCGCCAGCGGCGGCGCCACGGCAACCAGCACAGTGAATTTAACGGTGCAGTAAAAAGAGCGGGAGCGTTGTCAATCGTGGCGCAAAGTGATGTTGCGCCACACCGTGCCGTCCGCAAGGTTCATGGTTCCGTCCAGGCTCTTGCCCTTCAGGGCCAAATGCAGGACAAGCCTGGGCGTGGAGCAGGTTACGACGTGTTTTTCCGGCGCATAGCTGCACTGCATGGTTCCCATCTCTTCGGCCTGGCCATTCACGATCTTGTCCGCCTGCAGGGAAAAGCGGTTGGGCTGATCGCCGAGTTTCTTGAAGTGATAGAGCGCCTTCTCGTCATTACAGGCGCTGGGACGCACGACGCAGATGGAATCGCCTCGCCAGTCGCCGACGAGCGCATCGTCAGCAGTGGCTGTGGCAATTGCGACAGCGATGATGAGAAGGGGCGCTTTCATTTACATTTAGACGGCAGGGCAACACAAATTGTGAGCAGGGCATTCGTGTGCAGCCCACCGAGAGCGAGCTGAATTTTTTAGACGACCCCGGCGCTTTTCCGCGCTGTGCTACTGCTGTTTCGCGCCTGCGAGGCTTGAGGGTCGCCGAACAAGTTCAGCCTCACGCTGCTCCGACGATTTATTTTTCAGAGGCTACGCCGTCCTTGCCACCTCATACAGATATTCCACGTAGGACATCACTGCGCCGTCAATGCCCTTGACCTGCGGATTGCTGGATTCGATCACGTAGTATTCGTTGGGAGCGTGCGCGCCGCTGCCGTGGCCCAGGCCAAAGTGTCCTGCGGGCAGGCGCAACGGATCGCCGGTGAATACATATCCCGGCCATGAGCCGGCCAGACGCGGCATCACGATGGGATCGATGCCATTGCGCTTGTAAACAGCATGTTCCGCGCGGACAACAGCAGAATCGGCGGGAGTAGTAGTGGGATCGTAGCCGCCGGTCATGTTTACTTCGATATCGCCAAATCCATGTTTTGCCAGATGCGCTTTGAGAGCATCTAGCGCGCCCGCGGCGGTCATGTCCGGCACCAGGCGCATGTCCATTTTGGCCACTGCGCGATGCGGCAGGACCGTTTTTCCGCCCGGGCCGGTATATCCGCCCACAAGCCCTTCAATATTCACCGTCGGTTTTGACACCAGCAGCTCCAGCGATTCCTCAAAACTCACGTCATGCACCCAGTGCTCCACGCCCATCTGCTTCATCAGCGCTTTTTCCTCGAGCCGCCGCGCAGCTTCCGCGACCATGGCTTTCTCCTGCGCGGAAATAGGTCGTGCCTTGTCGGCAAAGCCGGCGATCGCGGGATCATTGCCATCGGCAGAGACCAGCGTGTTCAGCGCTTTTACCAGATGCCATGCGGGTGAGTCGAGCCGCGCCTTGTTGCTGGAATGGATATCTGCCTTGGGACCACGTCCCCATTTCTCACCGCTGGAAACCAGCTCCAGTTCCACCACTCCCTTTGCGCCGAGAAACGCCGTAACTTTTCCGTCAGGGTCCTGCGAGGCGAACGGCATAAAGATTCCTACCGTTTTCTTCAGTGCAGCCAGCACTTCTGGCCGACGGACGACTTGAGGAAAATGCGGCGAGCCGATCTCTTCTTCGCCTTCAGCCACAAGAACAAAGTTGACGGGCAGCTTGCGTCCGGCCCCGCGGATGGCATGCAGCGCGGCGAGGAATGTCGCTTCCGGCCCTTTCTGGTTGACCGCTCCACGGCCGACTACAACTTTGCCGAATCCCGGCTTATCCACAATCCGCGCCTCCCACGGCGGTGACGACCATTCTGAGGGATCAACTTGCTTCACGTCATACATAAAGTAAAGTCCAAGCGTTTTGGGAGCGCCCGCGTCCAGTGTGGCAAAGATTCCCGGCTGTCCGTCCGTGGGGACCTTGGTCACCTGCTGAAAACCGGCATCTTTGAGCATCTGCATAGTCAGTTCGCAACCTTCATTCATGCCGCGATTCTCAGCCGCGATGGAAGGCTGCTTCATCCACGTCTGCATGCGCTGCACGGTTTCATCATGGCGCTTGGCGATTTCAGCACGGATGGCGGACAAGTCATCGTCAAACCCAGTGAGACCGGTGGTTGAAGAAAAGACATTTTCCGTAGCGCTTACCCAGTCTGGGAGCGCAAGACTTGCTGCTCCCGCTGCTGCACCCACCAGGAAGCTGCGCCGATCGAATGGACTGCTGGATAATTTTGCCTGCGCTTTGCCGGCTTTCAAGTTTTTCTGCTCTGATTTGCTCTGCATTGGGGCGTCTCCTGATCATCGGGTGCGAAATGACGATGCGGCGAATTAAATTATAAGACGCCAAAGGAAGCCGTGCATCTTTAAATCCTGGGTGGGGCAGTAACACCGCGGATATACTCAGTTTTGAGCGACACGATGAATCGTGCTGAAAAGAGTGATGCCAGGTTGGCGGCCGCAATGGTTGTGCTGTCGCCGCTGCTGATATGCCAGGGAATGTATGTACGTCGTGTCACGCCCAAATTACCGGAAGCCGATGGACCTCGCTCAGGCAAAGCCGGCTCCGGAGCGTTATTGCGACTGCTGGTTCTGGGAGATTCGGCCGCAGCCGGAGTGGGTGTGCGAACCCAGGAAGAAGCGCTTGCCGGTTATATGGTGAACGGGCTCAAGAGGAAGTTTCGTGTTGCCTGGAGAATCGAAGCGCAGACGGGCGCAACCACCCGCAGCACCATCGCCAGACTCAAGAGTATGGCACAGGAACCATTCGCCGCCGTCGCAATATCGCTTGGCGTCAATGATGTGACCTGCGGAAGACGCGCAACTGCGTGGCTGGCTGAGCTGGACGAGTTAGCCGGTCTCTTGCGCCGTAAGTTTGGTGCGCAAAGGATGCTGTGGAGCGGTCTGCCGCCGATGCATGAATTTCCCTCGCTGCCGCAGCCGTTGCGCTGGTATTTGGGAGCCAGGGCGAAATGGTTTGACCGCATGCTGCGCGGATGGACGGAGGCGCAACCTGATTGTGTATTCGTCGCTGCACCGGCAGGCGGTTGCGTGCCAATGATGGCGGAAGATGGTTTTCATCCTGGTCCGCAAATGTATGAGATGTGGGGCGTGGAGATGGCAAGACGGATCATGGAAGTCCATGGCCTGGCTTCGCATGAACCATCAGCGGCCCAAGCGGACTGATAGATTTGGACTTGGCTATCGACAAGACGCAGCTCAGGTTGGCCGGTACGGTCTTTCCACCCGCTCAACTACTCTCTTCACATACCGCGGCTTTTTCCCTTTTATGACCCGGAACTTACGGCCGCACGTAGGGCACGGAGGGACAAAGTACAATTCTTCATGCGGCGCCAGCATCAGGTGGTCGCACTTGCAGCGCCAGGCCACATGATTGCCAAGCCCGCGTCCATAGGTCGTTTCGCCCTCTTTCCACTGGATCGGCACGTCTTCATAGAATCTGGCCATCGCTGCCTCCGGGGATGCATTCTATCCGAGCTGCTGATGGAATCAAAAGAAAGCGCCAATCGGCTACATCCAAAGCGGTTTTCAGACGCATCAAATTTCCTCGGGTAGAAGCCAAATACAGCCAATAGATTCGACCCATCTCATTCGTTAGACTGATCGGGGCCGCTTGCACAACCCAATCTTGCAGGGGTGTAATATTCGTTTCGATTGAGCTCTTGAACGGCTAAGTGATTGAATCCTTAGTGTCGGCCAACAGATTCCAGGAATAAAGCTTTAGAAACTTTCTTGAGTACCCGCAGAGCACAACCCGATTTTCCTCCGGTCAGCGAAGCCTCCGCATTTCCAACGGATGGTCAAATGCCCGAGCACGTCTTTTCCGGCGGTGGGGAGCTGGGAGAGAGAATTCGCTTATTGGACTGGTCAAGAACTCCTATGGGGCCAATCTCCACCTGGCCGCAGAGTTTAAAGACCGCCGTGCGCATCATGATCACCTCCCGATATGCGATGTGGCTGGGCTGGGGTCCTGATCTCACCTTTTTTTATAACGATGCTTATGCTCACATGTCGCTGGGAAAGAAACACCCGTGGGCGTTGGGCAAGCGGGCCCGCGAAGTCTGGGCTGAGATCTGGTCTGATCTTAGTCCGCGAATTCGCACCGTTCTGGAAGTTGGGGAGGCTACCTGGGATGAGGCCCTTCTTCTGTTCCTGGAGCGCAGCGGCTATTCTGAAGAAACCTACCATACTTTCTCCTATAGCCCCTTGACCGCGGATGACGGCAAGATCAACGGTCTTTTTTGCGTTGTAACGGAAGAAACTGAGCGCGTTATCGGAGAGCGCCAGCTTGGATTGCTGCGTCATCTGGCGGCTGGTCTGAGTTCGAAAAATACTGAAGAGGATGTTTGCATCGCCATTCCGGCGAGCCTCAGAACCAATCCACAGGACCTGCCAGTTACGCTCGTATATCTCTTTGAAAACGGAGAAACGCGTGCGCGCCTTGCCTGCGAAACCGGAATCGAACGAGGCCATCCGGCGGCGCCTGCAAAGATCGAAATTGATGCGCCGGACGCGGTGTGGCCGATTCGTGACCTTCTGAATACAAAGGGCCCGGTTTTTGTAGAGCACCTGACTGAACGCTTTGGTTCGATGCCTACCGGCGCGTGGGACCGGCCCCCGACGCGCGCGATGCTTGTCCCGATTACAGGGCAAGGGCAGGACCGCCCCGCCGGAGTGTTCATCACCGCGCTCAATCCTTACCGGCAGCTCAACGCCGGTTATTCGGGATTCATTGATCTTGTTGCCGGACAGATTGCCGCGGGAATTGCCAATGCCCGCGCTTATGAAGGTGAGCGGCAGCGCGCAGAAGAGCTGGCGGCGCTCGATCGGGCAAAGACAACGTTCTTCAGCAATGTGAGCCATGAATTCCGCACGCCTTTGACCCTGATGCTGGGGCCAACTGAAGACGCGCTGGCGCATCCAGAAAAGACGCTGCGCGGCAGGGACCTGGAAACTGTCCATCGCAACGAACTGCGATTGCTCAAGCTGGTGAATACGCTTCTGGATTTTTCCCGACTGGAAGCGGGCAGGGTTACCGCGAGCTACCAGCCAACAGACCTGTGCGCTTACACATTGGAGCTGGCCAGCATCTTCCGCTCGGCGATTGAAAAAGCCGGACTGAATTACGTTGTGGAATGCGCGCCGTTGCCCCAGCCCGTTTTTATCGATCGTGAAATGTGGGAAAAGATCGTGCTTAACCTGATCTCCAACGCCTTGAAGTCCACATTCCATGGCTCCATTGAACTCGAGCTGGCAAACAAAGCGGACCATGTTGAATTTTCCGTGCGCGATACGGGAACAGGAATTCCGGAGCACGAGCTCCCTCATTTGTTTGAAAGATTTCGCCGCGTGGAGCACGCCCGCCGCCGTACGCATGAAGGCAGCGGAATCGGATTGGCGCTTGTGAGTGAACTGCTGGCTATGCATGGCGGCAAGATCAGCGTGGGCAGCCAGTTGGGAAAAGGAACGACCTTTACGGTAACGCTGCCGTATGGAAGCCAGCATCTTCCCAAAGAGCGCGTCAGACCAGAGGCAGAGCAGATTGTTGCCGGAACGGCGCGAAAAGCATTTGTGCAGGAAGCCCTGAGCTGGCTGCCGGGGCAAGCTGTAGACGACAAGGCAAGCCGTGAAGACCTGGAAGCCGCCGACGCTTTGAGCGCGCCGCTGTTGGTAACGTCCAGCAAGCCGCGCGTGCTGCTGGCGGATGACAATCGCGACATGCGCGAATATGTCCGGAGGCTGCTCAGCTCGCGATTTGAAGTCACCACTGCAGAAAACGGCAGGCAGGCGCTGGAAAAAGCGAATCAGCAGTTGCCGGCGCTGGTCCTGAGTGACGTGATGATGCCGGAAATGGATGGCCTGCAACTGCTCGCTGCGTTGCGGGAGAATCCTGCCACTTCTTCCGTGCCGGTGGTGCTGCTTTCCGCGCGAGCAGGCGAGGAATCGCTGATTGAAGGCATGATGTCCGGCGCCGACGATTATGTGGTGAAGCCGTTCACGGCGCGCGAACTGCTGGCGCGCGTGGAAGCGCATATCAAGATTGCCAGTTTTCGCCGCG
>Ga0105245_10005664_pt1 | contig 10974 bp, 12 predicted proteins | sample KBSM54metaG_FD_81523 | JGI IMG/M metagenome (GOLD analysis project Ga0105245, IMG submission 81523) | Miscanthus rhizosphere microbial communities from Kellogg Biological Station, Michigan, USA - KBS M5-4 metaG | ecosystem: Host-associated > Plants > Roots > Rhizosphere > Soil | place...
AGAGCGGGCCGGCCGCCGATGACAGATGTATGACCGAGCTCGCGGCCACCCCGATCGCGCGCGTCTCCGATCTCTTCACGCTGATCGGCTCGCGGCTCATCCCGACGCTGCTCTTCACGACGATGGCGACGGTGTCCGTGCTCGGCGTCGGCGCCGCCCCGAGCGCCAGCGCGGCGGCCTTCCACGCCCTGTCCGCCACGCTCTGGGGGCTCTTCATCGTCCTCATCAACATCCGACCGGCGCCGCTTCGGCGCAACCGCTCGGCGGTCGGCGTGGTCGTCGCCCTCGTCTCGCAGCTGGCCGTCATCGCGGTGGGGCTGTTCGGCGCCCGCACCGACGGCGGCGTGGCCGTGCTCGCCTCGGACGTGCTGCTGATCGCCGGGCTCGGGTTCGCGATCTGCTCGGTCGCGGTGCTCGGGCGCTGCTTCGGCGTCCTCCCGGACGTCCGGGGGCTCGTCACGCGCGGCCCCTATCGGCTGGTGCGCCACCCGCTCTACCTGGGTGAGCTCACCGCCGTGCTCGGGATCGTGCTCGGGTCGCGCCGGCCGCTCCTGGCCACCGGCACGTGGCTCGTCTGCGTGGGCCTCCAGCTGGCCCGCACGAGCTACGAGGAGCGCAACATCCGGGCCGAGTTCCCGCAGTACGACGAGTACGCCGCGCGCACCAAGCGGCTCATCCCCGGCGTCTTCTGACGGGCAGAGCGGGGGGACTAGACTCCCGCGCATGTCCTACATCGAAGACCTGGAGGAGTTCGACGCCGAGCTCGAGCTGCGGCTCAAGCGCGAGTACGCGACGGTGTTCGGCCTCTTCCGCTACTGCGTGCTGACGGCCGAGGCCACGTACCTGTGCAACCGGCTGGACATGGAGACGGCGAACTCACCCGCCTATCCGCTCGTGCACCTGACCATGGAGGACGTCTGGGTCTGGGACAAGAACCGGCCCAGCCGGATCATCCCGCGGGCCGAGGTGCACACGACGCAGGACGTCACGGTCGAGGAGCTCAAGCCCGAGAGCGAGATCGAGACGACGTTCCCGCCCGGGTTCGAGCTCAGCGATGAGTGATGCTGCTCGCCCTCGACGTCGGTAACACCCAGACCGTCGTCGGGATGTACGACGGCGAGACGCTCCGCGAGCACTGGCGGACGACCACCGTCCGCACCCACACCGGCGACGAGCTGGCGCTGATGCTGGCGGGGCTGCTGGAGCTGCGCGACCACACGCTGGCCTCGGTCGACGCGATGGTCGTCGCGTCGAGCGTCCCCCAGCTTGCCGTCGAGTACGCCACCATGAGCCGCGAGCACCTCGGCGACGAGGCGCTCGTCGTCGGGCCGGGCGTTCGCACCGGCGTCGCGCTGCGGGTCGACAATCCGCTCGAGGTCGGTCCCGATCGAGTGGCGAACTGCGTCGCCGCGTACGCGCTTCACGGTGGGCCGTGCATCGTGGTGGACTTCGGCACGGCGATCAACTTCGACACCGTCTCGGCGACCGGCGACTTCGTCGGCGGGGCGATCGCGCCGGGGCTGCAGGTGGCCCTCGACGCGCTCGGCGACCGCGCCGCCCGGCTGCAGAAGGTCGAGCTGGTCGCGCCCGCCCACGCGATCGGCACGAACACCGACACGAACGTCCAGTCCGGCGCCGTGTTCGGGTGGGCGGGGTTGGTCGACGGGCTGGTGCGCCGGTTCCGAACCGAGCTCGGCGCCGAGGCCACGACGATCGCAACGGGCGGCCTGGCCGCGCTGGTCGCGCCCCACTGCGAGACGATCCAGCACGTCGAGCCGTGGCTGACGCTCGAGGGCCTGCGGATGATCTGGGAGCGCAACGGCGGCTGAACGCGCGGGCCGGCTCCGGCTGTTCAGGCCAGGCGGGCGGTGACCGTGCCGGCGGCGTCGACCGCGACGGCGGTCGGGACGATCCCGATGCCGTACTTGCGGGCCAGGTCGGGCCGTCTGCGCACGTCGACGGTGACGACGTCGCGGCCGGCCTCGCGCAGCTGCCGCTCCAGTGTCAGGCACTCGGAGCAGAGCGGATGCGTGAACTGGACGACGGCGCCGTCGGCGGCGCCGGCCAGGCCGACGTCGACCGGGTCGACCCGGCGCAGGTCGCCGTGGCCGATCCCCCGCATGCGCGCGCCCAGCCGGTAGATCTCGCAGCCCGTGCAGAACCCGGTCACCGCCGCGAGCAGCGCGAGCGCCGCGACCAGCACGGCCAGCACGGTGCCGAGGGTGGGAAGGCCGGCGGCATGCGCGACGGTCGCCGCGGTCAGCACCCCGAAGCCGATCGTGTTCGCGAATCGGGGCGCGCGGGCGTCCTCGAGCTCGCCCTCGCCGACCCGCGGCTGGACGAGCTCGAAGTAGGCCAGGCAGGGCAGGCACCAGCGCCGGCCGAGCGTCAGGCCGAGCGCGAACTGGAGCGCGAGCAGGCCGAGCAGCGGCCACCAGCCGGTGACGACCGCGACCAGCGCGAGCGTCCCGATCGCCGCCTGGTTGAAGCGCGGCGCCCGGGCATCGATCACGTCCAGGTCACGATAGGGGTCTGCGCGTCGCTGCACTTTGGATCCAAACTCTACCCACCCGGCGGCCGGTTGACATATATATCGATGAACGGTATATATCGCTTATGCAGACGATGCGGGAGCCCACCTACTTCACCCTCGCGGCCCTCCTCGACGGGCCGCTGCACGGGTACGCCATCACGAAGCGCGCCGAGGCGGTCTCGGACGGACGCGTGCGCCTGACCGCGGGCACGCTCTACGCCGCGCTCGACCGCCTGCTCGGCCAGGGTCTGGTCGAGGTCGACGGCGAGGAGGTCGTCGACGGCCGCGCCCGCCGCTACTACCGGCTCACCCCGTCCGGGCGGCGCGCGCTCGCGGCCGAGGCGGCCCGCCTGGCCGATGCCGCCGCGGTCGTCGTCACGCGCATGTCGCAGGCGCCGGAGCCGGCCGCATGACCGCGGCCGAACGCGCCTACCGGCTCGCGCTGCGGGCCTACCCGGCGGACTACCGGCGCGAGCGCGGCTGCGAGATCCTGGCGACGCTGGCCGAGCTGCAGGGCGGCCGGACGGCGCCGGATGTCCGCGAGTTGGGCGGGCTCGTCGCCGCGGGCATGAGCGAGCGCGGCCGCCGTGTCAGCGGCGGCGGCCGGGCCGGCATGTGGGCGGAGGGATGCGCGCTGGGCGCGCTCCTGCTCCTGCTGCTGGCGGCCACGGCCTCCGCGTACGCGCTCACCTGGGACCTCTGGTACGCGCGGCTGGGCATGCGCTGGCCGATCGCGGACTACAGCCCGACGCCGCTCGCCGCGCCCGGGCTCGCACGTGTGCTCGCCGCGACGCTCCTGCCTCTGGCGGCCGCCTTCGCGATCTGCCGCGGCCGCAGGCTGGTCGCGCTGGTCGCGCTGGCCGCGCCGCTGGCGGCGACGGCGCTCTACCTGAGCGGAGTGGTCGGGTTCGCGGGCGCCGCCGGCTACCAGTCGTGGACGCCCGGCCAGTCCTGGCTCGAGAACGCGTACCGGCTCGGGACGGCGACATTCCTGGCGGCGCCGGCCGCGCTCCTCTGGGTGGGGGGCCGCACCGATGGGCGTCCCGCCATGCGTCGGTCGCTCGGGTGGCTCGCGCTCCCCGCAGTGCTCGCGATCATGCACCTCGCCTACTGGGCGACGACGGTCACCTTCTGGCCGCTCGGCATCCTCGTCCTGGCGTGGTTCCTGGCCGGCCGCTGGAGCCCGCACCTGGCGGTCGCCGCGTTCGGCGTGGCCGTGCCGGTGCTCGTGTTCATCCTGCCGACCGCGCTCGGCGCGCCGGAGTACGAGTACGCGGTTGCCGTCGCCTCCGGCGCGGCGGTGCTCGCCCTGGCGTCGCTGATCTCCGCGCTCGCGTTCGCGCCCGGCACGGAGCTCGACCGGCCGCCTGTGTGATCGCCGCCCGGTGGGCACCGGTGATCCATTGTGCCTTGCCTCTCGCTTTATAGAAGGATATGTTTCGAAACATGTCTTTCGAACCGCGCAGGCTCACGGACGCGACGGTCATGCGCGCCCTCGCCCACCCGACCCGGATCGCGCTCCACGAGCTGATCGCGCGGGAGGGCGAGCTGACCGCCACCCAGGCCGGCGAGCGCCTCGGCCTGACGCCGGCGAACGTCTCCTATCACCTGCGGCAGCTGGCGAAGTACGGCTTCATCGAGGAGGGGTCGTCGGTGCCCGGGCGGGCACGGCCGTGGCGCGTGCGCTCCGCCGGCCACGCCTGGGACGGCATCGGCGCGGACGCCGAGACGACCGCCGCCGCCTCGGCGCTCACGTCCGTCTTCCTCGAGCGTGACATCGGCCGGCTGCGCGAGTGGCTCGAGCGTGAGCCGACGGCCGATCCGGACTGGCGGCGGGCCGCCTTCCTGGCCGAGTCCCTGCTCTACCTGACGCAGGACGAGCTCGCCGAGGTCGGCCGCATGATCACCGAGCTCCTCCTGACGTTCGCCGACCGGATCGACCCCGCGATGCGCCCCGGAGGCTCGGTACCGGTGCAGGTGCTGGCCTCGGGCTTCCCGCTGCCGCCCAGCGAGACCGGGAACTGACGTGCGAGCCCTGCTGGCCGATCGCAACGCACGGCTGCTGCTCGTCGGCCAGTCGCTCTCGCTGTTCGGCGACCGGGCCATGTACCTGGCGCTGAGCGTGTGGGTGAAGACGCTCACCGGGTCGAACGCGGCCGCCGGGCTCGTGTTCTTCGTGCTGGCCGCGCCGGGCCTCATCGCGCCGGTGTTCGGGCTCGCCGTCGACCGCATGCGCAAGCGTCCGCTCATGATCGCGACGGACATGGCGATCGGGCTCATCCTGCTCTCGCTGCTGTTCGTCCACGGCCGCGCCGACGTCTGGATCATCTACGCCGTGACGTTTCTCTACGGCGCCGCCGGCTGCCTGTTCTCGTCGGCACGCTCGGCGCTCCTGACCCAGCTCCTCCCGATCGAGCGGCTGGCCGACGCGAACGCCGCGATCCAGACGGTCAGCGAGGGCTCGCGGCTGATCGCGCCGCTTCTCGGCGCGGCGCTGTTCGCAGCGTTCGGCGGCGCGGCCGTCGCCCTGCTCGACGCCGCCACGTTCGGTGCATCGGCCGTCTGCCTGGCGCTGGTCCGGATGCACGAGGAGCGGCCGCAGCCGTCCGAGCACCACATCCTCGTCCAGGTCGCCGCCGGCGCCCGCCACATCGCCGCCAGCGTCGGGTTGCGGAGGATGGTCGGCGCCCTCGCGATCGCCCTGCTCGTGGCCGGGTTCGCCGAGACGGTGATCTTCGCCGTGCTGCAGTCCGGCCTGCACCGGCCGCCGGCGTTCCTCGGCGTGCTCAGCGCCGCCCAGGGCGTCGGCGCGATCATCGGCGCGCTTCTCGCCGCGCCGGCCCTGCGCCGCGTCGGCGACGGTCGCACGCTGGGGGTGGGCATCCTCCTGTTCGCGGCCGGCGACTCGCTCTTCCTGGTCCCCGTGCTCGCGCCGGTCGTCGCCGGCTTCGTCATCGCGGGCATCGGCGTGTCGTGGATGATGGTCGCCTTCGGAACGGCGGTGCAGACGCGGACGCCGGCGCCCCTGCAGGGCCGCGTCTACTCGGCCGCCGACACCCTGGTCGGCGTGCCCCAGACGATCTCGATCGCGCTCGGCGCGCTCATGATCACGGTCGTCGACTACCGGGTCCTGATCGTCGCGATGGCCGTCGTCACGGGCGGCACCGGTGCGCTGCTCGCGCTGTCGGGCGCGCCGCCCGACGAGGTGGCCGAGCCCGGAGCCGCTGCGGTGCACGCCTGACTAGGATCGGCGGATGGCAGTGGAGATCCGCGTGGCCGGCCGCGGCGACCTGGACGCGCTCACGGCGATCATGGCGACCGCATTTCGCCGCGACCCGGTCTGGGGCGAGTACTCCTTCCCCGGCTCGAGCGAGCGGCTCGACACGGCGGCCGCGTTCTGGCGGGCCTACCTCGGCGCGATGCTCCGCCACCGCTGGTCGTTCCTCACGGCGGGGGACGAGTCGGCGGCCGTCTGGGTGCCGCCCGGCGAGCGCGAGCTGACCGACGAGCAGGAGCACGAGCTCGAGGCGCTCCTGCGCGACCTGCTCGGCGACGTGCAGGCCGGCATCGTGTTCGAAGTCCTCGAGCGGCTCGAGGACGCCCATCCCCGCCACGAGCCCCACCACCAGTTGAGCCTGTTCGGCACGCACGAGGATCACCGCGGCCGCGGCATCGGGATGGCGCTCCTCGACGCCTGCCTGGAGCGGGTCGACGCCGACGGCTCGCCGGCCTACCTGGAGTCGACGAACCCGACAAACGACCGGCGCTACATGAGCCGCGGGTTCGCGCCGTACGGGCGGGTCGAGCTGGCGGGCGGCCCGGTCGTCACCACCATGTGGCGTCCTGCGGCCTGAATCAGTCGGGGTCGCTCAGGAAGGTAGTCGGCGGGCGGAGGTCAGGGTGGTCCACCCACAGTCGCTCCGACGCGCGGTCGCCGGCGCTCGCGCGCACGGTCGCGTGGGCGACCTCGTCGAGAAGCTCCAGATCGGCGGCATCGAGCGCACGCTCGACCTCGCCGAGCCCCCAGACGTCCCATGGCCCGACCTCCTCCATGTTGAGCGCGGCGATGTCGCGCATGAGCTGGCTCCGGACGTAGTCGGCGCCGGTCACCGAGGGGTCGAGTCCGAACCGGGCAGGCTCATGCGTCCCGCGCCGGATCCCGAGCCAGGCCTCGCCGGAGAGGACGAAGCGGTCACGCGGCACGTCGTTCGGGTCGAATCCGATGTCGTTGTCGGTCATCAGCAGGTCGTCGAGCTCTGCGTCCATGAGGCGCCATCCAGGCTCGTCGTCGCTGCGGTATTCGACCACCCAGTGGTCGCCGAAGATCGGTGAGTCGAAGTACCCGGAGAAGCCGCAGCGCGCTCGGGCGGGGATGCCGGCCTCACGCAGCAGCCCGCATGCGAGGACGGTGGAGGCCCGGCAGTTGCCCACCAACCGGCGCTCCGGCGGCCGCGGCGTTCCGAGCGGCTCAGGGCTGAGCTCGAGCAGCCGGTCCAGCATCCCGTGCAGCGTCCGTAGCGTGGCCTCGCCGGTCCGGCCGGACAGGTTCACGCCGTACAGCCCGCCCATCCCGGCATGGATCACGAGTCCAGGGACGAGCTCGCGAAGCCCGGCGGCGCCGGCGGAGGACAGGCCCTGCAGGGCGGGCCGATGATCGCCGGGGTCGGTCACGGCGCTCTGGCACGCGTACCGCCGAGTGTCGTCCACGGCCGCCACCGTCGGGGAGGTCAGCCGCCCCCGTAGATCGAGATCGGAAGCTCGAGCAGCCGGTCGCTGCCGCTGTCGGGGAGCAGCTCCAGCTCGGCCTCGTGGGCGGCCACGAGCGCCGAGGCGTCGGGCCGAAACTCGATGAGCTCGCGCTCGGCGTCCTCGACCGTCGCGCAGGTGACGAGCGCGCCGCGGATCGCCTTCGCGCCCGGGATGCCGCGCAGGTACCAGCCGTAGAACTTGCGCAGGAAGCCGACGGCGCGGTCGCCCATCTCGCGCTCGACCTCACGCATGAACCGGATCAGCTCGGCGACCACCTCGGCCGCGTCCGCATCGGCCTCGCCCTCGCCCGCCATCTCGCGCAGGGCCCACGGCCGGCCCTGGGCGCCGCGTCCGACCATGACGGCGGCGGCACCGGTCGCGTCGAGCACGTGCTCGGCGGTGACGCGGTCGGCGATGTCGCCCGACGCGATCACGGGGATGCCGACCCGATCGACCAGCTCGGCCGTGAACGTGTGGTCGGCGGTGCCGGTGTACATCTGCTGGGCGGAGCGGGGGTGGATGGTGAGCGAGGCGACCCCCCGGGCCTCGAGCTTCGGGGCCAGGTCGAGCGCCGAGCGCGAGCCGTTCTTCAGGCCGCGGCGCATCTTCACCGTGACCGGCACCTCGACGGCGTCGACGACCGCCCCGGCCAGCGCGCAGGCCAGGTCGTGGTCCTCGAGCGCGCTCGCGCCGGCGCCCGTCTTCGTGACCTTGCGCACCGGGCAGCCGAAGTTGATGTCGACGATGTCCGCGCCGGCGGCGACCACCATCTGGGCCGCCTCGGCCATCGGCGCCGGGTCGGAGCCGAAGATCTGCACCGCCAGGGGATGCTCGTCGGCCGCGATCCGCAGGTAGCCGAGGGTGCGCTCGTTGCGGTGCTGCAGGCCGCACGACGACACCATCTCGCTGCAGACGAGGCCCGCCCCGAACCGGCGTCCCTGCCGCCGGAACGCCTGCACCGAGACGCCCGCCATGGGCGCGAGCACGATCCGCGATGGGATCTGGACGTCGCCGATCGACCAGGCTGCGGTCATGTCCGCCACGCCCGGATGGTACCGGTGCAGGCGTTCTCCCACGACCGGGGCGGCTTGACCGATTCCGATTGTTGACGCTCGCCGACGACTTGACCTATAATCCGCCGTCGCTCGGTGCCAGCCAGGAAATGTGCTGCAAATAGCGCACTCCCGGCCGACACCGATTTTCCGTTTACGCACCCGAAGGGCGATGGGAAGCAGTGGAGAAAGACGTCATTCTCACCAGCGAGGGCTACGAGAAGCTGAAGCAGCAGATCGAGGACCTCGAGACGAACAAGCGCCGCGAGGTCGCCGACCGGATTCGCGAGGCGCGCGAGTTCGGCGACATCAGCGAGAACTCGGAGTACGACGACGCGAAGAACGAGCAGGCGCTGCTCGAGCACCGCATCGCGCGGCTGAAGGAACAGCTGCGCTCGGCCCGCGTCATCGACCCCAAGGACGTCCCCAAAGACGTCGTGTCCGTCGGCACGAAGGTCAAGGTGAAGGACGTCGACCACGGCGATGTCGACACGTACGAGATCGTGGGCTCGGCGGAGGCCGATCCGGCCAACAGCCGGCTCTCGAACGAGTCGCCGGTCGGCCGCGCGCTGCTCGGGCACAAGAAGGGCGAGACCGTCGAGGTGGCGGCCCCGTCCGGCGCCATCCGCCTGAAGATCATGGACATCAAGCCGTCCTGATCGCCCTCCGGGGCGCCTCCGCATATCCTTGGTCGCCGTGTCGAGCGACGTCGAGCAGGGGATCCGGGTTGACCGGACCGCGAAGGTCGAGGCCATGCGCCGGGCCGGGGTCGACCCGTACCCCGCCCGCACGCCGCCGCGGGCCGAGGTGGCCCAGGTGCGCGCCGACCACGGCGGGCTCAAGGCCGGGGCGGAGTCCGGCCAGTCGCTGTGGCTGGCCGGACGCATCACCGGCCGCCGCGGCCACGGCAAGGCGATCTTCCTCGACCTGGCCGACCGCACCGGGCAGATGCAGCTGCACGCGACGCTCGACGTGCTCGGCGAGGACGGGCTCGCGGCGGTGTCGGACTGCGACCTCGGCGACATCGTCGCCGTCCACGGCGAGATCTTCTCCAGCCGCCGGGGCGAGCTGAGCCTGCGGGTGCGCGAGTGGCGGCCGCTGGCGAAGTGCCTGCGGCCCCTGCCGGAGAAGCACCACGGCCTCGCCGACGTCGAGCAGCGCTACCGCCAGCGCTACCTCGACCTGCTGGTGAACGACGACGCACTGCGGATCGCGCTCGCCCGCACGGCGATCGTGTCGGCGGTGCGCCGCGTGCTCGACGGCGACGGCTTCTACGAGGTCGAGACGCCCGCGCTCCAGCCGATCTACGGGGGCGGGGCGGCCAGGCCGTTCGTCACCCGCTACAACGAATACGAGCGCGACTTCTACCTGCGCATCGCCGACGAGCTCTATCTGAAGCGGCTGATCGTGGGCGGGCTCGAGCGCGTGTACGAGATCGCCAAGGACTTCCGCAACGAGAGCGTCTCGTTCAAGCGCAACCCCGAGTTCACGATGCTCGAGTGGTACGAGGCCTACGCCGACTACGAGGTCGCGATGGAGCGCACCGAGCGCGTCGTTGCGGCGGCGGGCGCGGCGGCCGGCTGCGAGATCGACCTGGCGCCGCCGTGGCCCCGGATCCCTATGCGCGAGGCGATCCACGACGCCGCCGGCATCGACCCCATGGCCGACCGCAACCGCGACCGGCTGGTCGACTTCATGCGAGAGCGCGACGTCGACACGTCCGGCGACGTCACCTGGGCGCAGGCCGTCGACCATCTGCTCTCGGTCTTCGTCGAGCCGGAGATCGTGCGGCCGACGTTCCTCGTGGACTATCCGGTGGAGCTCTCGCCGTTCGCCAAGGCGTCGCCGACGAAACCGGGCCTGGTGGAGCGCTTCGAGGCCTTCTGCGTCGGGATGGAGATCGCGAACGGCTACTCGGAGCTGAACGATCCGGCCGAGCAGCGGGCCCGGTTCGAGGAGGCCCGCGCGGCCGCCGCCGCCGGTGACGAGGAGGCCCACCCGATGGACGAGGACTTCCTGCTCGCGCTCGAGTACGGCATGCCGCCCACCGCCGGCGTCGGGATCGGCATCGACCGCCTGACGATGGCCCTGACCGGCGTGCGCTCGATCCGCGAGGTCATCCTCTTCCCGACGCTGCGCCCGCGCGCCTGACGGTTCTCCCGGGCCGGAATCGGGGTCAGACCCCGAACGGTGGGCGTGACGAAGTCGTGACGCTTCTTGGGCGGGGTCAGACCCCGGCTTCGGCGGCGGCCATGAACTCGTTCGCGATCGGCATCCACAGGTCGGGCCGCTCGGCGAAGCACAGGTGCGACGCGTCGGGGATGATCTCGAGCCGGCTGCCGGGGATGCCCGCGGCCACCTCGCGCGTGTGTACCGGCCGGCACTCGTCGAACTCGCCGCAGGTGATCAGCGCCGGCACCCGGATCTCGCCGAGCCGGTCCATGATGTCCCAGTCGCGCAGCGTGCCGATGATCCGGAACTCGCTCGGCCCGGCCATGTAGTGGTAGATCGGCAGGGCCATGCGGTCGAACGAGCGCACCACGTAGTCGGGCCACGGGTCGAGCCGGCAGACGTGGCGGCGGTAGAAGGGCTGCATCGCCTCCTCGTACTCCGGCGAAAGCATCATGTCGGCCGCTTCGA
>Ga0105245_10005665_pt1 | contig 10974 bp, 9 predicted proteins | sample KBSM54metaG_FD_81523 | JGI IMG/M metagenome (GOLD analysis project Ga0105245, IMG submission 81523) | Miscanthus rhizosphere microbial communities from Kellogg Biological Station, Michigan, USA - KBS M5-4 metaG | ecosystem: Host-associated > Plants > Roots > Rhizosphere > Soil | place: Michigan...
CCGAGGTTGTCGATGGGATGACCGTCGCTCGGCCGAAGGGGGAAGCCGTTCTTGTCGATGCGCGGGAGACCGAGCGGGTTCGGGCACGATCCTGTCGTCCAGATGTGCCCGCAGAAGTGGAACGCCTCGCTCTTCTCCGGGCGCACAGCGGCCGCGACTGCCGCGCCGCCCGTCGCCACGAGCACGGCGCCGCCCATCCGCCCCAGGAACGAGCGCCTCGTCATCCCGGAGGCGAGCCGGGTCGAGAGCGCCCGCGCCGCGCCGTCGAGGAGACCGTCAGGCCGGCGCATGTTCCATCCTCGCGCCCCCGAGCGCGACGAGCCCGTCGAGCTGCTCGAGCGAGTTGACCGTCCCCTTGGCGGCGACGAAGCCGTCGACGACGTGCACGAGGAACGGGGTTCCCGGAACAGCCCAGCGCTCGAAGACGGCGGGCTCCTCGTTCTCGTACACGGTCCGCACCGGCATTCCCTCGCGCTCGAACGCTCGAACCCCGGGCCCGATCGCGCGGCACAGCCGGCAGTCGGGGCTGAAGAAGACGACGAGCTCTTCGCCGGCGCGCGTGAGGCCGTCGAGCTCCGGGGCCACGTCGCCGACGGCGGGCCCCTCCTCGGCGAGCTCGAGGGCGACGCCCGGGCCGAGCCGCATCGTCAGCACCCCGACCTGGCGGTACAGCGCGAGCACGAGAGCTCCTAGGACGAGCACGGCGAGCCCGAGGACGACGAGAGCCGCGATCACAAGCGCGTCGCCGGACGGCCTTCCGACCTCGACGTCCGCGAACGCGCCGAAGGCAGCGATCCCTGTGAACACGAGCGCGCGGCCGAGAAGGAGATCGGTGCTCCGCTCTCTGGCGCCGAAGCACCCGCAGCGGAGACGGCGGATCCCACGTGCTCGCACGCTCGCAAGCGCGGCGACGAAGAGCGCTCCGAGGACGACGGCGACGACCGCAGCAGCGTGGACTCCGGCCAGGAGAAGGACGCCGGTCGCGAGCTCGATTCCGGTGAGCGCGGCGAGCGCGGCACCACGCCAGCGAACGGGCACCCCGTATTGCGCCAGGAACGAAGAGTCCCGGGAGACGAGCTTCGACACCCCCGCCCACAAGAGGACGAGCGCGACGATCAGGCGGGCGATGAGGTCGAGCGACAACACTGGGCGTACGTTCGTCGGCTGGGCGTTCCGCCCTTGTTCCCGAGGGGGCAGGATAACGCCTGCCCCGGAGGATCGGCCCGGGACAGCGACGCCTTGATCCCTCCTTAACCTGCCTGCTCCGCGCTTCGCAGGCCGCGCAGCGCCCAGAGCGAGAAGGCGAGCACGAGCGCCACGGCGACGCCGAACGCAAGCCCGACCTCGGTCGGAGACCCGGCCAGGAAGCCGCGCCCCGCCTCGAGAACGCGTGTGATCGGGTTGTACGTGGCGACGCCGTGGATCCAGCCCTGCAGCAGGGCGAGCGGCACGTAGACCGGCGCGAAGAAGAGCAGGAGGAAGACCGGCATCTGCATGACCGGGCCCGCCTGCATCGTCCGCAGGCGCAGAGCGACGCCGGTCGCCCAGAGGATCGCCGCGATGTTGAGACAGACGGCCAGGGTGTAAAGGCCGACGAGGTCGATCCCGCTCCCCGCCACCTCCATCCCCACGAGCAGGGCGACCACCGTCACCACTGCCGCCGTGACGAGCCAGCGTACGAGCGCCGCGGCCGCGTAGCCGAGGACGATCCCGCTGCGGTGCGGCGCCGAGAGGAGGAGCCGCCGCCCGAAGCCGCTCTCGAAGTCGCGCGCGATGCCGAAGCCCGTGAAGACCCCGCCGAACGCCGCAGACTGGAGAAGCACGAACACGAACTGGAAGGCCGTATAGCCCGGCGGGTAGTCGAACCCCGGCACCTGGTCGATGCGTGAGAGGCCGCCCGCGAACGCTGTGAAGAAGAACAGCGGAAAGATGAGCGAAGGGACGAGCAGCGACGGGTTCGTGAACACGTTGTGGAGCACGCGCCAGGCCACTCCTTCGGCGACGGACAGCGTCCTCACGAGCGCGTCAGCCTCGTCCGGAGGGACACCGAAGCGAGCGCGAGTGCGACCACCGCGATGAGGATGGCGACCCCGAAGCCGAGCGCGAGCGCCTCCGGGTCCCACCCGATGATGATCAGGCTGCGGATGGCTTCGATCAGGTACGAGACCGGGTTCAGCGTCGCGGCGGTCTGGAACCAGTCGATCTCGATCAGGTTCCGCGGCATCGCCATCGACGAGATGAAGAGGAAGACGAAGAAGACGGGGAACATGCCCTGCACCGCCTCGCCCGAGCCGGTGCGAAGCGCGAGGAAGGCGCCGAGCGCGCCGAAACCGAGCCCGATCAGGAGCGAGAAGACGAAGAGAACGGCGATCCCCCCGACACCCGCCGCGAAGTGCACGCCGAAGATGAGGCCCGTTGCGATCCAGACCGCGGCCTGCACCGCCGTCATCGCCATCACGCCGCCGAGCTGGCCGCCGAGAAGGGCGATGCCGCGCATGGGCGTGAGCGCGAGGCGGTTCAGAAATCCCGTCTGGATGTCGCGAGCAAGGTCCGTCCCCGCGTTCATGGTCGCGAAGAGCGCGCCCTGCATGAACGGGACCGCGAGCGCGAAGGCGAAGTAGGAGTCGGTCGGGAAGCCCGGGAGCTGCGTCGCGGACTGGAGGCCGGTTGCGTTCACGCTCAGCAGAAGAAGCGGGAAGACGAGCGGGAAGACGACGTTCGCCGGCTGCCGCGCCGTGCGGACGACGGACCGGCGCGCGAGCTGTCCGACCTGCTCGGCGAAGGCGTCGCTCACGCGGGCTCGAGCGCGAGCTCGGGTTCTTCTTCCTCCTCGCCGGCGCCCTCGAGCGAGCGGCCCGTCTTGGCGAGGAAGACGTCGTCGAGCGACGGCTGGTGCAGCTGCAGGTTCTCGACTCTCAGGCCCTCGGCGTCGAGTGCACGCACGATCTCGGCCAGGTCGGCCTCGCCCGTCCTCAGGCGAACCGCGACGCCCTGGACGGCGGCGCACGGCTCGCCGAAGCGCGCGAGGATCGCGGCGGCTCGCTCCTTGTCGTCGGGCTCGGCAGGGACGACCTCGAGTGTCGGGCGCCCGACCTCGGCCTTCAGCTGCGCGGGCGTGCCGTCCGCGACGATCCGGCCGTGGTCGATGATCCCGACCCTGTTGGCGAGGACGTCCGCCTCCTCCAGGTACTGCGTCGTCAGGAAGACGGTGACGCCGTCGTCCTGCGCGAGGCGGCGAACCTCTTCCCAGAGAGCGGTGCGGCTCTGGGGGTCGAGGCCGGTCGTGGGCTCGTCGAGGAAGAGGATCCGCGGCGAATGGACGAGGGCGAGCGCGAGGTCGAGCCTCCTCTTCATCCCGCCCGAATAGCCGCGGACCTTGCGGTCGGCCGCCTGCGAGAGGCCGACGCGCTCGAGCAGGAGGTCGCCGCGCCTCGCGCGCTCGGAGCGCGGGATGCCCTGCAGCGTCGTCTGCAGGCGGAGATGCTCACGGCCGGTCAGCAGCGGGTCGAGCGCCGCCTCCTGGAGCGCGGCGCCGATCGCGGCTCGCACCTGCGGTCCCTCGCGGACGATGTCGAAGCCCGCCACGGTGGCCGTGCCCGCCGTCGGCGGCAGGAGAGTCGTGAGCATGTGCACGGTCGTCGACTTGCCGGCGCCGTTGGGGCCGAGGAATCCGAAGATCTCCCCGGGGTGCACGAGGAGGTCGATCCCGTCGACGGCACGCGGTCCCTTCTTGAACTCGCGCACGAGCCCGCTCGCGACGATCCCATGCTCGTCGGCCATCCTTGTAGGCTAGTCATGTGAGCACTCCGACGGTTTCACGCGGCGCGGAGCTCGACACGTGGGTTCGATTCCTGCGGGCGCACTCGGCGATCGTCGGGAAGCTGAACGCCGAGCTCGTGGCCGAGCACGGGCTGACGATCAACGACTTCGAGGTTCTCCTGCACCTCTCCTGGGCGCCCGAGCAGGCGATGCGACGGGTCGACCTCGCATCGAGCGTGCTCCTCACCCCGTCCGGGATCACGCGGCTTCTGGACGGTCTCGAGCGCTCCGGCTTCGTCACCCGCGAGGCGTGCGCCACGGATCGACGCGTCGTCTACGCGAAGCTGACGCCGGCCGGCGACGACAAGCTCCGGGCCTCGCGGAGGACGCATCTCGCGGGAGTCCACCGGCTCTTCGTCGAGCGCTTCAGCACCGACGAGCTCGCCAGCCTCGCCGATCTCCTCGAGCGCCTGCCCGCCACGAGCGGCGACAGTCCCGACTGCTAGAGAGCAAGCAGGTCGTCGGCCTCCGCGACGACGAGCGGGTCGTGCGTCGCGCAGACGACCGCGGCGCCGTGTCCTCGCGCATAGCGGCCGAAAAGAGCTCCGATGGCGAGAGCATTAGCCTCGTCGAGCCGGGCCGTCGGCTCGTCCGCGAGCAGAAGCTGCGCCTCGGCCGCGAGTGCCCGCGCGATCGCCACCCGCTGCCGCTCCCCCGCGGAGAGGCGGCCCACACGCTGCTCCGCACGCTCCGCCAGCCCGACCTCGGATAGTGCGTCGAGCGCCCGCTGCCGGGCATCGTCCGAGCTCAGGTCGCGGAGCGCGAGGGCGACCTCCACGTTCTCGCGGGCGCTCAGGAACGGGGTCAGCCCGGGGTCCTGCGGGATGAACGCGATCGAGTCGCGCCGCAACGCGGCGCGCTCCTCCCGGCCGAAGCCGGCAAGAGGCTCGCCGAGGACGCTGACGATGCCCGCGCTCGGATCCTGCAGGCCGGCCAGGATGTGCAGGAGCGTCGTCTTCCCCGAGCCGGACGGCCCGGTGACCGCCGTCAGGCGCCCGGCGCGGAACTGGGCGTCGAGCCCGTCGAGCACGACCGTCGCCCGCGGGCCCTCGCCGTAGCGCTTTCCCAGATCGCCCACCTCGGCGAGCACCGCGCCGTTCTCGCTCGCGGCCGGAGCCGGAGCGTCGCCGTCACGAGACCCCGGCTGTCCCGTCTCTCCGGCGGCCGAGACGACGATCCCCGTCTCCCCGAGCTCGGCGCGCGCCCGCGATCCGATCCGCGCGCGGGCGAGGAGCTCCTCCGGCAGGCGAACCCAGCCGCCGCGCGCGACGACGAGGGTTTCGCCGTCACCCCGCTCGGCCTCCTCGCTCACCCGGCCGTCACGGACGCGAACGGTTCGGTCCGCGATTGCCGTCGACTCGACGTCGTGGCTCACGAGCACCATCGTGCAGCCGTGCTCGCGGGCGAGCTCGCCGATGAGCTCGTAAACGAGGCCGGCGCTCGCGGCGTCGAGCTCCCCGGTGGGCTCGTCGGCAAGCAGAAGCCTCGGCCGGTGGGCGAGCGCGGCACAGACGGCGATCCGCTGCTGTTCGCCTCCGGAGAGCTCGGCCGGACGCGCGCTCCGCCTGTCCGCAAGCCCGACGCGCTCGAGCAGTTCATCCGCGCGCCTCTCCCGCTCGTCGCGCGCCGCGCCTGCCAGGCCGAGCTGCACTCCCACAAGTTCGCGCGCGGTCAGGTCCGGATCGAGCGAGCGCGAGTAGTGCTGCTCGACATAGCCCGTCGTCTGCGAGCGGTACTCGGCCAACCGCCGCGTCGACAGCCGGCCGAGATCCGCCTCGAAGACGTGAGCGGTCCCCGCGGAAGGCCGCTCCAACCCGGCGAGAACGCGGAGAAGCGTCGACTTCCCGGACCCGCTCGGGCCGAGGACGACGAGCACTTCCTTCTCCTGCACCGAAAGCGTCAGACCCTGGAGCGCGGCGGCGTGCCCCTCCGGCGTCGAGTAGACGCGGAAGAGGTCCCTGACCTCGACGGCGCTCACACCGCCCTCCTCGCCGCGAGCACGACGAGCCCGGCAGTGAGCACCGCGTACACCGCGCAGGCGAGCGCGACGAGCCGCCAGTCGACGGCGATCGCGAGCGGCGGCTCCGGCAGGGATGCCCCCGCGGTCAGCGTGACGAGGTCGACTGCCAGGATCGCGAGCAATGCAGCCGCCGCGAGGCCCCCGAACAGGCCGAGGCCGGCCACGAGGACCGCCCGGAGGCGAAGGTGCCGCCGCAGCGTGCCCGGCCCTGCGCCCTGCGTCTCCAGGTCGAAGAGCTCGCGCCGCTCGTCGCGGGCATCGCCTGCGAGAAGAACCGCGAGACCGACGAGGGCGAGCAGGAAGGCGACGATCGCAGCTCCCGTCAGCGCGGCCAGCGAGCCGCGAGCGAGTGGGTCGGCTCGGAGGCGATCATCGAGCGCTGAGCGCGACGAGACGGAGAGCGCAGCGAACGGTGGGCGCTCGAGCTTGGCGCCGAGGTCGTGCGGCCCCGCGAGCCAGAGCTCGTTCGGGACGGCCGTGCCCGGGCTCGCCGCGTTCATCGCGACGTAGAGCGACCGCTCGTCCCCGAGGACGAAGTCGCCCGAGACGGACGGGAAGCGATTGATCGTCCCGACCACGCGAACCGGAACCACGCCGCCGGGGAGCCGGAGCGGGAGAATCCCGCCCGAGCCGGCCGCGGCGGCGAGACCCGGTGTCGCAACGACGGCCGGCGGGGTCGCATCGGTTGCCTGCGCCGGCTGGAACCGCGGGTTGGCCGCCTCGTTCGAGAGGAGGAAGCGGAGCCTCGAGCCGGTGGCGTCTACGTTGTCGAGGCCACTCCACCCCGTGTAGTCGGTGATCGCGCTTCCGCCGGCGGTCAGGGGCTCCAGCGAGAGGACGCCGTCGACGCGGGCGAAGTCGCCGTGGCCCTCGACGGAAAGCGGGCGCGCGAGCTCGAGCGCGACGACCCGGCCTCGAGCAGCACCGGGTGGGATCGGGGCGCGGAGCATCCCGCTCCTCGAGCTCGCCGTCCCCAGGTCGATGCGCGAGAAGAGCCCGTTCGGCTGAAGAACGACCGCGGTGAGCGTGACCGCCCCTCCTTGCAACTCGTAGGGCAGCGCGAGCTCCGAGGCATCGGCCGGGAGCGGGGCTCCCCGCAGCGCCGGTGGCGCCTTCGGCTCGATCCGGTCGATCAGCTCCGAGCGCGAGAGTGGCGAGAAGCGGGCCTGCCAGCCGTCGAGGTCTGCGATCGCGTCGGCCGGCACGCCGAGGAGGGTGAGCTGCGCCGGCGCCCCGGCACTCGCCGTACGCCGGAGAACCGGAGTCACGGCGGCCCCCAAGCCCTCGTAGCTCGTCAAGGGAGCGGCCTCGAGCGGTGCGACCAACCCGGCGGGCGAGAGGTCTTCCCGCACGGTGAAGTCGCGCGGCACGGCATAGGCCGCCTGTTCCGAGATGCCGTCGTCCAGCGTCGAGCGATAGACGACGGCAAAGAGTCCGAGGCCGAGGCTCGCCACGAGGAACGTGACAGCCACCGCGGCGCGGCCGGGACTGCGCGCGAGGGAGAGGGCGGCGAGCCGAACGTGGATTCGTCCTCCCCGCGCGACACGCTCGAGCAGCCGAAGCCCGGGGACGAGCAGGCGTGCGGCCGCGACGGCGACGACGAACGTCACGAGGCCCGGGAGAAGGAGGAGCAGCGTGCCGGTGCCGCCACCCCGGCCGAGCGCCTGCGCGTCGGCGTCTCCCCGGGCGAAGGCGAGGACGATCGCGAGAAGCGCTCCGAGCGCCGCGGCGTCGAGCGGCGTGAAGGTGCGCCCGGCGAGCGACACCCCGGGGACCGTGAGCACGACGATGAGGACGAGCGCAGCGGCGAGAGCGAGGCCGACCCCCGCGGCGATCCCGGCGCCGGCGAGCGCCGAGTGGCTGAGGACGGCCCGGGCCGGCGAGCCCGCGCGATCCGCAAGCGCCGCGGTGGCGAGACTCCCTAGAGCCCAGCCGACCACGGCGCCGAGGAGCGCCACCGCCGCGGTCTCCGCCACCGTCACGAGATGCACCTGCCAGCGGCGGCCTCCGAACCAGGTCAGCCGCTGCCCGGCCGCCTCGACGTCGCGCCGCATCCCCACCGCGGCCAGTACGGCGAAGGCGAGGAGAAGCGCGGCGACCTGCCCGCCGACGAGCAGAAGGCGCCGGCCGGCGACCTGCCCGGTCTCGCGCGCAGCCGCAAGCTCGGCGACCGGGGCTGAGAGATCGAGAAAGAGCGAGTGCCCGCGCAGCGTCGACTGTGCCCGGGTCGCGCGAGCCGCGAAGCTGTCGATCTCCCAGGGGTGAACGCTGCGCGGCGCGAGCGGCACCGACCATGCATACGTCCTGTAGATGGCCTGGAGCTCGGGCAGCCCGGAGAGCTCGTCGAAGCCCTCGGCCAGCAAGAAGGGCGGTTCCGACACGCCGAAGGACTCGCCCACGCGCGTCGCCTTCGCGCCGGGCAGGAGCCCGAATGGCAGCGGCGAGGAGAGCACTCCTTCGCCCACCTTCACGAATCGGAGGCCCGGCGCGCTCGCGATCTCGCCGGTTCCGCCGAGCTGGACGACCTCGCAGCGCTCGGGGGTGCATTCGCGCGGATAGCGGCCGGAGGTCAGGCGCACCCAGCGCTGCACGTCGTCGACCCCGGCGAGATTCGTGAGTGCGCCGCCGATGCGCAGGAGCTTGAACTGGACGGCGCGCGCCGGCTCTCCGGACGCGAGCTCGTCGAGCGTGCGGACTACGAGCGGCTCGAGCTCCTCGCGCGTGACGCCGTTGCGCGGCAGGCCGAGGTCCGCGTACGTGACCGCGACGGCGCGCTTGGACTCTGGAACCGCCGCGAGCGCGCGGCCGGCGGAGACGTCCTGTGCGACGAGGCTTCCTCCCAGCACGATCGCGAGTGCGCCCGCAGCCGCGGCGACACCGAGCGCGAGCAGCACGGCACGGCCGGGCCGGTGCCGCAGACGCGACCACGCGAGCCCGAGCGGAAACCCGACCGAGCGGATCGTCTTCACTCCTCGAAACGCTGCCAGAGAGCAAGCATCACAACCACTGAATCTTCTTGTGGTTGACTAAGATTCGCTTATGCTCGACGTTCGGCGGATGCGGGTCCTGAGCGCGGTGGCCGAGCACGGCTCGATCGCCGCGGCCGCCCAGGCGCTCGCCTTCACACCGTCCGCGGTCTCCCAGCAGATCGCGACACTCGAGCGTGAGGCGGGTGTGGCGCTCGTCGAGCGCGGCCCGCGCTCGGTGCGCCTGACGGAGGCCGGCCGCGCACTGGTCGCGCACACCGACGGGATCGTCGCGAGCCTCGCCGCCGCCGAAGCCGAGATCCAGGCGATCGCCGGCCTGCGCGGCGGGATGCTCCGCCTCTCCTCGTTCCCCACCGCCTACGCGACGATCATGCCGCAAGCCATCGGCGCATTCCGAAGCCGCTACCCCGAGGTCGAGCTCTCGCTGACCGAGGCCGATGCGCTTGCGAGTATCGCCCGCGTGAAGTCGGGCGAGCTCGACCTCGCTCTGGTCTACGAGTACGACTTCGTACCTCTGCCCGAGGACGACGCCGTCGAGAGGACGCACCTGCTGGACGACCCGATCCGCGTCGTCCTCCCCCAGGGCCACCGGGCGGCGCGGCGCCGCGCGGTCAGGCTCGACGAGCTCGCCGGCGAGGCCTGGATCTCCTCCACCGCCCGCTCGTCCTGCCACGAGTTCGTCGCGCGGGCGTGCAGAGACGCGGGCTTCGAGCCCGACATCGGGTTCGAGAGCGACGACCACGGCGTGTGGCAGGGGCTCGTCGCAGCGGGGGTCGGAGTCGCGCTCGCTCCCGAGCTCGCCCTCGAGACCCTGTACCCCGGAGTCGAGGCACGGCCGGTTGCGCTCAGCCCGCTGAAGCGGAAGATCTTCGCGGTCAACCGAGCAGGTGGACGCTCGCCTGCGATCGACGCCATGCTCGACGTCATCGCGGAGACGATCGCAGCGCGGGACGAACGGCCCGACGTCGCCGCCGGGCCGCCCGTCGCGTCGCTTCGCTAGAGAATTCCGCGACTTTGGAAGGCCCCGCGGACGGTGTTGGCCGTCCCGTTGCCGTACAGGGTTCGCGCAGCTGCCACGGTCGCCCTGGCCGCGTCCGGCATGGACGTGTCCGGCGCGAAGGCGAACTGCGCTTCGAGGATGAGTGTGTCCGCCCTCACGTGGCCGAGTGCGCCGCGGATGTCCCAGAGCGCGCGCGACCAGATCTGGCCGTCGGCATGCACTTCGCCTTCGAGGTCGGCCGGGTAGTGCAGGTTCTCGTCGACCCGCCGCAGACAGTGCGGGACCGAGCGCGTGTACGAGATCGAGTCCCAGTCGGCGATGCAGGCCGGGTCCGGCGTCGGCGCGAATACGTTCGACACCGTCGCCGCCCAGTAGTCGCCGAAGCCCTCCCCGATCGCGCCCGCCTCCTCCGAGGTTCCGAAGGTGCCGTCCGGCTGCTGCGAGTCCTGGATCGCGTGCCCGTACTCGTGGAGGATCACCTCGGCGTCCTCGGCGTCGTCGACGCCCCCCTTGCCGAAGCGGAGAACGTCGTGCTTGTCCCAGGAGTACGAGTTGTCGATGCCGAGCTGGTTGATGCGGACGTCCTGCGACTCCTTGTTCACCGGCCGCCGCGTGACGCCGAAGCCGAGGCTCTGGATGTACCTCTGGGCCTGGGTGACCCAGTAGTAGGCCATCACCTGCTCGAAGCGATCGTCGCTCCGCGTGTACATGAAGGTGTTCGTCGGCGAGAACGCCTGCTGACTGGTGTTGCTGCGGATGTTCGCCCAGTCGCCGCTGAGGTAACCGCTCCCGTCCAGATTCGTGAGCGTCACCGTACGGTACGCAGGCTGCAGCGCGGCGTAGTCCGCATCCTTCTGGTCGGTGAGCGTCTGGTCCTGGAGGGTCGCGACCGGGTTCGGCGAGAAGACGCGGCCCGACCCGGTGGACGGGCTCGGCCCCGCGCCGGCCGGCTGGAGAACGACGACGGCCACCGTCGCCGCGATGAGCAAAGCTGAGATGCGCCGCAAGAGAACCTCCCTGTGGTCCCGGAAACGGATCGCAGCGTAGCGCGGCCGGACCGAAAGGCCTAGCTAGGAGGCGGCTCTCGACTCGACGCCGAGGAGCGTGCGGGCGCCGCCCGCGGCCTTGGCGCGGTAGGCGGCGATGTC
>Ga0105245_10005666_pt1 | contig 10974 bp, 13 predicted proteins | sample KBSM54metaG_FD_81523 | JGI IMG/M metagenome (GOLD analysis project Ga0105245, IMG submission 81523) | Miscanthus rhizosphere microbial communities from Kellogg Biological Station, Michigan, USA - KBS M5-4 metaG | ecosystem: Host-associated > Plants > Roots > Rhizosphere > Soil | place...
AACGGTTGGCCGAGTAGGCACCGGCAGCGATGTCACTCGATGACTTGGTCGGCCCGCAGCAGCGACGATGGCGGGATCGTCAAGCCCAGCGCCCTCGCGGTCTTGAGGTTGATCACACGTCGGCACTGCCGCTAAACCACCGAGGACCGCGACAATCCAAAGTGCGACGAACGCACTTGCCAGACGGCGGGCGCGCATGAAGGTCATGGCATCTCTTGCGTCATCGGTCTGCCCAAGCCAAGGACTACCCAATCCCAAACCTGAGCCGCAACACGATCGGAAGCACGACCCAGGTCACGCGGATCACGTAGACCACGAGCGGCCCAAACCCGACAATGAGGGAAAGGGCTGAGCCGATCATCAGCCCGTTTCTGATAGCGCGAGCATAGTCATGCTTCATGGCCATTTCCCAACTGTAGAGTCGCTCAATCGTATCGGGTGCTCAGCCGCTCTGGCTGAGGTGCCCGGATCCGCCTGAATGCGATGCAAATACCGATGCTTTCAAAGCAAAGCGAGAGATCGCCCACCTCACCCCCTCCGTTCTCTGAGCTTCATGCGCAGTCCCACCGGGAACATGGTGAATGCAAGGCGCTCTTGTGGCGCGGTCCCCTCGTCGTTGCCAACTTCAATCAGTTCAAAGTTCTTGACCAGCATCGCCACGACCATCTTCATTTCCAGCATCGCCAGATAGCGGCCTGGGCACATCCGCGGCCCCGCGCCAAACGGCATGGAAGCCTTGGTCTGGTCCCGATCAGACGAATGCGATTGCGCCAGGTCGTTCGCCGCCGAGACCTGCACCCAGCGCCCAGGGCGGAACTCCCGTGGGTCTTGTTCCTGGCCGTCCTCGACGTGGAATCTGCGCATGAGACAGATGACCAAGGTGCCTTCCGGCAGTGCGACGCCCTCGAGTACCGTGTCCTGGTTGTTTTCCAGGAAGAGCACCGGGGCCACGGGACGCAATCGCATCGACTCGTTGGTGCAACGCTCGATGAACTCCAGTCCGCGCGCCTCGTCGAAGGTTGCAGGCATTGCGCTGCTGCCAAGAATGGCGTCGACCTGTTCCACCAACTCCCGCAGCGCCGGCCGATTTGCGTGTAGCAGGTAGAGCGTCCAAGCCAACGTGTTCGCCGTGGTGTCCTCGCCGGCCAGCAGGATGGTGAGCACGTTCCCCTGCAGTTCCTCTTCGCTCAATCCGCCGGACGCCCGATCTCCCGCGGCGAGCATGGCCTCGAGGAGATTGCTCGGATGCTCGCGCAAGTCTGGCTCTGCCGCGACGCGTTTGCGCGCCTCGGCGACAAACTCGCGGATCGCAACCTGAACCTTTGACAGATGGACGTCAAAGGCGCGATCGGACGGCAGCTTGAAGTAGCGCCACCACGGAAACGGTGCGTTGATTCGCCGCATGAGCATTGGAAACATCTGGTCCAGATGACCCTGCAGCGGATTGTCGGGATGTTCCTGCGTGTTGATGTCGATGCCGAACGCAAGGCCTGCCGTGACGTCGACGGTGTATCGCATCAGCACCGACTGAAGGTCGATTGCTTCGCCGATTCGCGCCGCTCGGGAGAGTCGCTCCTTCAAGCGTTCGGTGGCGCGCACCATCGTCGGGAAATAGCGCTTCAGGTGGGCAGGGTCGAAGGCAGACATGACGAGGCGACGCTGCCGACGCCAGTCGTCCCCTTCCGCAGAAAACAGGCCATGAGCTCCGGTTTCTGCGATGGCTTCCTGCATCGCTCGCATACGACGCCAGGCGTTCGGCCGATCACGCAGGACGCCGAGCACCGTCTCTGGGTTGGAGACCACTAGAACATTGCGCTGCGCCAGTCGTATGCGGTAGGCCGGACCATACTGGACCGCCCAGCCCTCCAGCTGCTCGTGCATGTGCGGTAGTTCAATCTGCGCGAGATTTCCAACGATCGGCCATCCGCGCGGCCCGGCGAGATCATTCAACCGCCTTGCAGCACGGTCTCGGCCGCGAGGACCTGCAGCAACTTCGCTCATGTTGATCTCCGTCCTGCGGAAACTCGCCGCGCGCATGTGGCGATAGATCGCTCAACCAGGCCGAGTACGCATTTCGTGCCGCCTCGGCGTTGTCAGTATGCGCCTTGCACTCACACGCGTCGACAAACGTGCGTTGCCATTCACTGTGATCGGTCATCGGTGCGGCCCGGCGAGATCATTCAACCGTCTTGCAGTACCTCTCGACTGCAAGGACCCGCAACAACTTTGCTCTCGTTGATCTCCCCCTGCCGAAATTCGCCGCTTGCCAACGGTTCAAACGAGTCCCTGGGGTGCATGGCTGAAGGCTTCATCGAGAGTCATCGTCCCGCCCACGGCGCGAACTTCGCGGGCAACTTCAGCTCAGTGCCAGCGTCACCGCCTATAAGGCTTTGACGAAGTCCACCATTGCTGCGCTGACCTCGTCCGCGCGTTCTTGTTGAGTCCAGTGACCACAGCCGGGCAAGATGATGGTTCGGGCCAGCTTGGGCACAAAATTCTTCAGGCCCGCGATGAGCTGCTGCGCGCCTGGAAACGCCACGACGATGTCGCGATCGCCAGCGACGTAGAGCGCGGGGATGGTGACCTTCAAGCCCTGGAACGCAGCCAGAAGCTCCCAGTTTCGGTCGATGTTGCGATACCAGTTCAGCCCGCCGCGAAAGCCGGTGCGCGCGAATTCAGCGCCGTAGAAATCCAGGTCGTCTTGTGTCAGCCAGATCGGCAAAGGAAGTGGGGCTGCACCGATGTCAAGAAAACGTCCCCCACGAGGCACCATCCCCACCGAGGTTGTCGGCTCGCCTGCTGGTCGATCGCCCGAGCCGCCATACAACATCGCGTGGAGCGAACGTCGCGGATCGGATTCGAATTCTGCTTCGGCGACGCCGGGCTCCTGAAAGTAGAGCTGATAGAAGAGCGCGTCCTCATTCCTGGGCATCACGGTTGTTGGAGGAGCGGAGGGGCGAGGTCTGAATGGCACGCTCAAAGCGATCACGCCGCGGAACTTGTCTGGACGCAGCAGCGCCGCGGACCATGCAACCGTCGCGCCCCAATCATGTCCTGCGATGACGACAGGCTCGCCGCCCAGGGCGTCGACCAAACCCACGACGTCGCCAACCAAATGCAGCAGCGTGTACTGGTCGATCGCCGCTGGCGCCTCGGTTCGGCCGTAGCCCCGCATGTCGGGCGCGACCGCATGAAAGCCGGCGTTCGCCAAGGCTCTCAGCTGATGGCGCCAGGAATACCAGGCCTCGGGAAATCCGTGACACATCACGACGAGGGGACCGCTGCCGATTTCAGCGATGTGCATCTCGATGCCGTTGGTCCGGATGATGCGGTGCTCAATGTCAGCCATTTTCATTGCCCTTTCGCGTGGATCGACCCGGCAATCGCGTCGACGGGCGAATGATCGACGCCACCAGGATCACCGCAACGACGCGTGCTTGTCACAGGTGTGAATGATCTTGAGCAGGATGCCTATCACTGCACGTTAGATATCACTGCACGTTAGATCTTTCTACCGACGACCACGACCTTGACTTCCACCGCGACATCGATGTGCGGCGCCGCCGTCTGTCGTTGGGGCAGGCCAGTTCGGCTTCCTGATCTAGCGGCTTCGCATGCCGCAGTTCAGCCGGCGCGGCTCGAATGTGTCGCGACGTCTCCGGGCCGGCGCAGCATCTTGTCGACCTCGGCCGCGTGCAACTCTTCGATGTAGATCATCTGGCGCGCGAACTCTTCGAGCGCGACCGACCGGCCTTCGACCAGCTGCAGCAGTTGGCGATAAAGCTTGAGCGCCTCGCCTTCCGTTGCCAGCGACTCCTTCAGAATGGCCGACATGTCATGTCGGTGCGAGTCGAGCAGCGGCCCGATCGCGAGCGACGGATAAGCGCCCAGCGCGGTGATCCACTCCCCCACCTGCTCGGCGTGGCGCAGCGATTCATTGGCCTGCTCACGCAGCCAGGAGACGACCGGGATGCGTGAAAAGCCGAACACCAGGAACGAGTAGTGGGTGTAGCGCACGACGCCGGCCAGCTCCGCTTCGAGCAAGCGGTTGAGGACAGCAATGACGTCGTCTTGATTGTCGATCTGGGACACGCGGAGCCTCCGAGTCGAGCGCAATCAATTGCATTGCGGAAGGCTCGCATATTCGGCACGCGTTCGCAAGCACACGTTGCCGAAGGGGGCGGTCCAGAGGCCACACGATCTATAGCGGCAAGTCCAACTGCGGTTCCTTGGAATCGAGGATGCGCACTGAAGCCGACGTGCGATTGCTTGGCGTGGTCTTGCGCAGAAGAGCTGCCTTGGCGGAGATCGTCTTGACCTCGAAGTGCCCGGGAGAAGTTTCCTCAAATGCGAGTTCGTCGCCAGGCTGCACGTCCAAGGCAACGCGCAGTTGTGAAGGAAGGGTGACGCGGCCCCGCGTTTGGACTTTGACGGAGTTAGGCATTTGGCATCGATACAGCGACCGTCCGATCAGGTCAGCCTACGCTGATTTGATGGCCCCGGCGCTGCTGAGGTAGCCCCACGCGGAGGCCGAGAACAGCCGGATTTTCGAGACCAGTACGCGCGCGCGCAAAGGCTTCCGAAAACTCAGGTGTACCGATCACTTCGCCACCCATGCGCGAACCTCATCGGCCATGACGCCGACCTCAGCGACCGCCTTACGCAGTTCCTCTTCCGAGCAATCGAAGGCCTGCGTCCAGTAGACGATTTCGTAGGGCTCGTTGATGTTGACGCGGGTTCGATCCGCAGGTCCACGTTCCTTCAGATCATCAGCCACGTCAGTCTCCGTTGCAGCGCAGGAGTTGCTATCGTCCCCCAGCCATATGCTCAACGTTGTCCGACCAATGCGGCACCCGATGTAGGCCGCGACGCCGGATGCGACCACCCGTGCCCCGGTCGGAGTCGTCGCGCGAGCCCGTCGCGCGCGCCGGCGTCAACGGCTGCTTTCGTTCTGCGAGGTGAGCCTGTCGCCTGACTACGGCGACTCGCCCCACAGCGCCCTACATTGGCCGCTCACGCGCATAACTCTCCGCGGCTTCTTCTGGTGACCTTTGCGGATCTGAGTTGTAGCGCTTCAAAGCGAACGAGATCGCCCCGAGGATGGGCATTCCAGGGTCCAACTGGTCCAGCCGCGTCAGAAAGCGATTGATCCAGTCCGTCTCCGAAGTCCCCAATACGGCCGCCATGGCAGGCCTCCCACAAGGGCAGAGTGGATAGAAATACTAGCCCCACCAGCGGATACTGTGCTTGACGGGTGGATAGAGGTCGGACGACCTAGCCGAGACGTACGACAACCGTCAGTTCGTGGTCAGTTTGCCTAGTGGCAGTCTCGGCGCCGGGGCCTAGCTTCGAGGCTGCGGATAGGCTTGCGGATCAGTGAGAGCCACACGAGCTGGCCACTACTGCTGCGGCCGACGGTTCGAACCTTGACCGCTTCGCCGACGCGCTCAATGATCGTCGGACCGAAGCGATCATTCGTCGGCCGACAGAGCCGAGCGGACGGTCAAGCGTTTAGACTTTCCCCGGGGCTTCCCCGGGAAGGCACAGTATGCTCCGCGCTCAGCGCAGGTACTTCCTTGTTGCCGTCGGTGCACTGTTTGCAGCAAACCTCAAGGCAGCGGCGCAGACGCCGGCCAAGATCGCTCGAATTGGCTACCTCAGCCCCCACTCGGCGAACCCAATGTTGGTTGAGGCCTTCCGCCAAGGACTGCGTGAACTTGGCTATGTCGAGGGCCGAAACGTCCTGATCGAATATCGATCTGCCGAGGGCAGGCCAGATCGGCTTCCTGATCTCGCGGCCGAACTGGTTGCGCTCAAGGTCGACGTGATCGTGAGCGGCGGAGGCACACTCGCCGCCCTGGCCGCCCAGCGTGCGAGCAGCACCCTCCCCATTGTCGTCGTCAGCGTGGGCGACCCGGTCACGAGCGGCCTCGTCACCAGCCTTGCGCGGCCAGGCGGCAATGTGACGGGGTTGTCCCTCCTCTTCCCGGAGCTGGTCGGCAAGTGCCTCGAACAGCTCAAGCTGGCTGTTCCGTCGATCAAGCGGGTTGCCGTCCTATTGCAGCCGGGTGCCACTCTCGAACGCACTGAAGCGGACAACCTCAAAGGTGCCGAAGGCGCGGCGCGTGCGCTGGGCGTGCAACTGCAAATCGTCGAGGCGCGGGGGCCGGAGGATCTCGACAAGGCCTTCTCGAACATCATCAGCGGGCGGGCCCACGCCTTGATCGTCCTGTCGACGCCGGTGTTCCTCGGTGAGCGACGCCGTCTGGCGCAAATGAGCGCAACAAATCGGCTGCCTGCGGTGTTCTCGTTCAGGGAGTATGTCGACGCCGGCGGGCTGATGTCCTATGGACCGAATCTGGCGGACCTGTCCCGGCGCGCCGCGACGTACGTGGACAAAATACTGAAGGGCGTCAAGCCCGGCGATCTCCCCGTGGAGCAGCCGACAATGTTCGAACTGGTGATCAACCTCAAAACCGCCAGGGACCTTGGCCTGACGATTCCGCAATCGGTGGTCGCGAGGGCCGACGAGGTAATTCAGTGATGCATCGCCGGCAACTGATCGCAGGCAGCATGAGCCTGTTAGGTGCTCCGCGAATGGTGCGCGCGCAGCGCGCCGCAACGGATTAACAGAACGGAAGAGCACGATCCTTTGCGTTCGTAAGTCGAAGATTTGAAAGGGGTTTTGCAGAGGCATGCGGCTACTCACCCCAGGACCGAACCTATTCCGAACTTCTATGGTGCAGATCATCCGAGCAGCACAAAGAAGGCAAAGCGAATCAACGTCTTACCGCCCTCCCCACCGAACCGCGACCGATCGCGCCCACAACTGAGGCCGCGCGCACATAAAGCTGCATGCATGCGCACCGAAGCTGCTTCAGGCAGAAGTGAGGCGTCCCGGGCTTCGTGGAGACCGTTTGGTTTAAGGTCAGGCTGACGCTGCGGAGTTGCCGAGTAAAGGATTGCCTTAGCTTCAGCGGGAGGTATGTCGATAGCACGCCTAGCGCGGTGCCTGAACCTCGATAAGACCCAATAAAAAGGAACGCAACCAGGTCGTCAAGCCAGTGGTTTTCTGCATAGCCGGGCGCTCAACGAATGTATAAGTCAAGAAACACACGGAAATTAGCGCAGGAGTGACGCCAACCACAACTGCCCAATGCTGCACGGCGGACAGGGCGCGGGCTTGCGGCAGTCCGAGAACGAAATTGAAAGTGATGAAAAGTATTATCCCGTGAATTAGGTAGATGCCGTATGCAAACTCACCAAGGGTGCGTGAGGCCGAGCTCAATAATAATCCGAACAAACTATTGCCCGATGCGACTAGAACAAAAAATACTGTCAACAGAGAAAGGGGCATAACTCCAAACCCCGAAGGAAAAGCGGCTATCGTTACGATCAAGCATGAAATTGCAAAAAGCGATGAAATATTGGTGACCGCAAACCTACGAATGGAGTCCAATCTGGCAAGGAATGCCGCCGCGATTCCACCCAAAAAGGAAAGATAGTGAATGCTTGGATGGCTTGCTGCAAATCCGACACACAAAACACCCAGGCCTATGTACGCGGGAGGCGGCTTCACTCCAACAGTCAAGGCCAGTAAAGGGAGTGAGAAGTAAAAGAGCCACTCATATGGCAATGACCAAGTGACGCCCGCGACGAAGATGAAAGTGCGTTCAATTCCATTCAGATCTGGACTTCCAAAAGCAGTAAATCCGAGCCATCTCAGCATTCCGATGAGCAGTTTTGAAATGGGTTCGTTTATTGACCCATTGGAAAGAATGAATACCAGTAGAAACATGAAAGACACAACGCAAAAATACAGTGGAACAAGGCGGAGAAATCTGGAGATATATAGCCTCTCCCAGTCTATTTTCTCTGTTCTACCTTCGATCAGTTTGAAGAAAAACAGGAAGCCAGTGATCATGAAGAAAAGAGCAACTGAACTTTGACCAAAATGGGTATATAGGCTTGAAGGTGGAACCTCCCATTTTCCAGATCGCAAATAGAAATACCAGACACAAGAGTGATGCAGAAAGACAAAGAAGGCCAGAAATCCACGCAGCCCGTCAATTGATGCAAACCTTCCTTGAGCAGGCGGTTCACCAAATTTTTTTGCCAAGACGAAGGCAGTGGCTACTGCCACTGTTAAGGCTGCGATCGCAGGCAATGAGCTAACTGGATCCATTAAAACCTTCCATATGAGCCGTCGAAATATTTTTTTGGTCCAATAGCCTACGTCAGGCCGCCGCCGAAATCGAACGAATCGCTTCCGGAACTCATTGCTTCGGCTCCTGTTGATGTCGGAGCAAGCGCAACAGACAGGTTGCCTGACGCGGTTGCGGTGCGTGAGGTGCGCGGTCTGAGTTTGATAACTCCCGCAAACGACGCTGCGCCAGCGCACTGAGCGCGTTCATACGCTCCCATGCCGCCGAGTCCTGCTGGCGCAAATCCTTGCATGTTTCCCGCCATTGCCTCATGGCCTCCGCATGCACCTTTTTTGACAAGACTGATCAAGTCCCCTGGCCGGGCGATTGCTGCACCGAAGCCCAGAGCAATGGCGCGAAGGCTGAGGATGAAGCAATCGCCGAGCCAGCGGCACGCCGGCGGACGCGCCCGACCGAACCAAAGTTTGAAACCCTCCAAGAGCAAGAAGGAACTGGCTCTACTGGTCGTCGACTCAGTGCGAACCAGTGCCACACGCATTGATGCCACCTGTCATCGAAGGCCACGTCCGCGACGGCATGGAGCGCAACTGGGATGTCGTTCCGCCGGCGCCAATGCCGCTGCACACCGTGGCCGATGACCTGGCCGTTGGCTACTTTGAGGTTGAAGTAGGGCTCGCTCTTTGCCGAGGTTCTGGACGTCTGGCGAGTCGATCCGCGGATAGATGCTGCAAGCCAGGACCGAGGCGTTCTACACGCACAACCAGTTCGACCGCAGGCACCTGACTCGACGCGAGGACATGGAGTTCGGTGCTGACCAGACCGAAGCACTGACCTCGGCAGCTGATGCCTGCCACTGGACCAACTGCACACCGCAACACGCGCGGTTCAACGAGAGCGCGCAACTCTGGCAGGGCCTGGAGAAGCGCATCCTGGAGCAGGCGGCGGTCTGCTGACGCCCGGTCTCCTACACTGGCGACCCCAAGCGGAGATGCGCACGGGCAGCTATCTGCCTATCGCAGCGGAATTTCGAGTAGGTCGCGCCCTACGATCACTGGGCCTTGGTAGTGCTTTCGAACTGCCTGGATCCAGTCCTCGTCTTTGATCGAGGTGTCATCGGCCGGCACGAAGTGGGTCAATACGAGGTGCTTGACGCCCGCGGCTGCCGCTATTCGCCCAACGTCCTCTGCGAGCGTGTGACTGGCCTTGAGATGGTCGAGCAAGGTGTCCGCATTGTTCGGAACCCGCTTCACCAAGCGCTCGATGCCTTGGCCGTCCATGATCTCGTGGACAAGGTAGTCGGCGTTGTGGGCGAACTCGGCCAGCGGTGGAAAGTAGGTGGTGTCGCCGGAGAACACCACGGTCTTGCTGCCGAACTCGAACCTCAGTGCGAAGCTGTCGTGGATCGGCGGATGCTTGTTGCGCAACGCGGTCACCTTGACCTTTCCGTTGTCGAGCACGGTGCCTTCACCGTATTCGTGAGCCACCACCAGCTTGCGCAGGTCGGGCCGGCCTTCGTCGCTGATTCGAGTGTCAATGTCGAACTTGTTGGCAGCCCAGGTCGCGCTATCCAGCGCCAGCATGCCGGAGGGGCCATAGGTGTCGATTTGGCTTTTCAGGCCATTGACCCACGCGTTGTACAGAAGGCCGCCGTATTCGAGATTGTGGTCGGAGTGGTGATGGGTGATGAAGACGTAGCGGATCGACTGCAACTGCACCTTGGACTGGACTAGCCGGAGAGAAACGCCGTAGCCGGTGTCGATTACATAGGGAACGCCGTCGATCAGTAGCACGTTGGAGGAAGGCATGGGATTCTCGGCGCGCATCGCCGGGCCGCCTTTGGTCCCGAGTAGGACGAGCCGCGCCGCGCCATCGCCCTGTGCCCGCGCCGCCCCACCGTACAGGAGCAATACCGCCGCGAGCGCGAACATCGCCCCTGTCTTCATGATCATTCTTCGCATGGCTTGTTCTCCGCTACCTGTTGCGCCGCCGACCAGCACTTCGCTGCACGCTGGCGCAAGCCTACTGCAGAGGCCAAGTCCGCTATAGGGTGACACTGGCCATCGCCTAAGACGCGACCGTCTAGAGCGACCGTAAGGAAACTCACGTGAGGAGGCGATCACGACACCACACCTCGATGCGCCGGACGACCGATTTGGCGTCGAAAGGCGATCGAATGTTTGCTGCTCAACGCGCCGAACCGGCAGTACCGACCCCAAGCGGTCACACGGCGGTCGAGATTCCGCGCCGCCAAGCCGACCTTTGCTGATCGGGCGTCTGACTGGGGATGGCCGACTCGGTGTCCCGTGGCGGCGAGTTCTGTTTGCGAACGTGGGATAGACCGGCCGGACGGAGTACTCTGCAATGCATGCGCTGGGACATTCCGGCATCGGCAGCAAATCTCGCCGGCACATCCGTTGGTTCAGCCGGCGGCGGATCGCGACGGATGAAGGAGGGACCGAGGTGACGACGAAGTCGAGACCACTGGCCCGCGCATTCGCTCTGGCGCTGGTGTTGGCATTGCCGCTGCTGGTGGTCCACGCACAACCGGCCAGCCCATTCCGCATCGGCTTCCTCTGCACCAACGACGCGAGTCCGGTCGACGAGGCGCTGCGACAGCTCGGCTACGTCGAGGGCCGGAACGCGGTGTTCGAGGTCCGCACGACGCAGGGGCGGCCGGATCGCGCGCGCGAGCAGGCCGCCGATCTCGTGCGCGCCAAGGTCGACGTCATCGTCGCTTACGGGAGCCTGCATGCCTTTGCCGCCAAGCAGGCGACCAGCACGATTCCGATCGTCGTGTCGAGTGCCCACG
>Ga0105245_10005672_pt1 | contig 10972 bp, 10 predicted proteins | sample KBSM54metaG_FD_81523 | JGI IMG/M metagenome (GOLD analysis project Ga0105245, IMG submission 81523) | Miscanthus rhizosphere microbial communities from Kellogg Biological Station, Michigan, USA - KBS M5-4 metaG | ecosystem: Host-associated > Plants > Roots > Rhizosphere > Soil | place...
CCGGAGAGGCGGACGTTGCGATCTTCGACGGGAACGAGGTCCGGGATCTCGATGCGCGTGAGGTCCGTCTTGCTGAAGCTATAGCGGACAAAGAAGAGGCTCTTCTTGTCGTGGTCGATAAAGCGCTGCATCTGCCAGGTGCCGACTTCCTGCTGTGAGGAGAAGATGGGGTTCTGTTCGTTGCGCTCGCCGGTGAAGGAGAATGTAGATTTCCATGATGACCAGCGGAAGTTTGGGTTGATATAGAAAACCCCAAGGCGTTGATCGAGGCGGCCGGCAAAGGCGGTGAAGGAGAGAGACTCGCCCTTGCCTCGGAAGTTATTACGCGTGTATTGAAACGAGCCGCGGGGACCATAGAACGTGTTCTGGCTTGTCTTGAAGTTGGACGGCAGGCCCACGGGCGGAAGATTGGGCACGGCAGCGGTTCCACTGGGAATGCTGCCACCGCGATTGATGAGCTCGAATCCGACGCCATAGGTGAAGTCATTGCGTTTGGCTTCGTGGACTTTGACGAGCACGTCCTCGCTGGTCTGGGTCGTGATCTGGCGTTTGGGATCAACTTCGGCCCAGTCGAAGACGCCGGTGTGGTCGTAGAGGTTGCTGCCAGCGGTAAGGAGATTTGTTTCGGTGAGGGGCTGATCGGGGTTGAGGATGTTTACGTCTCGATCGATGAGGCGCTGGCGCGTGTAGTTGCGACCGAGAGTGAGAACGTCGCCGGTGAAGACGCGAGGGCCTTCGTAGATGTGGTAGATGACGTTGATGTGGTGGGGATCGTTCTTGGAAACCTGCGCTGCGGTTTCGCGGAAGCTGGCGGTCAGATAGCCGGCCCTGAAGTAGTTGGCCATGATGCCGGCGCGGTCGGATTGAACGTGGGCCTGGGAATAGGGCTGGCCCTCCGCAAGCTTCAAACCTTTGGGTGCGAACTGCGACTGCGGGAACGTGTTGGCGCCCTGAATTGCAAGCGAGCTGACGACGTCGCGCGGACCCTCTGTAACGTGGAAGGTGACTTCAATATCGCCGTCGTGGTTGATCACGTTGGATGTGACCTGAACGTTGCTGAAGCCTTGCGACTGATAGACTCCTTTGAGATTCTTGATGCTGGCGCGAACGAGCTGATCGCTGAACTGGCCGTGAGAGAGGAAGTGTTTCTTCTGTACGGCTATATGCGGTGTAAGGTCATCGGCCTTGAGCTGCTGCTCGCCGGCGATGTGGACGTCAGCGACGCTGTGCTTTTTGCCTTTGGCCACGCGATAGATGACTGTGCGCAGCTGATCGTTGCCCGAAGTCTCCGACGAGACCTTGATATCGAAATAGCCTTTCTTCTGGTAATAGGAACCGAGTGCCTGCTCGCCTTCCTGAACAGTTTCAGGATCGACTCCGACGCCCTGGTAAACGGGCAGGAGCGCCTTCTTCGTCCAAGGCCAGAGGTGCGCACCCTCGATCTGCACCTTGGTTTTCCGCCCGGGAGCTGCGTTGAACTGGATGTCGGCGCGATTGTTGTCAGCATGAAATTGCGCGCCTGAAAGCTTGACCTGAGCCGCGAGATAGCCCTGCTTCTGGAGGTGGGATTCGAGACGCCGCGTGGCCTTATTAAGGGTGGTTCGCTTATAGGTCTTGCCGTGGCGAACGGCGGCGCCGCGAAAACGCGCCAAGGTGCCGGTGACCTGGTCGTGGAGATCTTTTTGCTGATCGGCAGAGACGCCGGTAACGGTGACGTCACCAAACTTCGCTTTTTTACCAAGGTCGGACTGGAAGATCACGTTCACAATGCCGTGCTTGGTGTCGGTCTGGAGGCTGGTTGTAACCTCGGCCTTGAAGTGGCCCTCCTGACGGAAGAAGCGAAGAAGGCGCTGACGGTCCTGCTCGACCGTGGCGGCGTCGTAGGGGATCTGAGAGGTGTAGTTGGAGACCTGAATAAGGCGGGAGTAGGGGTAACGCTCGGCGCCGGGGAACTGGAAGATGCCGTAGTAGACAGCAGGGTCGAGGATGAAAAGAACGCGGAGACCGTTCGATAAGGGCTCGACCTGAACGCGGACATTCTGGAATTGACCTGAGGATTTGAGAGCAGCCAGAGTGGCGTCAACCTTCTCACGAGCAAAGGGCTGGCCGGTTTTCTGCACGAATTTGGGCTCGAAGTCGGAGGTCTTGAGGTCGGGGCGGCCGGCTATCTCGACGGAGGTCACCGCCTGACCTTCATAGGACGAAAGAATTTGTTCAGCGGGAGGGGTATTGGAGTCCTGCGGTGTCTTCTTCGGCTCGGTGGATTGCGCGGACGGGGCCTGCGCAGGGGCGGCGAGAGCGCATGGTGAGATCAAGTAAGAAGGGAAAAGGCAAAGCAAGGCGGCGATCCGAATGAAGGAGGGGAAGGGCTTGCATACACTACCGGCTAAACACACCATTGGGTGTTTCGATGCAGGTGGTATGTAGGCGTTTGCTCAATAGATCGAAGGAGCTGAGGGAAAAGCCTGGAGGTGATCCGAGTCCATCTGGTACTCGGGATGCAGCATCTAAGTGATCGAATTGGGCAAGGGAGTTGTCATGGGCCAGGCTGAACACATTTCCGATTCGGTTCCGAACATCAATAAGACTCTGCCACGCCATGAACGACGTATTTGGGAGACCGTATTCCGAACGCCGCTGAAGTCTTTCTGGGATCTGAAAGATATCCCATATAACCGGGTGGGGAAGCGAGTGTGGCGGGGCCTGTTTGAAGACCGGGTATTTGGCTGGGCGGCTGAACTGGGGTTCTATTTCTTGTTTGCGCTGTTTCCGACTTTAATCTGCGCGAGTTCGATTCTTGGGCTTGTGGCGCAGTCGGCGCATCAGTTCTACGGGCAGCTATTAGGACACCTGGCGATTGTGATCCCGACGTCAGCCATGGGCGCGGTGCTGAAGACATTCAACGAGACGACGACAGCTGCCACGTCAGGGAAGGTGACATTTGGATTGATTGCGGCAATCTGGTCTGCGTCCGTGGGAGTTTCTGCAATCCAGGAGACACTGAACGCCGTATACAAGATTGAGGACCGACGTTCGTATCTAATTGCGCGCCTGCAGGCAATTGGACTGACCATCCTGCTGATCGTGATGGTGTCAGCGGGCCTGGGATCGATGCTGGCGGGAGATTATTTTGCGCACCTGATCGGGGTCCAGGTACATGACACGATTCTGCGGGTGGCGGGGATTGGGGCGATACGGCTTGTGAGCTGGATTGGGGCGGGTGTTCTGCTGGCGCTGACGTTCGCGGTGCTTTACTACTGGGCACCGGATTGCAATATGAAGTGGCATTGGATTACGCCGGGCGCGGTGATTGGGATCGCGGGCTGGATGCTGGCCTCGCTGGGATTCAGGCTGTATCTGCATTACTTCAATACGTACAGCGTGACGTATGGGTCGCTGGGGGCGGTTGTGATTCTCCTGATGTGGTTCTACATCACCGGCCTGATGCTGCTGTTTGGGGCCGAGGTGAACAGCAAGATCGAGGCAGCTGCAGCGGAGAGAAGCCTGGAACTGCACGATAGCGGTTCGAGCGGGGTACACGCACAGGCGGTGGCGGCATCGCGGAGCTGAGGATCGCCCTTCACCAGGAAAATCGTACAATTTTCTTCACACTCGGATTGCGGCGTTTCGCGCTGCGAGGCGGGATGCGGTAGAATCCGAGTCTCTCAGGCGGGTGTGAAACGACTGAGAGGGAAGAGCGGAGGCTGACGATGGAAGTGGAGTTTACCGCGAGACAAGTTAGCGTTCCGAAGGCAGTGCGTTCCCAAGCCGAAGAGGGATTGGAACGGATTGCCCGCATTCTGGGTAGAGGAGCACGCGCGAGCGTGGTATTTCGCGCGCAAAGACATCTGCAAATTGCCGAACTGACGATCAAGGCGAGGTTGCAGACGATTGAGGCAGAGGGCAAAGCCGACACGCTGGAAGCGGCCTTGCGCATCGCGATTCAGCATGCGGAGAACCAGGCGCTGAAGTATCGCGACAGGCAGTTTGAGAGAAAGCGCATGCCGAAATTGGATAAGGAGCTGACGGCGCCGCCGGTAGCGATGGCAAAACGTGGAGCGCAGCCCGAGGGAATGCATGAGAACGGGAAGTTGACCCGGGCGAAGGTGAAAACGGCGATTCCCGTGCATTCGTTCCCGGCAAGCACGGCGTTCGTGGAGCCGCACATTCTGGCCAGCGGCGAGGCGATCGCGGTGAAGCCGATGACGATTGAAGAGGCGGTGAAAGATGCCGAATTTCGCGACAAGGATCTGCTGATCTTCAGGAATCGCGCCGGCGATTTGTATGTCCTGCATCGCAGACGCGATGGGCAGATGGAGCTGGTAGAAGTTCCATAAGATGAAAACGGCGTTACTCCGGTGACGCCGTTGCTCTTTGTTGACGTGCGCTCCTGATTCAGGATGCTAGGATGTGCGCATGGTGCCCAAGCAGTCCAAGACAGGTGTGCGCCGCCGCGGCCAGCCGGGGAAGTCGGCAAAACCATCCGGGAAAGAGCTGATCATTCTCACTGGAATTTCCGGTGCCGGGAAGGCGTCTGCTCTCAAGGCGTTTGAGGATCTCGGGTACCAGGCTGTCGACAATCTGCCGCTCGAATTGATGCAGGAGTTTGCCGGCCTGGTAGCGAAGTCGAAAGATATTGAACGCGCAGCAATTGTTGTGGATGTGCGCGAGGGACAGGCGCTCGATCGACTGCCGGAGATTATCAAGCACGTGAAGCGTGTGCTGCCGACGCGCGTGGTGTTTCTGGATGCGCAGGACCCGGTGCTGGTGCGGCGCTATTCTGAGACGCGGAGACCGCACCCCTTGCGGCGTTCGGAGAGCGTTTCGCGTTCGATTGTGGAAGAGCGGCAGATGCTCGACACGGTGCGCAACGTGGCTGACACACAGATCGATACGTCACGATTCAACGTGCACGAATTGCGCGAAGAGATCTTGAAGAGGTTCGGACACGGGAATCAGACGGAGCGTCTTCTGATTTCGTGTCTTAGCTTCGGGTTCAAGAATGGCGTTCCGCTGGATGCGGACCTGGTGTTTGATGTGCGCTTCTTGCCGAATCCGCACTTTGTTCCGGAGTTCAAAGAGAAGACGGGGCTGGATCCGAGAGTCGCCAGTTATGTGAAGGGATTCTCGCAGACCGGAGAGTTTCTGGACAAGGTGACGGACCTGATGCTCTACCTGATGCCGCATTACGTAAAGGAAGGGAAGAGCTATCTGACAATCGCGTTTGGCTGCACCGGCGGGCAACACCGCAGCGTGATGATGGCGGAGGAGATTGCGAAGCGGCTTTCGAAGGCTGGTTACGTGGCCAAGGCTGTGCACCGGGATATCCCGCGGTAGTTCTATTTTGCTGGTTTCTGCAACTGGTCGAGAAATGCGGAGAGAGAGCTGCTGTACTGTCGTTCGTCATCAAGCGACTTACTGAGCCAGACGATGGTTTTGCGTGCCGGCACGCTTCGATAAGTTTGAGGAGCTTCGCCTTCCAGCGCCGTCATCGAGGCCGGAGCCCAATAAATCCAGAGTGAAGGGATGAGCAGGTTTGACGCGGCGGCGTTTGTGTCCCAGCGATCGCCGACGAGCAGGTGCGCAGGAACGAGGCGGGCTCGCGGATCGTTGAAGATGGTGGCGGTGGGGTTCTCGTCGGGCTGTTCGAGGACGATGCCAGCGAGATCGGGGTGGGCAGCGGCGATTTCGAGAGCAAGATCTGCACCGAGGTAGCGGCCTATGAGGATTATGGACGAAGCAGGGATGTGGCGGGTGCCGCTGAGGTATTGCAATGCGAATTCCGCGTCTTCGCGCCAGCGTTTTTCGCTGGGGCGCTCAAAGTGGCTCTGGCCATAGCCGCGGTAATCGAACGCGAAAATGTTGAGGCCGGCATCGTGAAACGGTAAGAGCTCGTCGACGGTGTCCCCGAGATTACCGGTCTGATCGTGAAGATAGACGGCGGTGAAATGCGGCTGCGACGATGCCGGGATCCACCATCCGCGAAGCTGCGGTTCGCCGGAGGCGTTGGTGGCGAAGCCGATGGATTCGAAGGGGAGATTTACGTTTGCGGGAGTTTTCGTCACTGCGGATGTGGGGTGATAAAGCAACTGCCAATTGCCTTGCCAGAAGAGAATGCAGAGGGTTCCCCAGGCGCACAGCAATGCGGCAAGGAGTGTGAGACCAAGTCCGCTGAGCAGCCACGTGCCGGAGACAGTGGGGGGCGCTGGCTGGCTTTGTGGAGATGAACGCGCAGAAGCGGGTCGAGGTGTCGCTGCTGGACGGGATTGACGGGCCTTTGACTTGCTCATCTGTTTACCACTTGCGGGGGCAGCCTATCTTGTTCATGACTTCTCTTGCCTGCGAAGGGCAGCACAGATTTATGCTAATTGGGCTGATCGAGGGACGCGAGACATCGTTGAATGAGGAGAGATGAAGAATGACGGATTTTGTGCGGATTTGTGCGCAGGGGGAGATTCCGGCGGCCGGAAAGGTCAAGGAATTTGTTATCGAGGGACGCGCGCTTTGTGTTGCGAACGTCGATGGTGCGGTATGCGTGCTGGACGGGACATGTCCGCATGAAGGAGGACCGCTGGGGGAGGGAACGATCGAGGGCGGTAAGCTGGTGTGTCCGTGGCACGCCTACGCGTTCGATGTGACGACCGGAGGCACGGACGAGGATCCCGATGTGAAGGCCGAGGTACTGGAGGCGAAAGTCGAAGGCGGGGAACTGCGCGCGAAGATTTAGTTGTTGTGCGAATGAGCGGCCGATCCAGTGGGGCATCGATCTGGATCGGCCGCGTAGAGATAATGTCGAGCGGTAGTAGGCGCAGGATCGCGCCGTGCCCCAGGTTGCATTTGTCTACTTTTTCTTTGACGGAACCTTTTTGCCTTCGTGACGTGCTTCGGAGAGGCCGATGGCGATGGCCTGTTTCGGATTTGTAACTTTCTTGCCGCTGCGGCCCGATTTCAGCTTGCCGCGTTTCATTGCATGCATTTCGCGTTGAACGTCTTTGCCAGCGGATGGCGAGTATTTGCGACTGGAAGATTTCTTTGCACGGCTGGAGCTGGATTTTTTCGCAGCGGAGCTGCGGGTGCTCTTCCTGGCCGTGCCGCGAGATTTGCTGGTGCTGGATGAGCGGGAACGTGATGATGAACTTTTCGATCGGCTGCTGGATTTCTTTTTGGCTGCCTTTTTCGTTGCCATGACTATCCTCCTCGGAGGTCAGATGGAGACAGCTTGAGGCAAGTTGTCTCTGAACGGCGGGGAAGGCTGCTTCACGGATCGCGCGCGAGTGCGTCTGTTGCTACACGATGCGGCGAATTCCTGGAATTCGTACGAGCGGATCGGCGATGAGCCACGTGGCGATGCAACTTAGCGTGCCGGTGACGATGAACTTGAGAATTGCAGGCGCGACGAATGAATGCAGCAAGAGGCTCATGCCGACGAGCACGGGTGGATGGATGATGTAGACGGCGTAGGCGCGGCGATTGAGCCACGACCAGAAGGCAGAAGGCTTGTTCATGAATGCGCGCGCGATGAGCAGCCATGCGGCGATCAGTCCCCAGGAGACGAATGGATCCCAGAAGGCGTAGACGATTGCAGGCCACGTGTGTCCACCGCCGAAGTTGGCTTTGCCTGGAGGGAAGACTCGCATCGCAATGGCTATGCTGATCGGCATGAGCGGCCATGCTGCAATGAGCGTGATGATCCAGGGACGGGCGTGCTTCCACTCAAGCTGACGGAGCCAGTCGTAGCGCCATGCTGCGATCCCGATAGCGAAAAGAAAAATGTAAGGAGCGAAATAGCCGAACTGCAGCCCAATGACGTTTTTGCCGGTGGGAACGAATTGGCGGATGGCGAGACTGGCTGCGCCGACGAGGATAGCGCTCAAGAGCCATCGCGCATATGCGGGAACTGGACGTGGTGTGCGCGAAGACGAGGCGAGAGATGATCCGAAGGCGGCGCGCCACGCGCAGTATGCGAGCGAGAAGATGAGGAGCGCCTGGGCAAACCAGAGTGGTCCGTTGATGATGATGACGTGGTTCCAGAGATAGGGGAAGACTCTCCAGAAACCCTTGCCGTCGTGCGACGCGACCATCGCGGCAGTGAGCGGACCGAGGATGAAGATGAAGACGAGAAGCGGGATGCCAAGGCGCGTGAAACGATCGCCGATGAATTTTGCGTAGCCTTTGCGCTCAAGCGAGCCGGGGGTGAAGTATGCGGCGAGAAGAAAGTAGAAGCCCATGAAATAGGCCTGATTGGTGGCGCAGAAGAGCGTGAGGAGAATGCTGGAAGTTTCTCCTGAAACGTGGAGTTCGTTATAGAACCAGCTGCCGGATGCGCCGTAGGTGATGGCGGTGTGATGAAGGATGACGAAGGCCGTCATGATGGTGCGAAGGCGGTCGATGTAGAGGTCGCGGGGCGGGGCTATGCGAGTGCTGTCGGAAGAGGCGGAGGCAGTGCGTTCGATTTCCGCTGTTTGTGGCATGAGAGATGATACGGCGGACGGTGGAGATTTGTTCGTGATTTGGAGCTGGTTTTTTCCCATTCATCCGCGATGAAGCTGCGGATGAATGGGGCACAGCAGGTGTTGATTGGGAATCGGGACGAACTTCATCCCACCCTAAATTGGCCTGACAGCCAATTTAGAATGGGGCACCCAGAATGTGGTTATCGAACTAATACTTCACGATGGCGGTGAAGGAGTCGGGCTTGAGGCTGGCGCCGCCGACGAGTGCGCCGTCGATTTCTTCCTGGCCGCAGAGCGCGGTGGCGTTGTCGGGCTTGACGCTGCCGCCGTAGAGGATGCGCATCTTCGATGCGACGTCGTTGCCGAGCAGCTTGGCGACTTCGGAGCGGACGATGCGATGTGCTTCGACTGCCATCTCGGGCGTGGCGGTTTTGCCGGTGCCGATGGCCCAGACAGGTTCGTAGGCGATGACGATGGGTGCGGCGGCTTCGGGCGTGATTCCGGCGAAGGCGCCAGTGACTTGGGTTTTGAGCACTTGCTCGGTCTGGCCTGCTTCGCGTTCGGCGAGAACTTCGCCGATGCACACGACGGGGATGATGCCATGCTTGAGCGCGGTGTGAAGCTTCTTGTTGACGATCTCGTCGGTCTCGCCGAAGTACTGGCGGCGCTCGGAGTGGCCAATGAGAGTGTGGGTTCCGCCGATGGCTTTGAGCTGGAGGATCGAAGTTTCGCCTGTGAAAGCGCCTTCTTCAGCGAAGTAGATGTTCTGAGCGCCGATAACCACGTTGGAGCCCTTCGCGGCTTCGATCACCGTAGGGAGGAGAACGGGAGACGGAAAGAGAGCGATTTCGTCGCGCGTGTGACCAGCAACGAGGGGCAGGAATGCGTCGACAAAGGCCTTTGTCTCGGAAGGTGTTTTGTACATCTTCCAGTTGGCAGCAATCAGTTTCTTGCGTGACATGTTGTGTGAAGTCCTCAGTACAATTTTACCGGACCGAAAATAGGGAGTGGGGTGACGCGGAGCACAGGGAAGAGGGTTACGGAGAAACTAATTAGTTCCTTGTGCTGAGTTGCACCGACGCTGCATCGGGAGGAACTTCGCCGCGAAAGAATGCTTCGCGCTGGTCAGGATCGCCGAGGTCCATCTGGAACTGATGCCAGGTGCCATCCTGCAGAACGGCCATGTTCCATGCGCCGGAGACTGAATCTGAAAACTGCCATACGATGTGGTATCCGTCCTCGTTTGTGAAGCCTTCCATGTCGGCCTGGATGATGGACTCGCCGCGCTGCCAGAGGAAGGTGCGCAGGGCGTGAAGGGCTGCCAGACCCTCTTCGGTTTCGGAGCCGACGAGGTGTTGGAAGGCGTAAACGGTCTTCACTTCGTCGAGAAAGGCGTGCAGCCACTCGACGCCGCTTTCGGGCTTGCAGTCGCGTGTATCTTCAATGAACTCCGCGACCTCATCCTGGCCTAGCGAGCCATCACTTACCGGGAGCCGCTCGAGGACTGCAACTTCGACCTCGCCATCGCCGGAGAGCAGCAGGGATTCCCATTCATCTTCGGTTCCTTCTTCAATGCTCAGTTTGAAAGATGGATGATCGCCTTGAACGACTTGTGCGAGTTCTTCGAAGGATGGGGAATCTTCGTATTTAGAAAGGACGCGTGTGTAATAGCCCACTGGGTTTCTCCTGCTTGTTTGGACGAGTCTTTTTCGAGCAGAGCAAAGCTACGCAATGCGAGCGAGAAGCTTCAAGGGCCTCCCTGCGAGCTTTGATCAGGATTGGTCGTCGACTGGGTAGGAGGCGACTCGGCTCCAGCGGGGGCGGTTGCGGAAGATTCCCATTGGGGCGGAGTTGAAGCAGATGCGGAGTGTGCGCTGAAGGGCGCGCTGGCCCCAGAAGCCGACGGCAATAGCGCAGAGCGAGCAGACGAGCCAGATCAGCCAGCCGGTGATTTCGGCGCGGGCGCTGGAGCAGTTGCCCCACATCATGTCGGGGCCGCAAGCCATGCTGGTGTTGGGTATGAGACCGCAAATGTAATAGAGGGAGACGGCGGCGGGAGGCGTGAAGAGGATGGCAAGCGAGAAGGGGCGGAGACGGGGGATGGCCAGGGCAATCAACGCGGCGAGGGAAGAGGCGATGAGGGTGGCGAACGCGATCAGCGCTTCGGCGAGGATGTCCATGCTGCGGCTCCTTAGCGGAGAATAGCAGATCGATGTTTACTATGGCGTCCGGTGAGGCGGCCGGCGATGTTTCCCAGGTCTCAGAAGCGAGACCTGGGGCACCCGTGTGTCGTCAGGATCGGCTTTGTCGTATCCCACCCTAACCGCGAAAAGCTGCGGTTAGGATGGGGCACCCAGATTGTGATTCGAAGAAGTTGATGAGGACTACTTGTTGGTGAGCGCTTCTACGCCGGGGAGTTTTTTGCCTTCGAGGAATTCGAGGCTGGCTCCGCCGCCGGTGGAGATGTGGGTGATCTGGTCGGCAACGCCGGCCTGATTGATGGCGCTTACGGAGTCGCC
>Ga0105245_10005675_pt1 | contig 10969 bp, 8 predicted proteins | sample KBSM54metaG_FD_81523 | JGI IMG/M metagenome (GOLD analysis project Ga0105245, IMG submission 81523) | Miscanthus rhizosphere microbial communities from Kellogg Biological Station, Michigan, USA - KBS M5-4 metaG | ecosystem: Host-associated > Plants > Roots > Rhizosphere > Soil | place: Michigan...
TAACGCCGACTTCTACGCATTTACCCTCAACCATACCAGCACGCTCAAAACCGAGCTGCGCGGGCTTACCGCCGATGCGGATGTACAGATCATTCAACTGGTCAGCGATGGCGCGGGAGGACAGGCCGAACACGTCGTACTCAGTTCGCCGATCAGCGGAAACAGCGACGAAGCCTTCGATGGCTCGCTTGTGGCCGGCAATTACTTCGCCAAGGTTTTCATCCATAACACCGGTAACACGAACTACCTGCTGAAGCTTCAGGTGACGCAGGTGGACGGCGCGGGAGAATCGACCGCGACTGCCCGCGACATCGGCACCCTGCCGCGCATCGATGCTGTACAGAGTCTGACCACCGGCCAGCTCCTGGGCCTCGACGGCCTGATTCTGCCGGCACGGGCATCTCACGCCGGCGCACTGGCATTCAATGACCGCATCGGCGGCGTCGATACCGATGACTTCTATAAGTTCACCCTGGACGATTTCCGTAAAGTCTCCGTCACCATGACCGGTCTGAATCCCGCCATCGCGGATGATGCCGACCTGTCGATCCTCGACTCGCACGGCGTAGTCATTCAGACTTCCTCGCACCAGGGCGCAGCCAACGAAGCAATTCAGGTGGAATTGCTGCCCGGCACTTATTTCGCCCGCGTGCGGCCCGTTCTTAACGAGTCCAACTACAAGATCCAGTTCACCAGTGTACAGGGCAAGGACCTGCCCGGAGAAACTCCGGCCACTGCGAAAAACGCCGGAACCTTGAGCGCCTTTGCCAGCACGACACTCATCAGCAACGAATTTGTCGGTGGTACGGACTCATCCGATCTCTTCAAGTTCACGACCACCAAAGGATTCAACGCCTTTCTCACAACCTCCGGAACTAACCACAATGCCCTGCAGGTGCAGTTGATTCAGGATAAGAACAACAATGGCGTCATCGATACCGGCGATGTGCTGCCCGGCGACGCCACCAGCAACTTCAGCGGTGTAAACCTCGTCCCCGGCACTTATTTCTCGCGCGTGCGCATTGCCGCGGGCGCATCGGTGACTTCGGCGGTGTACGGTCTGAATCTGAACTTCCAGGAGATCGACGTCACGCAACCCGACCCCAAGGTCGTCAACACCATTCGCAAAGACATCGGCAACTCTCGCGCTACTTCATTCAACCTTGGAAGTGAGGCCTTTCTCGATCGGAAAATATCGCGCCACTACGTAGGCGCGGATGATACCAGCGACATTTTCAAGTTCGGCGTGGGCTTGGCGCCGCAACATAACACCAAGATTACACTGAGCGGGCTGAGCGCCGATGCCGATCTGTTCCTGCTGGATGCCAATGGGCATGAGCTGGCTCATTCGACGCATTCGGGCACGACCGATGAGTCGATCAGCTTCGACCCCGGAGGCTTTGGCGGCACGTTCTTTGTCAAAGTCGCCAGTGCCAACGGTGGCAATACGCTGTACGACCTGCGCGTGACAACCTGAGTACGATCGGCTTCATTCGATGCACCAGTCGGAATACTGCCGGGACGTGCGTGTCGGGTTTGGCCAGACGGCAAAACGACATGCGCGTCCCTGCACGTTCAATGCACGGTGAGCGGATACAGCCAATAGCCAGGCGAAACCGGTATCCCAGTGGATCATCGTATCACACTTGCGAGCTATTCAGGTCTTAACGCCTCCCTGCATAGCGAGTGCGACCGCAGGATCGGTACTATGGGGTTTTGCGGAAGGCCTTAACCGTTGTATTTCATTCGTCATTGCCGTGCCGCTGTCCGGACCGGCCGACGGATATCAGTTCCACACTCCGGGCATCGCTCGGGCGTCGCTCGCAGGTCATATCCGGCACTGTCCGGGTGCAAGAAATCGCGTTGTAATCTGCAGCGGTTGCTCATGAAACACTGACGGGGCTCGCAATTACACATCCCCTTCCCAAAGCTGATGCTGGTTGGCTGCAGAATCGTTGCCGCGCCGCGAATTAAGCGTTAAACCAATATCGGTTACCCCGCACCGACGGATCATCCTCGCGGCGCAGAATCCCGCGCTTAATCAATCGAGCTAGAATTGGATTCACCACCCCAAGCCTACCCTGCCCTTTCCAATAAGCGTTCACTTGCGCGGTGCTCGGGTTACCTTGGATGCGGACAAATTCAATGACCGATTCCTCTCCCGTCAGTTCAAACTTCTGGTATCGCCTTCGCGGCCGCTCATCGGCATCTCTTTGAGGCTCAATTCCGGTCAACACATGCCGAATTTGCCCGAGTGCCTTATCAATTTCGGCGATCGCCTGAATATGCCGTACGCGATCTTCCTGCAATTGGCGGATCTTCGCGGCCAAATCTCTTGGAGTTTTGAGTTGGGGTTCTTCGCGGTCCACACCTATCTGATTCATATCACTCCAGTTGTCAATCGTCGGAAACGTTTACGAGAATTTGATTGGAACCCTCATTACTGTTTCCTTGCAGACCGCCGTCCCGCATTTGAAAGGTCTTTCATGTGGCCTCTGGGCAGACCCGCGCAATCTCTTCCTTCAGCGCGTCCAGCGAAAAAGGCTTGGTTATGCACCCCGGCGGCACGGCACTGGGCAATCTCCACATCCCGCGCATAGGCCGTCATCGCGATTGCCTTAAACGGCTGGCATCGGCTTCGAAGCTTGGCTAGCACTTGCATGCCATTCTGGCCGGGCAGTCCGATGTCAGAGATCAGCAGATCAAACCCCGCGCCCGTGTCACAGTACTCGATGATCTTTTCGCCGTTCGGGAAACCGACGACTGTGTGACCGATGTGCCGCAAGATCCGCGTGGTGAGTTCCAGGGTATCTGGCTGATCTTCGAATAGAAGTATCCGCATGCGTGCGAATTTAGCAGCCAAGCGTGCCCAACCGAATAGGGATTTTCGCGTGACTCATCATCTGTTCATGTTCGGCAAATCATCGAGCGCATGGTGATGCGGCGCGCGATCTGTAAGAGCTTGCTGTCACGCACCGAAGCTCAATTGCGGGTACTTTAAGGATCACCGCGTCTTCAATATCGACAGCCGCCGCAGCGCAACCTGCTCGCCATTGGCATAGATCTCGATCCGGAACTGCCCAGGTGCAAGAAACCGCGTCGTGATCTGCAGCGGCTGTTCATGAACCACGGACGGCGCTCGCAGCGATGCCTCACCTTCCCAAAGCAAGTGCCGGTTGGCTGCGTCAATGTTCGGATAATCTGGCGTTCCCAGAATCAGGGCCAAGTGGTATTTGCCCCGGCCCTCCCTCAGCGCGAAATGAACCGCGAACGTCACGTCGGCGGGAAACTCGGTGACTACGAACGCGTTCATCATGCCGGCGATGTTGATAAGGCGTTGGGGAGTCGTCTGGATCTTTTGGCAGATGATGAGGGCAGGGCAGTTGGGGCGGGGAGGCCGGATGATCGGCAATCACGACTGTTTCAGCGCCGCACGACCTTGCCACTGACAAAAAAGCACGCCAGGGCCACCGTGCGCCGCTTCGCTGGATCAAACGCCCGCGGCCATCGTCCTGGTATTTTCTGTCTCCGTGTACAATATTGGATGACGCTTCGGTACTTTTGGCGGAAATGGCTGGCGCGACCATGACGGAAGCTAAGAAGAAATGAGGTGCGCTATGGCAAGGCGTTTTCATGTGATAATGCGAGTCGATGGGATGGAAACTCGGATGACCGATGAGAATGGATTCTCTGAATACCAAATCCCCGAACAAGCTGAAGTGGAGGCGCTCATTCACATTCGACTGGGCGCAAATCCAGCGACGATCTTCATCGTTGAGCTTGACGCCAGCGGCAAGGTGATTGGCGAGCGCGGATTTGACGGAGACAAATGATATATTTGGCACAATCGGTCTTTTGCTCTTTGCCGCGATCATGGCTTTTGCAGTCTTGGCGGTGTATGTATTCGCCAAAACCAAGCGCCAACTATGCGACGCCCCCAGGCAAACGATTCCCATGGATAATTGTCGCAATCGTGATCGGAACAGCGATCGTCGCGGCGATCGCATTAGCCGTTGTGTTTGGATGGATGTGACAGCGCGAGGGTTTTCATCCGCTGGCGATTGCTTGGCTTTCATGGTGGCATTGTGCCGCAGAACTCAGTTCGGCAATCGGTGCAATTCTTGGCGGATCGCCTCCCCGATTTCCTCAAACCTCGCCTTACCTTTCGCCAAGCAATCACGGCCAAAATCGTCAACGCCCAAACGATGCAATTATCCCAGGCGATCATCGTGCGGCCTCCGCTTGGACTAACACCCCACGCTCCGGGCAACGCTCGGGAGTGGCGCGCAGGTCGTATCCACAGACTGCGTAGCAGCCAGTCCCGTACCTTCGGCGGCGACGCAGCCAGACGAGCCCATCCTGGGATTGTCTCCATTTCTTAGGGCGAGTACGAGAATGCGGATTTCCGGTGTAGCTATCGCAGGTTCTGTCTGAAAATGCGAATCTTATCGTTTGGATGGATGCCGCAGCGTAACGGCCTTTGTCGGCTTAACCACCGGTGTTATGGAGAAAAGCGCTTTGATCCCCTGGGATGATTTGAATGCTGCCATTGCTGGCGCGGCGGCCACCGTCATTGCCGGCGCGGCCAGAACAGCGCCATATTTCTGCGCCACCAACACCAGATCGGCAAAATCGACTTTGCCATCATACGTGAAGTCCCCCTTTACGAAATTCACGCCGGATGTCGCGCCATAGTGTTGCGCGACGGCCACCAAATCGGCAAATCCCACGCTCCGATCGTGATTGGCGTCGCCATTGAGGAAAAAGAAGTCGGTCATGTAATCGGCGGCGAGGTGATTGCCCGAAGCATCGGCTATACCCGAGGCCATGAGCGTCACGCGATAGTTGCCATCGGGCAGCGCGCCGTAGGGATAACCCGGGAAAGCAAATACCGCGAGGTTGTTGGCTGCGAAGTAATTGAGCGTCAAAGCGGATGCGGGAATGGTAGCGCCGGTGCTCAGGTTCTGGAGCACAAGGTCGTTTGTTCCAAGGCTTGCGGCGACATTGGCGTTGAATGTGAATTGCACCGACTGCGCTGGGATAAAGTAGTCGAAAAATATGGACGTGACAGTTGGTGCGTTGGGATTGCGCTCGTACGCGCCGATATCAACCGAGCTGCCGACGATGCGCCCAAAGCCCGGACCGCGCTGATCGGTGGTGATGCCGGCGGGGACCAGCGCGCCCGAGCCGGCATTAAGAAGCGGGCTGTTGGGAAGAATCGCGTGGGTTTGAGTTGGTCCGCCATTGGAGCCCAGAACATCAAGCATAAGGTTTGTTGAAAAGGCGAGGTTATTGCCGCTGGCGGCGACCAGCGTAAATCCGGTGCCGCTGCCGATGGCGCTGTAGTTGGCTTGTGTCTTGGTAAAGCCATCGGTGCGGATGTCCGGTGCGCCGGAGTTGATATTGCCCGAGACGACCGAGTTGGCAAGGGTTATGGTGTTATTGAGGATGCTATTGCGGAAGATGCCGCCGCCGCCGGTGGTTGTGCTCGTTCCACTGGCGCTATTGAGCGTGATCGTGCTGTTCTGAACGAGCAGCGAACCTGCGCCTGACTGCAGGGCGATCCCTCCGCCCGAGACGGCTGAGTTGCCGCTGATCGTGCTGTTCTGAAGCTGCAGAGTGCCGGTCAAGGTATCCATGAAGATCGCCCCGCCCGTGCCAGTGGAGGAATTATTGTTGAACGTGCTGTTACGGATGATCAGCGTATTGGGCGTAAATCCGGCGGGAGGCGCAGCCAGGGCGGCGGCGTCAAAATAAAGCCCACCCCCCACTGCATTAGTAGATGCCGTGGCTTTGTTCCCGGAGAGCGTGGTGTTTTCCATCACCAGAGAACCATTGCTGACAAAAAAGATACCGCCACCGTTGAGAGCGGAGTTGTCCTTGATGACACTGTTGCGGATGGTGAGGGTCGCGCTGTTGCCGAGATAGATCGCGCCGCCAGAGCCATTGGCGGTGTTGCCGGTGAAGACCATGTCGTCGAGGGTGACGTTTGGACCAGTGCCGACGGCTGACAAACCGCCGCCAGCGCCTGTGATCGTGCCACCCGTAACGGTCATGCCGGTGAGTTTGAGGACCGTGGCAAACGAATTAAAGGACGTCCGCGAATTGACGTTTCCGTTGACGCTGCGCTGGATGGTGAGCAGGGATGAGCCCGGGCCGGTGATCGTAAGCTGCTGGTTGATCTGAGGCGGAGCCGAATCGATGATGATGGTGTGATGCCCGGAATAGAAACTGGCATCGAAAACGATTTCATCGGCACCCGCGGAGTTATTGGCGTCGAGGATCGCCTGGCGAAGCGTGCCGCCAGTGGTGGTGTCGGCTGTACTGCTGACGGTGTAAGTGCTGAGGCAGAGGCGGCGTTCGAGCGATTCAGCCAGGCAGATCGGCAACCCTTTGCACGCTCGGCGCGCGATCGAAACGCCGGATTGTCGGTAACACGGGGAACTCATTAACAGCCCCTCCACAAGTCTTTCTGAACAGCAAATGAATGACACAGGCTGCCAACTGAGCAATTGTACTGAATACGGCGGTTTGCGACAAGAATTTTATCTTGATGGGCCCTGAAAACCTCCCCAGTTCCTATGGCTCCCAATTTTTCCCACTGGTCATAGGGTACCGCCTTTTTCCGCGTCCTCTCGCCCAGCCGCACTCGGGGCAGCGGTCTGGGGTTGCCTGAACGTCGTATCCACACTCAACGCAACATCCCCGCGCCCAGCCAACCTGCTGAGATTGGAATTGCTGAATTCGCAATCATTGAGCCGAAATTGTTGAATCTGAGATAAGCGTATTAGATCCAGTTGCTCGGATTCGGTTGTTCCAAGGTACCATACTTCCGCAGAGTCCACGCGATCCGTAAGATAACTGAAGCGTCCTCCCAAAACCGATCGCAATCGATCGGGGATGATCGGAGCGACGGTAAAGTGCTTATACGGCGGGGTCAGCCGCGCAATCGTCTTTTGCTCCCCCTGCCATCCCCACCACAACCACCCCATCCCCGCCCCCGCCGCCAGCAGCAACAAAAGCACCACCGCCAAAACCCGCCGCCCCACCGCCAGACCCACCCGCGCGGTGGTCGCCGGGCGAACGTCCGCCGATTGGCCAGATCAAACCCCCGCCGCACTCCGGACATTTGCTGCTCGCCAGCCCGACCAGCGCATACCCGCACCCCTTGCAGAAGACGCGCGGCGTCATCGAAGCAGCAGGTGCGGAAGATTCGCTCTCGGTCGGCATAAGGAAAATATCGTACCAGTGCGGCTTTAGTGATGTTGAGAAATCCGCATCGGGTTTGAATAGCCCGACGGCAGGAACGGCCGGAGGTCTATCTTGATGTAGTGGCGAGCGCCGGTCTGCGCCAGGACTCTGTACAGGGCACCGAAGCTGACGGGTAATTCTTCGGTCGAAACATAAATCGGGATGCTCATTATGATCTCCATTTTTGCGCAAGACGTTAACATGGTTTCGTGCGACAATTGGGACGGTATATCTTCAATAGACTGACGGTGCTGTCGTTGCTGATTTGCATGACGACGGTGGTGATGTGCGTACGGAGTTATTTTTTCTTTGATTAGTTTGAGTGGTCGTCCTACGCGGCGCGCGGCGTGCTGATCGACGAAGACACACCCATCGTGCCTCGATATCGGCGAAGTTCCCGCACGACCGTCGTCGTGGAGTGCGGTCGCGTCGGGTTTGATAGCTGGCGAAACCACACTCCACCCGATCGCCTGTATTATAGCGAGGAGGATGATACTGCCACTCCCGGTCTCGGATTCGCGTGGGAATCGGGCGCAGCCAGTCGTTCCAAATATTTTGTGTTCACTCATGTCGCGCGGTTCGGATTCGAATTTTACGACGGCTGGTTCCCAATGCCACCTCGCGGCTGGCCAGATGACTGGCCCGACGCGTGGAGGCCGATCTTAGTTTTAGGACAATTCCCACTCGCGGCCGCTGCGGCCGTGTCTGCTCTTTTTCCAGGATGGTGGTTTTTGAAAACGGTAAGACACCGCCGACGCTCCCGTCGCCGCGCTCGGTTACGCCAATGCGCTGGATGCGGCTACGACCTCCGCGCCACGCCCGATCGCTGTCCTAAGTGCGGGATGGTCACCAAGCCGATGGAGATCACATGACCCGCGAAGAAAGCTGGCAGGTCGAGGGTACTATGTTTGGCCGGAAAGCGATCGCGCAATGACATTGCAGACGGCGGCGAAGCTTCACCTCCCTCAATTTCGCGGCGGTGTCGGGTGTGATCGTTGCTCGGCAAGTTCGGCGGACTTGGCGTAGGGAATGAGCATTTTCACTAGTGGTTCGACGCGGTCGCGATATTCCGGGCCGACTGATTCGCTTACTACTTGCGTCATGATTTCAGCGAGTTCACTGGCAGGGTCGATCGCCTTCGGTCGTATAGGGCGCGCGCCGGCGGCGAAGGGCATGTAGGTTGCGCCGCTGCTCTTGATGAACGGATCCCAGCTTTCCTTTACGCGCGGGCGGATTAGGGCGTGGATTAGATAGCCCTTTGATTTCGCGAGCGTCCCGAGTTCTTCGCACGCTTTTTCTGAACCGGGGGTGATGGGCGCATCGCCTACGACTGCAATTACTCGGCGGGCGTGTTTGTCAGTGCTCCAGTTCATTTCGCCCATCGCCGCTTTTACGGCTGCGTGAAGGGCTGAACCGGGGTGGACGTTTCCTTCGTTGCGATCGGGTTTGGGAATCGGCTCGGCGGCCATTTTCGCGGCGATCGCCTTGCCATCGGTCGTCAGCGGATAGCCTTTCACCTGATAAAAGCGAGGATCGTTTGCGGCTCGCTGGCAGCAGGGTTTCATGATGCTAGCATCTGTTTCGTGGCGGTAATAAATGACGCCGCAGCGGGCGCGCTTGCTGATGAGCGAACAGGCGCGGACGACGGGATCGGTCTCGGCTGCGACGATCTGATTTTCCTCGTTCATCGAACCCGTGGAATCGATGCACCAGACGAGATCGAAATCGCTTACGACCAGCTTGCCGATTTCAAGTTCGGCGTGCCAGCGCTTATCGAGAGGATCGGTGATGCGATCGGGTTTGAGGAAAAGCGTGGCGGATGGAATGTAGGGCTTAAGCTCGTCGGTAGTGGCGGCTTTTAATTGCGCGTGCTGCTGCGGCCAGGCTCGCCAGAGACCGGCGAGTTTTTTCGAGTCGCTCTGGTCGGGCGAATCGGGCAGTTTGTGCAGCGCGTGATCGACGCGGGCGACCCATTCGGGATGACTCAGATTCGCGATGATCGCGCGGATCAGGGCTGGATCGTGCCAGGCCGCCACCAGGTCCGCCAGTGCATCGAGCGCGGCGCGGCCTTTGGCGTCCTGCAGGTCATTTTCCTGTATCACGCGCGAGGCGAGTTTGGCGGGCTCATTTTCGAAAATCGTCGGCACTTGTTCCGCCATTGCGCGAAGAAGCGGTGTAACCGTTGCGCCGGGAAATGCGCCTGCATTCGCCGCTTGTAATCCAGCGATTGTCCATCGTTGCCGCTGCTCGGCTGACATCGATGAATGCCGGGCGTGCAGCGCTTCCCAGACGAGATAAGCGATAATCGGGTCGCGATCTTTTGGTTTGAGCGCATCGAACAGGCGTTGAAGAATATCCGGGGCATCGATGCGGCTTAGCGAGATGATGGCGATTTCGCGGGGCAGGCGGTCGGGGGAATCGAGGGGGACGCCATAGAGCTTGGCGTAATAGGCTTCGAGATCTTTGATTTTCTTTTCGGTGGCGGGGGAGGGTTTGGTTGGTGCGTCGGCGGCGGTAGCGGCGATGCGGACGATGCACGCGAGGAGCGCGAAGGCAATAAGTGGCCAGAGGAAAAGAGCGGTTGACCGGGAGAGTCTCACTCTCGTGTTCATATTATGCTCCGGCTGTCGCAAGGCGGCTGTTCACCGTATCGCCACGAATCAGTGGCTGCAAGGGAGGCGGTGAACCCCCGAGTGTGAGAGTGCGTGATACCCTCCGACTGCTGATTCCGTGACCTTCGAAACGAATTCGCTGATCGATCGCAACCCATCATCCGCACCAATAGCCGCCTGTCATGGCCCGGGCGAAGAAGGACGATTACCGTCTGCTTTCTCTGAACCGCCTCATCGCCGCATTCTACCACCGATCATGCTTCCTTAGCGTCTGGGGCGGAAGTAACATCGATCGCTGACCTGCGAAGGAGTCGCGATGCGGCGGATCATTCGGGGATTCTTGTGGCTGATCAAAGGGACATTGCTGGTGATTGCGCTGGCGGCGCTGGTGCTGTGGCCTTTAAGTTACGGCTACAAGCGAACCCTCTGGCTCCTTCGCTATACAGTACAAACTGAGCGAGTTTATGCAGCTCATTTAACCGCCGGCGTCGAGGATGGGTTCATCACGATCGGCGACTATCACGATGAAGCCCAGGGCGAGGCGATTCGGTCTGTCAGCGCCGAAGCGAAGAGACAGGGCAATGGGTGGCACTCAATGAACGTACAACTGCCGCCCGCATTCTCCATTCGGAATGTCGGGCATCCTTTCGGTCCGGTTCGGTGGAGTATCTTCACGAATAAGCAGTTGGGGCATTCAGTTGTCATACGTAGCATATGGTGTCCCTGCTGGCTCTTATTTTTGTCTGCCGCGATCTGGCCCCTCACCAGCCTCACCCTCCTCCATCGCCGCCGCGCCAGCCGTCGCCACCTCGCCCGCGCCGGTTGCTGCGCCAAGTGCGGTTATGATTTGCGGGCCAGTCCCGATCGCTGCCCGGAATGTGGGGCATTGCCGGAGGCGAAGGCGTGAAACGATTTCTTCGAATCCTGTTCACACTTTTCGCCGCGCTGTCGCTCTTGTTATTTGCGGCAACCGTGGTCCTGTGGGTGCGCGGTTATCGTATCGCCGACGAGATGGGATGGACGCGTATCGAAAATGAGGGAGAGGTTCATTTCGTCTGGTACCTGGTGCTGGTATCAGGCAATGGCGGGTTGGGACTCATGTACGA
>Ga0105245_10005676_pt1 | contig 10968 bp, 10 predicted proteins | sample KBSM54metaG_FD_81523 | JGI IMG/M metagenome (GOLD analysis project Ga0105245, IMG submission 81523) | Miscanthus rhizosphere microbial communities from Kellogg Biological Station, Michigan, USA - KBS M5-4 metaG | ecosystem: Host-associated > Plants > Roots > Rhizosphere > Soil | place...
CTCGGCATCGGCTATCTGCCGCAGGAAGCCTCGATCTTTCGCGGCCTCACGGTAGAGCAGAATATTCGCGCGGTGCTCGAAGTCGTCGAGCCCTCAAAGAAGAAACGCGAGGCCGAACTGAATTCGCTGCTCGATGAATTCAACATCGCGCGGCTGCGTAAAACACCTTCGATCGCGCTGTCCGGCGGTGAGCGCCGCCGCGTCGAAATCGCGCGCGCACTCGCCACGCGTCCGAACTACATGCTGCTCGACGAACCCTTTGCCGGCATTGATCCGATCGCGGTCGGCGACATTCAGGACCTGGTCCGTCACCTTACCAACCGGGGCATCGGCGTCCTGATCACCGACCACAATGTGCGTGAAACGCTCGGCCTGACCGATCGCGCCTATATCGTCTATGCCGGGGAAATCTTGACTGAGGGCAGTCCGGACGAGATCGTTAACGATCCGGACGTACGCCGTCTTTACCTTGGCGAGGAATTCCGCCTGTAGTCCGTTTTTCGTAGACGTCAAGCCGTGTACATCGGCTTTGGACTAAGATAAGCAAGAATCGGACCAACTTTCAGTGGATCGGTTCTTAGCCTAATGGCGCTGACGCAGAGACTAGAATTCCGACAGTCGCAGTCGCTGGTAATGACGCCGCAGTTGATGCAGGCGATCAAGCTCCTGCAACTGTCGAATCTCGACCTCTCGGCCTTCGTCGAGGAGGAACTGGAGCGAAATCCGCTGCTGGAGCGCGCCAGCGACGGGCCGGAAGCGCCGGTTGCCGGCGAACCTGCTCAGGAATCAGCCCACGAGCGCAGCGAATTTTCTGAATCCGGCGATTCGGCCGCCTATGGCGACGAATCCGGCAGCGATCATGCCGACATGGCTCCTGGTTCGGCGGGCGATGCCTTCGAGCCCGGCCAGGAAGAGTGGCTGAACCGCGATCTCGGCACGCGCACCGAAATCGAGCAGACGCTCGATACCCCTCTCGACAACGTCTTTACCGAGGAGCCCGCGGAAGCGGCTGCTCGCGTGGCCCAGGACTCAGCCCCTACCGCCTACACCGAATGGGGCGGCGGCGCGTCGAACGACGACGATTACAATCTCGAAGCCTTTGTCGCCGCCGAGGTGACGCTCGGCAGTCATCTCGCCGAGCAACTGGCGGTCGCCTTCACTGCGCCGGCGCAGCGCATGATCGGACAATATCTGATCGATCTGGTCGACGATTCCGGATATTTGCCGGCCGATCTCGGACAAGCCGCCGAGCGGCTTGGCGCATCGCAAGGGGATGTCGATGCGGTGCTTGCGGTACTGCAGAAATTCGATCCGCCCGGCGTGTGCGCGCGGAATCTGAGCGAGTGCCTCGCTATTCAGCTCCGCGAACTCAACCGCTATGACCCCGCGATGCAGGCGCTGGTCGAACATCTGGATCTGCTGGCCAAGCGCGACATCGCCTCGCTGCGCAAACTGTGTGGCGTCGACGACGAAGACATCACCGACATGATCGGTGAAATCCGCCGTCTCGATCCGAAGCCAGGCCTCAAGTTCGGTTCGGCGCGCACGCAGACCATGGTGCCCGACGTTTATGTCCGGCCCGGCCCGGATGGCGGCTGGCATGTCGAACTCAACAGCGACACGTTGCCGCGCGTGCTGGTCAATCAGGTCTATTACACCGAACTGTCGAAGACGATCCGCAAGGACGGCGACAAATCCTATTTTACCGATTGCCTGCAGAACGCGACCTGGCTGGTTCGCGCGCTCGATCAGCGCGCCCGCACCATTCTGAAGGTCGCAACCGAAATCGTACGCCAGCAGGACGGCTTCTTCACCCACGGTGTTGCGCATCTGCGGCCGCTCAATCTCAAGGCGGTGGCGGACGCGATCCAGATGCATGAATCGACGGTGTCGCGGGTTACAGCCAACAAATATATGGCGACCAACCGCGGCAGCTTTGAATTGAAGTACTTCTTCACGGCTTCCATTGCGTCGGCCGATGGCGGTGAGGCCCATTCGGCAGAGGCCGTCCGTCACCACATCAAGCAACTGATCGATGCCGAAGCGCCGTCGGCGATTCTCTCCGACGACACGATCGTGGAACGATTGCGCGATTCCGGCATTGATATTGCCCGCCGCACCGTCGCGAAATATCGCGAAGCGATGCGGATTCCTTCCTCGGTGCAGCGCCGCCGTGACAAACAGAGTATGCTCGGTAACGCCCTTTCAGCTCCTGCCACTTCCTCCGACCGATCCCGCGATACGGCTCCGGCCTGATTGCGTTCGCGTCAAATCGCGATAGTCTCGATTCCCCCGAGAGCATGATCCGGAAAAGTGGTTACCGGTTTTCCGAAAAGGATCATGCTCCAACAAAAAGATAGAGCGTGATCCGGACCCGGAGGGCCGTGTTAGCGCAAAGTTACCGGTTTTTCCGAAAAGATCGTGCTCCAACAACAAAAACGAGAGTGGTCGAGGCATCAAGCGAGGCATCAAATGACCCTTCGAATCTCCGGAAAAAGCATCAATGTCGGCGAAGCGCTTCGCTCGCGTGTCAGCGAGCGCACCGATGAGGTCTTGAGAAAATATTTCGATGGCAATTATTCCGGCCACATCACGCTGAGCAAGGATGGCTTCGGCTTCCGTACCGATTGCGCGTTGCACCTTGATTCCGGCATCACGCTGGAAGCCGATTCGAACGCCGTCGATGCTTATGCGAGCGCCGACCAGGCGCTGGTGATGATCGAAAAACGCCTGCGCCGCTACAAGAGCCGCTTGAAGGATCGGTCGGCCCGCAAGACCTATGCAGCCTCTGTCGCGATGGCGGAGTTGATGAATGCGCCGAGCTATGTGATCGAGGCGCCTGCGGAAGGCGATGAGGAGGTCACCGCCTATAGTCCGGTCATCATTGCGGAAGCGACCACCTCACTGAAGCGGCTTTCGGTCAGCGAGGCGGTCATGGAACTGGATCTGACGGGCGCGGCCTGCATCGTATTCCAGCACGGTTCCAGCGGCCGGGTTAACGTTATTTACCGGCGTACCGACGGCAATGTGGGCTGGATCGACCCCCCGGCGGTTACCCCCTGACATATATGCCGAGGAGCATTGACGCCCAAAGCCGCACCTGCTTATGGTCCGCCGCCCTAAGGGGATGGGGTGCAGGAACTGGCCGGCGGGAGTTGGCACTGGGGACGCGTTGGAGTAGAAGCCCCTCATAGGGGCCAGTGCTAAGCCCGTCTTCTGTCTCATCTTCTTGACGCCCCGATTCCAGAACCTATTTCGCACCCTGACGGTTTAATTCACCTCGGAACGCCCCATGACGATTACCGATCTGGTCGCACCCGAGGCGATACTCCCGGCTCTGAAAGTCATCAGCAAAAAGCAGGCACTGCAGGAACTGGCGGCCCGGGCTGCGACCCAGACCGGGCAGAACGAGCGCTCGGTGTTCGAGGTCCTGTTGCAACGCGAGAAGCTTGGAACTACCGCCGTCGGCTATGGCGTCGCCATTCCGCACGGCAAGCTGCCCAAGCTTGAAAAGCTGTTCGGATTTTTTGCCCGTCTCGAGCGCCCGATCGATTTCGAGGCAATGGACGGCCAGCCGGTCGACCTGATCTTCCTGCTGCTGGCGCCGGAGGGCGCCGGCGCGGACCACCTGAAGGCGCTGGCGCGCATCGCGCGGCTGTTGCGCGATCAGGACGTCGCCAAGAAGCTGCGTGCCTCGCGCGATGCCCAGGCGATCTATTCGGTGCTCGCGCTGCCGCCGGCAAGCGCTGCGTAATTTTTCGATCAGCGATGTCTTGAGACGGCCGCCGGCGCGGGCAGCCTACGCATGAGATATCGGACCGTTTTGGTGTCATCATAGATGTTGGCGGTGCCGACCTCGACGAATCCCAACTCAGCATGGAAAGCGTCCGACACCGGATTCGGCGGTTTCGAATTGACTTCGCAGACGACGCGATCGTGCCCGGCCAGAACCGCATGCTCGAACAGATCGTCATAGAGCCGCCGCGCGCAGCCACGCCCGCGCGCCGACGATGCCACCACGATCCGGTCCACATAGACGAAGCGCGGATAATGGGCGCGGAACCAGAGGAAATTCGGGCTGTCGTAGTGCGCGTCCTGATCGAACGCCAGCACGAGGGCGTCCAGATTTCCGATCCTGCGGGCGAGGAATGCTTGTCCGACGAGATGCGCCAGCCGCTCGGGCTCCAGCCACGACAACTCCTGCGCATTGGCGTTATTGAGGGCGAGCAGGGTTTTAGCCAACGGCGCCGTCGGCAATGCATCCGCGCGCGTGATGGATTGAACCTCATCGTCGGTCATGTGATTCGTCCAGCGGCACAGCCTTCGATTTCCAAGCTCGGTGCGTACTGCATCTCGCCATTTCCGAAGGGTCAATGCTCGCGCGTACAATCGATCAAGTTGGTAAACACATCCAGCTTCCGCGCGCCAGTTCGTGCGTGAAACCCGCAATTTCCAAACCGTCAATCTCGGCACATAAAAACGGGCGCCTGTCTCCGGCAAAGCCGATGACAGACGCCCGTGGTTTAAAAACTCTGGTGTGGCTCACCCGCAGCCGCGAACGGCTGCACCGGTAACACCGGCAGGCACCGCGTTCCCCAACGTCAGCAAGCGCCGCGTCAGTGACAGCGGCAACGGCCGCGTCAGTGACAGCGACAAGTCTCGCGTCAGTGAACGCTGACGGCCTGCAATTCATTGCTCCATGCATTCGCGATCGCCGCTTCACGGCTGTCGGTCAGCATGATCGGGGTGCCGTCGGCGGCATGCAGCGCGAACAGCTTTAGTCCCGGCGCGATTTTCGGTGCCTGCGGGAACAGTCCCGGTACGTCCTCGGAACGGACCTGTTTCACGTAGGCGATATGGCCTTCACCGAGATGGGCCAGCGCCTCAAGGGAAACCTTTTCGGGTTCCAACGTCATACTCACTTCACTCATGGTCTCGACTCCTTCTGGGTCTAAGCGGTCGAGTCCGCTACTCGTTCCATTATTCGTGTTCATTGATAGCAATTGTCTTAACGACCCTTTCAGGCTCAGGCCTGGCCAGGTCGATCGACAACAGCCCGTTTTTCAGATCCGCCCCCAGCACCAGCATCCCCTCCGCCAGCACAAAAGTGCGCTGGAAGTGGCGCGCGGCGATGCCGCGATGGATGTATTGCCGGGCCTTGTCGTCCTGCTGGCGGCCCCGGATCACGAGCTGGTTTTCCTCAGTGCTTACATCGAGTTGGTCACGGGTAAATCCCGCCACTGCCAGCGTGATGCGCAAGCGCTCAGGCTGCCCGTTGGCGCGGTCGCACCGCTCGATGTTGTAGGGAGGATAGCCGTCGGCGCCTTTGACGACGCGATCGAGCGCACGCTCGATTTCGTCGAACCCAAGCAGGAACGGACTGGATAACGATGGAACACGAGACATTACAAAGTCCTCTCGAAGCGACTTTGAGGGGCCCTTGCGGCACCCCATTCGACCGGCTGACGGTCTTGCCGACCGGTCAATGAACAATATGGGGGTGATTTGGGGAGCGTTCAAGCACCTCTGAAAGCTGCCCAAATCGCCGCCGCGGGCAGTTTTCCCTCCGCAACGCCCCCCCTTAGGAACCAATCCGCTTGCGGCCGTCGGCGGTAAACAGATGCAGTTTGTCCGGAGGGGCGATCGCCCTGATGCGCTCCCCGATGGCGGGGCCGACGGCGCCGGGAATCCGCACGATGACTTCGCCGGGCGGCAGTTCGCCGGGATTGGCGGCCACACCCTGCACCTCCTGCTGTCTTGTGCCGTAGATGAAGGTTTCCGCACCGACGCGCTCGATGGCCTCGACAGTGAGGCCGAGGGCAACGCCGCCGGCCACGTTCTCATTGGAAATGACAAAATCCTCGGGCCGGATTCCCAGGATACCGGCCTCACCGGCACGGGCGTCGCCGGCCACTTGCGATTTGAGTTCATCCGAGCGCAGCGGCATCAGGTTCATCGGTGGTGCGCCGATGAAGGAGGCGACGAAGGTGGTGGCGGGCTTCTGATAGATGTCGAGCGGATTGCCGATCTGCTCGACCTGGCCGCCGTTCATCACGACCAAAATATCGGCGAGCGTCATCGCCTCGAGCTGATCGTGCGTGACATAGATCGCGGTCGTGCTGAGCCGACGCTGCAACTTGCGGATTTCGACGCGCATCGCGATTCGCAGCTTGGCGTCGAGGTTCGACAAGGGTTCGTCGAACAGAAACACCTTTGGCTGCCGCACGATCGCACGTCCCATCGCGACGCGCTGGCGCTGGCCGCCGGACAATTGCCGCGGTTTGCGTTCCAGCATGGCGCCCAGTTCGAGAATGCGCGCGGCTTCCTCGACGCGGGTCTTGATCTCGGCTTCGGCCATGCCGCGGTTACGCAGGCCATAGGCCATGTTGTTGTAGACGCTCATATGCGGGTAGAGCGCGTAATTCTGGAACACCATCGCGATGTCGCGTTCGGCCGGCTCGATCTGGTTGACGATGCGTCCGCCGATATCGATCTCGCCGCCGGTGATGGTCTCCAGCCCCGCGACCATACGCAGGAGCGTCGACTTGCCGCAGCCGGAAGGGCCGACCAGCACGCAGAACTGGCCGTCACCGACGTCGAAATCGATGCCCTTGATGGCCTCGAAGCCACCGGCATAGGTCTTGCGGACGTTGCGTAGCGCTACGTTAGCCATTTTGGGTCACCGGCGACTTGCTTCCTCATTTTTCCGTCTCGACCAATCCGCGCACGAACAGGCGCTGCATGAATACGACGACGGCTACCGGCGGCAGCATCGCGAGAATGGCAGTGGCCATCGCGAGCTGCCATTCGGCGAGTTCGTCCGTCGTGTACAGCATCTTCTTGATGCCGGTGACGATGGTCTGCATCGAATCCTGGGTGGTGATGAGCAGCGGCCACAGATACTGGTTCCAGCCATAGATGAACTGGATCACGAACAAGGCCGCGATCGTCGTGACCGACAATGGCAGCAACGTATCCCAAAAAAACCGAAACGGACCGGCGCCATCGATGCGCGATGCTTCCAGCAACTCCTCGGGAATCGTCATGAAGAATTGCCGGAACAACAGCGTGCCCGTGGCGGAGGCAATCAGCGGCATGATCAATCCGGCATAGGTGTCGAGCATATGCAGGTCGGCGACCACCTTATAGGTCGGATAGATGCGCACCTCGACCGGCAGCATCAGCGTGACGAAGATGATCCAGAACGCTGTCTTCCGGAACGGAAAGCGAAAATACACCACCGCATAGGCGGACAGGATCGAGATGAAGATCTTGCCGAGTGCGATGCCGGTCGCCGAGATGAACGAATTCATCAACATCTGGCCAACCGGCACGCGGCTGGCACGCGCTCCCCCGATGAAAACGGCGCGGTAGTAGTTATCCAGCATGTGGTCGCCCGGCGAGAGCGGCATGCTGCCGCCGACCACGGTTGCAGCGTCATGGGTCGATGCGATCAGCGCCAGATAGACCGGAAAGGCGACAATGAAGACGCCCAGCGTCAGGATGGCGTAGGCGATGATATCGTTGAGCGGGCGGTGCTCGACCATCAGTACTGCACCTTGCGTTCGACATAGCGGAACTGGATCGCGGTGAGCGCGATCACGATCACCATCAGCACCACCGACTGCGCGGCCGAGCCGCCGAGATCGCCGCCGAGCCGGCCATCGGCAAAGACCTTGTAGACCATGGTGGTGGTGGCGCCGGCCGGGCCGCCGCCGGTCACCGCGTCGATAATGCCGAACGTATCGAAGAAGACGTAGACGACATTGACGACCAGCAGGAAGAACGTCGTTGGCGACAGCAGCGGAAAGGTGATGGTCCAGAACCGCCGCATCGGGCCGGCGCCGTCGATCGCGCCGGCTTCGAGGACGCTTTTGGGGATCGACTGCAGGCCGGCCAGGAAGAACAGGAAATTATAGGATATCTGCTTCCACACCGCCGCCATCACCACCAGCGTCATGGCATGGTTGCCGTTGAGCAGCGGATTCCAGTCGAAATTCATCCAGCGCAAAGGCCGCGCCAGCGTGCCGAGGGAGGGGTGGAACATGAAGATCCACAATACGCCGGCGACCGCGGGCGCCACGGCGTAGGGCCAGATCATCAGTGTCTTGTAGGCGCCGGCGGCTTTCAGGTTTTTGTCGGCCTGGGTCGCGAACAACAGCGCAATCGACAACGACAATGCGGCGACCAGCGACGAGAACACGATCGTCGTCAGCATCGATTTGTAATAGCTGGGATCGGCGAACAGCGACTGGTAGTTTTCCAGTCCGACGAATTCGGTATTCAGTCCGAACGCGTCTTCGCGTTTGAAGGATTGCAAGAGGGCCTGGCTTGCAGGCCAGTAGAAAAATACGACTGTAATGATGAGCTGCGGCACCAGCAGCAGGTATGGCAGCAGCTTGTTGTTGAAGACGACAGACTTTTCCATTCCGGCCGCTGTGTGATGCGAGAGATGCTCCCTCTCCGGGCGGAGAGGGAGCCTTGACCGAAGTTACTTTGCCGTCTTTTCAAACGTCCGCAACATCGCATTGCCTTTGGCGACGGCCGCGTCGAGAGCTTCCTGGGCGGTCTTCTTTCCGGCGAGTGCCGCTTCCATCTCCTCGGCCCAGATGTCGCGCATCTGCACCATGTTGCCGAAGCGCAGGCCGCGCGAATTTTCGGTCGGCTCCTTGTTGGTGAGTTCCTTTAGCGGCGTCTGCAGCGTCGGGTTTTTCTCGTAGAAACCGTCCCTCACGGTCTTTTCGTAGGCCGCCTTGGTGATCGGCAGATAGCCGGATTCCTGATGCAGCTTGGCCTGGCGGTCGGTGTCGGACAGGAAGGTGAAGAACTTGGCGACGCCCTTGTACTCTTCAGGCTTCTTGCCGCCCATCACCCACAGCGATGCGCCGCCGATGATCGAGTTTTGCGGTGCGCCCTTGACGTCCGGGTAATAGGGCATCGGCGCCGAGGTGAAGTCAAACTTGGCGGTGCTCTTGGCGGTGGCGTAATAGCCCGACGAAGTCAGGAAGATCGCGCATTCGCCGGAGGCGAAACGGTTCTCACTCGCATTGGCGCGGCCGGCATAGTCGTAGGTCTTGTCCTTTTGCAGGTCGATCAGGTTCTGCAAATGCTTCACTTGCAGAGGCGAGTTGAATGTCAGAACGGTGTCGAAACCGTCGAGGCCGTTTGCCTTGGTTCCAATCGGCACATTATGCCAGACGGAAAACTGTTCGATATGAGCCCATGTCGCCCAGGCGTTGGAGAAGCCGCAGGTGGCGTGGCCGGCGGCTTTCAGCTTCTTGGCGGCGTCGAACACTTCGGGCCAGGTTTTCGGGATCTCCGCGACGCCGGCCTTCTTCAGCTCGTCCTTGTTGATCCACATCACCATCGAGGAGGAGTTGAAGGGGAACGACAGCATGTCGCCCTTGGACGTCGAATAGTAACCGGTGATGGCCGGCAGATAGGCCTTGGGATCGAACGGTTCGCCGGCATCCTTCATCAGCTGATAGACCGGCTTGATGGCGCCGGTGGCGCTCATCATGGTCGCGGTGCCCACTTCGAACACCTGAATGATATGCGGCGCGGTGCCGGCGCGGAATGCCGCGATGCCGGCATTCATGGTGTCGGGATAACTTCCCTTGAAGGTCGGGACGACCTTGTAGTCCGATTGGCTGGCGTTGAAGTCGTCGGCGAGCTTGTTGACGATGTCGTTGTTGCCGCCGCTCATGGCGTGCCACCACTGGATTTCGGTCACAGCGTGGGCAGGCGTTGCGAGCGCGAGCGCAACAGTCACTGTCATTGCTGCGCCGAATTGTCGAAATGCCATTAAATTCCTCCAGGTTGGGTCCGTCACCTTCGTTTCGCGCGATAACAGCGCCGGATGACGTGCAAATGACCGTATAGGCGAAAGGATGCTATTGGGGAAGCGTGCGCCTGGGGAAGCCGGAAAATAGGCGAAGGGCGAGCAAAAATGTCCCGGCGCCCGTGCGCGATTGAGCACCGGGCCGGGATGACAAATCCTCAGCGCTTCCGCTCGGAGCCGCAGACCGCGCCTTTCGCGACCAGGGATTCGATCTCGCTTTTGGAATAGCCGAACTCGCCCAGCACCTCGGCGGAGTGTTGGCTGAACTTTGGTGGTGTGCGGCGCAGGCTTGGCTTGGTTCGCTCAAGCCGGATCGGGGAAGCGACACCCTTGTACCAATCCTTCGCAATGATATCGCCGCGATGGATGGTGTGCGGATTGGTCAGCGCCTGATCGATCTTCTGCACCGGACCTGCTGGCAGGCCTGCGGCAAGCAGGCGATTGCAGAGCGGTTCGGCGTCATGCTGGCTGAACACGGCGGCAAGTTCGGCGCGCAATGCGTCGCGGTTGGCGATGCGATCCTTGTTGCGGGCGAAGCGCGGATCGGTGCCGAGTTCGGGCTTGCCGATTTCCTTGGCGAGCTTCCTGAAAGTGCCGTCATTGCCGACGCCGATAAAGATATTGTCGGTGCGGGTCGGGAAGATCGCATACGGCACGAGATTGGGGTGCTCGTTGCCGGTGAGGCCCGGCGGTTTGCCATGCATGAAATAATTCGCGGTGTGCGGATGCATGATGGCAAGGCCGGTTTCATACAGCGTGGTCTCGAGGAACTGGCCCAAGCCAGAGCGCTGGCGCTCCGACAGCGCCATCAGGATGCCGATCGCCGCATAAAGCCCGGTGCCGATATCGACCAGGGGAACGCCGATCCGCATCGGACCGCTTTCCGGCGAACCGGTCGCGGCGATCATGCCGGTCATGGCCTGAATGATCGCGTCATAGCCGGGATTGCCGCCGCGCGGCCCGTCGCCACCGAAGCCGGAAATCCGGCAGTGCACCAGGCTGGGAAATTTTGCACGCAGCACGTCCTTTCCGATGCCCCATTTGTCGAGCGTTCCCGGCTTGAAATTCTCGATCAGAACGTCGGCGCGATCGAGCATCTTCATCAGCACGGCCCGGCCGCCTTCGGA
>Ga0105245_10005677_pt1 | contig 10967 bp, 7 predicted proteins | sample KBSM54metaG_FD_81523 | JGI IMG/M metagenome (GOLD analysis project Ga0105245, IMG submission 81523) | Miscanthus rhizosphere microbial communities from Kellogg Biological Station, Michigan, USA - KBS M5-4 metaG | ecosystem: Host-associated > Plants > Roots > Rhizosphere > Soil | place: Michigan...
GCAGTTCTCCCATGCGGTTCGCGACCGGCCACAGACTGTAACGCGAGTCGGGTTCGCCGTCGGGACGGCCCAGGTGCGAGATCGCGATCACTTTCGCGCCCGCTCGGGTCAGCTCCTGGATCGTCCCGATCGACGCACGGATGCGACCGTCATCGGTGATGGTGCCGCGGTCGAGCGGAACGTTCAGATCGCAGCGCACGATCACCCGCTTGCCGAGCAGGTTCCCCAGCGACTCGATGGTGCGCAGAGCCATCCGCGTGACTAGAGGCGGTCGGCGACGTAGGCGGTGATGTCCACGAGGCGGTTGGAGTAGCCCCACTCGTTGTCGTACCACGACGCGACCTTGACCGTGTTGCCGATCACCTTGGTGAGCCCGGCGTCGAAGATCGACGAATGCGGGTCGCCCTGGATGTCGGAGGAGACGATCTCGTCCTCCGTGTAGCTCAGGATGCCCTTGAGCGATCCCTCTGCGGCCTTCTTGTACGCGGCGTTGATCTGCTCGACCGTGACGTTCGCCGTGGTCTCGAGCGTGAGGTCGGTGATCGACCCGGTGATCACCGGCACGCGCAGCGCGTAGCCGTCGAGCTTGCCGATGAGTTCAGGGATGACGAGTCCGAGCGCCTTGGCGGCACCGGTCGAGGTCGGGATGATGTTGGCGGCAGCAGCGCGCGCACGACGCCAGTCGCTGTGCGGGCCATCCTGCAGGTTCTGGTCGGCCGTGTAGGCGTGGACGGTCGTCATGAGGCCGCGCTCGATGCCGAACTCGTCCATGAAGACCTTGGCAAGCGGCGCGAGGCAGTTCGTGGTGCACGAGGCGTTCGAGATGATGTCGTGCTTGGCCGAGTCGTAGGTGCCCTCGTTGACGCCGAGCACCAGCGTCGCGACGTCGTCACCGCTCGCGGGTGCCGAGATGACGACCTTCTTCGCGCCGGCCTCGATGTGCTTGCGCGCGTCGCTGGACTTGGTGAAGCGGCCCGTCGACTCGACGACCACGTCGACACCGAGCTCACCCCACGGCAGGGCGGCAGGGTCGCGCTCGGCCAGGACCTTGATGCGCTTGCCGTTGACGACGATCGTGTCGCCGTCGACGGAGACCTCGGCATCCAGACGACCACCGACGGTGTCGTACTTGAGGAGGTGGGCAAGAGCGGCGGGGCTGTCGAGGTCGTTGACGGCGACGATCTCGAGGTCGCTGCCCTTAGCGAGGGCGGCACGGAAGAAGTTGCGACCGATACGGCCGAAGCCGTTGATCCCGATCTTGACAGACACAGATTCTCCTTGGATGGGCGCGGTGGCAGCGCCGGAAATGGTGTGGTGGAAAAGGGGAACGGCCGGGGCTGCAGTGCCTAGTGGCTTGTGGCCCCGGCCGCGATGCCGCTTACGACAGTAGCAGCAGGCCCTCGGTCTTCTCGCGCGCGGTGGTGAAGCGCTTGCCCGCGTTCTCCCAGTTGGCGATGTTCCAGAAGGCCTTCACGTAGTCGGCCTTCACGTTGAGGTAGTCGAGGTAGAAGGCGTGCTCCCACATGTCCAGCTGCAGAACGGGGATCGTGCCCATGGCCGAGTTGGCCTGCTGGTCGAAGAGCTGCTGGATGATCAGCTGCGCACCGATCGGGTCCCACGACAGCACCGCCCAGCCTGAGCCCTGGATTCCGGTCGCCGCCGCGGTGAAATGCGCGACGAACTTGTCGAAGGAGCCGAAGCCGTCGTCGATCGCGGAGGCGAGCTCACCGGTGGGCTTGTCGCCGCCATCCGGGCTCAGGTTCGTCCAGAAGATCGAGTGGTTCACGTGGCCGCCGAGATTGAACGCGAGGTCCTTCTCGAGCTTGTTGACGTTGGTGAGGTCTCCGGAGTCGCGAGCCTCTGCGAGCTTCTGCAGCGCGGTGTTCGCGCCCGTCACGTAGGCGGCGTGGTGCTTGTCGTGGTGGAGCTCCATGATCTTCGCGCTGATGTGCGGCTCGAGAGCTGCGTAGTCATACGGAAGGTCGGGGAGCGTGTAGTCAGCCATCGATTTCTCCTAGCAGTCGGTCATTTCAGTCTATTGATGCAACCGCGGCGGTGGACCTGAGCTTCCCAACTCGGCCAGCGGACGGGCGCGACCGCGCTCGTGCCCGGCAGCGGGTGCGCCGCAGGAGCGGCGGCGCACAAGAAGGCTCAGTCCAGATCGTCCGGAAGACCGTGGTCGGTGCCGGGCAGGCCGTGATCGGCGGCATGCTTGTCGGCCATGGCCAGGAGACGCCGGATGCGGCCGGCGACGGCATCCTTCGTCATCGGCGGATCGGCGTGGTGACCCAGTTCATCGAGACTCGAGTCGCGGAAGCGGAGCCGCAGCTCGCCCGCATATCGAAGGTGATCGGGAACGTCGTCGCCCAGCAGTTCGAGAGCGCGCTCGACGCGCGAGCACGCCGCGACCGCGGCCTGGGCCGAACGTCGCAGGTTGGCATCGTCGAAGTTGACCAGCCGGTTCGCGGTCGCGCGCACCTCGCGTCGTTGCCGCAGCTCTTCCCAGGCTCCCAGGCTGCGTTCGGCGCCCATGAGCTTGAGCATGGCGCCGATCGCCTCGCCGTCGCGGATCACGACGCGGTGCACACCTCGCACCTCGCGGGCCTTGGCCGAGATCTTGAGCCGGCCGGCGGCCCCGACGAGTGCCATCGCCGACTCGTTGCCTGGGCAGCTCACCTCGAGTGCGGCCGAACGGCCGGGATCGGTCAACGAACCATGTGCGAGGAATGCGCCCCGCCACACGGCTGCGAGCTCTTCTCGTGACCCGGTCGTCAGCCGGTTCGGCAAGCCGCGCACCGGGCGGCGGCGGGCATCGAGCAGTCCGGTTTGCCTCGCGAGTGTCTCTCCCCCGTCGATCACGCGGACCAGGTAGGTGCTGGTGCGACGGAGGTTGCTGCCCGAGATCACCGAGACCTCGCTGCGCACGCCGTACAGCTCAGCCAGGTCTTTGCGGACCCGGCGTGCGATCTGCGGCGAATCGAGCTCGGACTCGACGGCGATCCGGCCGGAGATGATGTGCAGGCCTCCCGAGAATCGAAGAAGCGCCGCAAGTTCGGCTGCCCGAACCGTCGTCTTGCCGACCTCAACGCTCGCGAGTTCTTCTTTGACGTCGGCGGTCAATGCCACGCGATCTTCCTTCTTCCGGTATGACACGGAGCCCATGGCTCCGAAGCTCGGGGTTGCTCTCTACTCGCGACCGAGGTCCCGGTGCCGCACATTGACGGTGACGCCCGGCAACTCGCGCAGGCGGTGTCCCAGTTCCTCTGCGATGGCGACCGAACGGTGCTTGCCGCCCGTGCACCCCACAGCGATCGTAGCGTGCCGCTTGTTCTCGCGGCGGTACCCGTCGAGCACCGGGGCGAGGGCCGCAGCGTACGCGTCGACGAACTCGAGTGCTCCGTCGGCGCCCAGCACGTAGGCTCGCACCGGCTCGTCCAGTCCACTCTGGTTGCGCAGGTCGGGCACCCAGAACGGGTTCGGCAGGAAGCGCGCGTCGGCGACATTGTCGGCGTCGGACGGCAGTCCGTACTTGAAGCCGAAGCTCACCACGGTCACCCGGGTAGCATCGCTGTCCTCCGAGAACTGCTCGGCGACGACGGTGGCCAACTGGTGGATGTTGAGGTCGGAGGTGTCGATCACCAGATCGCTCTGCGATCTCAGCTCGGCCATCCTGGTGCGTTCTTCGGTGATGCCGTCGAGCAGCGTGCCATCGCCCTGCAGCGGATGCGGTCGCCGCACCTGCTCGAACCGACGGACCAGCGCAGCATCGGTGGCATCGAGGAAGACCACCCGCACGCTCGCGTTGTCACGCAGCGACTCCAGAGCGGCCTGCACGTCGGCGAACAGCTTGCCGCCCCGCACGTCGACGATGGCGGCAACCTTGGGGATCGCGTCGCCGCTGTGCTCCGAGAGGTCGACCATCGGGCGCAGCATCTGCGGCGGCAGGTTGTCGACGACGTACCAGCCGAGGTCTTCGAGCGCGTTCCCGACGGTCGAACGGCCGGCGCCCGACATCCCCGTGACGACCAGCATCTCGCGACGCACGCTGTCTGCCATGGAGATTGTCAACCGTCCGATGCTGTTGCCCCGCCGTGCTCGGTCGGGTGGTCCGAGTCACCGCTCAGCCTAGCGACGATGGCCTCGGCAAGTGCGGGACCGATGCCTCGGACCTCGCCGATCTGAGCCGGCGTCGCCTCCTTCAGTCGCTTGACCGATCCGAAATGCTTGAGGAGTGTCTTGACCCGTGCCGGCCCCAGGCCCGGTATCTCGGCGAGGACCGATCCGATGTCGTTCTTGCGCTTGGCGCGCTGGAAGGTGATCGCGAAGCGGTGCGCCTCGTCGCGGATCCGCTGCAGCATGAACAGCGCCTCGCTGTTGCGGGGAAGGATCACCGGGAAGTCGTTGCCGGGCAGCCAGATCTCCTCGAGACGCTTCGCCAGCCCGCAGATCGGGATGTCGTCGATCCCGAGCTCGGAGAGCGTACGGGCCGCCGCCTCCACCTGCGGCTGGCCGCCATCGACGATGATGAGGCCCGGTCGGTAGGCGAAACGGCGTCGACGACGCTCGGCAGCCGTTCCCTCGGTGTCGGACAGTTCGGCTTCGCTCTCCGGATCCTCTTCCTCAATGCCCGAGATGTCGTCGTCCTCGAGGTGCGAGAGTCGCCTCGTCAGTACCTGGTGCAGCGACTCGAGGTCGTCTGCATAGCCGCTGACGGCGAACTTGCGATACGCGCTCTTCTTGGGCAGGCCGTCTTCGAACACCACCATCGACGCCACGATGTTCGTTCCGCCGAGGTGCGACACGTCGTAGCACTCCATGCGGAGGGGTGCCTCGGGGAGTCCCAGGGCATCTTGGATGTCGTTGAGCGCCTGGGTGCGGGCGACATAGTCGGACGACCGGCGGCTCTTGTAGAGCATCAGCGCTTGCTTCGCATTGAGCGTCGCCGTCTGCAGCACCGCGGCCTTGTCGCCGCGCTGGGCGGTGCGCAGCGACACCGCTCCCCCGCGCGGCCGCATCGCCGCGAGCCACTTCTCGAGCGCGGTCGCATCGTCGGGCAGCGCGGGCACGATGATCTCGCGCGGCGGCGGCTCGCTCTCGTATGCGCTCTCGAGCATCTGCTCGACCAGCTCGCCGGTGGTCACCGCGATCTCTTTGTCGACGACCCAGCTGCGCACTCCTCGCACGCGCCCGCCGCGGATGACGAACTGCTGCACGGCCGCCGCCAGCTCGTCTTCCTCAACGCCGAACACGTCGGTGTCGACGCCATCCGGGAGCACGACGGCGCTCTTCTCGAGCACGTTCTCGAGAGCCTGGATGCGGTCGCGCAGGCGCGCGGCCTGCTCGTATTCGAAGGCGGCGCTCGCCTCCTTCATCTCACGCTGGAGCCGCGTGATCACCGAGCGGTCGTGGCTGGCCATGAAGGTCACGAATTGGTCGACGACCTCGCGGTGCTCCTCGATCGTGACCCGCTGCGAGCACGGTCCGCCGCATCGCCCGATCTGGCCGGCGAAGCACGGTCGGCCGCTCGCCATCGCCTTGCTGTAGCTCGAATCCGAACAGGTGCGAATGGGGAAGGCCTTCACCATCAGCTCGATGGTTTCGCGGACGGCCCAGATCTTGGGGTACGGGCCGAAATAGCGGGCACCCGGGATGCGGCGGTTGCGGGTCACCATGACGCGCGGTGCGTCGTCCGCCATCGTGATCGCCATGTACGGGTAGGTCTTGTCGTCGCGGAACTTGACGTTGTACGGCGGGTCGAATTCCTTGATCCAGGTGTATTCGAGCTGCAGCGCCTCGAAATCGCTGCCGACCACCGTCCACTCGACCTGGTTGGCGCTGAGCACCATGTGACGAGTGCGCTGATGCAGGCTGCGCAAGGGCTGGAAGTAGTTGCTGAGCCGCTGACGCAGGTTGATCGCCTTGCCGACGTAGATCACTCGACCACCGGCGTCACGGAACCGGTAGACGCCCGGCTGCGTCGGGATGTCGCCCGATTTCGGCTTCCAACTCATCGGGTCGGAGTTCCGTGTCGGGCTCCCGACCGTGCCGGTCATGCCGCTGGATGCCCGGCCGCCCGGTCCGGTGCCGCCCGCGGTCCGGCCCTCGACGAACCCGGCCACCTCAGCCGGCCCGTATGTCAGCTTGCACGACGGCGACCCTGCCCCGTCGATTCCGACTCGAGCAGTTCGCGCAGGAAGAGACCGGTGAAGCTCTGCGGCATCTTCGCCAGCTGCTCGGGCGTGCCGGTCGCGATGACCTCGCCGCCGCCGGATCCGCCCTCGGGACCGAGGTCGATGACCCAGTCGGCCGACTTGATCACGTCGAGGTTGTGCTCGATCACGATCACGGTGTTGCCCTTGTCGACCAGGCCGTTCAGCACGAGCAGCAGCTTGCGCACGTCTTCGAAGTGCAGACCGGTCGTCGGCTCGTCGAGCACGTAGACCGTCCGCCCGGTCGAGCGCTTCTGCAGTTCCGTGGCGAGCTTGACGCGCTGGGCCTCGCCGCCCGAGAGCGTGGTCGCACTCTGACCGAGGCGCACATAGCCGAGGCCGACGTCCACCAGGGTCTTCAAATAGCGGTGGATCGCGCTGATCGGCTCGAAGAATTCGGCCGCCTCGCTGATCGACATCTGCAGCACCTCGGCGATGTTCTTGCCCTTGTAGTGCACCTGGAGCGTGTCGCGGTTGTACCGCGCTCCCCCGCAGACCTCGCACGCGACGTAGACGTCGGGCAGGAAGTTCATCTCGATCTTGATGGTGCCATCGCCCGCGCAGTTCTCGCAGCGACCGCCCTTGACGTTGAAGCTGAAACGCCCGGGCTGATAGCCGCGCGCCTTGGCCTCGATGGTCTCGGAGAACAGGGTGCGCATCCGGTCGAAGACGCCCGTGTAGGTCGCCGGGTTGGAGCGCGGCGTGCGCCCGATCGGCGCCTGATCGACGTGGACCACCTTGTCGAGCTGCTCGAGACCGGTGACCCGCTTGTGCTTGCCGGGCACCTGCTTGGCGCCGTTGAGCTGGTTCGCCAGCACCTTGTAGAGGATGTCGTTGACCAGACTCGACTTGCCGGACCCACTGACGCCGGTCACGGCCACGAACGCGCCGAGCGGGAAGCTCACGTTCACGTCGCGCAGATTGTTGGCCTTCGCGCCCTCGACCGTGATCTGGCGCTTCTTGTCGATCGGACGGCGCTTGGTGGGCAGCTCGATCGACCGGCGCCCCGAGATGTAGTCGCCGGTCAGCGAGCGGTGGTTGTCGAGCAGCGAGGCGTAGTCGCCCGAGTGCACGACCTCGCCGCCGTGCTCACCCGCGCCGGGGCCGATGTCGACGATCCAGTCGGCCGTGCGGATGGTGTCTTCGTCGTGCTCGACGACGATCAGGGTGTTGCCGAGGTTCTTGAGCTTGACGAGAGTGTCGATGAGCCGCCGGTTGTCCCGCTGGTGCAGGCCGATGCTCGGCTCATCGAGCACGTACAGCACACCGGTCAGACCGGAGCCGATCTGGGTCGCGAGGCGGATGCGCTGCGCCTCGCCGCCGGACAGGGTTGCGGCCGCCCGCGCCATCGTGAGGTAGTTCAGTCCCACTTCGAGCAGGAACTCGAGACGCAGACGGATCTCGCGCAGGACCTGTGCCGCGATCTTCGCCTCGCGCGGGGTCAGCTCGAGTGCATCCATGAAGGTGTGTGCGTCGGCCAGGCTCAGATCACTGACGGCGGAAATGCTGTGACCGGCGACGGTGACGGCGAGCACCTCGGGCTTCAGCCGCTGACCACCGCAGACCGGGCAGGGGATCTCGCGCAGGTACTCGCTGTAACGCTGCTGGGTCCATTCGCTGTCGGCTTCGAGGTACTTCCGCTCGATGTAGGGCATGACGCCCTCGAAACCGGTCGAGTACTTCATCGTGCGGCCGTAGCGGTTCTTCCACTGCACCTGCACCTGGAAGTCGTTGCCCTTGAGAATCGCATCCTGCACCTCGGGCGTCAGCTTGCCCCACGGCGTGTCCAGGTCGAAGTTCAGGTCGCGCCCGAGGCCCTCCAGCAGCCGCTGGAAGTAGCTGTACATGCCTTTGCCGCCCTGGTTCCAGGGCAGCACGACGCCCTCGTTGAGCGTCAGGCTGGAGTCGCCGATCAGCAGCTCGCCGTCCACCGCCATTTTGGTGCCCAGCCCCGAGCACTCGGGACAGGCGCCGAAGGGGGCGTTGAACGAGAAGGTGCGCGGCTCGATCTCGGTGAGTGCGATCGGGTGGCCGTTCGGGCAACTCAGCTTCTCGCTGAAGGTGCGGAACGCCGCATCCCCCTCGAGGTCGATGAAGTTGATCATCACGAGGCCGTCGGTCAGTCCGAGTGCGGTCTCGATCGAGTCAGTGAGACGGGTGAGCAGATCGTCGGATGCCACCAGCCGGTCGACGACGACGGCGATGTCGTGCTTGATCTGCTTCTTGAGCACGGGCGGTTCGGTGAGCTGGATCAGCTCACCGTCGACGAGGGCGCGCGAGTAGCCGCCGGCAGCGAGCTCTTTGAACAGGTCGACGAACTCGCCCTTCTTCTGCGAGATCATCGGCGCGAGCACCTGGTACCGGGTGCCGGTCTCGAGCTCCATCAGCTGGTCGGCGATCTGCTGCACCGTCTGGCGCTGGATCGGCTCGCCGCAGATCGGGCAGTGCGGGATGCCGATGCGCGCCCACAGGAGTCGCATGTAGTCGTAGATCTCGGTGATCGTGCCGACCGTCGATCGCGGGTTGCGGTTCGTCGACTTCTGGTCGATTGAGACCGCCGGGCTCAGACCCTCGATGAAGTCCACATCCGGCCGGTCGACCTGACCCAGGAACTGCCGCGCGTACGCAGACAGCGACTCGACGTAGCGGCGCTGACCCTCCGCGAAGATCGTGTCGAACGCCAAGCTCGATTTGCCGGAGCCAGAGAGGCCGGTGAAGACGACCAGGGAGTCGCGCGGGATCTCGAGATCCACGTTCTTGAGGTTGTGGACCCGAGCACCTCGAACGCTCAGCTTCTGGGAACTGGGCACGGATTGGATCGACACTGTAGTCATTCTACGGAGGCCACCGACATCCGGCTGGGCCGCGGTTCCGCTCGAAGCGAAGGACGGAAATCCACCCGCTCCCGGCAGCCGTCAGTCCCGCAGACGCAGCGCAGGGTTGAGTTTCGGCCGCAGCGCTCTCGGGAGCGATCGATGGAATCTCAGCAGGGCTCGCGTCAATTTCGGTCGGGCGAGGATCCACAGCACCGTTCGTGGATTGCCGGTCCGGCGACGGGCGGCGAAGAGCCGGCGAAGGTCGCTGACGATGGCTTTGGCTTCATCGTCCTGATGCAACGACACCGCCGCGGAGTATTCGGCGATCGTGCCCTCCAACAGCCGTGGGACGAGCAGATCGCTGACGTACAGCCGGTTGGTGCGCACCTCGTCGGGTACCTCGGCCGCCACCTTGGTGAGGAAGATCATCCGGCTGCGACGGAAACTCCCCCGCCGAGACGAACTGGCCGCGTGGGTGCGGAACATCGTGAGCGACCTGGGGACGAACACGGACTTCCATCGATTCCGAAACATCCGCAAGAACAGTTCGTCATCCTCGTAGCCACTGAGGTCGATGTCGAAGCCGCCCACGGCGAGATAGGCGGAGCGCCGGATGATGCTCGCCGAAGGCAGCACCATGAGATCGGAACCGAGGATCTGGTGCAGCGTGGTCTTGGGATGGCTCAGCTGATGCGCCGCAATGAACTGCCGGGTGATCAGGCGCAGATCTCCATCGATCTCATCGAAGTCGCTGTACACCCAGCCGAGTTCCGAATCCTCGGCGAACGGTTTCGCGAGGGCAGCCACGTGATCCGGATACCAGAGGTCATCCTGATCGAGGAACGCCAGCAACTCGCTGGTCGCGGCCTCGGCTGCCGCGTTGCGGGCGGCCGACTGGCCGGAGTTCGCCTGGGTGATCACGCGGAAGTTCAGCGTCGTCGACTGCTCGGCCACCAGTTGCTCGATGAGGGCCGACGAGCCGTCGGTCGAACCATCGTCGACCAGGACAACCTCATCCGGGAGCGTCGTCTGGCCGAGCACCGACTCCAGCGTTGCGCGCAGATAGGGTGCCCCGTTGTAGACCGGGATGATGGCAGAAACTGTGGGTTGGGTCATGTCAGGTCACCGTTCCGCGAGTCCGTCGAGGGGATAACGCTCGGCAATTCTGCGGCCCCCGTCGGGATCGTACGGCCAGCGGACGTCGTCGACGTCGACGGTCGTCCTCTCGGCAGACACCCACGACATCGACCCTGAGAGCATCGTCGGCATCCGGGTGTGAGTCGGGCGCCAGTCCGGGAGGGGGAAGACATTGGCACCGGCGAACGAACGCACGTGACGAACTCGGAACCCGAGCTCTGGACCGAAGAGCTGCTCCAACCCGAAGTGCGAGATCCGCCAGAAGTCATTCGGGTGCGAATGGGTTGGCCAGACCCAGGGAACGGCATTGATCGCGATTCCCCCCGGTTTCAGCACCCGAGCAGTTTCCGAAGCGAACAACCACGGTGCAGCGAGGTGCTCGAGCAGACTCTCGGTGAAGACGACGGCGAACTGCCCGGGAGAGAAAAGAGCCGACAGTCGGTGCGCGTCGCCGACTTGATCCACTCCCGCTCCCGGGTGGATGTCGAGGCTGATCAGTTCACGGTCGCCGAACAGGGAGAGGATCCGGTCCGGCACGCTCGTGGTCGATCGCAACCCGATACCCAGAACCGGACCGGGCGGCGCAGAGGCGATTTCGGCACGCGTTAACTCCATGATCGCGTCGATGCCCTCCAGCGGCGGGATCACCGGGAGTGGATGATCCGGCAGGATGATCCGGCGCTGACGCAGCCCTTCGGCCGTCGTCAACTCGAGGACGAGTTCGGGATGCGGGGCACCGGGAATGGTGACCTGGAATCCGTACTTCCCGTCGATCGGCAGCGCGGGCCAGAAGGTGAGCAGATCC
>Ga0105245_10005679_pt1 | contig 10965 bp, 12 predicted proteins | sample KBSM54metaG_FD_81523 | JGI IMG/M metagenome (GOLD analysis project Ga0105245, IMG submission 81523) | Miscanthus rhizosphere microbial communities from Kellogg Biological Station, Michigan, USA - KBS M5-4 metaG | ecosystem: Host-associated > Plants > Roots > Rhizosphere > Soil | place...
GAGCTTGTGGTAGACGACCTCGGACTCGTACTGCGCGCCGACGCCGGCGAGGAACTTCCGCTCGGCCTCGGGGATCCCGAGCCGGTCCCAGGTGTTCTTGATGTCGGGCGGCAGGTCCTCCCACGACTCCGCCTGCTTCTCGGTCGGGCGGATGTAGTAGTAGATGTTGTCGAAGTCGATGCCCGACATGTCGCCGCCCCAACGCGGCAGCGGGCGAGCCTCGAAGTAGTCGAGCGCCTTGAGGCGGAACTTGCGCATCCACTCGGGCTCGTCCTTGTGCGACGAGATCGCCTCGACTACCTCGCGAGAGAGCCCGCGGCCGGACTTGAAGAAGTAGTTCTCCTCGTCGTGGAAGCCGTACTTGTAGTCGGCGCCGATCTCGGCGACGACCTGGGTCTCGGTCTTCTCGCTCATGCGGATGCGCCTTCCAGGTCGGGGATGAAGGCCTTGTAGCCCTCCGCCTCGAGCTGCTGGGCGAGCTCGGGGCCGCCCTCGGCGACGATCTTGCCGTCGGCGAAGACGTGGACGTAGTTGGGCTCGATGTACTGGAGCACACGGGGGAAGTGGGTGATCACGAGCGCGCCCATCTCCGGCCCGACGAGGGTGTTGACGGCATTGCCGACCACCTTGAGCGCGTCGATGTCCAGGCCGGTGTCGGTCTCGTCGAGCACGGCGAGGCGCGGCTTCAGCATCGCCAGCTGCAGCATCTCCATCTTCTTGCGTTCGCCCCCCGAGAAGCCGTCGTTGATGTAGCGGCTCGCCAGCTCACGTGTGACCTTCAGCTCCTCCATCTTTCCGAGCAGCTCCTTGCGAAACTCGGGGATCGGGATCGGGTCGTCCTTCCCGGCCCGCGCCTTGCGCACGGAGTTGATCGACGAGCGGAGGAAGTTGGTCACGGTCACCCCGGGCACGGCGTGCGGGTACTGGAACGCTAGGAAGAGGCCGCGCTGCGCGCGCTCGTCCGCCCCGAGCTCGACCAGGTCCTCGCCGTCGAAGAGGATCTCGCCCTCGGTGATCTCGTACGCCGGGTGGCCCATCAGGGCGTACGCGAGCGTCGACTTCCCCGAGCCGTTCGGGCCCATGACCGCATGCACCTCGTCGAGGTCGACGTCGAGGTCGACTCCCTTGACGATCTCGGTCCGGTCCTCGAGCGCGACGTGCAGGTTCTTGATCTCCAGCAGTGCCATCGACCATTGAGTCTAGCCAAGCCGGAAATCCGGCCGGTGCATCGGAAAACACGCTAGGCTTGCTCCATGCCGGAAATCGGTATCACAGGGCTCATCGTGATCCTGCTCGTCGCGCTGATCGTGTTCGGCCCGAAGCGACTCCCGGAGATGGGACGGTCGCTGGGTCGCGGCATGCGCGAGTTCAAGGATTCGATCAGCGGCAAGGACGACAAGCCCGAGATCCCGCCGCCTTCCGCAGACGACAGCAAGCCGCCCCTCAACTAGGCCATGAGGCTCTACCCGCGCCGGCTTCGCCACGGCGAGGAGGCGACGCTCGTCGAGCATCTGGGCGAGCTCCGGATCAGGCTGTTCATCTGCCTCGGGGCGATCCTGGCTGCCTTCATCGTCACCTACGTCTTCCACGGCCACATCCTCGACTGGCTGAACCGGCCACTGCCCGACAGCCTGAACAAGCCGGCCACCTTCAGCCCGATCGAGCCCTTCTCGACCTCGATCTGGGTCAGCCTCTGGGCGGCGCTGATCATCGCGCTGCCGATCGTCTTCTGGCAGATCTGGGCGTTCCTCGCTCCGGCCTTCGCGGAGCACTACCAGCGGTCGATGACGATGCTGGTCGCCTTCGCCGCCGTGCTCGGGCTCGGCGGGCTCGCCTTCGGCTACTGGGTCGTCCTCCCCCCGGCGATCCACTTCCTGACGAACTACGACTCGAGCCACTTCACCATCCTGCTGCGGGCGAAGGACTACTACCGGTTCGTCGGCTTCGTGCTGGTCGGGGTCGCACTCGCGTTCGAGGTGCCGGTCTTCGTGCTCGGGCTCGTCCGGCTGCGGATCCTCTCAGCGGCGATGCTGCGCCGGACGTGGCGCGTCGGCGTGTTCGTCATGGTCGTGATCGGGGTGATCCTCCCCGGCGTCGATCCCGTCACGACGATCCTCTCGGTCATCCCGCTCGTGGTGCTGTACGTGCTCTCGATCGGCCTCGCGACCTTCTTCGAGCCGCGGTGGCGCGCAGAACGCGAGAGTGCGTACGAGGCCACGGAGTTCTAGGGCAGGTCGCGCCGCGCGAACGCCGCGATGCCGGCCACGCCGACCAGCACGAGATAGGCAGCCGCCCAGGCCACGACGCCCGGCCCGCCCCCGGACGAGCCGCCGAAAGGCCCGAGCTCCAGCGCAAAGCGTTCGAAGCCCGTCGTGCCCGAGGTGATCACGTGCAGGGCGTCCTGGTAGAGCGCCTCGAAGGGCAACGCGTAGGACGTCCAGCGGCCGATCGACCGCAGCGTGTCCGACCCGATCGCACGGCCGATCTGCGCGAGCAGCCCCGCGACCAGCCCGCCGCCGAAGACCATGAACACGGCGATCCCGTTCGCCGTCGCGGTCAGGAAGATCGAGCCGAGCAGCGAGAGCGCGACCACGATCACCACCGCGAAGGCGAGCTCGGCGCCGGCCCGGACGGCGTTGTCCGGCCACCAGCCGCCGATCAGGCCGGTCGTCACCGTCTCGATCGCGAAGAGCACGGCGACGTACAGCGCGCAGACTCCGGCTGCGGCCAGGAAGCGCGAGAGCAGGAGCGTGCTGCGGCCGACCGGGCGCACGACGAGCGGCTGGAGCAGCCCGCGCTCGGCATCGCCGCGCACGACGCCGAGCGTCAGGAAGATCGCCAGCACGGTGCCGAGGAACAGCGTCGCGAACATCGCGAGCCCCAGGACGGTTGCGCCGGTGACCACGGTCGGGTCGAGCCCGAGCTGGTCCGGCGCGACGAATCCGGTCGTGTCCCGGAACGCCCGCCAGACGCCGATCCCGTACAGGGTGAGGAAGGCCGCCGACAGGAGCAGCACGATCAGGAAGACCTTGCGCCGCATGCTCTCCCGCAGGGCGTAGCCGGCGATTACGGCGACGTCGGTCAGGCTTCTTTCACACTTTCGTCACGTCGGCGTGGGGGTCTGACCCCGAAAACGCGGCGAATTGCAGGGACTGTGGATAAGCCGCTCAGTCGACTGCCTCCAGATAGACGTCCTCCAGGGTGGTGACGACGACGCGAACGCCGTAGACCTGCTCGCCGTCTGCGACCAACCGCGCGACGATCGCCGGCGCATCGTCCCGCGTCGCGCCCTCGAACATCCGCACGCCGGAGGCGGTCTCGACCTCCACGCCGCGTGCGCGGGACAGATCCGCCGGCGCGCCCTCGGCGACGAGCCGGCCGCGCGAGATGATCGCGACGCGATCGCAGACCAGCTCGATCTCGCTGAGCAGGTGCGAGTTGAGCAGCACGGCGTGACCGCGGGAACGCAGCTCCTCGAGCAGCACCCTGACCATGCGCCTGCCCTCCGGATCGAGGGCGCTGGTCGGCTCGTCGAGCAGGAGCACCGGCGGGGCGCCGACCAGCGCCTGGGCGATCCCCAGACGCTGCTGCATCCCCTTCGACATCTGCTCGACACGCCGGTCGCGCGCGTCGGTGAGATCGACCAGCGCGAGCAGCCGTGTGCGCTCGCCTGCACCGCCGTCGGAGCCGGCGAGCCGCTGGTGGAGGACGAGCAGCTCCTCGGCGCTCACCCAGCCCGGGAAGCGGAACAGCTCGGCCAGGTAGCCGAGCGACCGCCGCGACGCAGCCGATCCCGCGGGCGCACCGCAGATCTCCGCCGTTCCCTCCGTCGGCCGGACGAGCCCGCAGGCGATCTTGACCAGAGTCGACTTTCCGGCGCCGTTCGGGCCGAGCAGGCCGACGAGCTCCCCCTCGGCCAGCTCGAGGTCGACCCCGTCCAGCGCACGGACGCGGCCGTACCGCTTCCCGAGGCTGTGCACGGCAAGCACAGGAGGCATACGGCGAGTCTAGGCACGGCCGAGCACTACGATCGACGGGTGACCTCAGCCGCCACCCCGTACCCCAAGATCGAGCTGCACGTCCATCTCGAGGCGACGATCCAGCCCGAGACCTTGCTGGCGATCGCGAAGCGGAACGGCGAGGCGCTGCCGGCGGACACGGTCGAAGGGCTCCGCGAGCTCTACCGCTTCCGCGACTTCGACCACTTCATCGAGGTGTGGATCCTGACCACCAACTGCCTGCGGACCGAAGAGGACTTTCGCCAGGTGGTCGTCGACTACGCCGGCGAGGCGAAGCGCCACGGCGCCGTCTATCTGGAAGCAATCTTTTCGCCGATCGAGCGCACGTGGCGGGGCGTCGCCTGGGACGAGATCTTCGAGGGCTACTGCAGCGGGACACAGCTCGCGCGCGAGCAGCACGGCGTCGAAGTGCGGCTGAACCCGGACATCACCCGCAGCGCGCCGCTCGAGGACGCGCACCGCCTGGTCGACGTCGCCGCCCGCTACCGCGACCGTGGGGTCGTTGCCGTCGGGCTGGGCGGCGAGGAGGCCTACTACCCGAACGCGCAGTTCGCGCCGGCGTTCCGCGCCGCCCGCGATGCCGGCCTGGGCTCGGTCCCGCACGCAGGCGAGGTGGTCGGGCCCGAGTCGGTGCGCAGCGCCCTCGACCTGCTCGACCCCGACCGCATCCGCCACGGGTTTCGCGCGATCGAGGACCCGGCACTCGTCGAGGAACTCGCGGAGCGCGGGCTCGTCCTCGACATCACTCCGATCTCGAACGTCCGCACCGGGGCGGTCGCGTCGCTGGAGGAGCACCCGCTCCCCGCGCTCGTGCGGGCAGGCGTCTGCTGCTCCGTCTCGACCGACGATCCGGTGATGTTCGACACCGACTTGACCCGCGAGTACCAGGCGGCCGAGCAGCTGGAGCTCGATCCCAAGGCGCTCTACGAGGCGGCCCTGTCGGGCGTGCTCTGCGACGACGCCACGCGCACGCGACTCGAAGAGATCGGTTCGGCGCACGACTGGGAGCCGATCGCCGCCGAACGACGCTAGGCTGTTCTCTCCGAGATGGCACGTGCCGCGGCAAAACAACGGCCCCCTGCGCGTCGTCACGACCCGGGCCGGAAGCACAAGGACTCGAGCGGGCAGCGCTACGAGGACACCCTGTTCTTCAACAGGCTGCGCACGCACGCCAAGTGGGTGTTCGTGCTCCTGATCATCGTGTTCGCCGGCAGCTTCGTCTTCCTCGGGGTCGGCTCGTCCGGGCTCGGCCTCGGCGACCTCTTCAACGGCATCACGGGAAGCGGCAGCAGCGGCCCCTCGGTCAGCAAGGGGCTCGATGCCACCGCGAAGAACCCGAAGGACGCCCAGGCCTGGAAGGATCTGGCGACCGCCTACGACGCGAAGGCGGACTACGCGTCGGCGGCGGCGGCGTGGCAGCAGTACACCCGGCTGCGGCCGAAGGACGCAGACGCCCTGAACCTGTACGCGCAGGACCTTGGACAGCAGCTCCAGATCCAGGGAACCGACGCGCAGAACCTCCAGCTCGCAGCCCAGCAGTATCAGCCCTCCACCTACGGGCCGCCCTCGACGTCCCCGCTCGGCCGCGCGCTCGGCAGCCTCTCGGACCCGATCGGGCAGTCGGCGGGCACGTCGGCCGCGACGGCGTACCAGAACGCGCTCGTCGGGCTCCAGCAGACTGCCACCCAGCTCGTCGGCGCCTTCAAGAGCCTCGCCAGGCTCCAGCCGGCCGAGCCCACCGTGCGGCTCCAGCTCGCACAGGCCGCCGAGACTGCCGGCGACGCGACCACCGCGATCGCCGCCTACAAGCAGTTCATCAAGCTCGCGCCGGACGACGCGTCCGTGCCCCAGGCGAAGGCCCGGATCAAGGCGCTCGAGAAGCAGCTCGCCGGCTCCTCCGCGACGACGCAGGGTTAGACTCCTCGCGCAGCGAGAGCGACTGCTCTTTCTCGTACCGCGAGCTCGAGGGGACGACGTGAACTTCGACTTCAACCGGGGTCCGACGCGCCGCCGCGCCTTCCTGTGGGCCGCGCTCGCGTCTGCCGCGTTCCTCACCGCCGGCTGCGGAACCGGCGGCCTGCAGGCCGGTGCCGCGGACAAGGGGAACGGCAAGCAGCTGTTCGTCGAGAAGTGCGGCTCCTGCCACACGCTCGCCGACGCCGGCACGCAAGGGAGGATCGGCCCGAACCTCGACGACGCGTTCTCCGGCCCCCGCGAGCAGGGCTTCGCCGAGTCGACCATCCGTAACGTCGTCCACGACCAGATCCTCTTCCCGGTGACGAACCCGTCCGGCGTCGACGTCGGCAAGAACGGCGTCGAGCAAAAGGTGACCGGCATGCCGGCGAAGCTGGTCAGCGGCGACGACGCGAACGACGTCGCGGCCTACGTCGCCTCCGTCGCCGGGCTGCCGGCCGGGGGCGCCACGACCGGCGCGACCACCACCACCGCGCCTCCGCCGACCACGACGACACAGGCGACCACGACCACGCAGGCGACAACGACCACAGGCGGCGGGGGCGGATCGGCGCTGGTCGCGCAGGGCAAGCAGGTGTTCGCGACCGCCGGCTGCACCAGCTGCCACACCCTGAAGGACGCCGGCTCGACCGGAACCGTCGGGCCGAACCTCGACGAGGCCAAGCCCCCGAAGTCCCTGGTCGTCGACCGTGTGACGAACGGCAAGAGCGTGATGCCGTCGTTCAAGGGCCAGCTGACGCCGCAGCAGATCGCCGCGGTCGCGGAGTACGTCTCGACCGTCGCCGGGCAGTAGCGCCACCGCGCAGGAAACGCAGCGAGCTCAGCCTGCGGGGTCAGACCCCACCGAGTCTGACCCCTGAGAGCGTCAGACCCTGGGTACCCTGGACACATGGATCTGCGCACCCGCCGATCGCGCAACGAGCGGCTCGTCGTCCTCGCCGGGCTCGGCGTTGCGTCGGCGCTGTGCCTGGGGCTCGAGCTCGTCCGGGAGCACCGCTACGGCGTGTACGACTTCCGGTTCCTGATCTGGAACCTGATCCTCGCCTGGATCCCGCTGCTCCTCGCGCTGCTCGTGTACGACCGCTACCGCCGCGGCCGGTCGCTGCTCGTGCTCGCGCCGGCGCTCGTGCTCTGGCTCCTGTTCCTGCCGAACGCGCCGTACATCGTCACCGACTTCGTCCACCTCTCCGCCGGCTCGCCCGCGCCGCTCTGGCTCGACGGCGTGGAGGTCTCGGCCTTCGCCTGGACGGGGATGCTGCTCGGCTTCGTCTCGCTGTACCTCGTGCACGCGGTCGCGCGGCACCGCCTCGGCGCCGTGCCGAGCTGGATCGGCGTCCTCTGCGTCCTCGGGCTCGTCGGCGTCGGCGTCTATCTGGGGCGGGTCAAGCGCTGGAACAGCTGGGACCTGCTCACGCAGCCGGGGGCGCGACTCGCACAGCTGCACGCACACCTCGGAGATCCCGCCTCCCTGACCAGGGCCGTGGGGATCAGCCTGGCGGTGACGTGCCTGCTCGCGGCCGCCTACCTCGTCTTCTACGTGCTGATGGCCGTACGGCTCGACGCCCCGGCCACACGCCGGGCGCGCGACTAGCCCGCCTCAGTCGGGGACGGCCTCGGCCTCGAGGTCGACGACGACGTGCGTGATCGGCACCGCGAAGCGCTCGCGCGCCGACGTGACGACGCCCTGCTCGAGCCAGTTCGACCGGCCGAGCGGGTGCGTGGAGATGACGATCAGGTCGGGGCCGAAGGTCCTGAGCGCGTCCTCGATCGCCTGCACCGGATCGGCGTCTCCCACCTCTCCGCGCGCCGGAATGCCCAGCCGCTCGAGCTCCGCGATGCTGCGGCCGAGCCTGTCCTCGGCGGCGGCGCGCGCCTGGTCCTCGTCCGACGTCCAGTGCCTGAGCTTGCTGTTCAGGGCCGGGCAGACGACCAGCACGGTCGCGCGGCCGCCCGCCACCGCTTCCCGCACCGCCTCGCGAAGCGCCTCACCGGCGACCGTCTCGTTCGCGACCACCAGGATGCGCTCCTCGTCGTCGCCGCGCGGGCGGGGCGCGACCGCCGGCCGGTCCCGCGCCTCGCGCCGGAGGATCCACACCGCCACCGCAGCGGAGAGCACCACGAACACGCCCAGCCCCCACCAGCGTCCCCCGGCGACGGCCGCGATCGCGATCGCGCCGAAGTAGACGACCGCCCCGATCACGAGCCGGAAGGCGTCGGCTTCGCTACGGAACGGGTTCTTCATCCTGCGCCTCCTTCCCCGGGCGCCGGGTTTCCACTCAGATGATGTAGACCGTGAAGTAGACGACGATCCACATTACGTCGACGAAGTGCCAGTAGATTCCGGCCAGCTCGACGCCGTGATGGTGCTCGGGCGAGTAGTGCCCGCGGAAGGCGCGGATGATCGTCACCAGCAGGATGGTGAGACCGACGAACACGTGGGCGCCGTGCAGTCCCGTGAGGCAGAAGAAGACGGTCGTGAACGCGTTGTCGCGGGGCGCGAACCCGATCCGCGCGTACTCGGTGATCTGGGTCGCGAGGAAGGTGAAGCCCATCAGGAAGGTCAGGACGAGCCCGGCCTTCAGCCCCGCCCGCTCCCCGCGCTTGACCGAGGTCAGCGCCCAGTGCACCGTGAAGCTGGACGTGACCAGGATGGCCGTGTTCACCCCGGCCACGAAGACCGGCAGGTGGAAGCCGATCGGCGGCCAGTGCGGCGGGTTGTTGACGACGCGGACGAAGAAGTAGGCCGTGAAGAACGACCCGAACAGCATGACCTCGGACGCGATGAACATGAGCATCCCGAGGACGCGCGCATCGACGTTCGAACTCGCGTTCGCGGCCGGCGGGCCGTGATGGTGATCGTGGGCTTCTGCGTGCGCGCTCATGCCATTTCCCTCCGTGCGGTCGGAAAATGGCCGACCGAGGACGTCACGTCAGACACTCCCTCTTGCCAGCTCCGCGTCCGCGGAGAGGCCTTCGACCTCGACATGCTCGACCGGCAGACCGGTCGCGTCGCGCAGCCGCGTGATCACGTCCTTGCGCAGCCAGCTGGAGCGGGCCTCGCCCGGGAAGGTCGAGACGATGATCTCGTCGACCCGCTCGTCGTGTACCGCCTGCATCGCGGCCGTGTACGGGTCCGGATGGGAGATCTGGCCGTGCGCGTCGATGCCCGCGCCCCGGAGCGCCGCCAGCGCGCGCCGCAGGCGGCGCTCCGCTTCGGGGTGGTCGTGCCGCGCCGGATCGCTCTGCGGGCAGATCAGCAGGAAGCTCGCCGGCGGCTCCTTGGCCGCACGGTCCTTGATCGACTGCAGCAGGGTGTCGCCCAGCACCGTCTCGTTGGCGACCACAAGCACGTTCGCCTCCCCGCCCTCGCGGGAGAGGTCGACGACGACGTGCTCCACCGGGATGCCGCCCGCCACCTTGCGGATCTGTTCGGGGACATCACGCCGCAGCCATCCCGACTTCTGCTCGGGATGCGTCGAGACGACGATCTCGGTGACCGGCGGCTCGAGCTGGGCGAGCGCGTCGCGAACGGCGTCGACCGGGTCGGCGTCGACGACGAAGCCGTCGGCCGCGATTCCCGCCTCGTGCAGGCCGGCGAGCGACTTGTCGAGCCGGCGCCGCGCGGCCGCGCGACGCGTGTCCTGGTAGACGACGTAGCCCTCGCGCGGCGCGTTCACCGGGCAGACGACCGTCACCTGGAAGCCGGCCTCGGCGTGGCGCCGCACCGCTTCGGTCAGCTCCTTCCCGGCGACCGTCTCGTTCGCGATCACCAGGAGGTGGCTCAAGACTGGACCTCCTCGAGCTGCGTCGTCCGGTCGCCGTTGAAGACCGCGTGGCGCGCGTCGGGGACGCCGTACTCGTACGGGGTCCCGACCACCTGCGGCAGCTCGTCGAAGTTGAAGTACGGCGGCGGGGACGAGACCTGCCACTCGAGCGTCCGCGAGCGCCACGGGTTCGGGCCTGCGGCCGGGCCGCGCGCCCAGCTGACGATCATGTTGTAGAGGAACACGATGATCGACGCGCCCAGGAAGAACGACGAGATCGAGATCAGCATGTTCCAGTCGCCGAAGCGCGGGTCGTAGTCGGACACGCGGCGGGGCATTCCCTGCGTCCCCAGCCAGTGCATCGGGAAGAAGGTGACGTGGAACCCGACGAAGGTCATCCAGAAGTGGAGCTTCCCGAGCCGCTCGTTGAACATCCGGCCGGTCATCTTCGGGAACCAGTAGTAGATCCCGGCGAAGATCGTGAACAGCGAGCCGCCGAAGAGCACGTAGTGGATGTGCGCGACGACGAAGTAGGTGTCGGAGACGTGGATGTCGATCGGCACAGCGGCCAGGTAGATGCCCGACAGCCCGCCGATCACGAACATCGAGACGAAGCCGAGCGCGAACAGCATCGGCGTGTTGAAGTGGAGCCGCCCCTCCCAGATCGTCGCCAGCCAGGAGAACACCTTGATCCCCGTCGGCACGGCGATGATCATCGACGTGACCATCATCGGGATTCGCAGCCAGGGTGCGACGCCCGCGACGAACATGTGGTGCGCCCAGACCGAGAAGCCGAGCACGAGGATCGCCATCAGCGACAGCGCCATCAGCCGGTAGCCGAAGATCGGCTTCCTGGCCATGGTGGATATGACCTCCGAGGCTATCCCGAACCCTGGCAACATCATGATGTAGACGGCCGGGTGCGAGTAGAACCAGAAGATGTGCTGGTACCCGAGCACGTAGCCGCCCTCGGCCGCGTCGAAGAAGTTCGTGTGCATGATCCGGTCGAACATCACGAAGAACTGCGAGCCGGCGATGAACGGGGTGGCGATCACGACCAGGAGCGACGTGGTGAAGTTCGCCCACACCAGCAGCGGCATGCGCCAGAAGGTCATTCCCGGCGCGCGCATGGTGATGATCGTGACCAGGAAGTTGAGCGCGGTCATGATCGACGACGCGCCCGCCCACTGGACGCCCATGTTGAAGAA
>Ga0105245_10005680_pt1 | contig 10963 bp, 12 predicted proteins | sample KBSM54metaG_FD_81523 | JGI IMG/M metagenome (GOLD analysis project Ga0105245, IMG submission 81523) | Miscanthus rhizosphere microbial communities from Kellogg Biological Station, Michigan, USA - KBS M5-4 metaG | ecosystem: Host-associated > Plants > Roots > Rhizosphere > Soil | place...
CGCTGAGCGGGACGTCCGGGCCCCGACTCGTTCGGGCAACTGAAAACCTGCCGTTTCCAGCGGGTTCTCGTATCGGAGCGCCGAGATCTCCCGCCGCAGTCGCTCGTGCGGCTCTGCCCCGTTGTCGGCGCGATGCTTGAGGCTGTCGAGAACGCGACAAGTACCTCCCCCGGTCCAGCTTCCCGCGACTTGAACGACGCGTTCCTAGGAGCTGCCTACGGACGCGCGTACCGCTGCATCCGCTCGATCCGTGAACTCGCATGTCGCGGCGAAGCGGACGACGCGCTGATCCTGACTCGCTCGCTCCTGCTGATCGTCGCGCAGGCGTCGAGCCGTCCGGCCCCAGGCGGGTAGGAGGATCGGATGGCGCTTGGGACGCCTTAAACCGAACCTGGTCGCCCGGCTCTTTCCTCCCGAGACTCGTCCGGTTTGGCCCTCTCGACAGGGAGCGTCTGTCGTTGGGTTCGCTAGCGAACCTACGGCGTCACAGCTGCTGCGCTAGTGGCTCATTCTGCCACGTGCTTTCGATTGGTTGTAATGCGCGGTGACTCATGGGATGCCACCATCCCGAGTAGTTCCTACCGATGACGGCCTGCGCGTGGCGTGGTACTACTGGGATAGCGCGGGTGGAGTGAGGTTCGCACTTTCTCCCCTGGAAAGCGTTCAGAGGTACCGGCTGACTAGGCCAGCCAAATACCTTGCTCCAAACCCGTGCCAACTAGGAGGTAGTCATGGCAGTAGCTGTCGTATACCGCCCACCGGCATTGGACGCCGAGACGTACAAGGCAAGCTGGGCCGACGGGTCACCCATGCCGGATCCGGAGGGCCTTCTGTTCCACGCCGGGGTAGGTGAGGGTGATGACTTCTTCACCGTCTCCGTATGGGAGAGCCGTGAGGCATACGATGCCTTCGGATCGCGGCTCAAGGAGGCGTTGGGGGCCGAAGGTTATGAGGGGGGAGCGCCCAAGATACTCCCGGTGCATCACACGATCGACCACGGGGTTCCCGCCTAATTCGATCCGAGGGTCGACGCAATCGTCGACCGCTCCACCGCATCGATTGGGCAGTTTGCAGGGGCCGGGTGGCGAGCCGAACGCCGTCGCGCTGCAACGCGACCCGGCCCGCGGTCACGCTACGTCCCGTGTTCGCCGCCGGCTAGTCGCTCTTTCGGCCATGCCCTTGAGCGCGTGTACCGCCTCCAGATAGGCGTGTTAGCGTCATTCACGGCATATGGAAGCGATCACGAAGATCGCAACGGTCAACGTGGTGCGCTCCCAGAGAGCGCGCTGGCAAAGTGGGAGCCTCGCTCAAGAGTGGAGAACGAGGTTCCAGAATCTCTTCGATGACGATGACCTTCGCATCGCCACCTCGCAGCCGAGCATCCACTTCTACGAGTGGTTGGGGGCCATCGTGCTTCACCACACCACCGGCTACCTGTCGCTCGTGGAGAAGTACGAATTCGCGACGCATCCCCGGAAGCAGCAGATCGTGGCTCAGCTACTGCCCGGCTCCGTACGGGACGCGCTCCGCGACCGGAGCCACGGCCGTGCGCAGGCACCCGACCTCTTGATGTATGCGGAGGATCTCTCGGACTGGTTCTTCTGCGAGGTAAAAGGCCCACGTGACCGCTTGCGGGGCGAGCAGGTTCGGAAGTTCGGGCTGCTTGCGGAGATGACGTCAAAGCCAGTCCGGCTCATCGAGTTCCGCCTGGACTGAGCCGCCGGCGGCTTAGGCTGCGCCCGTGTTCGGCGGCGGCTAGATGCTCTTTCGGCCATGGCCTTGAGCGTCTGCGCGGCTTCCCGGTACCTGCCGCCGGGGAGCGAAGCGAGGCAGGAGGCGGCCAGTGCCGCCTCTTCGATCGTCATGTCGGGGTGCTCCTCGAGCCAGGCGCTGCAGCCAGCGAGCATGGATAGCTCGAGCCGTCGAGCAGGCTGAGTTCGGAAGCTGTCGGGCGGCGGCCACGGCGCGGCCAAAGGCTCGTAGACGACAAGCCGAACCTGGGTGCTGGTTCCAGTTGGTTCCAGTCAGCGCTGGCGCCCGACTGGCGCAAGACGGACGCAAGATTGGGTCGCCCTAGGGCTCCGTGTGATGCACGGCGGACGATCGCTTGACCGCCCGCCGCGTCTTCTCTCTTACTGGTTGTGCTGGATGGTCTCGAGCTGAAGGTCCTCGCGACCGCCGTTGAGGGCGATCGCCTCCAACATCCCGACGCCCGGTGGGTAGTACTTGTACTCGCTGTGCGGCTCGATCAAGGAGTAGTCCTTCGTCTGCAGCACGTTGTCGGTGAACGTCCCATAAGGAACGGTGCGGGAGGCCTTCAGGCTGATCACCTCGGCCGCGTCCTGGGCGATGTCGGAGGCGTTCTCCTGGCAGTGCCGGTCGAACCTAGGCGGCAGCAGATGAACCGGCCATTAAGGCACAGGCGTTAAGGCCTCTTTCAGGCGTCTACTTCGAGCATGAGCAGGGTGAGGCCACAGCTCTTCGTCGTTTCGCTGCTGGGCGCCGCCGGGCCTGTCACGCCCCGCCCGGCGAGAGCTCATCCGCAGGTTCGAAAGGCAATGGCTCAAGCCTCTGGTCGACAAGAGGTACCGGACGAAGCGCGGCCACTACATTTCAGGCTGAGGCGCGACCTGCGTCCCCGTCTCGGGGTGGGACAGTGTACGCGACGCTCGCGGCGGCCGTCGCAGCGTCGGTTTTCGCGCGACGTGACGTGACCGCCTAGGTCCGGCTACGCGGACTCCGCGAGGGCGAGCGCTCCGAGCACGCCCGCCCTCGCCCCGAGCCCCGGGCTCGTGACGAAGCCGGAGATACCTTCGGCGAGCGGCGGCGCGCCGAGATAGCCGTTCATGAGCGCGACGATCTCGCGCTGAACGAGCTGTAGTAGCCCGGCGCGCTTCATCACGCCGCCGCCGATGACGACTCGCTCCGGTGAGAGGACGCAGATGACGCAGACGAGCCCCAGGGCGAGGTACCGCGCCTCCAGATCCCACACTAGGTCGTCCGACAGCTCGTGGGCGGGCTTCCCCCACCTCGCCTCCATCGCCCGACCGGAAGCGAGGCCCTCCCAGCAGTCTAGGTGGTAGGGGCAGATGCCCGGGAATGGATCCGCGCTCCGGTCGTGGGGGACCCGCATGTGCCCGAACTCCGGGTGCACGAGGCCGTGCAAGAGCGTCCCTCCGACCATGCCGCCACCGCCGATGCCGGTACCGACGGTGACGTAACAGAAGGTTTCCAGCCCCTGTGCGGCGCCCCACCGATGCTCGCCGAGGGCCGCCGCGTTGACGTCGGTGTCGAAGACAACGGGAACCGAGAGGCTGCGGCTGATCTCTCGGCCGAGATCGGTTTGTGCCCAGCCGGGCTTTGGCGTCGTCGTGATGTACCCCCACGTCGGGGAGCCCGGCTTGCCGTCGAGCGGCCCGAACGACCCGATCCCGATCGCCGCGACCGGTCCTTCACGCTCGAAGAACGTGACGGCGCGGTCGATCGTCTCTCGCGGTGTGGTGGTCGGAATCGTCGTGGTCGCCCGTAGGTCGCCAGGGCCCGTGCCGATCGCGCATTCCCACTTCGTCCCGCCCGCCTCGATGCCGCCGTAGACCGTCAAGACGCTTCGACCGGGCGGGCGCCGCACGACCGACGGATCGTCAAACGCCCCGGGAGGACGACCACGTGGCCGTGCGCCGGCCCCCGGCCGTCGATCCGCTCGAGCAGCAGCTGGGTCCCGAGGGTGCCGAACGTCTCGGCGGGTTGCTCCATCGCCGTGAGAAACGGGTACAACCGCGAGGCCAGCTCGATGTCGTCGAAGCAGACGAGCGCTACATCGTCAGGGACCTCCAGGCCGGCGCCGCGCACCGCTTCGATCGCGCCGAGTGCGACGAGGTTGTTCACGGCGAACACAGCCGACGGCGGTTTCTTGATCGCGAGGAGCCGGCTCATTCCGAGGAACCCACCGTCGGGATCCGGCGCCTGTACCTCGACGAGCGCTGGGTCGAGCGACAGGTCCGCAGCCTTCAGCGCGGCCTCGTACCCCCTTCGCCGCTCACGGGCGGTCGAGACCTCGTCGCCCTCGACGATGAGGCCGATGCGCTTGTGGCCCAGGCCGATCAGGTGCTCGACGAGCAGCCGCCCACCCCCGGCGTTGTCTCCAACGACGGCGTCGGAGTCGATTCTTTCCACCGTTCGGTCAATCAGCACGAACGGGACGCCGAACCTGGCGAGCCGCGCCAGGTGGGGCTTCGACCGGTCGCCGACTGGGGCGATCGCGATCCCCTCGACGCGGTGGGCAATCAACTCCTCCACAACGTCGCGCTCCACCGCGAGGTCCGCGCGGGTGTCGCAGAGGATCACGCGGTAGGTCGAGCGCCGAGCCACTTCCTCGGAGGCGCGTACGATCAGCGTGAAGAAAGGGTTTGCCACGTCGGGCACGATCACGGCCAGCGTCCCGGTCTTGCGCGCGCTCAGGCCGCGGGCGAGTCGGCTCGGGACGTAGCCGAGGTCGGAGATCGCCTGTTGCACGCGACGCTGCGTGTCCGGACTGACTCGAATGCTGCCGTTGATCACGCGCGACACGGTCATCGGCGAGACGCCTGCCAACTTGGCGACGTCCTTGATTGTCACGTTGAAGTGTTTCGTGGTCACCGCGAGTCGCTGGTAGCGATAACACACATTAACGTCGGCCTGCTCATCGAGCTACCTCCAGACGGCTTGACTATTCAGTGACGGACGTGTTATCGGTACCACGACACCGGGGCAAGGGAGGTAGCAGATGCGCGATCCGCAGAGGAAGCACACGTCTTGGCGGACGCTGGTTCTCGCGACGGCACTCCTCGCAGCCGTCATCGGCACGTCGGTGCTCGTCGCCGCCGCGTCCGCGAAGCCGACGTCGCAAGGCGCGACGATCAAAGTGGGCTTGATCACGAAGGACGCCACGAACCCGTTCTTCGTGAAGATGCGCGCCGGCGCGACGAAGGCTGCCAAGAAGCTCGGCGCAAAGCTCAGCTACGCGGCCGGGAAGAGCAGCTCCGACAACGCGAGCCAGATCGCGGCGATCGAGAACATGACGACCGCCGGCGTGAAGGGGATCCTGATCACGGTCGCCGACGGCAAGGCCGAGAACGCGGCGATCGCTAAGGCGCGCAAGGCCGGTGTGGTCGTGATCGCTCTCGACACGCCGACCGTCCCGAAGAGCGCGACCAACGCCCTCTTCGCAACGAACAACTTCAACGCCGGGATCCTGATCGGCAAGTACGCCCGGGCCGCGACGAAGGGTAAGAAGGTGACGATCGGGATGATCGACGAGCACGCCGGCTCGTCGGTGGGAGCGTTGCGACACAACGGCTTCCTGAAGGGATTCGGGATCAAGAAGAACAGCAAGCTCATCGCCTGCGCCGGGAACGGCGAGGGTCAGACGGCCCCGTCGCAGACGGCGATGGAGAACTGTCTCCAGAAGAGCCCGAACATCAACGTCGTCTACACCATCAATGAGCCCAGCGCGCTCGGCGCCTGGAACGCGCTGAAAAAGGCCGGCAAGACGAAGGCCGGCACGACGATCGTCTCGGTCGATGGCGGCTGCGCCGGCGTGCGCAACGTCAAGGCCGGGATCATCGACGCGACCTCGCAGCAGTACCCGCTGCTGATGGCCTCTCGCGGCGTCGCCGCGGTCGTCAAGTTCGCGAAGACCGGCAAGAAACCCAGCGGCTACACCGACACCGGGGTCAACCTGATCGCGAAGAAACCGCTCGTCGGCGTCAAGTCGAAGAGCGTCAGGTACGGCCTCGCGAACTGCTGGGGCTAGAGAACCCTCACACCCACCGCGACCGGAGGGCCCCGACGGCTCTCCGGTCGCGGTGAGATCGGCCTAGGATCACCCCTCCGGAACGGGATCGACGTTGAACGCGACGGACACCTCAGCGCAGCCCCTGTGGGAGCGGTCCGCGGTCCGGCAGATCCGCCGCGTCCTCGCCGCACCCGCGGTCGGCCCGCTCCTCGCGCTGCTGTTGACGATGGCGTTCTTCTCGCTCAAGAGCGACCGCTTCCTGCAGGGGCCGAATCTCTCGCTCGTGCTGCAACAGGTGATGGTGGTCGGTGTGCTCGCGATCGGGCAGACGCTCGTGATCCTGACGGCCGGGATCGACCTGTCGGTCGGAACCGTCATGGCGTTCGGGCAGATCGTGATGACCAAGCTGGCCATCGACTCCGGCTACAGCCCCACGACGGCGATCCTGCTCGGCATCCTTGCCTGCGTCGCGTTCGGGCTGTTCAACGGTGGGCTCGTGGCGATCGTGCGGTTGCCGGCGTTCATCGTCACCTTGGGAACACTCAACATCGCCTTCGCGTTGACGCACATCTACTCGAACGACCTGACCTACCCGCCGGGCGAGTCCGGAGCGTCGAGCCTGCCGAGCGCGCTGCTCTTTTTCGGGCGGACATTCACCATCGGGCACACCGACATCACCTACGGGGTCGTCTTCATGTTCGTGCTCTTCGCCCTCGCGTGGTTCGCGCTCACGCAGACGGCGTGGGGCAGGCACGTCTACGCGACCGGGGACGACCCGGAGGCCGCCAGACTGACGGGCATCAAGACCGCCCGCGTGCTCATCAGCGTGTACGTCGTCGCCGGCCTCATGTACGGCCTCGCCGCCTGGTTGCTCATCTCGCGGACGGAACTCGGCGATCCCAACGCCGGTCAGACGACCGAGAACCTCGACGCGATCACAGCCGTGGTTCTCGGCGGCACGAGCCTCTTCGGCGGGCGCGGCACGGTCATCGGGACCCTGATCGGTGCGATCATCGTCGGGGTCTTCCGCAACGGGCTGACGCTGATCGGGGTTGAAGTGATCTACCAGTACCTCGTAACGGGCATTCTCGTGATCCTCGCCGTCTCGGTCGACCAGCTCACGCACCGGAGGCGGTTGTGAGCGAGCGGCGACCGCTCCTCGAAGCGCGGGGGATTGTGAAGCGCTTCGGGCACGTGGTGGCGCTCGACGGGGCCGACTTCGAGCTCTACCACGACGAGATCGTCGCGGTGATCGGGGACAACGGCGCGGGGAAGTCGACGTTGATCAAATCGCTCTCGGGCGCACTCCAGCCTGATCGCGGCGAGATCCGCCTCGACGGAAAACCCGTCCGCTTCCGGTCCCCGGGCGACGCGCGGAGTGCCGGCATCGAGACCGTGTACCAGGATCTCGCACTGGCGCCCTCGCTGGACATCGCCTCGAACATCTTCCTCGGCCGCGAAGCGCGAAGACGAGGGCCGCTCGGTCGGGCGCTGCGCATGCTCGCGAAGCGGATGATGCGGCGGGAGGCGGCGCTTCACCTGCAGGAGCTAAAGATCGGCGTCCAGTCGATGAGTCAGCCGGTCGAGAACCTATCCGGCGGGCAGCGGCAGGGCGTCGCGGTCGCACGCGCGGCGAAGTGGGCGCAGCGGGTCGCGATCATGGACGAGCCGACGGCCGCGCTGGGCGTCAAAGAGACACGCCAAGTGCTCGACCTGATCCTGCGGGTTCGCGACCGGGGGTTGCCCGTCATCTTGATCAGCCATGACATGCCGCACGTATTCGAGCTCGCCGACAGGATCCAGATCATGAGGCTCGGCAAGCGCGTCGCGGTCGTCACTCCGCAGTCCCACACGATGCCGGAGGCCGTCGCGATTATGACCGGCGCCACACGCGGCGAGCTCGAGCAGGCGCTGGTCAAGGAGGGCCGGCCGGCGAAACTGCCCGTGGAGGAGGGCGCATGACCGTCGCCTGGGGACTGCTGTCGACCGCCCGGGTCAATCTCCTGATCTTCGAAGCTGTGGCCAAAAGCGACCTCGCCGACGTCGTCGCCGTGGCGAGCCGGAGCCTTTCGCGCGCCGAAGCCTACGCCCGAGCGCACGGGCTCGAACGAGGGCACGAAAGCTACGAAGCGTTGCTCGAGGACGACGCGGTCGAGGCGGTTTATGTCTCCTTGCCCAACTCGCTGCACGTCGAGTGGACATTGCGGGCGCTAGAGGCGGGCAAACACGTGCTCTGCGAAAAGCCGCTTTCCCGCGACCCAGAAGCAGTCGAGCGGGTATTCGACCGCGCAGACGAGCGCGGGCTGATCGTGTCCGAGGGGTTCATGTGGCGACACCACCCTCAGACCGCCAAGCTCGTGGAACTCGCCCGCCCGGACGTCATCGGGCGCCTGCGGCTTGTCCGCGCGGCCTTCAGCTTTGACGTCGCGGCCGTACACGGCGCGAATGACGCCCGCCTCGACCCCGAACTGGACGGCGGTGCGCTGATGGACGTCGGCGCGTACTGCGTCAATGCGATCCGGCTGCTCGCGGGAGAGCCGGAGCGGGTCCAGGCTCTTCGGGCGCTCGGCACGAGCGGCGTCGACGTCTGCTTTGCCGCGACACTTGCGCTGCCGAACGAGGTCATCGCGCACTTCGACGCCGGTTTCGTCCTGCCCCGCCGCGCAGCGCTCGAGGTGGTCGGCGAACAGGGAATGCTCCTTGTCGCCGATCCCTGGCAGCCGCGAGTGCCGGGAATCGAGGTCGGGCGACCGACTCGCGACGACGCGGTCGAGTGGCAGCTGATCCCCGTGCATCCGGCCGACTCGTACCTGCTAGAGCTCGAGAACGTCTCCGCTGCGATCAGCGGAGAGGCGAAGCTGCTGCTCGGCCGCGCCGATGCGATCGGCCAGGCCCGAGCGCTGGAGGCACTCCATCGCTCGGCGAGCTCGGGCGCGCCGGTCGAGCTCCAACCCACGGCGGCGAGCGTTCGGTGACCTACGCCCCGGGGCCGGATCGCTACGACCGGATGCAGTACCGGCGGTCCGGGCGGAGTGGGCTGCGGCTGCCGCTGCTCTCGCTCGGCCTGTGGAACAACTTCGGAGACGATTTCCCCTTCGAATCCGGGCGGGCGATCGTCCGGCGCGCGTTCGACCTCGGGATCACCCACTTCGACCTGGCCAACAACTACGGCCCGCCGTACGGCTCGGCGGAGCAGAACTTCGGTCGCATGCTCGCGCTCGACCTCCACGCCTACCGCGACGAGCTGGTGATCTCGACCAAGGCCGGCTACGACATGTGGCCGGGGCCGTACGGCGAGTGGGGCTCGCGCAAGTACCTGCTGGCGAGCCTCGACCAGAGCCTCCGTCGAATGGGCCTCGAGTACGTCGACATCTTCTACTCGCACCGCTTCGATCCCGAGACGCCGCTCGAGGAGACGATGGGCGCTCTCGACGCAGCCGTCAGGCAGGGCAAGGCGCTCTACGCCGGCATCTCCTCGTACTCGGCGCCGAAGACCCGAGAGGCCGCGGAGATGCTCCGGGAGCTCGGAACGCCGCTGTTGATCCACCAGCCCTCGTACTCAATGCTGAACCGCTGGATCGAGCCGGACCTCCTCGACGTGCTGGAGGACAAAGGCGCTGGCTGCATCGTCTTCTCACCGCTCGCTCAGGGCATGCTGACCCACAAGTACCTGGACGGGATCCCGGCAGGTAGCCGAGCGAGCCGGACGGCGACCCTCTCGCCGGACCTGATAACAGAGGAAGCGGTCGAGAAGATCCGGGCACTGAACGAGATCGCCAGCGGACGGGGCCAGAGCCTCGCTCAGATGGCGCTTGCCTGGGCCCTGCGCGACCCGCGCGTCACGTCGGCACTCGCCGGTGCGAGCAGCGTCGAGCAGCTGGAGTCGAACGTCGCCGCCCTCGACGATCTTGACCTCACCGACGAGGAGCTCGAGGAGATCGACCGGCACGCGACCGAAAGCGGCATCAACCTCTGGGCCGCATCGAGCAGCGAATAGAGGCGCTTGGCCGACGTTCCAGGCCTGACGAGTCAGCTGCTCGCGGCGGTCGACGCGCAGTCGGAGCGATTCCTGCTCGGCATTACGGGGCCGCCGGGCTCCGGCAAGTCGACGCTGGCCCACAGGCTCGCGGCGACCATGCTCGAGCAGCGGGGGCCGGGTAGCGCCGTAGTCGCGCCGCTAGACGGCTTCCACCTGTCGAACGAGACGCTCGAGTCTCTCGGCCTGGTGTCGGTGAAGGGCGCGCCGCAGACGTTCGATGCACCAGCCTTCCTCGCATCGTTGCGGCGTCTTCGAGACGAGGCCGCACCGGCGGTGTACTGGCCGGACTTCGACCGCAGCGCGGAGCAGACGATCCCGGATGCGATTTCGATTGGCCCCACCGCGAGGCTCGTGGTGGTGGAAGGGAACTACCTGCTTCTGGAACAACCCGCGTGGCACGAGGTGCGCGAACTTCTCGACCAGGTGTGGTACCTCGAGGTCCCGGTCGACGTCCTGCGGCGGCGCCTTATCGAGCGCCACATGGCCCACGGCCGGTCAGAAGCCGACGCTGTCCGGCACGTGGACGAAAGCGACCTCGTGAACGCCCAACTCGTCGGTCGGACGAAGCACCTGGCAGACCTGGCGGTGCGCTAGCGCGTGAGAGAGGAGCGCAGCCAGCCTTCCATTGCTCACGCCGCCGACCTTCTTCACCTGGTGCCGCTGCGGTCGGAGTTGGCTCCGCATTTCCCCTGAAGCGGCGATGACGTCGCTTTTGCCCCGCAGGTGGACGCGCGGATCCAGGATCCATAGATGATGTCGCCTTCCCCCGCCTCGCCCCACTCAAATGCAGCTCCGCGCGCTGCCGTGATTGTCCCAACTCCTCTTTCGAATGTCGCGTTGCCCGCCGAGAGGTTTCGCGTCTTTTTCTACCTCTAAGGTAGAGAAAGGTGAAGCGCAAGGAAAAGACATGACCACGCGCAGCGGTTCGTCCCGCCCCGATCTCGACACCGGCCAGTGGGGATACGGGCCGCGGTGCGCCGGCGAGCGTTCGACGATGGTGCCGAGTCCGTGCTACGCAGCGAGTGCCCGTTCGACAGTCGGGACGACGTTCAAGAGCGGGACTACCCCGCTAACCTCGAGGATCCGTTCGGCGACCGGCACACTCCCCAGCACGACATTGAACTTGCGACCGAGTTCAACGGCGTTTTTCA
>Ga0105245_10005682_pt1 | contig 10957 bp, 10 predicted proteins | sample KBSM54metaG_FD_81523 | JGI IMG/M metagenome (GOLD analysis project Ga0105245, IMG submission 81523) | Miscanthus rhizosphere microbial communities from Kellogg Biological Station, Michigan, USA - KBS M5-4 metaG | ecosystem: Host-associated > Plants > Roots > Rhizosphere > Soil | place...
AGGCGGACGTGCTCGAATTGCCTGACTGTTGGGCGACGAACGGCGAACCGCCGAACAGGCCGCCCTCCGTCTGGGCGTGAGCTGACGATGCCATGCCCCAACATATGCTGATGATGGCAAATCTGGTTAAGCGGGCAGGGATTTTCCGCGTTCCGGGCGCGGCTGCCGGCAAAGCGGCGCGCGGCCCGGGTCGCGGTGCCACGGCGGTCTGCGGCGGCAGTCGATACGCGCCGGATTTGCTGGGAGTAAACATCTGTGATTGGGTCCGCTATTGTAGAGGTAAGGGTATTTTGGTTTCGCGCGCAAGCCAAGCCGCGGTCTCCGCGACCTGATCGGCCAGAGGCAAATGTTCCACGCCGCACCGACCGAGCAGCCTTTGCCATTCAGCGTCGTCGCCGACATACCGGTTCGGCTTGAGATCTTCGATCGGAGCGCGCAGCACGCTCCCCCCGAGAACGCGGGCGACCACGTTCGCAACGTCGGCCAATTCGAGCGCTTCGCCTCCGGTCTCGAACTGGACGACCGTCTCTCCTTCGCTACGGAGCAGCGCGACCAGAATGACGGACATCACCTCACGCACCGCGACATAGCCGCGCAGGACCGGCCGACGCGCCTCCACCTTGATCGAACGACCTTCCAGCGCGTCGAGGACGAAGCTGGCCAGCGCATAGGTCTGATGCTTGTTTATCCAGGGGCCGGACACATTGTAGATGCGGCCGATCACCGCGCGTCGCTTGTCGGGGCGGGCCTTGGCCCAGGCCGAAAACAACAATTCGTCCTCGCGCTTAAGGCGACCATAAAGGCGCAGGTCTTCAGGCGCCGTCGGGTCATCGGCGAACGCGGCGGCCCCTGACGAAGCGACGAACAGCCGATCCACCCCGATTACGTCGAGGGCGTCGTGCACCGCCAGCGAGACCGCGCGATTGCTGGCTTCGTAACGCGCCGGGTCCATTCCGGCGATCTTGTCCTTGGTCTGGAAGGCAAGATGGAGCAACAGTGTTGAGGACCGCTCTAGGCTTGCGAGGTCGGCCAACGCCCGCTGCCGAGCCGTGTGGCCATCGCCCAGATCGATCAGGGCTTCCGCCGAGCCGAAGCAAACGACACGCCTGGCGAAGGCCTCCGCTCCCAAAGCCTCATGCAGCAGGCTGATTGCCGTCCGCCCGATCCATCCGCGCGCGCCGACGATGGCGACGCGCCGATCGTCGCAGCCCAGCAAATATCTCGCAGGAGCCGCGAAGTGCGCGCGCCGCCGGTCAATTTCGGGGTCGAGGATGAGCGAAGGATCAGTCATTGTCGGCAAGCTGGTCGAGATAGTCCACTTCGGGACTCATCCGATCGATCGGATTGGATTCCATCGAGCCGCTCGCGGTTATCCGGCTGCTGATCTTGGGGAAATAGGTCTGCGCAGGGTCGATGGGAACGATGAAGGCGTGCGGTCCCGGTTGCGCCATGCGGGCCAGGAACTCATCATCGACGGTAAAGTCGAGTGGCAGGCGCATCACCGGAACATCCCACGCGGCGAACAGCTTTTCCCAGTTGGGCAAGCCGAGCCCCGAGCTTGGGTCGCAACCGAGATATTTGCCATTGAAATAGCTGCGTTGCGTCATGCGGATCGACGCATGCCCTTGATCGTGAAAGATGAACATCTTGAGATCGAGGTTGTTGATCGCCGCGGTGCCAACTTCCTGCATGTTCTGGGCGAACCCCCCATCACCCTCGATCAGGATCGTTCGCCGCGGCGCGCCGCCGATTGCCGCGCCGATTGCGCCCGAAAGGCCATATCCCATGGAGGCTAGCGACTTGTTGGTCAGCATCCGCTGGCCGAGCTTCTGCTTGTAGAGCTGCATGGTCAGTGTGAAGGCGCTGCCGCTCGAGCAGGGGATGATGAGGTCGTCAGGGGTCGTGACGGACTCCAGCCGGACCAGGAATTCGTACGGCGAGAGATAGCCTTCACCGGTATGGTTCACGGGTTCTATTCTGGGGACGCTCCAGATGATCCGCCGAGCTTCCTCGAGCCAGCCGCCCTTGGTCGGCAGGTCATGAGCAAGGAACCGAGCCAGAAAATCATTGGCGTCCGCACAAAGGCCAATGTCGATACGCGGGTGACCCTTGGCCAATTCCCGCGGATCGATCTCGATCTGGACGACTTTCGCGACACGGCCGAATTCGGGCCAATTGAAGCCGGTCTGCTGAAGGCCGAGCCGGGTGCCAACGGCGATGATCAGGTCCGACTTCTGGATTACGATATTCGATGCGCGCTGCCCCCAGGTGTTGGGTCGGCCCAGGTAGTTCGGCGCATCGCCATCGAAGCGATCGGCGCCGTTATAGGTCGTCATTACCGGAATATGCAGGGCTTCGATTCGGCCGCGCAGTCGGTTCGCGGTCTGATACTCGACCCCTCCGCCGACCAGCAATATCGGCCGATCAGCCTCCCGATATGCCTCGGCGATGCGCGTCACGTCGGTGTCGCTCGCAACGGGCAGCTTGTGAGCGGTCACCGGCGGCAAAGGCTCTTCTTCCACTGTGGCCGCCTGGATGTCCAACGGCATCTCGAGGAACACCGGCCCTTTGCGCGGCGTCCAGCTTTGCTCGATCAGGGCGAGGAACGACCGCGCGTCGATCGGGGCATCGAAACGATGAGCGGCCTTGGTCGTGGAGCTGACAAGCTCGACGCCATTGACCTCCTGGATTCCGCGCGAACGCACCGTCCCCCGGGACAGGTCGCTGGTTTTCACCTGCCCGCCAATGACGAGAAGCTCGCGGCTTTCGAGCCATGCCCCGCTGATCGCCGTGACGGTGTTGGTGAGGCCCGGGCCGGTCGTTACCAGCGCCAGCGCCTTGCGCGGTGCAGCAATCTCATTGAAATATTCGGCGCCGACGCCTGCTGCGACTTCGTGCACGACCGGCACGCCGGTGAGATACCGGTCCAAACTCTCGGTCAGATGCATGATATTGCCGCCGCCGACGAAGAAATAATGGGTGTATCCGGCGGCCTGGAGCCACGCACCGATCTGATCGCTATATTTCATGCCTCGCCCCCTTGGGCAATTTTCAACAGCGAGGATATGATCGTAATGATCTGGTTGGCGGACAGGCTGCCCGGCGTTTCCGCGTCATAGCCCCACCCGGCATGCAGAGGGAGGTGAACCTTTCCCTCAAAAGGCTCCAGATGACTATTCATGTCGTCGACATAGACGATCAGCCATTTTCCGTTGTCCAGCCAGTGCTGGTTCTTGGCGATTGCCAGCTTGCTGCCCAACCGGCGAATGTCTTCCTGGCCGAACACCGGAACGACATCGGCGCCGTGAAATGCGAGCGTCTGATGGATTGACTCGACGTTTCGCGTCGAAAGGACCGCAAAATACTCTGGATGCTTCAGCAAAATTGGCTTTAACAGCAAAAAAAAATCATAAGGCGGCATAATCTTTGGCCAGTCTGGATCCTGCATGATGATTTTTCGCGCGTCGAAGAATCGCCGCGTGAAATCCCAATCCATCTCTTCAGGCGTCAGTTCACGAATCAACTGAGCTGGAATAGAATGGTCGATATTATACAGGCGATTATAGTGCCATGCATCAGTCACAACACTACGAAATTGAATGAATTCCTGATAGGTGACATCCTGGCGAAATTCAGATCGACCCTCAACTGCAGCATTTGCTACAGAATAGGCCTCGAACGCACTATTGAAGAGCACTCCATCGAAATCGAGAACGAACTTAATCTCCATGAATGAGGGCTCCGGAGCGCACAGGCTGCCGCAATGATATCGCGTAAGGGCCGCATCGGTCCGCGGCCACCGGGTAACTCATATCGGTCACAGTTTTGCCTTGGCGCCGCGTCAGCGCCCCTCGCCCGAGATGAATTTCGCGATCGTCTCAGCCGAATATGCAAGGTGGCTTTCCGTCAATCCGGGATAGAGGCCGATCCAGAAGCAGTTGTTGGTGACGATCTCGGCGTTGGTGAGATCGCCGACAACGCGGTAATTGCGATCCTTCATATAGGGCTGGCGCAGCAAATTACCTCCGAACAACAGCCGGGTGCCAATCTTGTGACCGTCGAGAAACTGGACGAGGCCGTCGCGATCCAATCGCGCGCCGTCTCGAATCGTGATCGGATAGCCGAACCAGGAGGGTTCGCTGTTCGGCGTCGGCTTGGGCAGGATCAGCGCATCCTCGAACGGTGCCAGCATCTCGGTCAACAGGTCGAAATTGCGTTGGCGCGCAGCGAGGAAGTCGTCGAGATGACCAAGCTGGGCCAGGCCGACCGCAGCCTGCATGTCCGTGATCTTAAGATTATAGCCGGCGTGGCTATAGGTGTATTTGTGGTCGTAGCCTCTTGGAAGCGAACCGAGTTTGCGAGCGAAGCGCTTGCCGCAGGTATTGTCCTGTCCGGGAGCGCACCAGCAATCCCGACCCCAGTCGCGCATTGACTCGATCACGCGCTTAAGTCGCGGCTTGTCCGTAAACACAGCACCGCCCTCGCCCATCGTGATATGGTGCGCCGGATAAAAACTCAGGGTGCCGATGTCGCCGAAGGTGCCGACACCTTTGCCGTCATATCTGGCACCAAGCGCGTCGCAACAATCTTCGACCACCCACAGCCGATACTTCTTCGCGACACGCATCACTTCACCCAGATCGAACGGATTTCCGAGCGTATGAGCGACCATGATCGCGCGCGTCTTGTCGGTCACCGCGGCTTCGATCATTTCGGGTTTGATATTGTAGGTCGGGATATCGACATCGACGAAGACGGGCACAAGCCCGTACTGGAGAGACGGGTTTACCGTGGTTGGAAAACCGGTGGCCACCGTGATGACCTCGTCGCCCGGTTTCAGTGCCTCGCCGCGCAGATAATGCGAGGTCAAACTCGAAAGCGCCAACAGGTTTGCAGAAGAGCCCGAATTGGTCGTCAGTGCATGCGCGACGTTCAGCCGCTTGGCGAGTTGCGCTTCAAACTCGGCGTTGAAGCGGCCCGTGGTGAGCCAGAAATCGAGTGCCGAATCCACCAGGTGGCGCACGTCTGTGTCGTCATAGACTTTGCCGGAGACGGGGACCGAACTTTCCCCCGAAACGAAAGGCTTGGGCGCATGAAAGCGGCGCGCATATTCGCCCGTCAGATCGAGAATTAATGCGCGGAACTGCGCTTCATCACAGTCGGCCGCCAGGCTCATCGGGTCCGGAATATTGGGATCGGTTGTCATGCGATTTCTTTCGATGAAAGCATCGCGCCAAAGCGCGCGCCATAGTCTGCAAGTTGCGAGAGGGTAATGGCTCGGGCATCGCCACCAGAGGCAACCAGCCGGTGCCACTCGACCACGCGCTCCAACGCCGTCTCGATCGAGAAGATCGGCTTCCAGCCGAGTTCCGCATGCGCCTTGGCGCAGTCGAGCTTCAAGATGTTCGCTTCGTGGGTTCGCGGGGAATCGGCTGCGCCGCTGATCCAACCAGCGCGTCCCCACGCGCGGGTCAGATAGTCGGCAATCCACGAAACCGGGCGAGCGTCACTTTCGGCGGGACCAAAGTTCCAGCCGTCTGCGGCCCCTTCATGTCGATCGAGCAGCCGCATGGCGATCATCAGATATCCGCCGAGCGCTTCGAGAACATGCTGCCAGGGCCGGATCGAATGCGGCGAACGGATGAGTGGCGAGTCGCCGGCAATCAGAGCGCGGAGGATATCCGGGATGAGGCGGTCGTGGGCCCAGTCGCCGCCGCCAATAACGTTACCGGCGCGCACGGACGCGACCTTGGGGCCGTCTCCCGTGTTGAAATAGCTGCGTCGATACGCCGAAATTGCAATTTCCGCCGCTCCCTTGCTGGCAGAATATGGATCGTGTCCACCCATTGGATCGGTCTCGCGATACGGCCAGACCCACTCCCGATTCTCATAGCATTTGTCGCTGGTAATGCAGACGATCGCCTTGACTGTCGGCATCCGGCGGCAAGCGTCAAGCAGATGGACGGTACCCTGGACATTTGTGGCGAAGGTTTCGATCGGCCGGTCGTAGGACAGGCGGACCAGCGGTTGCGCCGCCAAGTGAAACACGACATCGGGCCGGGCCGCCGTCAACGCCGCCTCGACCGCACCGATATCGCGAATATCGCCCTCAAGGTGCGTCACGAGTTCATCAAGCCGGGCCTGACGGAACAGACTCGGCGTCTCAGCGGGCAAAGAGAAGCCGATAACCTCGGCCCCCATTTGCGTCAGCCAGAGCGAGAGCCAGCTACCCTTAAAGCCCGTGTGGCCGGTGATCAGCACCCGCTTGCCACGCCAGGACCTGTTCACCAGGTCTTCCAAGGCGCACCCTCCGACCAGAGCTGTTCCAAATGAACCTTGTCGCGTAGGGTGTCCATCGGTTGCCAAAAACCATCGTGCCGAAACGCCGCCAGTTCGCCCGCGGCGGCGAGGCGTTCGAGCGGCGCGCGCTCCCAGATCGTATCGGGACCATCGATGAGGTCGATAACTGCCGGCTCGGCAACGAAGAAGCCGCCGTTGATCAGCCCACCGTCGCCGGCCGGCTTCTCCTTGAAGCAGCGCACCAAATCCCCGTCGAATTCGAGAGCGCCAAAACGGCCCGGCGGCGCCACGGCAGTGATGGTCGCCTTGCGCCCTTGCGCCTTATGGAACGCAAGTAAGGCCGATATATCGACCGCGGCAACGCCGTCACCATATGTAAAGCAGAACGGCTCGTCGTCGTCCAGGTAGCGGCGGACCGCTTTGAGACGCCCTCCGGTCATCGTATCCGCTCCGGTCTCAACCAAAGTGATCCGCCACGGCTCGCTCCAATTTTGGTGGACCTCGACTTCATTTTTCACGAGATCGATCGTCACATCGGCGGTGTGGAGGAAATAATTGGCAAAATACTCCTTAATCATATAGCCTTTATAGCCAAGGCAAATTATGAAGTCGTTTAACCCGTAAGAGGAATATATCTTCATAACATGCCAAATGATTGGCATTCCGCCGACTTCCACCATGGGCTTTGGTCGTACAGATGTCTCCTCGCCCAGCCGAGTACCCAAGCCACCCGCAAGAATTACAACCTTCGTCAAGACAATTCACTCATCATGGTTAAATTCAACATTGGCGATGAACTCAAACAACCGTTGGAACTCTTTCATTTACCAAACATTTTATCGCGCGACACTGGCACGAACCCGCCCGACGAGCCGCGAACGGACGGTGGGCACAGCGAGAAACTCGGCGCGTTAAGCAAGCTGACCGCGATCGACAAGCCTCGCGCGCCGTAACGAGCCACAACTAAGGCTGAGAGCAGAATCAGGCCGGAATCCCCAAGCCGTCGATCTCAGACTTTGGGGCTTAAGGCGAGACCGGCGCCAAATCGTTCCATCCGAAATGGTTACAACCTTTGCCAGGCGCCATCGGCCTGCGGATCACCGCTTCGACCGTCTTGCCGGGCTATGATTGCGTCTGAAATTCCTCCATTCGGGTTACTGGTCGGAATGCGGCCCCGACGGCGCAATCCCAGAGGACCCGTTTCGTGGAACCTGCGTGTTGATTATTCGCCGATCCATGAGCCAAGGTTGCTGCAGGAGCAAGTGCAAGTTCGCAGAAAGCAACCCAAATTGGTTCAAATCGGGACGAGCCGTTGGGGTTCCCAAGTGCGCTACGGCTTGGGTATGGCTAGGTATATGCCGCTGCCCGGTATTGGGCGTGCGTGTTCTACGACATATGGACGGTGCCAATGCCAATTGTATCGATCTCTCTGCGCCAGGGTAAGACTCCCGCCTATCGGCGAGCCATAGCAGACGCGGTTCACGAGGCGCTTGTTGAGGTTGTCGGGATCCCGCGTGAGGACCGCATCCAGCTGATCAACCAGTTCGACGAAGACGCGCTGATTTTCGATCCCAATTATTTGGGAATCGAGCGGAGCGACGACTTCTTGATCATTCAGATCACGCTTCGCAAAGGACGGAGCGCAGATATACGCCTCGCATTGCATCGTAATATTGCGACGCGGTTGGCGGCCAACCCAGGCCTGCGTTCGGAGGATGTCCTCGTCGTGCTCTTGGAAAATGAATATGCCGACTGGTCGGCACGGCGCGACAACGGACTACCGATGCCTTTCCAACAGATCCTTGAGGAGCTTTAAGACAGTCGGCAACCGCGCCACGCCGTTACGTTTGATTTGCGGTGTCCGTTCTCGGCCACCGATTGCCGTACGTGATCCCGGAAAGAAGATCAGGGACGTGAGCCACTCTCTCAGGCCGGTACAACCTCCCCAAAAGGCCTTCATCCGGGCAGAGGGGGTTGACCAACCGGTGAATGAACGGCGTGCGAGCCTTTGAGGCATGCATCCACCAGGGATTGCCGATCGTTCGGTGGATATCATTGCCGGGCCGTGCCCGAGCAAAGAGAGAGATGTTCGGAAGGCTGTGCCAGCTATGGCGCCTCCAACCGAACCGCTGCCAGTCGACAAACGGCTCAACTGCGACGGCTGGCTTCGAGCGCATTGCCCTACGAGGTAGAGCCTCACGCGCGTCGTCTGATCGACCAAATCAATGCAGAGAAGCTCGTGATCAGAGCGGACAAGCCGAGCAATGCGGATACGGGAATTGTGATCATTCGGAGCTCCTGCAAAGAGACTCGTCTGTACCCTTTTTGTTCTCTTTTGTCAAGAGATTGTACGTTTCGAGCGTACAATGGTTAAACCTCATGACAGGAGGATGTTAGGGTCGGGATTCCACCTTGGGGCGGTCTCCCCGTCCTTCCTTGTGGAGGCTGAGCCCATTTGAGCGGGTCTGTGTCGGGTATTGGGAGGTAGGCCGAATTGATGCCCGCCGCCCGAAACTCAGATCATGGAGACTTCGCGAGATTCCCCTTTCGGTCCGAAGCGAAATGGCACTTGCCCTTGGCATCCTTGGTCACGCCGCTCGCGGCGGCGGAAGCTCCGGATGGGCATTTGGCAAATTTGCCCTTGGCATCGCGCATTGATTGCCGGCGATGGATGGTGCGGCAATCAGCGCCAGAGCCGACAAAGCTAAAACCAGTTTCTTAGCAACTCTCGTTAGTTGGGAAATATTTGATGGGCCGATCCAGCGGCCATGCAAGCGCGATATTGTGATGGCGACGCGGCTGCGGCTGGCCAATGGGAGAGCCCCAATGATTTCTGAGCGCGAACTGTGGGCGTGTGCTCACCAGGTGCTCAAGCAACATGGTGCCAAAGCGGATGCTTTCGTAGCCGAGCGGGTGGCAATGTTGGCGACGGCGCAGGATGAGGCTGGCGTACGGACTTGGCGTGCGATTGCCCGCCGGCTGGACAGGCTGCGCGACGCCACAGATCAGGGGGCACTTCGCCACTGAGTATCAGGTGCGCAGCTCCGAGAACTGATATATTTTGATTGGGGTTTCCGTAGCGGCAGCTTTTTTGCGCCCTAGTTCCGGTCGATCCTAAAAGCTGTGGTTCGCTCAGCGGCCTACGGCGATGTCTCCTATTGGCATACTTCTGCAGCGCCGAGGATGATGTGAATCCACTCTCTGGATGCCGAGCGCCAGAAACCGCCGCAGAAAAGGGGCCGGCCATTGCTGGCCGACCCCAATTCCTTGCCGTGAAAGACTTTCCTTACTGGCCCGAATTCGGACCGAAGGTGATCTCCACGCGGCGGTTCTGCGGCTCGCGCACACCATCAGCGGTCTGGACGAGAAGCTTCGTTTCGCCGAACGCCTGGGTCTGCAAGGCTGCGTCAGGCACACCCTTGCCGGCCAGGTAGGCCTTCACCGCGTCGGCACGACGCTGCGAGAGACCCATATTATAGCTCGCCGAACCTGACGTGTCGGTATAGCCGGCCAGCATGACCTGGGCGTGGCCCGTGGTCGTGTAGGCTTGCGCCGCATTGTCCAAGATCGAAGCAGCCTCCGGCGTGATGTCCGACTTGTTCCAGTCGAAGAACACGATGAACGGCCCAGGCGTCACTGCCGGCGGCGGTGGAGGCGGCGGGGGCGGAGGCGGCGGCGGAGGCGGAGGCGGCGGCGGAGGCGGCGGGGGCGGAGGAGGCGGAGGTGCCTTCTCGCCGAAATTGTACACCAAGCTCGCCAGGATGCTGTGAGTGCGGACGCGAGCATCCGTGACGCCAACGCCGGTGCCGTTCACAACGGGATGGGTGTTGAACAGACGATATTTTAATCCGACATCGACATTGGAAGATAGCGGATAGCGAAGGCCCGCGATGCCCTGCCACGCAAAGCGGGATTTGCTGTCATCGACGATTGGCCCCGTCGGGGCTGCCGCAATCCCGCTGAACTTCGTCCGCGCGATGCCGGCGCCGCCGCCTATATAAGCGCTTAGGCCGTCGTCGGGGCCGAAGTCGAACAGGGCATTGCCCATGACGCTAAAGACGCCCGTGACGCCAACGCCGTCAAATTTACCTGTCGCTCCGTTGAAGGCGGCGGAGGTATTGTTCGTGACGGTATCCACCGCAGCATGCTTCTTGGCGACTTCGCCTTCAATGCGAAACCTCCCAAAGTCATACCCAAGGATACCATCAACGTCGTAACCGACCTTGTGGTGAACGGACAGCCCATCCTGCGCTCCAAAGATGCGGAAGTGCGTGTCCTGGACAATCAACCCGCCGCCTTCAATGCCAACATACCACGCGCCATCACGAGCGAGCGCTGGTGCGGCAAGGCTGCTGGACATCAGGGCTGCTAACAGAAAGGTCCTCTTCATATTCTTCCCCTTATTTCGCGCAAACAACAACTGCGTTCGGCGGCGTAACTTGCGACACAGGCCGGGGGTCCACAGCAGTAAAACATTCGTGGCGGGTGTGGACTCTGAGACACACCCAGTCATGCTCGGGCCCGATGGTGCGCAAGAGTCTCCAACGCGTCGGGGCAATAGACGGCGGAGGAGTTTCGTCTTTCATGATGCCGCCACCGCGTCTAGCGGACCATTGTGCGAGCCAAAAGGTTCTCGCTCGTCCTGGCCTGCCGAACC
>Ga0105245_10005684_pt1 | contig 10955 bp, 17 predicted proteins | sample KBSM54metaG_FD_81523 | JGI IMG/M metagenome (GOLD analysis project Ga0105245, IMG submission 81523) | Miscanthus rhizosphere microbial communities from Kellogg Biological Station, Michigan, USA - KBS M5-4 metaG | ecosystem: Host-associated > Plants > Roots > Rhizosphere > Soil | place...
GCGACCTGGTGGATCCGCCAGGCGGTGACGCGAGCAATCGCCGACAAGGCGCGGACGATCCGCATCCCCGTCCACATGGTCGAGAAATTGAACCGGGTCGCCCACGTCGAACGGCAGCTGGTGCAGAAACTGGGGCGGGAGCCGGAGCCGGCGGAGATCGCCGAAGAGCTGCGCTGGCCGGTCTCCGACGTGCGGGACATCCTTCGCGTCGCCCAGTTGCCGGTCTCGCTGGAGAAACCGGTGGGCGACGAGGACGAATCCGAGCTCGGTGACTTCGTCGCGGACGATGCAGTGCTGGAGCCGTTCGAGGAAGCGAGCGAGCACATGCAGAAGGAGGGCGTGCGGCGGGCGCTGGAAGCGCTGCCGGAGCGCGAGCGGCAGGTGATCGAACTTCGCTACGGCCTTTCCGGCGCCGAGCCGCTGACGCTGGAGGAAGTCGGCAAGACCTTCGGCGTCACCCGCGAGCGGATCCGCCAGATCGAGAACAACACGCTGAAGAAGCTGAAGCGGCTGCCGGAGGCGCAGATGCTCCGGGAAGCTTCCTGATCGACAGGACCTAGCGCGGCTCGAGCACGTAGACCGTGATCGGGCGGTCGTCGGGCAGGACTTCCTTGTAGTCGTCAAAGCCCGCGTACTGCTCGTTGTGCCTGCGCCAGAGATCGGTGCGCTCCTCCCCCGCGGCAGGGCGGGCGCGAACGGAGAGCTTGCGGCGGCCGAGCTCGATCTCGGCCTCGGGGTTGGCGTCGAGGTTGAGCGACCAGGCAGGCAGCTTGGTGTTGCCGGCGTTGGTGTTGATCACGGAGATCTGGCCCCCGTCTTCGAGGTAGACGACCGGAGCCGTCCGCGGTTCCCCCGACTTGCGGCCGGTCGTCGTCAGCAATAGGACGGGCGCTTTGCCGACCTTGCCACCCACCCGTCCTCCGGTCAGTCGGTAGAGGGGGACGTTCAGCTTGCCGACCCAACGCAGACCCGTTGCTCCGAGGGAGTGGGAGAGGCGCGAGTAGAAGTGGTCGCTCGGCACGCGCGTGAGTATCCCATCGAGTCGAGCTACAGTGGGCAGATGCCCGAGCCGCACCCGTTCCGCCGCGCTGCCGAGTCGAAGGACCTCGACCTGCTGGCGGAGACCCTCTGTGAGGACGTCGTCCTCCACAGCCCGGTCCTCTTCCGCGGCTTCGAAGGTCGCGACACCGTGACCACGGTCCTGACCCACGTCGCCGGCACCCTCGAGGACCTCACCTACACCGACGAGCTGCATGGGGGCAACACCGTCGCCCTCCGCTTCAAGGCCAAGGTCGCCGGCACCACCCGGGAGCTGGAGGGAATCGACTTCCTCGAGCTCGACGACGACGCCCGCGTCGCCGAGCTGACCGTCTTCATGCGCCCCTTCTCAGCCCTGACCGCTTTCAACGAACAGATGTCGGCGCGGCTGGGGGCGGCGGAAAGCTAGGCCGAGCGGCGACCCTCGCAAGGGTCCCTTAGAATCCTTCCTCTGCTATCTCGGGGGAGTGTCCGAGTGGTTAAAGGAGAGGCGCTGTAAACGCCTTGGCAATGCCTACGCAGGTTCGAATCCTGCCTCCCCCATCGTTTGTTTCAGCGAATGGCTCTGGAACGCCCCGCAGCCATTTAGTTCTCAGCCACGAAGCGGGCAGCGCGTCCGATTCGCGAAAGTTTGTGAGCAACTGTGATGAAGGCGAGCGTCGACTGTGATGCCGCGGAAGGCATCCGGCCAATGGCTGACGATTCCGGAAGATGAGCACGGAGGAACTGAGCCTGATCGTCGCGGGTCTCGCCGTCGTAGTCGGTCCAGCGGGCGCCTACAAACTCGGTGTCCGGCGCTTCGTTCATGAGCGAGAACTGGACGACCGAGCCGACGCGCGGTCGATCCTGGCTGATGGCGCCCTAGAGCTGGGGCGGATGAAAAGCGTGATGAAAGATGCGCTGACGAAGTTCGACACGCCGTTGAACACTGGCGAGGGTTGGCCCGACGATTTCGGTGCGGAAATCGGCAGGCTCGAAAAGGCGGGAGAGGGCCTAGAGCAGGCCTTAGCAGCGGTCCGCATTCGGTTCAAGGCTGGCAGTGCCGTCATTGATGAGTTGCATGGCGCGCTGGTGGCGGCGCGTTCGATCATCACCATCTATTTCCTCGCAAGGCAATCCGACGCGGGCGGGGGGCATCGCAGGAAGCAGCTCGAACGCAAGGGTCGCGAGGACCACCTTGAAGTGATGGGCACCAGCAACGAGTTCGACCGGCATCGTGATGCCTATCTCGTGGCTGCACAGAAGGTGGTCGGGGTTGATCTGGGCAATTAGCTAATAGAGCCCACGGTCCTAGTCCGTTCTTTTGTCCTGGGGTGGCGGTAGTTTTTCTCAGTGGTCGAAACAGATACCGCTTTCTTGGTGCTGAGGGCACCCGCGCTACTTCAGGAGAATCAAGCCGACCGTGATCGGCTGCTGGCGTACGTCGCTCGGCAGCTCGGCGTCGAGGGTGAAGTCGACTTGACGACGATCACGAACATCGCTGCCGAGGGCACTGATACGGCTGCGCGCTTCCCCGTCTCGCAGAACACCTTGAATGCTGTCGCCGGTTCGGTAGATGATTCGACGGCAATGGCATCGCTGTTTTTGATTCCCGACGCCGCGTAGGTTGCCGGGTCAGCCTAACCCCCTCCTCTATCTCCCGCAAAGGCGTCTTCCTGCTGCGTTCGAGGGGCTAATGCTCTTGGCGGATGTACCTCAAACTCGGAGTATTTCGGGCCGCCAAGGGTGATCCCGCTACGGCCATCCACTGCCGCCGCTGGGATGAACCAGCAGCGCCAGTCGCCTACTACGACGAAGAGGAAGTCGAACCGACTCTCCTCAAGTCGCTTGATGACCCCGTTCCAACTGCGATTACCGCCACGGGTACAAGTGGCGACCGTCCAACGGTCCTTCCGCAACAGGGTTGACGTCTTCACTTGGATGCGGAGCAGCTTGTTCTCTTTCTGAGCAAGCAGATCGCAGTCGGGGCTATGGCCGAAGGGAATCCAGACTCCGTAGCCCTGCTGCATGAGCCAAGCGGCGGCGATTCCCTCACCAATGTCTCCCTGTCTTCGCGGGTTCGTCTGTCGTAGCTCCATGAAGAGCATGATGGCAAGCTCTGCAGACAGAAAGCTTCACTTAAGGATCTCGTTCTAGTCGCCTGAAAGGATGCTCTCATGCTCGATGACCGCGTGATCGCGATCGCAGGTGTGGGCGGCGGGCTCGGTCCTGTTGTTGCCGAGCGCCTCGCCGCTGCGGGCGCGACGGTTGCCGGCACCGATCGCAGTCAAGAGCACCTCGACGCCCTCGCTGCCGACCTCGACCTCCCGGCCGAGCGCTGGGACGGCCGCGTCGTCGATCTCCTCGACGAGGACGCCACCCGCAACTGGTGCGCGGCGCTGGTCGAGCGCTTCGGTCGCGTCGACGGCCTCGTCCACCTCGTCGGCGGCTGGCGCGGCGGGCAGCCCCTGCACGAGGCGCCGCTCTCCGACTGGGACCTCCTACACGACCTCCTCGTCCGCACCGTCCAGCACACCACCCGCGCCTTCCACGACCAGCTCGCCGCCGGCGAGCACGGCCGCTTCGTCCTCGTCTCCGCCAAGCAGGCGCAGAACCCCGGCAACACCAACGCCGCCTACGCCTCCGCCAAGGCCGCCGCCGAGGCCTGGACCCTCGCCCTCGCCGACGGCTTCGAGCCCGGCGGCGCCACCGCCAACATCGTCGTCGTCGAGGCGATCCTCACCCCGCGCATGCGGGAGGAAAACCCCGACGAGGAGTACCCCACCTTCACCCCCGCCGAGGACATCGCGGAGGCGATCGCATATCTCTGTTCGGACGCGGCGAAGAAGATGAACGGTCAGCGCTTCGCGCTTACCATGAGGTGATGGCGAGCCGCAAAGGGCAGAAAGCGCCCGACGGCAAGATGACGATCGGGGAGCTGGCGCGGCGGACCGGGATGACGATCCGCAACATCCGCGCCCACCAGACCCGCGGCATCCTGCCGCCGCCGGAGGTCCACGGCCGCACCGGCTACTACAACGAGGACCACGTCGCGCGGATCGAACTGACTCGCGAAATGCAGGCCGAGGGCCTCAACCTGGAGGCGATCCGGCGGGTGGTGGAGAGCAGCGAAGGCTCCTCCCGGGAGATGGTCGACTTCGCCCGCGCCGTCCGTGCCCCTTTCGAGGACGAGACGCCGGAAATCTTCAGCCCCGAGGAGCTGGCCGCCGCCTGGGGGGTCGAGCGTTTCGACGCGGAGCTGCTGCGGAGGACCGAAGAGATGGGGATCGTGCGGCAGTTGCCCGACGGCAAGTTCGAGGTGATCAGCCCGCGCTTGCAGCGCGCCGGCACCGCTCTGATCGAACTCGGCGCCTCCCCGCAGGCGGCGGTCGAGACCGCCGAGGAGCTGCGCCGCTGCTCCGAGGTCGTCTCCCGCACCTTCATCGAGCTCTTCGTCAAGGAGATCTGGGAGCCGTTCGACAAGGCGGGCCGCCCGGAGGAGGACTGGCCGAAGATGCGCGAAGCCCTCGAGCGGATGCGTCCCCTCGCCTCCGACGCGCTGCTGGCGATGTTCCAGATCGCGATGGGAGAGTCGACCGAGCGAGCCGGCGAACGCACCCTGCAGGGCACCGCCAAACCGGCGGCCGAGCGCCGCTCCTCGCGGAAAAAGCCGCCGAACGGCAGTTCGAGCTAGCGGCGCACCCGGCGATCAGCCGGGCACGATCGTCCGCATCGCCTGTTCCAGTTCGGCGACCCCATAGGCCCCGTCGATGCGGTCGCGGATGACCCCGTTGCGGTCGATCAGGAAGGTCCAGGGCTCCGTTTCCAGGTTGAAGGCCTGCAGCTGCGGGCGGATCCCCTTCGAGATTTCGTTGTCGTTGTAGACCTCCATGTGGATGAAGTCGGCCTTGCCCTTGTACTCGTCCGCCACCTGCTGGGCGACGTCCACCACCGGCCCGCAGACGCGGCTCTGACAGAGCGCCGGCGTCGCGAAGACGAGCACGATCGGCTGCTTGCCGACCACGTCGGCGAAGTCGACCTGGTGCATCTGGTCGTGGGGGATGCGGGTGTCGATCTTCGCCAGGTCGCCGCCGACGTCGGCGGCGGTGGGGGTGTGGATCAGCGGCGCCTTTTCGCCGACTTCCGGCACCGAGTTTTCCCCGGCCACCGGGCTCGGCACCCGCGAGGCTTCCAGCCCGCCCTTGCCCTTGATCATCGCGACGGCCTCCCAGGGGCCCTTGCGGTCGAAGTCGACCTTCGGCACGACGTAGACGTTCTTCGCCTGGTCGGGGTCTTCGCCGGCGGCCCGGTAGGCCGGCTTCACTTCGAGCGTTTCCACCCGCGCCGGCAGCGGCCCGGTTACCGGTCCCCCTTCGCTCTTGGCGAAGTAGAGGGCGACGTCGGCGTCGTCCACCTGTTCGTTGCCGCGGGTGAAGACGCCGAACGGGTAGCGGTTCTCGCCGACGGCGAAGGACTGGGCCGCGGGCGCGATCACCAGCTTGGTCGGCTTCGCCCCCGAGTCCTTCAACAGCTCCGCGATGCTCATCCCCTTCGCCGACGGGAACTCGTCGGCGGAGGGCGCCGGCCGCGAGGATTCGCTGCCCGCGCTGCCGCAACCGCTCAGCAGCGCGAGGGTTAGGGCGAGGAGAAACAGAGAAAGGAGTCGCCGGGGTGAGCGCACGAACCGGGCACGCTACACATCTGGCCTTTCGAGCTCTTAAATCAGACGGAACGACTCAATCGCAACTGTGCCTGTAAACTGGCACTCTGAAGGAAAACTTTGTTAGCAGCCCGGAACAGGGAGGAACCGATGCCAGGGAAGAAGCTAATCGTCTCGTTTGCCACGGTCGCGCTTTTGTTCGCGGCCGCCCCCGCCTACGCGGAAGGTCCCACCCCGGAGGAATACAAGGAACAGGTCGAACCGATCTGCAAGACGGACACCGAAGCGAACGAAAAGATCCTCAAGGGCGTGCGCGCGAACGTGAAGGCGGGCAAGCTGAAGAAGGCATCGCGCCAGCTCGACGGTGCGGCCAAGGCCCTGAAGCAGGCTTACGGGCAGCTTTCCAAGGTCTCGAAGCCGAGCGAAGACGCGGCGCGGCTGACGAAGTGGCTGAAGGGCGTCAAGACGGAGGCCGAACTGTTCGAAGCGACGGCGAGGAAGCTGGCGAAGGGCGAAAAGAACGCGGCCCAGAAGATGATCGTGCGCCTGCAGAGCAACGCCACGAAGACCAACAACCAGGTCCTCGACTACCAGTTCCACTACTGCAAATTCCAGCCGTCGAAGTTCATCTGATCCCTGGGCAATGAGATGGCGACGACGGTTGCCGCACAGACGCCGGAGGAGGTCACCCGCGCCCTCGCCGAGTCGGTGACCCGGGGCGACCTCAAGACGGCGATCCGCTGCTTCGCCAAGGACGCCTGCCTGGTCACGCCGGATGCGACCGCGGTGAGGGGGAGGGAGGACATCCGCCCGATCCTCCACCAGCTGATCGCTTCCGGCTCGCGGATCGAAGTGCGGGAGAGCTCGATGATCCTCGCCGGCGAGGTCGCCTTCGGCACCGAGCTCTGGGTGATCGCCACCCCCGGCTCCGAAGGCAGACCCTTCACCCGCTCGCTGACGCCGACGATGGTCCTGCGGCAGCTGGAGGGCGCTTGGAAGCTCGCGGTTGCGATTCCCTGGGACCGGCGCTAGCCGATCCTCGCCCACCGTCTAGAATCGTCCTGAGCGCACGGCACCACAGGGAGCCGACCCGCCCGGATAGCTCAGTTGGTAGAGCACTTCCATGGTAAGGAAGGGGTCACGAGTTCGAGTCTCGTTCCGGGCTTCACTGAAATCGCTGCAAATCGGCAGGTTCGGTGGCCGATTTCACCGCGCTTCTCCGCCTCCTCTATTCCGCCTATCTGCCACTAGTGGCAGATAGCGTCCGGATTGCCCGCGATCAGTCGCGATTGCCCTCGCTTTAGCGGCTTGATCGAGCTACGGTCGCCGACCGGAAATGAAAAGCGCCCCGGCGGCGGTTGCAACGCCCCGGGGCCGGCACAGGAGGTCGAACTCCCATGCAAGGCAAGCGTAAAGGCGCCAGATCGGCCGCGAAGGCCAACAAGGCGAAATCGAAAGCCACCGGTCTGAAGGCGAAAAGCAGCCGGAAGGCGCGGAAGGCCCACGAGAGGCTCCGGCCGGGTCAGCTCGACGGGCTCGTCCTCGGCTACATGGAAAAGAACAAGGGGGATTTGCCGGTCGGCCCGTCCACGGTCGCCCACGGGATCAAACGCTCCTCTGGGGCGGTCGGCAACTGCCTCGGCCGGCTCGAGCAGGCCGAGAAAGTGCGTCTGGTCGAGAAGAAGCCACGCCGCTACGACCTGGCCGGCAGCACCAAGGAATAGCCACCAACTGAAAACAAGCGGCCCCCGGCGGCGCTGACACGCCGACCGAGGGCCTGACCACAAGGAGGCATAGCTCCCTATGGCTAACGAGAAATCTACGGCCCCTGGCGCCGCCAGATGCCCGACCACCTGGGACGAAGACGAGCGCGAGGAATCGGCGGTCCTTCGCCAAGTGTTGGAATACCACCCGGCCACCCTGACGCGGGACGAGCTGACCCGAGAAATGACCGGCGGCGGATCGACGGCATTCGGCGACGCGGATGCGATCGAGCGGGCGGTCCGCGAACTTGCCGCCACCGGTCTGCTCTACCGCCCCGGCGAGGACGGGATGCTCCGGCCGACGCGGGCCGCCGTCCGCTACTTCGAGCTGAGCGGCGGTGGGTTCTGATGGCGAAGCCCGACAAAGAGGACGCCCTGCTTAAAGCCCTCCGGCATCCGCTTCGCCGGTCGCTGTTGAGGCGCTACGTCGAATCCAAAGCAGTTGACGGGCTGGGTCCGAAGGAGCTGGCGCTGGCGTTGAAGGCGCCGCTGTCGAGCGTCAGCTACCACGTCCGCGAGCTTGCCCGGCTCGGCGCCCTGGAGATCGTCAGCGAAGCCCCGGCCCGCGGGTCCGTCGCCCACTTCTACGAGGCGACTCCGCTGGTACGGCAGACGCCGTGGGTGCTGACCGTCCTCGGCTTGAAGGAGGGCTGAGCGATGGGGAAGGAGAAAGAGCCACAGGCAGTGGAGGCCGGTCGCCTGCTCAGTCAGAACCTGATTCGGTTTCGTAGGCGCGCCGGTCTATCTCAGCAGGGCACCGCTGAGCGCGCCGGCCTGCATCGCACCGAGGTCTCCCTGATCGAGCGAGGACAGCGCCTGCCGCGCCTTGACACGATCGTCAAGCTCGGCGGGGCGCTGGAAGTAGAGCCCTGTGTGCTGCTGATGGGTATGGCCTGGAAGCTCGACCCGCCGAAGGCGGGATCGAGATGAGCGGCCTCGGTCAGGAAGACAAATGGGTCTTGAAAGAGTGGACCCTGGCGGAGCGGTTCAGCGCCAATCTCGTGTGGTTCCGCCATCAGGCCGGCTTGGCTCGGCAGGAGCTTGCCGACCGGGTCGGGATGAATCGCGTAGTTCTCGGCAAGCTGGAACAGGGGCAGCGACTGCCTTGTCTCGACACGATCCTCAAGCTGGTCGCAGGTCTCGAAGTCAAGAACTGCGACCTCGTCGCGTGGATGTGGTGGGACCCCGGCCGCCATGAACACTATGAGTCCCCGGCCGACGCAAGCAGCGGCTATGAAGTCCTCGACTTCGACCTCCCCGCCGGCTTCCGGGTGTCCCCCGTCGGCTTCGAGAGCGAGGAGCGGTTCAAGGACCGGCTACGGCAGCGCGGGGAAGACCCGGACCATCGCGCCGTCCTCGAACTGCTACGGGACGATGCCCCGAAGGTCGCTCCCCGCGAGCGACCGGACGCGGCCTGGGTGCTGCGCACCGGGCAGGCGCTTAAGACGCTTCGCGTGGAGCGGGGGTTGACTCACGACCAGCTCGCGTATCGGTCGCCGACCACCGCCTCCTTCATCAGCGAAATCGAGGAGGGAAGGGTCATGGACCCGGGCCTGCGGATACTGACCGACCTCTGCCGCATCCTCGACGGTGAAGGGTCCGAACTGGCTGCGCAGATCGAGCCGATACGAGCTGCTCGAAAGGCTGCCGTCCAAAAGGTGCTGGATGAGCTGGCCGAGCGCGACGCCCGTCAGGCCAAGGAGTAGCGGCGATGCGTCGGCGATCTCTAAAGCCGCCGGATTCTTCGCTCCTCTCTCTAGGAGAGGTCGTCAAGGCGCTGCGCGCAGAAGCGGGCCTCACTCAAGAAGGGCTGGCAGCGCAGGCTGGCATCGACCCCAGCTACATCAGCCACATCGAGCGCGGCGATCGCAACCCGACCTGGGCTGCGCTCGGCAGGCTCTCCCAGGGGCTCAGGGTGCCGAGGTGGGTGCTGGTCAAACGGGTCGATGAGTTGGGGCGGGGATGATGCGGACCCCGCCCCAACTCACGGTGCCGACGCTGGAGGAGCGATTCGGCCTCAATCTCTGGCGCAGCCGGCGTCGAGCCGATCTGTCCCAGGAAGACCTGGCGAATCTTGTCGGGCTGAGTCGTAACGCGATCTACACGCTGGAGCTGGGGCGGCGGCTACCCCGGCTCGACACCATCCTCCAGCTCGCCGCCGGCACCAACGTCTCGGTCTGCTTCCTGCTGAAAGGAATGGAATGGCGCCCCGGCCGGTATGTCGATGGCGACTTCTACGTCGAGCACCCTGCGGCGAGCTTGCGAAGGAGCGTCCGCAGGTGAGGGCCGATCTCCAGATGCAGCTAGATGTACTGGCCGAGGTCCTTCGCGAGGACCCGGACGTGCTGACGCTCCAGGCACTCGCCGATCGGGTGCTCGCGAATCCCCGCAGTCTCACCGGGGGCGTCGCGCTCGCCCGCGCCCTCCAGAAGCTGGACAACGAGGGCTTGGTCATCAGCGACGGCCTCCTGGTGCGTCCAAGCCGACCGGCGCTGTACTTCAAACACCTGATCGGTTCGGTCGCCATCGACGTGCAGAGGTCGGCGATATGACGAAGGTCACCAGGAGATCGGCCGGGCCCAGGGACACCACTCATGGTGCCCCTCTATGGCCATGAGGCCGCTTTATCGGGCGGCTGTGGAGCCGGTCGCGAGGAAATCGAGAGATGAGCGCGTTCTCACGCCATACGATTCCTGCGATGGCGAAGAAGCGCCGCCGGAAGAAGAGTCAGAAACAGCGCCGCTCTTCCCCCAAGCGGGCGCCTTATCCGGTGCAGTCGGGCGAGGATTGGGAGTGTGCTCGCCGCGAGGGAGGGATGCTCGTCTTTCGCGAGGAGCATCCCTTAAGCCCTGCCGAGGGAGAAGCCCTCTATCAAGAGCACCTCGACACGATCGCCGGGCGAAGTCGGGAATTCGCCCAAGGGAAGGCCGAGGTGCTGGACGCCTTGGCTCCTCACGATGCGTTCGATCTCCTGGCGGCCTTGCAGATCTCCTCTGGCCGGGTTTGGCCCAAGGGGCAGAATCCACCGCTCCACACGACCGAGTTCATGGGCGAGCTGCTGGCCCTGCTGCTGGTCGAGAGGGGATCGCGCGGGGCTGCGGTGTCATATGCCGGCGAGGAGGAATTCGTCGATGCGTTGCGGCGCTACGAACGCCTTGCGGAGGCCGTAGTCGCGGTTCTCCCGGACGTACTCGTTCCTCCCCCGTCCCCACTCGACAAGAGCCCTGCGGCCGAGCTCGATCGGATCCGAAGCCGGACGGCATCGCTCCACCTGCTTTTGCCCTTCTCCGAAAACGAGGATCAAGTGCAGCAGACCACCGCGGAGCTCTTCGGCGCTCCGATCATCCGCGGCCACATCGTCAAGACCCTCGGGATCGACGCCGATGCCGCCCTCGCCCTCACCGACGCCGCCGGCGAGCTGACGCAGCGCGGATATGACTCGGCGGTCCGACAGGTTGAGCGCTTTAAGAGGTGGCACGGGTATGGGAGCGAGCTTTCGTTCTCGGTTCGAGAGC
>Ga0105245_10005685_pt1 | contig 10953 bp, 11 predicted proteins | sample KBSM54metaG_FD_81523 | JGI IMG/M metagenome (GOLD analysis project Ga0105245, IMG submission 81523) | Miscanthus rhizosphere microbial communities from Kellogg Biological Station, Michigan, USA - KBS M5-4 metaG | ecosystem: Host-associated > Plants > Roots > Rhizosphere > Soil | place...
CCGGGCTGCTCGGCGCCATCATCTGGAACCTAGTGACATGGCTGCTCGGACTGCCCTCGAGCTCATCGCATGCACTGTTCGGTGGACTGATCGGGGCAGTCATCGTCGGGGCCGGGCTCAGCTCAGTGAACGGCTCGGTGATCGTCTCGAAGATCTTGCTGCCAGCCATCGTGGCGCCCTTGGTCGCTGGGCTTGCAGCCGCTTGGTGTACCCGGTTGGCCTATCGCATTACGCGCAAGACGCCGAGCGTGTACAGCAATACCGGCTTCAAGTACGGGCAGGCGTTTACCGCCTCGATGGTCGCACTCGCTCATGGCACATCCGACGGGCAGAAGACCATGGGCGTGATCACGTTGGTGCTGATAGCCGCCAATCTGCAGCCAAGCGGCACTGGGCCGCAGCTGTGGGTGATCATCGCCGCAGGAGTTGCGATTGGCCTGGGCACGTACTCAGGCGGGTGGCGCATCATGCGCACGATGGGCAAGGGAATCGTCGAGATCGAGACCCCGCAGGGGGCCGCATCCGGCGCGGCGACCAGCGCGACAATCCTGGCCTCGGCACACCTCGGTTTCGGGCTCTCCACCACGCATGTCAGCACCGGGAGCATCTTGGGGTCTGGCGTAGGGCGTGGGGCCCAGGTTCGCTGGAGTGTCGCCCGCCGGATGCTGTTCGCCTGGCTCCTGACCTTGCCAGGCGCGGGCCTGGTCGGAGGGCTTGCCGCGTTGCTTTCTGATCGCGGGGTGTCCGGCGTTGTCGCGCTGATGGTCCTGCTCGCCGTTGCTTGCTCGGTGATCTATCTCTTCTCTCGCCGTCACAAGATCAACCACGCCAACGTGACCGACAGTCACGAGGTGTTGGTGCTGGCCGCCGCCACGCCGCCCACGTACGCCGACGATCCACGGCTGGACGCGCCTGCCAAACCCAAGAAGGTCAAGCGGCCCAAAGCGAAGAGTGCAGCATGATGCATATCGATTGGGGTGCCTTGGCCATCGTCACCGTCGTCTCCATTACGACATCGGTGATCTTCACGATCTTGCTAGCAGCTGGCATCCGCCTCGTTTCGGCCGCCAAGATCAGGTCGAACCAGGGTGGTTCGGGCACCGTGACCATCTCGCTCGGATATGCGTTGCTAGGCGTCGCCGGATTGCTGGTGCTGTTCGGTATCTACCTGATCGTTCCGCAGTTCCATTAGCTAGCTTTCCGATGCCGAGGTTGCTGCTGCAAGTGTCATTCGCGGAGACTCTGGCCCTTCCCCTGGTCCCCTTCCCTGATCATTGACAAACGAGGACAATCGCCGCCACGGCACTACAAAGCCGGGCACCTGTACAAGATGATCAATCTCCAGCCTAAGGATGATCATGCAACACGCCCGCCCACAGGCATTCCCAGAATTGCTGATCAGGAGTAGCATTCTTCATGATCATTTCGTGCAGCGATGCCAACTCCCCCAAACGAAGGAAGCGCCTAAATGACCGAGCCGGTCTCTAACATCGCCCGCCGTCCAGGATCCGTCACAGTGGTCGTGGTCCTCACCATCATTTCGGGGATTCTCACCCTCTTGGGTGCCCTATTCCTGCTTCTTCTTGGCGGCGCAGCGAGCCTTGCATCGAACGTCAGTGGCGTGGCAGTTCTCATCTTCGGCATCCTCTATTTGATCTTCGGCATCATTACGATCGCGGTTGGAGTGGGACTACGCAATGGCTCCCGGTTCGCTCGAATACTGGTCACGATCTTGATGGTGATCGACATTCTCGGCGGCATCGCCAACCTGATCTGGTTCCGGAACAATCAGACACTGACATCAGGCATTATCACGATCATCGTGTCAGTGGTCGTCCTGGCCCTGCTGTACAACCGCAGGGCGAGCGACTTCTTCGCAAGCACCCCATGAGCTGATGCGTCCTGAGCCAGTCGAAAGGCAATGCCGCGCTCAGAACAAGGACTAGGCCGTTCGGTCCAGGATTTCCTTGACCAGATCCATTGTCGTGTGCGGATGCAAGAACGCGAAGCGCCCGACCGTCTCGCCATCCCACTTGGTTGGCGGAATGAAGGCGATTTGCTCGTCATGCAACGCCTGCGCCCACGCGTCGTAGTCGGCCGGCTTCCAGCCCAGTCGACGGAATAGCACTACGCCAAGATCAGGCTCTCGGATCAGCTCTAAGTGTGGTGTTGCCTTGATCAATACGGCAGTTTCCCGGGCGAGCCGGACCGCGGCTTCGATCGCCTCGCGGTACGCGTCGAGCCCGTAGACCGCCAAAGAAAACCACAAAGGCAGTCCCCGTGCCCGACGGGTCAAGTGGTAGGCGTAGTCGGTCGGGTTCCATTCCCCGTCAGACACATGGATGACGTCCAGGTACGACGCGTCTTGGGTATGAGTTGCTCTCGCGAGCTCGGGCTCTCGGTAAATCAGCGCACAGCAATCGAAGGGCGTAAAGAGCCACTTGTGCGGGTCGAGGATGAAAGAGTCCGCCTGCTCGATGCCGGTGTACTTGTCGCGCAGGGATCGAGCGAAAATACCCGATCCGCCGTACGCGCCGTCGACGTGGAACCACCAGCCACGTTCCTTCGCGATCTCCCCAACCCCGGCGAGATCGTCAATGATGCCGGCGTTAGTCGTTCCCGACGTGCAGACCACAGCGGCAACATCGCTGACATCGGGATCTTCGTCGAGCGCAGCATTGACCGCATCTGCGGTGAGTCGGTGGTCGGGTGTCTCCACGACCAGTGCGCTCATCTCCAGCAAGTTCAGTGTGTTGACGATCGAGGAATGGGCGTCGGTGCCGACGACCACGCGGAGCCGCCGCCCTGCAGCATCGGTGCCAAGTCGCCGCTTCGCCGTCTCGCGGGCGACCGCAAGAGCGGAGAGGTTCCCGGCGGAACCACCCGAGACAAAGCACCCGCCGGCTGATTCGGGCAGTCTGGCCTCGTCCGCGATCACCCGCAGCACGGTGTTCTCAGCGGCAATGGCGCCCGATGCCTCGAGCCACGAAATGCCCTGGATCGATGCGCACGAGACCAACATGTCGAACAGCAGGCTGGCCTTGGTCGGTGCGGCCGGAATGAAACCCAGGAACCGCGGGCTATCGGCGGAGATGATGCTGGGCGCGATCACCGACGAGTAGATGCCCAGCACCTCGTCGGGCACCCGACCTCGATCTCGAATAACACCGTTGAGCGCCTTGTATAGATCAGCGGCCGGCTGAGTTCCCTTGTCGAGCGGCACCGGATCCATCCGCAGTCGGTTCTCCGCGTACGCGAGGACACTCCGCACCATCTGTTCGGTGGTTTGATCAACCTGGTGCATAGCTCAATCCCTTCGCCGGTCAGCCCACCGGTTCGTCCTTGATCAGTCCGACATGTTCGTGCCGACCGAGGTGTGAGTGCTTTCTGCCGTACTCGAAGTACCACGCGAGCACCACTGCAGTCCACCGACGGCAGCCGCCAATGGCTCCGCCTGCAGAATCTGGGAGCCAACATGGGCGTGCACGCCACGCATCCGGAGCCGCGGACTGCGATCAATTCGCCGGATCAATGCTGCCGCAGCAGCCGGCGGCAGGCCGAACTTCGATCCTTCATGACCGGTCAGTACGTGAGCGTGCGTGTCGGCAGTTACGCCAGGAATGATGCGGATCAAGACATCCTGGACGCGTCCGGGCGGCAGAATCGCCTCGAGCCTGTCGACATCGTCGGGGCCATCGACAACGATCAGCCCGACGCCACCGTCGACTGCCATCGTGATCTCTTCGGTGGTTTTGGCGTTTCCATGAAGCACGATCAGCGCAGGATCGACGCCGGCCTTGAGAGCGGTGAGGATCTCACCGCCGCCGGCCACATCGAGGCCAAGTCCCTCCTGGACCATGACACGTTGCACTGCCGTGCAGGGGAACGCTTTCGAGGCAAAGACGACACGTGCGTTAGACCACCGGCTGGTCAGCTCGGTGACATACTCTCGTGCGCGAGCACGGAGCGCTTCGTCGGCGACCACAAGCAACGGGGTTCCGAACTCTTCAGCAAGATCATCTACCCGGCACCCACCGATGATCAGCATCCCGTCGGCATCAGTACTGCTGCCCGGTGGCAAGAGATCCAGTAATTCGCTCATGCGGGCACTATGCGCTTTGAGCGTGCCCAAGCGCCAGGGTCCTTTGGCGGGGCTTCAAGGCACATCGGGTCAGTGGGTCCACCGCTGCGCTCGAACCACCTCCTCAGGCGTTGCCTCGGCGAAGAATTCGATCTCGGAGTTTCGGACGGCAATGATCGAATCGACCAGCTCCGACCCCAGCCCGTCGCGTAGTACTTGATCACTGGCCAGTGCATCGGTGGATTGCCGCAAGCTCGTTGGCAGCCGTCGAATACCACGCTTCTCCAACTCTTCGTCTGTCAGCGCTGCTGGGTCCACGTCAATCGGCTCCGGCAGCCTCACGTCGTGAGCGATGCCATCAAAACCGGCAGCCAGCAATCCGGCCAGCAGGAGGTAGGGGTTGGCCGTCAGGTCGAGACATTTCACCTCGACGTTGGCCGCCCATTCGCTGCTGCCCGTCGACCCAGTGATCATGCGCAGCGCGGCCTCGCGGTTTTCCAGACCCCAGCATGCATAGACGCCGGCCCAGTGCGACGGGATCAGCCTCAGGTACGAGGTCATCGATGGCGCTCCGATGGCGAGCAGCGCCGACAGATGGGTCAGGATTCCCGCGGCAAAGGCCTCGCCCACGGGAGCGAGCCCGAACCGGCCATCTCCCCCGGTCATCAAGTTCTGCCCGTCCCGCCACACGCTGAGGTGGACATGACCGCCGTTGCCGACGCCCTCTGTCTCGACTTTTGGAGAGAAGGAGGTGCGGTAGTTGTGTCGCCAGCCCGCGGCACGGATCGTGCTGCGCACCAGCACTGCGGTGTCAGCGGCGTCCACCGGAGACTCCGCTGCAACGGAGAGTTCAAGCTGGCCTGCCGCGTACTCCGGATGGAACTGATCGACCGTGATCCCCTGCGCGCTGAGCGCATCGACAACATCGCGTACGTAGTCTGACACCTCGATCAGGCGCGACATGCCGTACGCGGCACCGGGGGCAGCTGACACGAAGTCCTCGCCCTCACCAGCCGAAACTACCCATTCGATTTCGATAGCCGCCTTGATCTCCAGACCGTCACCGACAGCATGATCAACTAGCCGTTGCAACAGGAGTCTGCTGCAACGCTGATGCGGCTCGCCGTCCTGGCGATACCGATCTCCCGGTGCCCAAGCCCAGCCCGGCTGGGCGGCCAGCCCAACGAGCCGCCGCAGGTCCGGGATAACGCGAAGATCACCCACCGGGGCCGTCCCGCCCGGCGGCGCGGCGAGCCAGTCATCAAATCGGAAGTAGTCGAAGCTGGTTGAGGCACCGACCCCCCACGCGGCCAGCTGCGGCAATCGGTATAACGGGACACTCTTGACGCGGGTCATGCCAGCGTTGTCGACGAATGTGGTCGCCACCATGCTCACGCCCTGCTCGGCAAGGCCGGGCAGGAGCTGTTCGGCCTGCGCGCTGCGGGCCTGCCGCTCGGAGACATCCACGGGACCACAGAATAAGGCTGATGCGGAACGCCTGGAGAGACCGGGAGGAACGATAGATGTCTGGTGCGTCACCTGATCTCCGGCCGCTGGTTGATCACCACTGTCACGGGCTGCTGCTCGATGATCTTGACCGCTTGTCCTTCGAGGCCTTGATGAACGAGGCGGCCGGCCCTTCCCGGCTGGGAACGACCTTCTTTGATTCGATGCTTGGCCTGGCAATTCGCAGGTGGTGCCCTCCAGTTCTTGGCCTGGAGCCGCACGCGCCGGCCGAGGACTATCTGGCTCGGCGCCGGGAGCTGGGCATGGAGGCGAGCAGGCTGCTGGTAGCGGCCGCTGGCATCGAGACGTTCTTGGTGGACACGGGCCTGCCCGACGACCGGCTGTGCTCGCCGGCGCAGCTCGCCGCGCTGAGCGGCGGTCGGGGCTACGAGGTGATCCGGCTGGAAGCACTGGCCGAGGATTTGATCAACGCGGGGACGAAGGCGGCCGACTTCGCAGAGACTGTGCAGAACGCGCTGCAGGAGTCCACGCCCGTTGCCGCAAAGAGCATCGCGGCGTACCGGGTCGGCCTCGACCTTGCGGCGGAGCGACCGCAAGCTGATGCCCTCACCGCGGCCCTCGCCAGCCTGCGTCCGGCAGCCGCTGATCACTATCGAATCGCGCACCCGGTGATCAGCTGTTGGCTGGCCTGGACAGCCATTGAGCTAGGGATACCGCTGCAGATCCACGTCGGCTACGGCGACAGCGACATCGACATGCTCCGCGCCGATCCGCTGCTGCTCACTCCCTTCCTGCGAGCGACCGAGCAACGCGGTGTGCCGGTGCTGCTGTTGCACAGCTATCCGTACCACCGCCAAGCCGCGTATCTGGCGCAGGTCTACAGCCATGTGTTCATCGATCTTGGTCTGGCGGTGCACAACACCGGCGCCCTCAGCCGGACACTGTTTCGGGAGACCTTGGAGCTGGCTCCTTTCGGCAAGCTGCTGTTCTCCACCGACGCGTACGGGCTCGCCGAGCTCTTCCATCTCGGTGCCGTGCTGTTCCGGCGCGGCCTGTCAGCCGTCCTCGGTGATCTTGTCGAGGCCGGCGAGATGGCCGGCGGCGACGTTGATCACGTCGCCTCGCTGATCACCCACGACAACGCCCGCCGCGTCTACGGTGTGTGAATCGGCAACACTTAGCACCAGCTGAACAACCGCTAGCAGAAAGAGCACCAGATGACGATCAAGGACATCGGACCGGATCCTCAGTCGTTCGATCTTGAACAAGAGACCGTGGACAACACCAACTACCGCACCGTCGCTTGGAGCGGCAAATACCTGCAGCTGACGTTGATGTCCATTCCGGAGGGCGGAGACGTCGGTCTGGAGATGCATCCCGAGACTGATCAGTTTCTCCGGCTGGATGCCGGCCGCGGCCGAGTTCAGATGGGACCGACGAAACAGAACCTGGAGTTCAATCAGGAGGTGTCGGACGGATGGTGCATCTTCGTGCCGGCCGGAACGTGGCACAACGTGATCAACATCGGCAGCGAACCGATGCAGCTTTACGCGATCTACGCGCCTGCCCACCACAAGCCCGGCAAGGTGCACAGCACTGCGGCCGACGCAGCCGCCGACACCGACGACGAGCCCGCTAGCTGGTCGGTACAGCCGGCATCGGCAACTGATCAACATGCCTAGTGCCGGAAGGACGCCGGCTCCGGAGGAATGATCACGCCCTCACTGACGTCTAGATCGTGACGATTCACCCGAGCTGGGTGATTCCCAAACGGCGCAGGGCAAGAGCATGATGGGATCCAGTCCATAGCCCGCTGCGATGCGTTCGACGAGGAGGACCATCCATGAGCAACTCCACTCGACCGGCGTTCGAAATCAACAAAGGCTTGATGAGTCCAGGAGTGGTATTGCTCTTCATTGGCTTCTTCCTGTGGTGGGTCGGAGCGGCGTTGTCTGCTGCTGCGTTGGCTAAAGCCGCTATGAAGTGGATGGATCAGCTCGAGGAATCGCCGAGCGAGATTGCCCGCAGGCGGGCTCACCAGTTCAAGGAAGCCGTCTCGGCGGGCTCCAAGGCCTGGAAAGATCAGACCTCGTAATTGCCGCCCACCCGGCTAATCGTCGCGACGGCAGGATGCATCAGGGGCGGCGATGCCGCTGCCACCCGATCTCGAGCACTTCCACTGTGGATGGTTGCTGCGTGTAGCCCGTGCCAGCGAGCCTCACAGATCGGAAATCACCTGCCGTGGCGTCCCATGGATCGAACGAATGAGGTTCGAGCACGTCCGGCGTACGACGAAGGTCGTCGAGAAGCTGGGCGTAGGCGAGTCGGTTGCCGCGTTGCCGGGTTGCCGACATCCAGGTGTCGGTGGCGATCAGATGCTCGAGGCGGGCAAGATCGGCACAGAGCTGGCGCCTCCGGTGCACCAGCCATAGCTGTTGTTCGTCTACGTCAGGTACCTCGCGCGCCTCAGCCCGCGCGGTGCCCCAATCGTTGACGCGGGTGGCCAGCCGGCCGAGCACGCGAACGGCTTCCGGCCAGGTCAACACCGGAAGCAGGACGAATATCGCAACTATCGCCAACCACTCGCTGACTCCAGGCATCCGGATCACTGCTGATTTCTGTGAAGTGGCCGGCGGCAAGCCGACCGAATCTCACATTCGATAACCCTAGATTGGCTGGTCCATCGCCTGTTTACAAGCTGTGGACCTGAGGAGGAAGTGGCGGAGGCGGCGGGATTTGAACCCGCGAGAGGGTTGTGCCCTCAACCCGCTTAGCAGGCGGGCGCCATAGACCGGACTAGGCGACGCCTCCCCATAACCAAACGCACGGCCGCGGCAGAGCGCTGGGCAAGACTACCGAGCGGACAGTACGGGAAGCAAAGCCATTCGTTCTGGTGCCTGATCTGGGCTGAGCATCTCGAAGCGCCAACGCCTCAGGATCCGCGCTGAGGATGTGGAAGGGCGACCCCTCACGGTGCGCTGAGCTTGTCGAAGCGCCAACCGTCCGCAGCCCACCTGCCCGCCATTCCGTATTCCTTGCGAGAATCGCATATTGGCCCGGCTTCGCACGTATTGTGGAGCGGGTTTTCACTTCCAGGGCGCGCGTAAGGGATTGATGCCTGATCAACTCGAGCAGCAATCGTGGAGCTGGCGGCTCCCCGATGGTCGCCGTGCGCCCGCACGCGCGAAGCCGGATGATCCGCAGAAGGAGCCCAGCTTCCGTCGTGCCGTGGTGTACACAATCGCTGGAACGGCTATCCCTGGGCTCGGCCTCATTGCCGGCCGGCGCCGCATCATTGGCAGCATCATCCTCGGCCTGTTCGCCGCATCTATCCTGGCCCTCGGCATCTACGGCACGGTTGATCGCCAGGCTCTTCTCGGATACGCGCTAGATCCCAAGACGCTGCGCCGGGCCGCGCTGGCCCTGGTGATCATCGCTCTGGCGTGGGTCGCAATCATCATCGCCAGTCACCTGAGCCTTCGCGGTCGACCTACACCGGGCCAGCGGGTGGGCGGCGGCATTCTTGTCGGCTTGCTCTCCTTTGCCGTTGCCGCGCCCATGGCCGTTGCTGCGCGTTACTCCTATGTCACTGCAAGCTCGGTCGGCTCGGTGTTCAAGAGTGAGGACGAAATAAAGAGCGGGACGGTGCCGACGCTGCAGAACACTCAAACGACGCCTGGCAAGCCGAAACCCCAGGACCCCTGGGCCGGCAAGCCGCGGTTGAACATCCTGCTGCTGGGCGGCGACGCGGGACCCGGCCGGGTCGGCACCCGTACTGACACCGTGATCTTGGCGAGCATCAACACCAAGACCGGCGATACCGCGCTGATCAGCCTGCCACGTAACGCGACCCACATGCCATTCCCGTCGCGTTCGCCACTGCATAAGTACTACCCATACGGGTTTACCGATGGTAATGGCGGAAACGCCGAGTACTTCCTGAACGCCATGTATCGCAATGTGCCGCGTGCCGTACCCAAGGATATCCTCGGCCCCACGGACAATCTCGGTGCAGACGTCCTCAAACTCTCAGTAGGCCAGGCAACTGGCCTGCGGGTTGATTATTACGTGTTGATCAACTTGGAGGGCTTCAGCAAGATGATCAATGCCCTCGGTGGCATCCGCCTCAACATCAACACCTACATCCCGATCGGCGGCGACACCGACAGGCACATACCGCCGAAGGACTACCTCAAGCCAGGACCGAATCAAAAGCTCAACGGACGCAGCGCGCTGTGGTACGCCCGGGGTCGTTACGGTTCGGATGACTTCGCGCGGATGGACCGGCAACGCTGTGTGATCAATGCGATCATCAAGCAGGCCAACCCCACCAACATGCTGGCCCGCTATGAGGACGTCGTGAAGGCCGGCAAGCAGCTCGTCTACACCGACATGCCGCGAGAGGTTCTGCCTCTTATGGTCGAGCTGAGCCTGCGGGTGAAGGACGGCAATGTACGCAGCGTCGTCTTCAAGTCCGGAGTTGCCGGATTCACCTCGTCCAATCCGGACTTTCGCTTGATGCGGAAGCGGGTCAAGGCGGCTATCGGTGAGAGCAAGAATCCCAAGGCGGCGAAGAAGGCCGGGGGCGGCACTATTCAGAGCGAGAGCGTCAACGACGCGTGCGCATACGACCCGAAGGTCGCGGCGACCGCGCGGCCCTACCGCTGAGCTGGTTGGCGGTAGTCGGCTGCGGGTCACACACGGCAATTACTGAAGTCGTTGGTACCCGCGGTCGGCGTCTAGACGCCTGCCGATATCCGCGACAAGCTCATTGAACCTAGCATCGGTAGCACTTCGCGGGTTCAGCACTGTCGCATCCACGCCACCTTCTGGTTTCGTGATCAATTTCAACCGAGGCCCCTGCAGCCTGACGCTGTCGATCATGGACCAGTCCAAGACTCGGCGATGGTGACCCTTGATGATCGTGATCGATTTTGAATTCAAGATCAAAGTCGTGCGAAGCCGTACGGTGAGTACCAGCGCGATTACCGCGAGCGCAACCGCGAAGACCATGATGACAATCCCCGCAATTGCAACTGCCCAAGGCAGCTGGAGGGCGCTCGCCAGGACAAGCACAGCTGCGGCGGACACAGCCGCCACGGCGCTGATCGCAAGCGAGCGCACCGGCGGCGGTGGCGTCAGCACAAAGTGCGTTTGCTGAGGACGCAACCGGCCCGATTCGCTCATCGCTGCACCCTACGTCCTCTTCCGCTCGCAAACACCGCGCGCGTCGCGGCCGATCCACACTGAGCAAACCCAGCCGGGCACCTGAGTTTCCGACAGCGGCGAGGGTGGGATTCGAACCCACGGAACGGTCTCCCGCTCGGGCGCTTTCAAGGCGCCTGCACTAGTCCACTATGCGACCTCGCCCGGCACGGATTCGTACGCTCGCGAGCGCGACGAGC
>Ga0105245_10005688_pt1 | contig 10950 bp, 7 predicted proteins | sample KBSM54metaG_FD_81523 | JGI IMG/M metagenome (GOLD analysis project Ga0105245, IMG submission 81523) | Miscanthus rhizosphere microbial communities from Kellogg Biological Station, Michigan, USA - KBS M5-4 metaG | ecosystem: Host-associated > Plants > Roots > Rhizosphere > Soil | place: Michigan...
GGCAGGAACCACTCGCTGGGCGGCGGTTCATCCGAGGCCGGAATGCGGAACACCATCCCGTCGTCCGTCCACACGCTTTCCACGTCACCGACACGCCGCGCCTTCAGCCGCTCGCTCACGGCGGTAGCCCAAGGGGCATGCACGCGCGAGCCGAACGGCGAAAGGACGCACACTCGGTGATCGCCGACTTCGTCCAAGAAGCGCTCGATGATGATGGTGCGATCGCTCGGCACCTCACCGGTCGCTTCGGCCTGCTCGTGCACGTACTCCACCAGCGTCCGGGCGGAGAGTTCGTCCAGGTGGTGTTTCTCGCGCAGCGTGCTCTGTGCGGCGTCACTCGACTCCGCCGCGATCTCGCGCGTCATGGCCCCGACGGCGCGCCCGAAGTCGAGCGGCCGCCCCGGGCGGTCCCCGCGCCAAAACGGCATTTTTCCCGGCTCTCCAGCTGCGGGGGAGACCAAGACGCGATCGTGAGTGATCTGTTCGGTGCGCCAAGAACTCGCGCCGAGGAGGAACACCTCGCCCTCGCGCAGTTCGAACACCATCTCTTCGTCCAATTCGCCCACGCGCCGCCCACCGCGCGGGCCTTCTTCGCCTGCCAGGAACACACCGTACAAACCGCGGTCGGGGATGGTGCCCGCGTTGGTGACGGCCAAGCGTAACGCCCCAGCTCGCGCGCGCACGGTGCCGGCGACGCGATCCCACACGATGCGCGGGCGAAGGTCGGGAAATTCGTCGCTCGGATAGCGCCCGGCCAGCATGTCCAGCACGCTGTCGAAGGCGGCCCGGGGCAGTTCGGCGAACGGCGCTGCCGAGCGCACGGTCGCGTACAAGGTATCCGTCTGGTAGCTCTGGACCGCGCACATCGCGACCAACTGCTGCGCGAGCACGTCGAGCGCATTGCGCGGGTAAAACGTGCTTTCGACGTTCCCCTCCAGCATGTGGACCGTGGCGGCGGCAGTGGCCAGTAAATCGCTCTTGTGCTTGGGCATCAGCACGCCTTCGGGCGTGCCACCCACGTGATGGTGCGCGCGCCCGATGCGCTGTAGCCCCGAGGCGATCGAAGGCGGCGCCTCCAGTTGCACGACCAGGTCGACGGCGCCGATGTCGAGCCCGAGCTCGAGCGAGGACGTCGCGACGATCGCTGGCAGCAAGCCCGCTTTGAGCCGCTCCTCGATCACTTGGCGTTTCTCGCGCGCGACCGAACCATGGTGGGCGAGGGCGATTTCTTCGCCGGCCAAGTCGTTGACCGCCGCAGCGAGCCGTTCCGCCAAGCGCCGGCTGTTGACGAAGATCATGGTTGTCCGATGGCTGCGAATCAGCTCCACGATTCGTTCGTGGACGGCCGGCCACACCGAACGTGGGCCCGACGGCCCTTTGGTCGCGGAACCCGATGCGATGCCGCGCAGCCGATCGACGGGGGCACCGGGCTCGGGTTCCGGCTCTGCTTCCGGCTCGGGCATCTCGACGCTCAGACGAAGCGGCTTCTTTTGTGCGGCATCCACGATCGTGACCGGCCGTTGTCGACCGTGTTCGTCGAAGCCCACGAGCAAGCGCGCCACCTCTTCGAGCGGCTTTTGCGTCGCCGACAAACCAATGCGTTGCAAGTCGCGCTTGGGCTCGCGCTGGGCTTGCAAGCGCTCGAGCGACAAGAACAAATGCGCGCCGCGCTTGCTCGCCACGAGTGAATGGATTTCGTCGATGATCACCGTGTCGATCGAATCGAGGATTTTGCGAGTCTCCGAAGTGAGCAGCAAAAACAAGGACTCGGGCGTCGTGATCAGGATGTCCGGCGGGGTGCGCCGCATGCGTGCCCGCTCGGCTTGGGGGGTGTCTCCGGTGCGAATGCCGAGCGTTGGAATACGGGCGACGTGTCCGAGCCTGCGCGCTGCCTCGGCAATGCCGGCGATCGGCGCCCGCAAATTGCGCTCGATATCGACGGCGAGCGCTTTCAGCGGCGATACGTACAACACGCGGCAGCGCTCGCTGCGCTCCGGCTCGGGCGAGCTCATCAAGCGGTCGACCGCAAAGAGGAACGCGGCGAGTGTCTTGCCTGAACCCGTTGGCGAGAGTAGCAGCGTGGACGCGCCGGCAATGATCGGCGGCAAGCCCAACGCTTGTGCGCGCGTGGGTTCGCCGAGGGTGCGTTCGAACCAGTCACGCGCTGGCAGCGAGAGCTCGCGGAGCGGGTTTTCTAGCACGCGCCCAGTGTGACCCAGACCGCGGTCCGAGTTAAGGGGACTTCAGCGCTTTACGCACCGCGACGATCAGCGCCGAGAACAACACCGGCTTGCTGAAGAATGCCACGACATTGAGTGGTTTCGGAATGTCCGCGCCGTACGTCGCGCTGGCCATGATCACGGGCAATGCCCGAAAGCGCTCGTCGGCCAGTAGCCGCAGACACAGCTCGCCGCCGTCCATTCGCGGCATTTTGAAATCGGTGACCACCAAGTTCACCGGGTGCTGTTCGAGCACGTCGAGCGCTTCTTCGCCGTCGCCCGCGGTGAGTACCGCGAAGCCCTCGCTCTTGAGGAGCAAAGCCATCACCTCGAGCGACGCAAATTCGTCGTCGATGATCAGGACGGTTTTTGGCGAGTCCGCCATGCGAGTGGGATGTCACACACCGTCTGGCGTGCGCGGCCTCCGGTTGTGGGGGGCCCCATCCTCGGCTTCGGCCACCACCTCGGCCGCGCTGCGTGCGTCCGGAGCGACTTGGAGACCGTGATTCGTGATGAAAAACTCGCGCGCGGTGTCGTCATGCGAGCTCGCGCGTTGCTTCACGACCGAAACCAAACGCCGTAGCTTCGAATCGGTCGTCATGTACTCGAGCAGGAGCAGATTTTCGACCAACGCGGAGATGCCTTCGACGCGCATTTCCATCTCCGGTCCCGAGGGCTTGAGCGTCTCGTCGGTCATGATGGTCGTGATTTGCCGAGAGCGGAGCTCGCCCAAGAGCGCGGTCACGAAGCGAATGGTGCGAGCCGGATCGGTCGCAGCCTGTCGTAGGCCGTCCAAGCTGTCGATCACGAGTCGCTTGGCCCGAGTGCGCTCGAGCTCGCTCAGCAAGCGTGTCCCGAGCTCATCGAGCGCGAATTCGTAAGAGGGCTGCCAAACGTGGGAGAAGTGGCCCTCCGCTTGCGCCTTGCGCAAATCGAAGCCCATGCGCGCGGCGCTCTGGTGCAAGCGCTCGGGTGATTCGTAAAAGCCGAACAACACCCCGGGCTCTTTGGCCACGATGCCGGAGTGTAGGAAATGCAAACCGAGTGACGTCTTCCCGCTGCCCGAGAATCCGAGCGCTACCGAGGTGGAGCCGCGCAGGAACCCGCCGTGCAGCATGCCATCGAGCTCATGAACGCCGGTGCGTACTCGGTCGTCACTCGCGGGCGCGGGACACGCCGAGCCGTCGAACAGCTCTTCGAAGCGCGGGTGCACCGTGATGCCATTTTGGTCGATCGACAGCTCGTGTCGGCCGAGCAAGTGACGAGTTCCGCGGAATTTCAGCACCTGGATGGTGCGCAGCGTGCGGCGCCGGTGGTGCTCGAACGAGAGCTCGATGAGGCCGTCGACCATGGTGTGTTCGGGCCCATTCGCGTCTTCTGCGGTCATGTTGGCCAAGAGCACGGTCGTGCAGTTGGTCATGACGCTGAGCATTTGCAGCTCGATCACGAACTCCTTGAGCGCCAGGTCACTTTCGGCGAGCGCCCGCGCAGGTGACACGCCGTCGATGACGAGCAGCGTGGCCTTCTCGTCCATGATCACGCGCCGGATGCGCTCGAGCAGGCCGTGGAGTTTCTCGTCGCGTAGCGCGCGGTAAGCGCCGACGTACGACAGACCATTGTTGATCCGGCTCGGATCGAAGAACTTCATGTTCTGCAGATTCTTCAAGATCGTGGCGTGCGCTTCGGCGAGCAGGGTCATGTACGTCGCGCGGCCGCCCGCGGCGACATGCGCAAAACACAGCTGGTTGCCGATCGTCGTTTTGCCCGTCCCGGGTCGGCCCATCACCAGATAGATGGCGCCGCGCACGAGGCCCCCACGGACGACTTCATCCAACCCACCAACGCCCGTGGGCATTCGTTCCATCGCCCAGGGGTCGATGTCCTGCGCTGTTTCGGTTTCGCTCATGTCGTGCCTCTTCGCCAAAGTTTCGCAATGTTGGTCAGCAGCTCGGGCGGATCGAGCGGCTTACTGACGTGAAGTTGAAAGCCGGAAAGCAGTGCCACGCGCGCGTCGTCGCGGCTCGCGTGCCCGGTCAAAGCCAGGGCGGGGACGAAGGCGCCGGCTTCTTCGCCAGCGGCGCGCAGCCAGCGCATGAACGTGTAGCCATCTTCTTCCGGCATTCCGACGTCGCACACGATCACGTCGGGGTGGCGCCTGCTGAGCGCCTCACGCGCCTCTTCTGCGCTCGCGGCCAACACCGTTTGTGCGCCATCGCGTGCGAGCAGCGCCGCGACCAATTCGCGCGAATCCGGATCGTCATCGACGACGAGAATGCGAGCGCCAGCGAGCTGCCGAGGGAGCGACTCCGAGCTCGGAGCGTGACCGTCCGTCGCACTGGCGGTGGTCGACGCGGGCAGCGTCAGCGTGAAGGTGGCGCCGTGCCCAATTCCTAGGCTTGCCGCCTGAATGCGACCGCCATGTGCTTCGGCCAGATAGCGCACGATCGCCAAGCCGAGTCCGAGACCAGCGCCGCGCTGACGAGCCAGCGGGTCGTTGTCTTGCCGAAAGCGTTCGAACAGAAACGGCAGAAAACCGGCTTGGATGCCGCGCCCGTGGTCTTTGACTTCGAGTTCGATCTCGTGACCCACGCGTTCGATGCGCAGCTGTACCGAGCCGCCTGGGTCACTGAACTTGATCGCGTTGGTGAGCAGGTTCCACACGATTTGCTGGAGGCGCACGATGTCGCCCATCACGAGCAGTGAGGTGTCGATCGCGGAAAACTCGAGCCGGACACGCTTGGCGTTGGCGCTCGGCGTGGCGGCCTCGATCGCGGTTTCGATCGCCTTCTTGAAGTCGAGCGGTTCGAGTTCGAGCCGAAGCTTGCCGCTGATGATGCGCGACACGTCGAGCAGATCTTCGATGAGGCTCGCTTGGAGCTTGGCGTTTCGTAAGATGGTCTCGATGGCCCGCGCTCGCTCGACGGGCCCCACGTCGCCCGTTTGCAGAATATGAGCCCAGCCGACGATCGCGTTCAGCGGCGTGCGAAGTTCGTGGCTCAACGTGGCCAAGAACTCGTCCTTCATCCGGTTCTTCTCTTCGGCTGCTATCCGCAGTGCACGCTCCTTCTCGAGGGCGGAGCGTGCCTCTTCGGTCAACCTTTTGGTTTTACCGCCGTCAAACATCGACGCTGGCGATGGTAGCGCATTGCGTCGGGGCGCTGGTCGCCGACGACATTGGACAGACAAAAAGCCAACGCGCGAGTACCGCTTTTTCCGGTAGCTCGCGCGTCCTAGGCCCACTCACCCGTGCGAGTGTGACAAATATGCTCGCTCAGTCGTAGTATTCGTTGCCGAGGTGGGTGATGAGCTCTTCACCCATCATCCAGCGGAGCGTGTTCTTGAGCTTCATCGATTGGATGAAGAGGTCATGCTCCGGGTACAGACCGTCGGCGGTCATCGGTGATTTGAAGTAGAAGCTCAGCCACTCCTGCACGCCGCGGAAGCCTGCGCGCTTGCTCAAATCCATGAACAGCGCCAAGTCGAGCACGAGCGGCGCGGCCAAGATCGAGTCACGACACAAGAAGTCGATCTTGATCTGCATCGGGTAGTTGAGCCACCCGAAGATATCGATGTTGTCCCAACCCTCTTTGGCGTCGCCGCGCGGCGGGTAATAGTTGATGCGCACCTTGTGATACAGGTCGCCGTACAACTCGGGGTTCAGTTCCGGCTGCAAGATCTGCTCGAGCACACCGAGCTTGCTGACTTCTTTCGACTTGAAGTTGTCTGGATCGTCCAGCACTTCACCGTCGCGGTTGCCAAGGATGTTGGTGGAGAACCAGCCCTTGATGCCCCAACCGCGCGCTTTGAAGCCTGGAGCGAGCAGGGTCTTCATGAAGGTTTGACCGGTCTTGAAGTCTTTGCCGCAAACCGGGGTGTTGGTTTCGCGAGCGAGTTCGAGAGCCGCCGGGAAATCCACGGTCAAATTCGGTGCGCCGTTGGCGAACGGAACGCCCTCTTTCAAACAGGCCCAGGCGTACATCATCGAGTTGGCGATGGTTGGGTCGCTCTCGCGCAAGCCCTTCTCGAAGGACGCGATGCTCTGATGGACGGGACCGGGCTCGAGAAAGATCTCGGTCGACGCGCACCAAACACAGACAGCGCGTGAGCAGCCGTTTGCCTTGATGAAGTTCCGGATGTCGGCGCGCAGCGCCTCGACCATGTCCCACTTGGTGGCTTCCGTTTTCACGTGCGTGCCGCTCAAGCGCTTGACGAACTCCGGGTAGAACACCGCTTTCATCGGCTTGATTGCGGCGAGCTCATCCTTGATCGGATCCAGATCCTTGGCTTCGAGGACCTTGGCGTGCACTGCAGACTCGTAAGCGTTGTCGGGGAACAAGTCCCAGCTACCGAACACGACGTCTTCCAGCTTCGCGATGGGCGCAAACTCGTGGATGCGCGGCACGCGATTCTCGGTGCGCTTGCCCAAGCGAATGGTGCCCGTCTGCGTGAGCGCGCCGACCGGCTTGACCAAGCCCTTCCGCGCGAGCAAAACGCCGGCGATCAAGGTCGTGGACACGGCCCCTAAACCCGGCAAGAGTACGGCCAATTTGCCGTCTGGTTTCGTAAGCTTCTCAGGTCGTTGCATGCGCGGCTCCTAGCAAGGTGCGTGCCCGTCCGCAATGGTGCAGGGCAAGGAAAACAGGAAATTAAACGATGAAAACGACGGCAGCAGTGATTCTGGTCGCAGGGATTGGGTCACGCCTTCGACCGATCACCGATGATCGGCCCAAGGCTTTGGTCGAGATTGGTGACGAGACGATCCTCGGTCGGGCCGTGCGTCTACTCGCTAGCTACGGGGTGCGTCGGATCGTTCTCGCGACCGGCTACCGCGAGGATGCAGTGCGAGAAGCGCTTCGAAACGCGCCAGTGGATGTCGAGTACTGTAAAAACCCCGATTTCGATTCGACCCAAAACTCCGTGTCTTTGGCACTGTGTCGGGCCGCAATCGGTTCCGACGCCTTCTTCAAGCTGGATGGGGACGTGGTCTTCCAGCGTCAAGTGCTCGAACGACTGGACGCGACGGACACCGAGCTTTCGGTGGCCGTCGACGCCGGACGCATGCTGGACGCAGAAGCCATGAAAGTGAGCGTTTCTGGCTCGCGCATCAGCACGTTTGGAAAAGGCATCTCTCTCGCCGAGAGTGCCGGCGAAAGTATCGGAATCGAACGACTTGCGGCGCCCGCTGCACGCAAGATCTTCGCGGCGCTGCAGCAGACGATCGAAAGCGGAGAGACCGGCCTCTATTATGAAGATGTCTACGCCCGCCTGATCGCAGCGGGTCAGTTGCAGGCCGAAGCGGTCGCCGTCGCAGACCTGGCTTGGACCGAAGTGGATGACTTTTCGGACCTGGAGCGGGCCCGAGCCATGGTCCTCAGCGGGGTCTGATCGCCGAGTCACTGGGCGCCCAAAGTGCGAAACGGGTGACGCAGCGCGCCGATCTTCAAATTGCGGCGCAATTTGCTGATTACGTTGCGCGTTGCGGTTTAAGGCATTGAAATTACGAGCCTTTTTGCTGAATTCTCGAGTGATGTCAGGAGCGACCAGCAGTGTGGTGATTTTGCGACACTGTGGCCGGCCGACGACACTAAAAGTGAAGCTAAGTTATCGAATGCAATAGGCTTTGCCCACTTGTCACGGCGCATGCTAAGGCCCATACATCCTTCAACCTAGGGTTCTCCTGGGTGACGAAAGAGAGTCTTAGCAATGACCGAACGACGCGTGACGCGGGCCATCGTACTAGCTGCCGGAACTGGGTCTCGGCTCAGCGAAGGCGCCGATGTAGTGCCGAAGCCGCTCCGTGTGGTTGGTGGTGTGCCGCTCCTCGTCCGCGTGCTGCGCACACTGCAGAGCGCCGGCATTCAAGAAGCGGTCATCATCACCGGGTTTCAGGGTGAGCTGGTCCGTCGCACGTTGAGCGCCGAGCCGAGCTTGGGTCTCAAGTTGTCGTTCGTCGACAACCCGCACTTCGACAAGAAGAACGGCGTGAGCCTGCTCGCTGCCGCCGAGTACATCGACCGTGAGTGCTTGCTCACGATGTCCGACCACCTCTATTCGCCGGAGCTCGTGCGTCGCTTGCTGAGCGCTGAAGTTCCGGAAGGTTCTTGCGCGCTCGCCGTCGACTACGACATCGAGCGTTGCTTCGACATCGACGATGCGACCAAGGTTGGCGTCGAGCACGGCAAGATCAAGAAGATCGCCAAGGAACTCGAGAGCTATGATGCGCTCGATACCGGTGTGTTCCGCATCAATCCGGCGCTCGTCGCGGAATTGGCGGCGGTCGAGGCTGTCAATGGTGACTGCTCGCTGAGTGACGGCGTGCAGGCGCTCAGCCGCCGGGGTCGCTTCCTCGCGACCGACGTCGGCGAGGTCCGCTGGATCGACGTCGACACTTTGCCCGCGCTCGCACGTGCAGAAGCCATGTTGCGCGTGTTCGGCGACACTCTGGGTGACGAGCCGGGCACGGGCAAGCCGCCGGTCATCGATCCCGAGAGCATCGAGCTGTACGCGCCGAGCTGGGTCCGCGCGGCCAAGCCCTACAACGAAGACCACTTCGCCGTCGCCGACAGCCAGAACGATTTGCTGCGGATGATGTCGAACGAGAGCCCGTTTGCGCCGAGTCCGCGCGTGCTCAGCGCCATCATCGAAGCAGCCACCCGTGGCAACTACTACCCCGGCGGCGCGCCGGCCCTGAAATCGAAGCTCGCTCGGCGCGACAGCTTGGGTGAGGGCAGCGTACTGCTCGGCGCCGGCTCGACCGAACTGATCGACGTCGTCATTCGCACCTTCGTCGGCCCGGGTGAAGAAGTCCTGCTGAGCGTGCCGACGTTCAGCATGTACGAGGCGCGCACGCGCACCGTCGGCGGCATCCCGGTGCTGGTCCCCATGACCGAAGAGCACGACCATGATTTGTCGGGCTTGATCCGCGGCGTCACCGAGCGCACCAAGGTCATCTTCTTGTGCACGCCCAATAACCCCACCGGGGGCCGCATTTCCGAAGCCGATCTGACGCGCTTGCTGCGCCTCGGCTTGCCCACGGTGATCGACGAGGCGTATCACGAGTTCGGTGAAGGGGAGTCGTTCACGCGGCTGCTCGCCGAGTTTCCGAACGCCATCGTTCTGCGCACGTTTTCGAAGGCGTTCGGACTGGCTGGCATGCGTTTGGGCTACGCGCTCGCGCACCCGGCGGTCGTTCGTTTGCTGTCACGGGTCAAAGTGCCGTGGAACATTCCGGGCATCACCTTGGCGGCAGCCAGCGCCGCGTTGGATGACGCCGCTGAATTCGAGACGCGGATGTCGGAGTTGCGCGTGGCTCGCGAAGAGCTGGTCGACAAGCTCGGCCGCATCGACGGCCTGTTCCCCGCGCCGAGCGAAGGCAATTTCGTGCTGATCGACGTGTCGGCGACTGGCCAAAGCGCCGAGCGCCTCGTCGAATCGATGCTGAAGGACGGCGTGCTGATCCGTTCACTTTCCGTGCATCACGCGAAGCGCAGCTATGTGCGCGTCACGGTGGGCACGCGCGAGCAGAACGCGCGCTGCGTGACCGCCTTCGAACGCGTACTCGGGTCGCGGGTACGTCGCGAGGCGCCTCGCCTGTACGTCGCTGCGTCCTCGAGCGACGCCGAGTGAAGTCGTTCATCGTTTAACCAACCGGAGCGGTCGTGACCGACACGCCTAGCAACGCCCAGCGGGGAGCAACGTCCCGCGAACCCTTCTGGGCAGGCTACTGGCGTAGCTTGAAGCCGCTCGAGGTCGAGGAACCGATCGACGTCTGGGTGCACCGGCCGCCGGCTTACGTGCTGGCGCGCTTACTGCTCCCGACGCCGGTTTCTCCGAACCTGATCACCGTGTGCTCGATCGTGCTCGGTGTCACTGCGGGCGTGTGCATCGTGCTGCCGTTTCAGCATCATCTGCCCTGGGCGGGCGGGTTGGTGTTTGCCTCCGCAGTGTTCGATTGCGCGGACGGCCAACTCGCGCGCTTGCGTCGCTCGTCCTCGCCGTTCGGGCGCATGCTCGATGGCATCGCCGATCTCACGGTCTCTACCGTGGTGGTGGCCGGCAGCGCGTACCTGATTCTGCGGAAATTCTGGCAACCGCACTGGCTGCTCGGCATCGTGGCGCTGCTCACGCTGCTCACCATCGTGACCAGCTCGTTTCACACCACGATGTACGACCAGTACAAGAACGTGTTCCTGCGTTTGACGCACCCCTCGTATCGCGACGGGGAGGATTTCGACACCGCCGAGCGGCGCTACCTCGCCGAGTCACAAAAGCGCACGCCCTTCATGCGTTTCGCTTGGGCCATCTACTTCTTCTTCCTGCGCAGTCAACGGGATTACGTTCAGAAGTTCGATCCCTATTGCGATACACGCTTCTCCGAATATCCACCGTTCAACGAGCAACACGCGACCCTGTATCGTCGCTACGCAGGCTCCCTGATGCGCGTCTGGCGCACTTGGTTCGGCTTCGGTTCCATGGTGTTCGGGCTAGCGCTCTCGATCGCCTTCGATGTGACCGAATATTATCTGCTGATCCGGCTGGTGCTCTTGAACGCGGTCTTCTACGGCTACCTCCGGCCTCGCCAGCGAATCGCGTCCGAGCGCACTTTTCGGGAGATAGCGAGCCCGGCGTGAGCGGTGCTATCTTCGGCGGGCGTGCAACGTTCGACCTTTGCGCTCGCGACACTCGTCTTCTGCTTCGCCGTCAGGGCCGAGGCGGTGATTTGGCCGAGCAC
>Ga0105245_10005690_pt1 | contig 10949 bp, 9 predicted proteins | sample KBSM54metaG_FD_81523 | JGI IMG/M metagenome (GOLD analysis project Ga0105245, IMG submission 81523) | Miscanthus rhizosphere microbial communities from Kellogg Biological Station, Michigan, USA - KBS M5-4 metaG | ecosystem: Host-associated > Plants > Roots > Rhizosphere > Soil | place: Michigan...
AGCACATCTACTTCTCCCGCCCCGACAGCCGCCTCGAGGGCAAGGTTCTGCAGCAGGCGCGCGGGCGAATGGGCGAGATCCTCTGGCGCGAGGCACCGGTCGAGGCCGACCTGGTGATCTCGGTGCCGGACTCGGGCAACCCGGCCGCGGCCGGGCTCGCGCGCGCCTCGGGGCTGCCGCGCGACGACGGCCTGATCAAGAACCGCTACGTGGCGCGGACCTTCATCCAGCCCGGGCAGGAGCTGCGCAAGCACGGGCTGCGGCTGAAGTTCAACCCGCTGCCGGAGATCGTCGCCGGCCAGCGGCTGGTCGTCGTCGACGACTCGATCGTCCGCGGCAACACCACCCGCCAGATCATCGGCATGCTGCGCGAGGCGGGCGCCAAGGAGATTCACCTGCGCATCTCCGCTCCCCCGATCCGCAACCCATGCCACTACGGCGTCGACATGTCGACCCGCGAGGAGATGATCGCCCACAACCGCACGGTCGAGGAGATCGCCGACGAGCTCGAAGCCGACTCCCTCGCCTACCTCTCGATCGCCGGCGTCTACGAGGCGATCGGCGGCGATCCCGGCGAGCATTGCGACGCCTGCTTCACGGGGAACTATCCGCTGGGCGACCCGGACGAGGCCGACGGCAAATTCGCCTTGGAGACGATCGCGGCAGGGTCGGCGCCGGGCTAAAAGCGCGGCCGCCTAAGGCGACCGCGCTTGCTTCACCGGATCCGTCGACTACATGCCGATCCAGAGCGGTTCCGGTTCTGTGACTGTGTAGGAGCCATTCCAGTTGGCGTTGCCCAGCGGGCATTTGGCGTTGCCGCCGACTCTCGTCAGGGTGCCGAGGAGGTCGATTGTCGCCATCGGCCCACCTGTGAGGACGCCGGAGTGCCCCACTTCGTAGATGCAGTCGATTTCACCCTTCTTCACTGTGATCTTGGTATGTGTGAAGGTGAGTGTGCCGTTGTGGGTCCAGAAGGGCAGGTCGATGATTTCGATATCGAGTGTGCCCAGTTCGACTGCCCGCACTTCGTATGCACCGCATTTGTTGAAGGTGAATGCTGCCACAATCGCCCCAAGCGGCATTTCTGTCTGCTGCTCCGTGATCGCTGCGAGTGTGGATTCTTCGCATTCCGCCACCCCGAACGGCGTCGGGATCATCAGTTTGGTTTTTTCCTCCAGATGGGCATGGATCATGGTGCCGGCCGGATACTGGTTTTCTGGTGCGCAGATCGGCAGCCCGCCGATTGTTTCTTCGACTTCGCAGAGCGTCGTCGGTGTCGCCGCGGCCGCGCCGGCGCCGACCGTGGCCATGAATGCCGTGACCGCCATCGCGGCCAATAGCAGGATCTTGATCCGATTCATCTTGCGTCTCCCATTGCGCCCGACGATCTGCGTCGAGCTGTTGATGATGGGGGATTAGCAGCAGGCCGGCCTTTAGTCAAGGTTTGTTCACCGGTGAGCGATAGCTCACCGGACTTCAGCCGCCGGTCACGAGTTCGAGCCCCAGCCAGACGATCACCAGAGAGGCGAGCAGGATCGCGCCCTGCAGAGCGTGCAGCTTCGGCCGGTATAGATGGAAGATGGTGAGCGCGATGACGAGGAAAACCAGGCCCAGCTTCCATTGCAAAGTCGAGCTCTCCCAGATGTCGAAGTGGGAGGCCATCGCCCAGCCGGTGATGACGAGGATCGCGAGGGCGATCAGCGAGGCGTAGCCGAAACGGCGGGCGATGCCACGCATCCGCTCGCCCGCCGGGTCCGCCTCGTCCCCGCGCAGCACCGGTACAACCGCGATCCCGAAGACGAGCTGGCCACCGACAAAGAACGCCATCGCCAGTAGGTGCAGATAGAGGACGGCTTGCCAGAAGCCATGCGTGCTCATCCCGCTCAGTGTATGGCTCCTACATCGAGATATTGCGCAGGTTTGGCAGCCACCCATTGCGTGGGCGGCTGCCGAATCACGATCTAGCTGGCGCGAATGAATGCCGCTGTTTCGGTTGTCTGTGTGTATTTGGCAACCCATTTCGCCGTTTCAGGGCAGAACACGTTGCTGTGTTCGTTGTTCCGTTTCACGATGGTGTTAACTTCGAGGACACCATCCAGACCTTCGACCCCAGATTTAAAAGTACCTAAGTCGGTCCCAGTGGCCGCGCCATAAGCGCAGTCAAGGCCACCCGTAAGAACTGTAATGGCAAAGCCTTTGGCTGTGACTGTGCCGTTGTTGGTGCCGGCGATGTTGTGGATTTCCAGTTCTCCTCCTGTCAGCGTTTTGGTCGCCTTCGTGCAACCGCTCCAGGTCAGGTTCGTGTTGTCAACAGTCAGCACGGGAGAACCTTTTCCTCCTGTATTCGTCAGTTTGCCCACAACACCGGCGCCAGTGCATTCATCTTCGATCACGCCTCCTGTGGTCGACAAGGTTGCGGCGCTGTTTTTGACGAGACTAAGCGAAGCTATGTGTTCCACTGTCCAGTCTTCTGAACACGACGTACCGGTGGTGTTATGGCAAATAACAGTTCCGGAACTCCCTCCCACAAAAAGGGCTGTGGCTCCCGTCTGTGTGTAGGTCGCTTTAAGCCGGAAGGTTTCAGGACAGAACACATTGCTGTGTTCACTGTTCCGCAGCATCACGGCATTGATTTCAAAAGCGCCGTCTTTACCTTCGCTGCCAGGTTTAAAAATTCCGAGATCGATTCCGGCGCCAGCCCCGTAAGCACAGTCGAGGCCAGCCGCAAGTACTGTAATGGCAAAGCCTTTGGCTGTGACTGTGCCGTTGTTGGTGCCGGCGATGTTGTGGATTTCCAGTTCTCCTCCTGTCAGCGTTTTGGTCGTATTCGTACAGCCGCTCCAGGTCAGACCCGACGCTTCGCCTTTCGCGACGACTGTCGCGCTAGCGCTACCTGTGTTGGTGATTTCAGCAGTTAGGCTTGAGCCAGAGCATGTGTCTTCAGGAATGCCGCCTGTGGTAGTTGTGGACAGGGTACTTTCTTTGACCAAGCTGAACGTTAGTTTTGCTCCAACTTTCCAATCTTCCACGCATGACGTGCTGCTATGGCAGAGTACGGTCGCCGAGGCCGCATCAGTCATGCCAAATACCATCGTTGCGCTGGCCACCACCAGGGCAAGACGGAGTGTGGTGAGGGGCTTCATCTCGTTTCTCCTCTCGTACACAATGCACACCCGCTACCGGTTTAGTTTGCGGCTATATAGATTGGTGTGGTACTTGTCTGTGTGTAGCTCGCCGAAAATTTTGCCGTTTCCGGGCAGAACACGATGCTGTGTTCGTTGTTTCGTTTAATAACCACACTCCCCTGAAGAACGCCGTCTTTGCCTCCGACGCCCGGTTTGAAGAACCCCGTATCGATCCCGGTCCCCGCGCCATAGGCGCAGTCGAGGCCGCTTATCGACACTGTTACCGCAAAGCCCTTTGCTGTACCTGTCCCATTGGTGGTCCCGCTGATGTGGTGCGTTTCACCTTCGCCGCCTGTAAGAGTTTTAGTTGGATCGGTGCAACCGCCCCACGTCAGACTACTGTTGGCTATACTGGTGACGACTGTCGTAGTTGAGTTCCCCGCATTGGTCACTTTGGAGGTCACGGTCGAGCTGGAACATGTGTCTTCGAGGATGCCGGCTGTGGTTGACAGGGTCGCCGTGCTACCACTGACGAGGCTGAACGAATTTTCAGCGCCTATGGCCTGCTTCGAGGTGCAGCCCGTTTCCTGATTGTTCTCGCAAATGACCGTAGCCGAAGCCGGTCCAGCCCCAACAAATATCAGAATCGCTGCGGCCGGGAACACGTAGATGAGCCGTTTAGGATCTCGCATTGCTGCCTCCAATCAGCGCTCCCACGCTGGGTTGTTTTGCCCGATTACTTCTACCAGGCAAAGGGCTATTGCGCAAATACATCTGAGTATCTTGATGATCGGTGAGCCCGTGCCTCAGGCGAACCCATAAAGCCTTTTGATGGCGTGGTCAAACTCAGGGGTCAACATCAGGATGGTTCCCTTGCCGCCGCGACCCCCTTACACACCATCGTCTCAAGGCAGAGACATGCCTTGGAGTCCACCAGTTCCATCGACCCATCAGGGTCATTGCCGCCGGGACGAGTAAGGCTCTCACCAGGGTAGTATCGATCAGCACCGCAATAACCAGGCCGACCGCCAGGTGCTGTACCAACGTTACATCTGATGATGCATAAATAGCGACGGCCACACAAAAGACGGTCCCCGCCGTTGAGACGACAGGGCCCGTAGTGGCGAGGCCCTCCGTGATCGCAACGGCATCCTTCGCTCCTTTCCGATGAGCCTCGGTGATCCGCGATGCTACGAACAGGCCGTAATCCATGACAAGGGGCATGACCAAAGCCACGAGCAAGACGATCTCACTGGCACCAAAGCCGGTAATTCCCTGGTGCCACTGAAAGACAACCACCATCACTCCTAAGGTCGACAAGATCGTAAGTAGAGTGAGCAGCACTAACTTGGCGGGGACCAAAAAGGAGCCGAGTAAACCGAATGCGAGAATGAAAAGTGCCAGTCCTGCAAATGACATCATCCTTGGAGATACGCGCTTCACCGTTCCTTCCCGATCGACGATCGCGCTCGCCGCGCTTGCGACGTAGAGATGATCGCTGATCGATCGCAATTCCTTGGCGGTCGCCTGACTGGCAAGAGATCCGACAGTCCCGGTCCCGATGGCTTCTATGTTCCAAGTTCCGGACATAGAAACCGCAGGTCTCACTTCTTCTATCCCCTTCGCTTTCCCTACCGCCGATACGATCTCGTCGAGTCGTGTTCTTCCTCCAGGTCCCTTCAAGAACAGCTCAAAACGTTCCTGGGTGAGAGTAGGATCGAACTCTCTTCGCAGAATGCTGTAGACATGCTGCGCTTCTGAATTCTCGAGGACCTGAGTTGAGCTAATCCCGCCGATTCGCATTTGACTAATCGGAGCAGCAAGGGCCAGCAGGGCCCCCACGGTCAAAGCCATGACGAGTCCTGGGCGCCTGATTGCAAAAGCTGGTACGACTCGCCAAAAATGACCCCGCCTTCGGGAGCGGGGAGAGAAGATCCGACTCAAGGCACCAGTGGAGCTGATCCTCTCTCCAAAGAGGCCTAACATCAGCGGGGTTACGAACAGGGCCGTAGCCCCTGCAAACAAGGCGCAGATCCCCGTCGCAATTCCAACGGCTTTGAAGAGGGGGATCGGCATCAGCGTCAGAGGGGCCAAGGCAAGAGCGATGGCCGCCGCGCTGGTTGCGATGGTCGGAGCGACGAACCTACGAGCCGCCCCTAGGGCAGCGGCCGGACGCCGATCGCGGGCGAACTCCTCTCGGTACCGGCCGATGAGGAGGAGTGCATAGTCGACGCTCAGTCCGAGTGACACTCCAACCAGTGGAACGGTCGCCAGAAGCGAAAACTGGAGACCAGCATCGTGGAGGAGCCGAACGATCCAGAGCGCGCCGAAGAAGCTGATAGCCCCGCCGATCAAGGGCACCCACGCCAATAGGAACCCTCGAAAGGCCCAAACGAGCACGAGGAACAGCAAAGGGAAGCTGATCAGCTCTCCCGACCGGACATCCTCTCGGACTTGGATCCCCAACTCCGAGATCGCCGCATCTTGACCTCCCACCAGAACTTCATCCACTCGACTGAGGCGGTCTCGGAGGTCAGCCGCGTTCGCCAACCGAGCAGACGAGCTTTGACCGCCTTGCGGGACCCCGACGACGAGCGCCCAATCGCCCTCGCGAGAGTTGGAGGAGGCGACCGTTCCCATCTTCGGACTTGCGCCAACTATGGACATCACTCTTTGCACGCGGCTCTGACTGGCTTGAGAGAGCGGCGAGGAGCGAAGCCGAACGAGAGCTGCAGTAGGAGATGGTTCTGCCAGTCCTCTTCGTTCAGCCGAAGCCAAGAGCAAGAACGCCTTTGAGCTCTCCGAGGTGGAATCCAGAGTGTCATCCCCGGAGACCTTCAGTCCTAGTGCTGGCGATCCGAGAAGTATCACTGCTATGAGGATCCCGACAATCAGAACCACCTTCACCACAGCTTGGAAATGGCGGTTTCGCCCTCGATTTAGAGGAATTGCCCGAAACAAAGCTTTTGGCAACTCCCTAATCAGGGTGCGCACGAGGCGGCTCGCTGCATCCATCGGCGCAGCGTGGCTGTAGCGAACCTATTCGTCCGGGTCAGCTGGCGGCAATATAAATAGGTGTCGTAGTTGTCTGTGTATAGCTAGCGAGATATCGCATATCTTGCGCGCAGAACGGGCTGCTGTGTTCGCTGTTTCGTTGAATAACGATATTGAGGTTTATGATGCCATCTTTACCTTCTACGCCCGGTTTGAAGACACCCAAGTCAATTCCGGTACCCGCGCCATAGGCACAGTCGAGACCACCGACCAAGGTTGTGACGGCGATGCCTTTAAGTGTACCTGTGCCATTGTCAGTACCGCTGACGTTATGCACTTCCCCTTCGCCACCTGTGATGCTTTTAACGGTATTGGTACAGCCGCTCCAGGCAAGACCAGCAGATTTGAATTGAGTGACAGGTGTCGTAGTCGCGCTTCCGGCATTAACAAGTTCAGACTGAACCGTAGATCCTGAGCAAGTCATTTCGAGATTGCCACCTGTCGTTACCAATGTTCCGGTACTTTCTTTGACGAGGCTAAACGAATGGATAGTACCAACGCTCTGTTTCGAGGTACAGACAAATGTCTGATTGTTCTCACAGATGACCGTCGCCGAAGCCGAGGCGGCCCCGATGAACGCCATTACTGCTGCGGCCGCCGCGAGGGCAAGACCGAGCATCTTCAGGTGCTTCATGTGATTTCTCCTCTCGTGCGTAGCAGAGGCCGCTGCAGCCGCGGCTCAAGTGCGGCGGCAGCGGCCCTGTCTGCATCCTTTAGCTAGCGGCGACGGCTTTGTTCGGTGTAGTGCTGGTCTGGGTGTAGTTGGCGACCCATTTCACCGTTTCCGGGCAGAACACGTTGCTGTGTTCGTTGTTCCGTTTGAGGACGGCGTTGATTGCGATGGTGCCGCCGAGGCCGGTGCTGGTGTTCGGCACGATGGTGCCGAGGTCGATCCCGGTACCGGCGCCGTAGGCGCAGTCCAGGCCGCTCATCAGAACTGTGATGGCGAAGCCTTTGGCTGTAATTGTGCCGTTGTCGCTGCCGGCGATGCTGTGTACTTCCAATTCGCCGCCTGTGAGCGTTTTGGTCGGGTTGGTGCAGCCGGTCCAAGTGAGGCCGGCCGCGGGAACGATGCTGACGACTGTCGTGCTCGCGCTGCCGGCGTTAGTGATTTCGCCGCTCACGGTCGAGCCGGTGCATGTATCTTCGAGGATGCCGCCTGTGGTCGTCAGGGTCGTGGTCGTGGTCGAGGAGAAAGACTCTTTCGATTTGGCCGCGTGGATTGAGGTACAGGCCGATGTCTGATTGTTCTCGCAGAGGACGGTCGCCGAAGCCGAGGCGGCCCCGATGAACGCCATTACTGCTGCGGCCGCCGCGAGGGCAAGACCGAGCATCTTCAGGTGCTTCATTTGAGTTTCCTTTCGTAATGGCAGCAGTCTGTCGCGACCGCGGTGGTTCGCGGCTTCAGCGAACATCTCTGCGCTTCAGCTTTTGCCGATGTAGATTGGTGAGTTGGTAGTCCTGTGTGTAGTTGGCGGCCCATTTAGCCGTTTTTGGGCAGAACATGTTGCTGTGTTCGTTGTTCCGTTTCACAACAGCATCGATTGCAAGGACGCCGTCTTTGGCTCCTGTGCCCGGTGTAAAGGTGCCCAAGTAAATCCCGGCGCCCCCGCCGTAGGCACAGTCAACGCCACTGCTAAACACTGTAATGGCCAGACCTGTGGCTGTAACTGTGCCGGTGGTGCCGCCAGTACGGTAATCGCGACTGTGCTCGTCGAACTACCGGCATTGGTAATGCAGCCGCCGGTTGCAGCCCCAGCACATGTGTCGTTAAGGATGCCGCCTGTGGTCGACAGGGTCGCGGTGCTGCCCTGAACCAGGGTGAATTCGTTCCTTCCTCCGACCGCCTGCTTTGAGGTACAGCCCGTTTCTTGGTTGTTCTCGATGTTACGGTCACCGAGGCCGTGTCGGCTCCGATGAGGGGGATCACCGCTGCGGCCTTCACGATGGCAAGGCCAAACGTCTTTTGGTATCCCATAGTTCCCTTAACTTTCAGCGCCCGGCGTAATGATTGACAGTGCCAGGAATATCAGGTCTTTATCCAAAGCGCAAGAATCTTTGACTATAGTCACCCGTGACGATGACCGACTGGACTCTTTCCGAATCGTCGTCCTCGCTTCGGGCTTGACGGTGGCACTTTCGGTGAGCCTCCAAGAGCCGCTGAGCCGCCCGTAATTCGCGGCTGCAGCGGCCCTGTCTGCATCTTTAGCTAACGCCGACGGCCTTGATCGGTGTAGTGCTGGTCTGGGTGTAGTTAGCGACCCATTTTGTCGTTTCCGGGCAGAACACGTTGCTGTGTTCGTTATTCCGTCTGAGGACGGTGTTGATTGCGATGGTGGCGCCGAGGCCGGTGCTGGTGTTCGGCACGAAGGTGCCGAGGTCGGTCCCGACGCCGGCGCCGTAGACGCAGGAGAAGGACGTTCCAACTGTGACTGCGAAACCTTTGGCTGTGACTGTGCCGCTGTCGCTGCCGGCGGTGCTGTGGAATTCCAGTTCGCCGCCTGTGATCGTTTTGGTCGTGTTGGTGCAGCCGCTCCAAGTGAAGCCGGCCGCGGCAACGGAGGCGACGACTGTCGTGGTCGAGCTGCCGGCGTTGGTGACCGAGCCGCTCACGGTCGAGCCGGTGCATGTATCTTCGAGGATGCCGCCTGTGGTCGACAGGGTCGCGGTAGTGGTCGAGGCGAACGACTCGATCGAGCCGACCGCGTGCTTCGAGGTACAACCAGATGTCTGGTTGTTCTCGCAAAGGACGGTCGCCGAAGCCGAGACGGTCCCGATGGACACCATCATTGCTGCGGTCGCTGCGAGGGCAAGGCCGAGCATCTTCATGTGCTTTCTCCTTTTGGTGAGCAACCAAGAGCCACTCCTGCGTGCATCCTTCAGCTAGCGGAAACGGCCTTGATCGCTGTAGTGCTTGTCTGGGTGTAGTTGGCGACCCATTTCGCCGTTTCCGGGCAGAACACGTTGCTGTGTTCGTTGTTCCGTTTGACGACAGTGTTGATTGCGAGGGTGCCGCCGAGGCCCGTGCTGGTATTCGGCGTGAAGGTGCCGAGGTGGATCCCGGTGCCCGCGCCGTAGGCGCAGTCGAAGGCCGTTGTGACTGTGACTGCGAAGCCTTTGGCTGTAACTGTGCCGTTGTCCGAACCGAAAATGCTGTGGATTTCCAGTTCGCCGCCTGTGAGCGTCACGGTCGTGCTGGTGCAAGTGCTCCAGCTAAGGTTGGCGGCAGTAATGCTACCGACGACTGTCGCACTCGAGCTGCCCGCGTTAGTGATATTGACAACGAAAGTGGAGCCCATACATGAGTCTTCTGTAATGCCGCCTGTGGTGTACAGCTCGGCTAGCGTGCCTTTAACCAGACTGAACGACTCGGTCGAGGTGACCGCGTGCTTCGAGGTACAACCCGTTGTCTGGTTGTTCTCGCAAAGGACGGTCGCCGAAGCCGTGCCAGCTCCGATGAACGCCATTGCTGCTGCGGCCGCCATTACGGCGAGACCAAGCATCTTCAAGTAGCGCATGACTTCTCCCCTCATTTCAGCGCCGTGGACGCTGAGGATTGACAGGGTTAGGCGTACCAGGATTTGGTCAAAAGAGCAAAAACATTTGAGTATGTTGCCCGCCAAGATGGGCGTATGAGTTCCTTCCGCATCGTCGTCCTCGCCTCGGGCAGCGGTACCAACCTGCAGGCGATCCTCGATCAGCTGCACGGGCGAGGTGGGATCGAGGTGGCCGGGGTCGGTTCGGACAAGCCGGGGGCGGGAGCGCTGGAACGGGGGCGGCGCGCCGGGGTTGAGACCGCCGCCTTCCCCGGCGCCGACTACCCGGACCGATCGGCCCGTGACGAGGCGATGGGCGACTGGATCGAGTCGCTCGCGCCCGACCTGATCGTCCTCGCCGGCTACATGCAGCTGCTGAGCGCGCCCTTCGTGCAGCGCTTCCGCAACCGGGTGGTCAACATCCACCCCGCGCTGCTGCCGTCGTTTCCGGGTCTCGACGCGATCGGGCAGGCGCTTGACGCCGGAGTCGAAGCCACCGGCGTCACCGTCCACTTCGTCGACGAGGGGGTCGACACGGGGCCGGTGATCGCTCAGCGCGAGGTGCCGGTGCCGCCCGGCGTCCGGCGCGAGGAGCTGGAGGCGGCGGTGCACGCGGTCGAGCACGAGCTCTACCCGGAGGCGATCCGCATGATCGCGCAGGGCAGAGTTAGGATCGACCCCAGCGACCCGCGGAGGGTCGCGATTGCTTCCCCGATGACCGAGCCCGCCACCGACATCGCCCAGGACAGCCTTGAGAACGGGCAGGTGCGGGTGCGGCGGGCGCTGATCTCGGTCTCCGACAAGACCGGGGTCGCCGACTTCGCCAAAGGGCTGGCGGCGCTCGGGGTCGAGATCCTCTCCACCGGCGGCACCGCGACGGCGCTGCGCGAGGCGGGGCTCGAGGTCACCGACGTCTCCGAGTTCACCGGCCAGGAAGAGATCCTCGGCGGCCGGGTGAAGACGCTGCACCCGCGGCTGCATGCGGCGCTGCTGGCGCGGCGCGGCGACCCGGAGCACATGGCGACGCTGGAGCGCGAGGGGATTGAGCCGATCGACGTCGTCTGCGTCAACCTCTACCCGTTCGAGCAGACCGTCGCCGCCGCCGACGTGACCCACGACGTCGCGATCGAGAACATCGACATCGGCGGGCCGACGATGATCCGCGCCGCGGCGAAGAACCACGAGAGCGTCGCCGTCGTCGTCAAACCGGAGTCCTACGACGCGGTGCTGGCCG